>Ga0213878_10000032_pt1 | contig 109107 bp, 109 predicted proteins | sample VelepicoBEBS_R02_FD_161053 | JGI IMG/M metagenome (GOLD analysis project Ga0213878, IMG submission 161053) | Vellozia epidendroides bulk soil microbial communities from rupestrian grasslands, the National Park of Serra do Cipo, Brazil - BS_R02 | ecosystem: Environmental > Terrestrial > Soil >... | reverse complement strand
TCCGCAATGGCTTGCTGCAGCAGCTCGTCGGGCAGGTGGTTGAGCCCCTTGGGCACGGCCAGCCGCATGGCCGTGCACAGGATGCGACTGGCCTGGCGAGGCAGCCCCCCGGAGTTCGACACTTTGGCGCTGTTTTCGGCCTCTTTCGTAGGTGCCGGCCTTTGCAAATCAAGCACTTGGAGGTGCTTTCTTGGATTTTCTTGTAGTGGCAACATGTCCCATGTTTGGTAGATATATTTGAGGTCGGACGCGCTACACTTCGAGCATGTTTGTGAAGCTTGCTCGGAGTCGCGGCCACACCTATGCGCAGCTCGTGGAGTCCTTCCGCGATGACAACGGCCAACCGCGACAACGCCACCTCCTCACACTGGGCCGTGTCGACGAGAACGACGGCCAGGTCGACAAGCTCCTGCAAACCCTGCTGAAGGCTCGCGGCCACGGTCCGCGCGACACCGCCACGCCGCAGGTGCAGTTCGAATCGGCCCTGGTGCTGGGCGATGTGTGGGCGCTGGATCAGTTGTGGCGCGAGATCGGCTTTGACGCGCTGGCCGGCGTCTTCCGCCAGGCCCACTTCACCACGCCGGTCGAGCAGGCCATTCGCGTCATGGTCTTCAATCGGCTGTGCGACGCTGACTCCAAGCTCGGTGTGCTGCGATGGCTGCAAACGGTCAGCATGCCTGGCGTGGAGCCCGGCAAGATCACTCACCAGCATCTGCTGCGCAGCATGGATGCGTTGATGGATCACCAGGGTGCTGTCGATGACTGCGTGGCCCATCTGCTGCGCCCGCTCATCGACGAGGAACTCTCGGTGGTGTTCTATGACTTGACCACCATCCGCAGCGAAGGCCAGAGCGTTCAGAGTGGCGACGTTCGCCACTTCGGGATGTCCAAGGAAGGGGTGGTGGCGCGTCAGTTCATGCTGGGCGTCGTGCAAACCGCCGATGGCATGCCGATCTATCACGAGGTGTTTGACGGCAATACGGCCGAGGCGCCCACGATGTTGCCCACCGTGCGCAAGGTGCTGGCGCGCTATCCGCATATCCGCCGCCTGGTGATGGTGGCCGACCGGGGGCTGCTGTCGGTCGACAACCTGGCCGATCTCACACGCATCACGTTGCCCAACGGCCAGCCACTGGAATTCATCCTGGCCGTGCCGGGGCGCCGCTACACGGAGTTCACGGAGCTGCTGCGGCCCTTGCATGCCGCTGCGGCCGCGTCACCGCAGGAGACCCTCGCCGAGGCGCGCTGGGAAGGCCACCGGCTGGTGATGGCCCACGACCCGGCGCGCGCGCAGGAACAGACGGCGCTTCGTGCCACGCGCATCGCTGCCTTGCAGGCGCGTGCCGAGCAACTCGCGGGCAAGCTTGACGGACAAGACGCGGGCGAGGTTCACCGCGGCCGCAAGCTCAGCGACTCCGGCGCCAAGGCCCGCTTCTTCCACGAAGTGGCCGAGGCCCATCTGTCCAAGATCGTGAAGGTGGACCTGAAGTCCGAGCTCTTCACCTACGACATTGACGCCCAGGCCCTGGAGCGCGCGCAGACGATGGACGGCAAGCTGCTGCTGGTCACCAACGTGGTCGACCTGACGCCCGCTCAAATCGTCGCTCGGTACAAGAGCTTGGCGGACATCGAGCGCGGCTTCAAGGTGCTGAAGTCCGAGATCGAAATCGCGCCGGTGTATCACCGGCTACCCGAGCGGATTCGCGCGCACGCCAGCATCTGCTTCATGGCCTTGATCCTGTACCGGGTGATGCGCCAACGACTGAAGCTGGCCGGCCATCACGCGTCACCCGAGTCGGCCCTGGCGCAGCTGCGCCGCATTCAGCGCCAAAGCGTCAGCATTAACCAGGGGGCGCCGATCACCGGCGTCTCCAACATCAACCGAGAGCAGGCCGACTTGTTTGCGGCCATGAACATCAGGAAGCCCGCCGCCGACGCTCAGCTGAACCTCCTGTAGTGGAAACTTCGAGACCCTTTTGAGGGAAATCAATCACTTACAGCGCTTCGTGTCGAACTCGGGAGCCCCATGCTGGCCTGGCGCAGGATCTCCAGCCCCGCGTCGGACAGCAGCGTGTGCTGGCAGCCGGCGCTCTTGAGGCCGTGGGTGACGCCGGGCGAGAGCTGAGTGGCTCCCCTCCAGCTCAGCGCATCACGATCAGCTGAACCCGGCGGTTCTTGCTGCGGCCTTCGCGGGTGTTGTTGTCGGCCAGGGGCGCAGATTCGCCGTAGCTGATCGTTGCCATGCGCGCCAGTGGCACGCCGGCGCGGGCCAAGTGCAGGCGCACGGCTTCGGCCCGCTTGAGGCCCAGTTGCTGGTTGATCGCGTGGCTGCCGGTAGTGTCGGTGTGGCCCTGGATTTCGATGAACACAGGTTGGTTGTCGGCCTTGAGCTTGGCGACGAGTTGATCGAGTTCCTGGCCGGCCTGCTCGGTGAGTTGAGCGCGGCCCGAGCTGAACGTGATCTTGTCATCGGTCAGCAGGATGCTCATCAACAGGCCGGGCGGCGCGGGCAGATTCTTGGCGGCCTGGGCTCGCTCCGCAGCCTCTTGCTGCAGGGCCTGGATGCGCGCCTCGCTGCCCTGCAGCCGACCGTCCAGCGCCTTGAGGCCGTCGTCATGGGCCTGCACTCGAGTGCCGAGGCCGTCCACGCTGGTCTGCACCGGAGCGACGGTTTCTTTGACGAAATCCTTGGTGGCACAAGCGCTCAGCAACATGACGCTGCTAGCGAGGATCAGGGGAGGAAGTCTCGACATCGGTGGCTCATGGAGGAAGAAAGAGGCGCGACTTTAGGCAGTCCCTCCGGGACAAACGTACCGAGCTGTGAGCAATCCTTGCGCCGTTAACCGGGCCGAACAAAGCCTTACCGTTCTGCGCTACGGGCACAGATCAGCCAGCTTTTGCTGCGGGTGTCTGTCTAAGCTGTGGTTCAAGCGGACTGGGGGCGGTCGGCGCTGCAGCCCCGGTGGGTTTGCCGGGGCTTTTCGCTTTCTGGGGCGGATAGGCAACCAGTCCGACGTTGTCGCAGTCCACGCAGTGGCTGCGGCAAGCGAACTACGTTATCGACGCAAGGAACTGTGCCGCGCGACGAGCTCGTTGTGCAGCAGGAAGCTGGTGCAGCGCTTCCAATAGATTGGCAACCTCATCGTCTTCGCAGTAGAGATAGGGGAGCGACACGCCGAGAGCTTCGGCGATCAGCCTTGCAGTCGCAACGGCCGGCTCATGAACGCCCAGCTCGTACCGGCTGATCCTTGCCCGACTGCTGGACTCATCAATCCCGATGAGTACGCCCACCTTCTCTTGAGACCAGCCCAGCGCCTCCCGTCGCGCGCGCATTCGCCGCCCGACGACAGTTGTCACTGAGCTGACCTCTGCTTTCATGTCACGAGTCTCGTAACAGGTGCATAATTCGTCGTCACGAAATACGTGACAACAAGACGGGGTCGATCCCTGGTGCGTTGCCGCCTTGAGGAGAGCGATCTATGTCCTACTTCTTCTGGGAATCCAAGCGCTGGCTCAGCAACCCGCTCTGCTGCCGTTGCCTGATCGTCGTGCCGTTCGGCAGGCTGCGTGTTCCGATGCGGCGCGAGGGGGAGGCCAGCGCTGCCCAATGGCACCGGGCGCTCGGTCTCTTTACGGATGGCTGGCTCGAGGTGCTCGGCGCCTGGCGCGAGGAGGGTGCCGTGACGCCGCTGCGCATCGCCGCAGGCCTCCGCGACCTGGGCATCAAGCGGATCAAGTCACTGCAATGCGTGGTCAGCCAGCCTGCAGATGGCGCGACTCAACACGGCCTCGCGTCTAAGCATCGGAAGACTGGTTCAAGATTGCTGATAACCGGGCCTCCGTTTCCAGCATCAGCTCTCCCGAACTGCGCCCCAGCGCTCTGGCGATCTTGAGGATCAATACCAGCGTTGGCATGTGTTCGCCACGCTCAATCTTTCCCATGTGGGAGCGCTCGATACCGGCCAAGTGGGCCAGCGCCTCCTGGGCAATGCCATCTTCCGTCCTTGCGGCGCGAACTACAGCGCCGAAGGCCAAGGCTGGCTCTCTCTCAAAAGTTGTCGCACCAGTTGGTCGTCCTCGTTGGATCGAACGCTTTTGCATGCGCAGAAGCGTCCCGCTTGAAGACAATTTAAACCACGTTATATTTAACTCTATCGACCTGGTCAGGCGACCTTCCCGCCGCCGCTGGTGATGCCGCCTCCTCAGGCGCGGCCGCCAGGGCAGCGTTCGTCCACCGCCTTGAATGGTCAGGCTACTGGGAGCTACTCGATGTCCTACTTCTTCTGGGAATCCAACCGCTGGCTCGGCAACCCGCTCTGCTGCCGTTACCTCGGCGTCGTGCGGTTCGGCAGGCAGTGCGTTCCGATGCGGCACGAGGAATCGGCCAGCGCTGCCCAATGGCACTGGGCGCTCGGTCTCTTCACGGATGGCTGGCTCGAGGTGCTCGGCGCCGTGACGCCGCAGCGCATCGCCGCAGGCCTCCACGGCCTGGGCATCAAGCGGATCAAGTCACTGCGTGCGTGGTCAGCCAGCTTGCAGATAGCGCGACTCAACGCGGCCGGCGAAGTCCGCGAAAGACAGGTCAAGAGCCGACGCAAGCCTGTACAGAACGCTGATCGTGGGCTGCTTCTTGCCCACTTCAATCAACGAAATGAACGGACGGTCAAGGTCGCAACGGCCTGCAAGGTCCTCTTGCGTCAGCGCAAGTTCCTGCCGGCGCGCCTTGATCTCGACGGCGAGCGCATCGATGAGCTTCTGATTTCGGCTGGGTCGCATCGACCCGGAGTGTTTTTGCTTCGTGCACTAAAGACACGTGTCTATTGACAGCAAATCTGCTTTGAGTGATCGTTAGGACAGGCGTTCAACAGGCCTGTCTACCCGTCCACCGCCGTGAGAAGTCACGGTTACTGGGAGTCAAATCGATGTCCTACTTCTTCTGGGAATCCAACCGCTGGCTCAGCAACCCGCTCTGCTGCCGTTACCTGGTCGTGCGGTTCGGCCGGCTGCGAGTTCCGATGCGGCACGAGGGATCGGCCGGCGCTGCCGATTGGCACTGGGCGCTCGGTCTCTTCACGGATGGCTGGCTCGAGGTGCTCGGCACCTGGCGCGACGAGGGCGCCGTGACGTCGCAGCGCATCGCCGCAGACCTCCACGACCGGGGCATCGAGCGGATCAAGGCGCTTGCGGGCGAGGACAGCCTGGCTGTGGCCATGGATCGCTTCCGCCCCAGGGCCAGCCGCCAGGGCATGGCCGAACTCGCCGAGTGCGGCGCCTTCGGCCCGCGCATGCGGCAGGCCATCCGCTGGACCGACGCGGCAGCGCAGCGGCTGCAGGCGCGCATGCAGCGCGTTGCGGGGAACCCGCCACCGCTGCCCGACGATGCAGCCGCGGCCGACTTCCTCGCGCGGGCGTTCCAGCGGGCGGACCGGGATCTGCTGTATGACCGATGGGACCGCAAGCGTCCGGCGCCGTTTGGTCAGGGCGCCTTTGTCGCCGCCCTGGCAGGCGCGGCTTGAGCACCATGTCGGCCCGGCTGCTGAAGAACTGGCAGGACGTCCTGGCAAGGGTGCGGGGGGCGCTGCAGCGTCGCGGGCGTACCGAGCACGAGGCGGAGGACCTGGTGCAGGAGGCGTGGCTGCGCCTGATCCGCTATGAAGACGAAAGGCAGCCCGTCGAGCAGCCCGAGGCCTTCCTGATGCGCACGGCGCTGAACCTGTCCATCGACGCCCACCGCGTGAGCGCGGGCCGCGGCGAGCATGTGCTGCTCGACAACGTCGTGCTCATCGACACGACCCCGTCCATCGAGGCCGTGCTGCTGGCCAAGGAGCGCATGGCGCGCCTGGCCCTGGGGCTGGGCCGCCTGAACGAAAGGACCCGCGACATCTTCCTGGCGCATCGCATCGACGGCCTGCCCTATACCGAGATCGCGAAGCGCCACGGCATCAGCGTCGCGACCGTGCATCACCACGTGGCCAAGGCGACCCTGCGGCTGACCAGTTGGATGGAGGGCTGGTAGCCGTGCAGCCACTGAACACGGGCACCGACGTCCGGGTGACGCTGACGGACGCGCTGCGCGCCGTGACGGTGGTGCGCGGCGAGGCGCTGTTCGAAGTCGCCAAGGATGCCGGCCGGCCGTCGTCAGCGTGGCCGACGCCCAGGTCGTCGCCACGGGGACGGCCTTCCTGGTCCGATCCACGCCGCCGGCAAGGATGGGGGGCGACGCCTTTGGCGTGACGCTGCTTGAAGGCCAGGTGGTCGTGCAGCGCTCGGGCGGCACCGTGGTCATGGCGCCAGGCGAGCGCCTGCGCGTGGGCCGGGCGGCTGACAAGAGCGGACGTGCGGCGCCCAGGGGAGGGCGCCTTGACCGTCCCGTCCTCGACCAGTTGCTGGCCTGGCAACGCGGCGTCGCCGTGCTGGATGACGTCTCCCTGGCCGAGGCCGTCGCCGAGATGAACCGCTACAGCACGGTGCCGATCCGGGGCGCCGACTCGCAAGCGGGGGGCTGCGCGTCAGCGGCATCTTCCGTATCGGGGACAAGGAGGCCTTGGCGCAGTCGGTGGCGAAGCTGCATGGCCCGGTCGTGCGGCCGCGCGACGGCGGCGTGGAGCTGGCGGGCAGATAGCCTTCGATGCCGTGGCGACCCACGCAAGTAGCCAGGATGCGGCTTGCCCATGCCGGCGCACGTAGCGGGCATCGTCAAGAGAGTTGAAACGGATCGTTAGCCCCGATGGGACGGCACGAGACGAAACGGTTCTTCCCGAGACCGCCTGGGACGTTCGGGCGCTCCGGATCTGCGACCGTCTCGGGCTACACATGCCGTCATCGGAGGGGCACGATGCGGCGTCATGTCCACATCAACAGGTTCGTCCACGGGGGTGCAGCTGGAGCTGCTGCCCGATGCAGCGGCGGCAACGGCGCGGGCGGCCTCACTCGGTGCGCTCCCCCTTCCGAACGGTGTCGGCGGCCGCGCGAACTTCGGTCCGGATGGCCAGACTCCATCAGGGGAGAACATCCATCGTCGGGACCGTACCGAGGTTGACCTGCGAGGGTTGCGATCTCGCCTTGAGGCGAGGGCGGCTCAATACGGGACCTCAATTGCAGGCATGGCGAGGCGCGCGATTGTGCTCATGCTCGACGATGGCAGCCCTGAGCCCGTCGACATGGCCGGTGCCGGGGAGTCGCCCAGCGGCAAGGCCGTCCCGGTCACGCTGCGCATGTCGCCCGAGCACGTGGCAACCTTGGCCAGGCGGGCTCGCGCTGCCGGCGTGCACCGAGGGAAGTACATCTGCACCCTGCTGGATGGCGCGCCTGCGCCCGCGCTCCCCGCCGACCACTTGGCCTTGGTCGCCGCGCTGCGGGCCTCGACCGACCGGGTTGCAGCCATGTCTGCCGATCTCAATGCCTTCATGCGGCTGCTGGAGCGTGTCCCGGCCAGCCAGCTGGAAGGCTATCGGGCAGGGTTGAAGTCGTTGGCCGGGGACTTGAGAGAGCACTTGCACATGGCATCGGCGCTGCTCGCCGAGCTCACGCCTTCGAGGAAGCCGCAGCGATGACGGGCCAACAGGTTGACGGCGTTCTCGTGCAATGGGGAGAGCGGCTGTTCTACCCCTCCAACCGCATCGTCAAGTCGCTGCCGACGCCGAGGCTTGAAGCGATGACGCGGCGCAAGGCTGCGGTGATTCGTCAACGCATCGAGGCGCTGGTACGGCGCGCACCGCAGGTGGTGGTCAAGGTCGCAGGCGGCGGTCGGGGCATGGCGGCCATCGCGAGGCACTTTCGCTACATCAGCAGGAACGGGTGCCTTGCCGTCGAAGATGACCGCGAGGTCTTGCGCACAGGGAAGGATGCCGTGCGCGACCTGGTGGACCAATGGCGCTATGGCGGCTCGCTCATCGAGGACGTCAGCCACCGCCGAGAGGCTTTCAACATCACGCTGGCCATGCAGGCCGGGACGAGCGCCGAGCTGCTGAAGAAGGCGGCGCGGGAGTTTGCGCAAGCCGAGCTGGCCGGACACCGCTACGTGATGGTCCTGCACGAGCACCAGGCCAATCCGCACGTCCATCTGTGCGTGAAGGCGGAGGCCGCTTCAGGCAGGCGTCTGTACCCTTGCATGGCGGACATTCATCGTTGGCGCGAGACGTTCGCCGAAAGACTGCGCGGGTGGGGCATCGATGCCGAAGCAACTCGCCAGGCGATCCGTGGCGAGAGCCGCGCCTACGAGCCTTTGTGGCGATTCAAGGCCAGGCAGCAGGGGGGCCTGCGCGCGCAGCCAGCGACGGCCAAGTCAAGGCCGCCCGCCTCGCGCGGCGGGGTCGACGCGATGGTCGGCTGGGCTCACATCCTGAAGGCGCTCGCGGCTTCCGAGGTCGACGCAGACAGAGAACTTGCGAAGCGCATCAGCGGCTTCATTCGCGACTCGTCAGTCTTCAGGGAGGCCGGGCTTCGCCGGCCCGGGCAGGACGTTTCGGTGGTGCGAGAGACGGCGACGGCGCGGCTGCATGACGCGTCAGGGATCAGGCCGGATCCGGCGCCCGAGCGCTGATGCCGTTCGCCGCAATGGGCCTGGCAGAGGTCCTTGCGCCGAGGATCACGGTTCCCGCGCCATCAGCGCCGTGCCGCCAGCCATCCGCTCACCGCGGCCAGTACCTGCGCCGGCCGCTCGCGATGCGGCACATGCCCCGTCGCCGCCAGCAACTCGACCCGGGCGCCGCCTCCGGCCAGCCGGGCGATCAGCTCGGGGTGGCGGGGCGAGCCGTACTCGTCGTCGGCGCCGTGGATGGCCAGCGTGGGGCAGCGCACTTCCGGCAGCACGTCCATCAGCGACCAGGACGCAAATCCCGGGCTCAGCCAGGTGCCCAGCCAGGCCTCCAGCACCCACGCGGCCTGGTCGCCGTGATGGCGCGCCAGCCGCTCCATCTGCTCCGGCGCCTTGAACAGTTCCCTGGCGGCGAGCAGGCCCCGCACGGTCCGGTCCTCGACGAAGGCCTGCGCCGATTCCGTGATCAGCGCCTCGCAGCGCGCATCCAGTGCCGCCGCGCAATGCACCGCCATGCCGCCGCCCACGCTGTGGCCGAAGGCGACGAAGCGATCGATGCCGAGCTGCTCCAGCACCGCCGGCACGAAGCTGCGCGCCTCCTCCGCGATGAAGTCCAGTGGCAGCACGCCAGCGCGCGCGTCGGAGCGGCCGAAGCCCAACCGGTCATGGGCGACGACGCGGCGCCCGGTGGCCGCGGCGAGGGCTGCCGGGAAGTCGCGCCACAGGGCCACGCAGCCCAGCGAGTCGTGCAGCAGCAGGATGGGCGCGGCGCCGGTGCCGGCCGCCGGTGTCCAGGCGCGCGCGAACAGCCGGCCGCGCGGATGGTGGATCCAGTGGTCGTCGATGTGCATGGGCTCGCCACCCTAGGCCCGGGCCGTCCGGCCCTCAGTGGCCGCGCATCGCCCGCCGCGCCGACAGCGCCATGAAGACGGCGAACACGACGACGACCAGCAGCCCGGTGGCCAGCGACGCGCGTTCGGCGATGAGGCCGATCAGCGGCGGGCCGGCCATCATGCCGAGGTAGCCCACGCCCGACACGGCCGCGATGCCGTGGGCCGGCGACACGCCCGGCACCTGGGATGCCGCGCTGAACAGCACCGGCACGACGTTGGACAGGCCCAGGCCCACGAGGGCGAAGCCCAGCAGCGCGGCGAGCGGCGAGGGCAGGGCCAGCGCCAGGGCCATGCCGGCGGCGGCGAGCATGCCGCTGGCGCGCATCAGCCGGGTGCCGGACATGCGGGCGCGCACCCAGTCGCCGCCGAAGCGGCCGAGGGCCATCGCGCCGCTGAAGCTGGCGTAGGCCAGGGCCGCGGTGCTGGGCTGGCTGGCACGCTCATCCTTCATGAAGAGCACGCTCCAGTCGTACATCGCGCCCTCGGCGATCAGGCCCATGGAGGCCAGCAGGCCCAGCAGCACCAGCGGGCCGCGCGGCAGGCTCAGCGGGTGCGTCTCGCCGGCCTCCTTCTCGGGCACGGGCAGCATGGCGCGGCTGGCCAGCAGCGCGACGGCCGCGCCGATGCCGGTGGCCAGCAGCAAATGGGCTTGCGGCGAGAGGCCCAGCGCGGGCGCCGCGCTGCCCAGGCTGGCGCCGGCCATGCCGCCGAGGCTGAACATGCCGTGGAAGCCGCTCATCAGCGGCTTGGCGGCCAGGCGCTCGATCTCGGTGGCCTCGGTGTTGAGGGCCACGTCGAACAGGCTGCCGGTGATGCCGAACACCAGCATCACGGCCAGCAGCGCCGCATAGTGCGGCCAGGCCAGCAGGCAGGCGACGGAGGCGCAGCACAGCACGCCCATGGCGGCGGACACGGTGCGCGGCCCCCAGCGGCCGACGACGCGGCCGGCCTGGGCCAGGGCCATCAGCGCGCCGACGCCGCTGGCCAGCATCGCGATGGCCAGGGCCTGGTCGCCGAGGCCGTAGTGGCCCTTGACGGTGGGCACATGCACCCCCCAGGTCGCGAACATCACGCCCAGGACGAAGAACTGCGCGCGCAACGCGCGCGACGCGCCGACGACCGGCGTCACTTGGTGGTCGCGCTGATGCGGGTGAAGAAGTCGTAGACGCCCTGGTCGCCCATCTTGCGCGCGTCGGCCAGCTCGCCGCCCTCGGTGGCGTAGAGCAGCCGCCCTTCGGGCGACAGCATGGCGACGGCGGGGATGCCCTTCTTCAGCGGCACGCGGTAGCTCTCGGCGATGTCGACGTTGCGGTCGAAGCGGCCCACGTCGACCTTGACGACCTTGAAGCTCTTGGCGATCAGCGGCGCGCTGGGGCCGTGCTTGAAGGTCGCGTCCAGCATGCGGCAGTCGCCGCACCAGTTGGCGCCGAAGACGACGAGGACCGGCAGCCTGGCCTTCTCGGCCTCGGCCAGCGTGGCGCGGATGGCGGCCTTGGCGTCGGCGCCTTCGTCATAGATGGGGGGCGGGCCGCCGGCGCTGGCGGCGAGGCTGGCGCAGGCCAGCAGGGAGGCAGTCAGGAAACGCATGGTGACGAGTGTGCCGGTAGAACGGGAGTGATGCGCGAAGTCGGGAATGAAAGCGCCTTCAAAGGCATGATGCCGATCATGGACAGCGTTGTCAATCGTGAGTCCGGGCCAGGACGTTCCGTCGTCCGGGCTGCGGTGCCCATGGGGGCTTCTAGCGGGACGCCTGGGCGAAGAAGCGCCAGATCACGTCGTTGGCGTCCAGCGCCCGGGACGCGGTCTCCCTGCCGCGGCGCGCGCCGCCGCCGGGCCAGGCATGGCCGCCCGTTGCGGTGACGCAGAGCTGCACGCGGGTGCCGCCGGCGCAGCCGCTGTAGGTCTCGCAGTAGGCCCCATCCCCGGCACCAGGCCCGTCCGGCGTGCGCTGCGGCGGGGCGGTGCAGCGGTCGCGCTGCGCCCAGCGGGACACCGTCTCGGGCACCGACACGAAGTCCATGATCTTGCTCTTGTCGCGGACGGAGCCGGGGCCGGCGCCGCCGTCGAAGAGGACATGGTCGTCGTCCCTGGCGTGGATGTGCAGCACCGAGATCGGCCGGCTCGGCGCGCAATGCGCCGTCGCATCCGTGCCGGCGACGGCGGCGACCGCGCGGAAGACGTCGGCCGCCTCGCAGGCCAGGCGGTGGCTGAACATGCCGCCGTTGGACATGCCGGTGGCGAAGACGCGCGTCGCGTCGATGCGGTAGCGGTCCTGCAGCGCCGCGACGACGGCGCGGGTGAAGCCAACGTCGTCGCTGCCGCGGTCGCGCGCGTCGCCGCAGCAGCCACCGGCGTTCCAGGTGGCGAGCCTGCCGCCGGGCAGCCGGCTGTAGCCGTTGGGGAAGGCGACGATGAAGCCGGCCTCGTCGGCCTTGCGCTGCAGGCCGTGGCGGGCGTCGTCGGCCATGAGGTCGGCGGACCCGCCGCCGCCGTGGAAGGCGAGCACGAGGGGCGCCGGCCGCTCGGGGTCGGCGCCTGCCGGCAGGTGGACCAGCACCTTGCGGCCCTGGACCCGCAGCTCCTGCAGCCCGCCCGCCGCCGGGGCCCCGTCGGCGGCCAGCGCCGCGGGCGGCAGCAAGGCCAGGGCGATGGCGAGGAGCGGGGCGCGCATTGCGTCAGCCGCCGCCGAGGGCCCGGTAGAGCGCGACGAGGTTCTGCGCGCGCTGGCTCTGCACCTGCACGAGGGACTGCTGGGCCGCGAACAGCGAGCGCTGCGCGTCCAGCCGGTCCAGCGCGCTGGAGACGCCGGCCGCATAGCGCTGCTCGGTCGCGCTCAGGCGGCGCGTCTCGGCGTCCACCTGCGCGGCCAGGGCCGTGCGCTGCTCGGCCAGCGTGGCCCGGCCGGCGAGGCCGTCGGCGACCTCGCGGAAGGCGGTCTGGATGGCCTTCTCGTACTGGGCCAGCGCGATGTCGCGATTGGCGCGCGCGCCGGCCAGGTTGGCACGGTTGCGCCCGGCGTCGAAGATGGGCTGCACCAGCGACGGCGCGAAGCTCCAGGCCGAGTTCTTGAACAGGCCCGACAGGCTGGCGCTGGCCGTGCCGGCGCTGGCGGTCAGCGTGATTCGGGGCCAGAAGGCGGCGCGGGCGGCGTCTATGTTGGCGTTCGCCGAGCTCAGCTGGAACTCGGCCTGGCGGACGTCGGGGCGGCGTGCCAGCACCTCGGCGGGCAGGCCGGCGGGCAGCTCCGCCAGCGGTTCGAAGTCGGCCAGCTCGCCGCTGGGCGGCGGCAGGTCGGCCGGCAGCGGGCCGCCGACGAGCAGCGCCAGCGCGTTCTCGTCGAGGGCGCGCTGGCGCTGCGTCTGCGCCAGGGCCGCGAGCGCGGCCTGCAGCGAGGACTCGGCCGCGCGCAGGTCCAGCTCGCTGGCGATGCCGCCGTCAAAGCGCTGGCGGGTCAGCGCCAGCGACTGCTGGCGCGTCGCCACCGTGTCACGTGTCAGCTTCAGCAGCGCCTCGTCGGCCTGCAGCGCGATCTCGGCGTTGGCGACGCCGGCGACCAGCGCCGTGCGCACCGCCTGCTGGCTGGACTGGACCGCCAGCATCTGGGCCGCCGCGGCCGCGCTCAGGCCGCGCAGGCGGCCGAACAGGTCCAGCTCGTAGGCCGAGACCTGCACGCCGGCCTGGTAGAGGCTGAGGATGCCGCCGCCCGCCATGGGCGTGCGCGAGCCGCTGATGCCGGCACTGACCGTGGGCCAGAGGTCGGCGTCGCGGGCCGCGGCGGTGGCACGGGCCGCCTCGATGTTCAGCACCGCGATGCGCAGGTCGCGGTTGTTGACCAGCGCCAGCGGGATGAGCTGCTGCAGCCGCGTGCCCTGGAAGGCCTGGGCCCAGGGCAGCTCGGTGGCGGCGACCGGGCCGCTGCCGCCGGCCTGCGGGAAGGCCGGCGGCACGGCGGCCGCCGCGGCCTCCGCGGCGACGGGGCGCCTGGGCTCGGGGCCGGCGCACGCCGCCAGCAGCGCGGCCAGCGCGATCAGGCTGAGGGTGGCTTTCATGCCTCGTCCTCCTGGGGCAGGTGGGCATCGTGGCGGTGCTGCCGCTCGCTGCCGGGGAAGCGCTTGCGCACGACGACGAAGAAGACCGGTACCAGCACCACGGCGAGGACCACGGCGGTGATCATGCCGCCCATCACGCCGGTGCCGATGGCGCGCTGGCTGGCGGAGCCGGCGCCGGAGGCGAGCACCAGCGGCAGCACGCCGAGGATGAAGGCCAGCGAGGTCATCAGGATGGGGCGGAAGCGCAGGTGCGCGGCCTCCACGACGGCCTCGAGCAGGTCGCGGCCCTGCGCGTGCAGGTCCTTGGCGAACTCGATGATGAGCACTGCGTTCTTCGCCGACAGGCCGATGATGGTGATCATGCCGACCTTGAAGTAGACGTCGTTCTCCAGCCCGCGGAAGTTCGCGCCCAGCACGACGCCCAGCACGCCCAGCGGCACCACCAGCAGCACGGACAGCGGGATGCTCCAGCTCTCGTACAGCGCGGCCAGGCACAGGAACACGGCCAGCAGCGAGAAGCCGAACAGGATGAAGGCGGTCGAGCCGGAGAGCTTCTCCTCGCGAGACTGGCCCGTCCATTCGTAGCCGAAGCCTTCCGGCAGCTGGGCGGCGAGCTTCTCCATCTCGGCCATGGCGGCGCCCGTGGACACGCCCTTGGCCGGCTCGCCGGCGATGCGCATGGTGGCGTAGCCGTTGTAGCGCACGGTCTGCATGGGGCCGGTGACCCATTTGCTGCTGGCGAAGGAGTTCAGCGGCACCGGCTGGCCGGCGGTGTTGAGCACGTTGAGCCGCAGCAGGTCCTCGGGCTGCATGCGCGCCGGCGCGTCGGCCTGCACGATGACGCGCTGCAGGCGGCCGGCGTTGGGAAAGTCGTTCACGTAGCTGGAGCCCAGCGAGGTGCCCAGCACGGCGTTGATGGCGCCCACCGGCACGCCCAGCGCCATCGCCCGCTCGCGGTCGATGCTGAGCTCCAGCTGCGCGGCGTCCTCCAGGCCGTCGGGACGCACCGCGGTCAGCAGCGGGTTCTTGGCGGCCGCGGCCAGCAGCTGGTTGCGCGCGGCCAGCAGCTCGGCGCGGCTGTGGCCGCTGCGGTCCTGCAGGCGGAACGCGAAGCCGTTGGCCCGTCCCAGGTCGCGGATGGGCGGCGGGCTGGTCGGGAAGATGACCGCGTCGCGCACGCTGCCCAGGGCCGCGAACGAGCGCGTCACCAGGGCCTGCGCCGAGTGCTGGGCGCCATGGCGCTCGCCCCAGGGCTTGAGCGTCACGAAGGCCAGGCCGGCGTTCTGGCCGGAGCCGGCGAAGCTGAAGCCCAGCACGCTGACCATGCTCTCGACTTCGGGCTGCTTGAGCATGTACTCCTCGGTCTGGTTCATGACGGCCAGCGTGCGCGCCTGCGTGGCGCCCGGAGGCAGCTGCACGTTGACGAGGATGTTGCCCTGGTCCTCGTTCGGCACGAAGGACGTGGGCAGGCGCGTGAACATCAGCACCGCGACGGCGATGACGACCGCGTAGACCACGAGGCCGCGACCCGGGCGGCGGACGATGCGCGCGACCCAGCCCTCGTAGCGCCTGGCGGTGGCGCCGAAGCCGCGGTTGAACCAGCCGAAGAAGCCGCGCTTCTCCAGGTGGTGGCCGGCCTGCACGGGTTTGAGCAGCGTGGCGCACAGCGCCGGCGTGAACGACAGCGCCATGAAGGCCGAGAACGCGATGGCGCTGACCATCACCGCCGAGAACTGGCGGTAGATGTTGCCGATGGAGCCGCTGAAGAAGGCCAGCGGCACGAACACCGAGATCAGCACCACGGTCACGCCGATGATGGCGCCCGAGATCTGGCCCATGGCCTTCTTCGTGGCCTTGAAGGGCGACAGCCCCTCCTCGCTCATGATGCGCTCGACGTTCTCGACGACGACGATGGCGTCGTCCACGACGATGCCGATGACCAGCACCATGCCGAACATCGTCAGCACGTTGATGGAGAAGCCCAGGGCGAGCAGCGTCGCGAAGCTGCCCAGCAGCGCGATGGGCACGACCAGCGTCGGGATCAGCGTGTAGCGGATGTTCTGCAGGAACAGGAACATCACGAGGAAGACGAGGAACACCGCCTCGACCAGCGTCTCGACGACCTGCGAGATCGAGATGTCGATGAACAGCGAGCTGTCGTAGGGGATGGAGGCCGTGACGCCGGCCGGGAAGTAGGGCGTCAGCTCCTTGAGGCGCTGCTTGATCAGCTTGGCGGTCTGCAGCGCATTGGCCGACGGCGCCAGCTGCACGCCGATGCCCATGGAGGGCTTGCCGTTCAGCCGCGTGGAGCGGCCGGTGTAGCTGTCGGCGCCCAGCTCGATGCGGGCCACGTCCTTCAGGCGCACGCTGGAGCCGTCGGGGTTGGCGCGCAGCTGGATGTTGCCGAACTGCTCGACGCTGGTGAGCTGGCCGCGTACCACCACGGTGGCCGAGACCTGCTGGCCCGGCACGTTGGGCAGGTCACCGATGGAGCCGGAGCTGACCTGCGCGTTCTGCGCCTGGATGGCCGCGTTCACGTCGGCCGGCGCGAGCTGGAAGCCCACCAGCTTGGCCGGGTCCAGCCAGATGCGCATGGCGCGCTCGGTGCCGAACAGCAGGCCCTGGCCCACGCCCGGCACGCGCTGGATCTCGGGCAGCACGGTGCGCGAGGCGTAGTCGCCCAGCGCGATGGGGTCCATGTCCGGGTTGCTGCTCGACATCATGATGAAGAGCAGGAAGTTCGGATTGGCCTTGTCCACCCGCACGCCCTGCTGGATGACGGCGGCCGGCAGCCGCGGCGTCGCGCGCGCCAGCCGGTTCTGCACGTCCACCTGCGCCAGGTCGGGGCTGGTGGACGGATCGAAGCTCAGCGTCAGCGAGCCGGTGCCGTCGGCCTGCGCCACGGCCTCCATGTAGATGAGGCCCGGCGAGCCGTTCATCTCGCGCTCGATGACGCTGATGACGGAGTCCTCCAGCGTCTGCGCGGAGGCGCCGGGGTAGGTCACCGACAGCACGATGGACGGCGGCGCCACCGGCGGGTACTGCGAGACCGGCAGCTGCGTGACTGCCACGCTGCCGATGACGATGATGAAGAGGGCGATGACCCACGCGAAGATGGGCCGATTGATGAAGAACTGCGCCATGTCTGCTCCGCCGGATCAGCGCGAGGCGGCCGATGCGGGCGCGGCAGGCGCGGAGGCCGCCGGAGCCCAGGGCACCGGGCGGGCCTTGCCGCCGGCGCGCGCCTTCTGGAAGCCGTCGGCGACGACCTTCTCGCCGGTCTTCAGGCCGCTCAGCACCAGTGCCATGCCGCCCTGCGGCGCGCCAAGCTTGACGGGGCGGGCGCTGACGGTGCCGTCCTCGCCCACCACCAGCACGCTGTCGCCCATGGCACTGCGGCTGATCGACTGCTGCGGCACCCAGATGCCGTCGGCCACCTCGGCCTGGACCAGGCGCACGCGCACGTACAGCCCGGGCAGCAGCTGGCCCTGCGGGTTGGGCAGCTCGGCGCGCAGTGTGATCTGGCCGGTGCCGGCGTCCACGCTGAGGTCGGAGAACAGCAGCCGGCCCGGCTGCGGGTAGACGCTGCCGTCGTCCAGCACCACGCGCACCTGCGCGGCCTCCTTGCCCGCCGCGCGCTGCAGCTGGCCGTTGGCCAGCGCCGCGCGCATCCGCATGACCTCGGCGGCCGGCTGGGTGAAGTTCACGTAGAGCTTGTCGATCTGCTGCACGATGGCCAGCGGGGTGGCCTCGCCCTGGCCCACCAGCGCGCCCTCGGTGACGAGGGCCCGGCCCGAGCGGCCGGCGATGGGCGAGGTCACGGTGGCATAGCCGAGGTTGATCTGCGCCGTCTGCACGGCCGCCTTGCCGGCGGCCACGTCGGCCCTGGCCTGCTGGGCCGCGGCCTGGGCGCTCAGCGCGTCCTGCTGGCTCACGGCCTGGGTCTTGGCCAGCGGGGCGTAGCGCTCGGCCAGCGCCTGCGCCTGCAGCAGGTTGGCCTCGGCACGCGCCAGCTGGGCCTGGGCGCTGGCCAGCGCGGCGCGGTAGGGCGCCGCGTCGATCTCGAACAGCGGCTGGCCGGCCTTGACGTCGGAGCCTTCGGTGAAGAGGCGCTTTTGCAGGATGCCGGCGGCGCGCGCCCGCACCTGGGCGACCCGGAAGGCCTCCAGCCGGCCGGGCAGCTCGATGGTCAGGTCAGCGCGGCCCGGCGTGGCCGTGACGACGCCCACCTCGGGCGGCGGCGGTGCCGGCGGCGCGGCCTTGCTGTCGCCGCCACCGCAGCCGCTCAATGCGCCGGCCAGCGCTGCTGCGCCCGCCATGGCCTTGGCGCCTCGCGCCACTCCAACCCATGCCCCCATGCTGGCCCTTTCGAGTGTCGCCGGCCGCTGCGCCGGCAAAGCCGTCGACTGTAACGATCAGGGCGAAACCTCGCCGGTGAACGAACGCAAAGCCTTCAGCCGCGCGGCCTGCACCGCCTTGCCGATCTCCGCGCCCTTGGCGCCGCGCGCCATGGCCGCGGCGCTGGCGGCGGCCAGGTCCACGGCCTGCGTCGCGGCCAGGTCGGCCAGCAGCCGCCCGCGTTGCGGGTAGTCGCGCGCTTCCAGCCCGAGGCGCCCGCGCGCGTCGCATTCGCAGGCCCACAGCAGCTCGGCAAAGCGCTCGGGCCGGCGCCAGGCATCGCAGCGCTCCAGCAGCCGCAGCCGCGCTTCGGGCCCGAAGCCCAGGCTCTGGTGCACGTGGGTGTGCTCGCGGGCGACCAGCTCGGCCAGCTCGCGGCAGTCGGTGGGCACCTTGCAGCGTGCGCTTACATCGCGTGCCAGCCTCTCGCTGCGGCCCTCGTGGCCGATGTGGCGGGGCAGGTCCTCCTTGCGCGTCGTGCCCTTGCCGAGGTCGTGGCAGAGGCAGGCATAGCGCACGGTCAGCGGCGCCCGCTGCTCGGCGCATTGGTCCAGCACCATCAGCAGGTGCACGCCCGTGTCGACCTCCGGATGGTGGGCCTCGGGCTGGGGCACGCCGAACAAGGCCTCCACCTCGGGCAGCAGCCTGGCGCAGGCGCCGGCCTCGCGCAGGACCTCGATCATGCGCGAAGGCTTGTGCTCCATCAGGCCGCGCGACAGCTCCTGCCAGACGCGCTCCGGCACCAGCGCATCCACCTCGCCGGCGTCCACCATCGCGCGCATCAGCCCGACGGTCTCGGGCGCCACCGTGAAGTCGGCGAAGCGCGCGGCGAAGCGTGCCAGGCGCAGGATGCGCACGGGGTCCTCCGCGAAGGCGGGCGAGACATGGCGCAGCACCCGGTCGCGCAGGTCGCGCTGGCCGCCGTAGGGGTCGATGACCCGGCCGGCGTCGTCCTCGGCCATCGCGTTGATGGTCAGGTCGCGGCGCACCAGGTCCTGCTCCAGCGTCACGTCCGGCGCCGTGTGGAAGGCGAAGCCGTGGTAGCCCGCCGCCGTCTTGCGCTCGGTGCGGGCCAGGGCCACTTCCTCGTGCGTGTCGGGGTGCAGGAAGACGGGGAAATCCTTGCCGACGGGCTGGTAGCCGGCGGCAGCCAGGTCCTGGGGCGAGGCACCGACGACCACCCAGTCGCGGTCCTGCACGGGCAGGCCGAGCAGGCGGTCGCGCACGGCGCCGCCCACGAGATAGGTCTGGAATTGAGGCATCGGCCGGATTCTGCGGCCACACTGGCGGCATGCAGACCCTCAGCGAACACCTTGCCTTCGGTGGCACCCAGCGCTTTCACCGCCACGACTCGGCCGAGATCGGCCTGCCCATGCGCTTCGCCCTCTTCCTGCCGCCGGCGCCGCGCGCGCTGCTGGTCTTCCTGGCCGGGCTGACCTGCACCGAGGAGACCTTCACGATGAAGGCCGGCGCGCAGCGGCTGGCGGCCGAGCTGGGCCTGGCCCTGCTGATGCCCGACACCAGCCCGCGCGGCGCCGGCATCCCCGGCGAGAGCGAGGCCTGGGACTTCGGCGTCGGTGCCGGCTTCTACCTCGATGCCACCCGCGAGCCCTGGGCCCGGCACTGGCGCATGGAGAGCTGGCTGATGAACGAGCTGATCCCGCTGGTGCAGCGCGAGACGGGCCTTGCCAGGACCGGCCTGTTCGGGCACTCGATGGGCGGCCATGGCGCGCTGACGCTGGCGCTGCGCCACCCGGGCCGCTTCCAGTCGCTGTCGGCCTTCGCGCCCATCGCCGCGCCCACGCAGTGCCCCTGGGGCCGCAAGGCGTTCGCGGGCTACCTCGGCGAGGATCGCGGCCGCTGGGCCGCGCACGACGCCAGCGCGCTGATGCGGGCCCAGGCCGGCGCGCCCTATCCGGGGGGCATCCTCATCGACCAGGGCCTGGCCGACAAGTTCCTCGCCGAGCAGCTCCACCCCGAGGCCTTCGAGGCCGCCTGCGCGGCGGTGGGCCAGCCGCTGACGCTGCGGCGCCACGCCGGCTACGACCATGGCTACTACTTCATCGCCAGCTTCGTCGACGACCACCTGCGCCACCACGCGGCCCGGCTTTGAGTATTCGCACGATCGTGCTAAATTGAGCGCCATGGAAACCCGCAGCGAACGCGCCGAGGCGACGCTGGCCGCCATCGTCGATGCGGCCCTGACCATGGCCGCCCTGGAGGGGCTGGAGAGCCTGACCCTGGGCGAGGTGGCCAAGCGGCTGGGGCTGTCCAAGAGCGGCGTGTTCTCGCGCGTCGGCTCGCGCGAGCAACTGCAGGTGGCCGTGCTGCTGGAGTACGACCGGCGCTTCCAGCAGGCCGTCTTCGTGCCCGCCATGCGCGAGCCGCGCGGCCTGCCGCGGCTGGACGCCATCATGCGCCGCTGGCTGGCCCGGGCCACCGACACCGACCGCGCGCTGTCCTGCATCTACACGGCCGGCGCCTTCGAGTACGACGACCGCGAAGGCCCGGTGCGCGACCAGCTGCAGGACGGCGTGCTGCGCCTGCGCGCCGCGCTGCGCCGCACGGTGCTGCAGGCCATCGAGGCCGGCCACCTGCGCGCGGACCTGGACGTCGAGCAGTTCGTCTTCGAGATGGATGCCCTCTTCACCGGCCTGCTGCGCGACACGCGCTTCCTGCGCGACCCGCTGGTGCACCAGCGCGGCATCAAGGCCTGGGAGCGCATGCTGGCCGCCGCCCGGACGTCCGCGAGCCCGGCCTGAAATTTTTTGCCCACATATCGCACGGTCGTGCGAAAAAAAGGAGTCGCAGCCATGTCCACCCACAACCCCGCCGCCGCCTTCTTCGCCTCGCCGGCGGCCCGCGGCGTCGCCGCCGTGCTGCGCGGCCTGCAGCATGTCTCGCCGGCACTGGGCACGCGCGTCGCGCTGGGCCTGTTCTTCACGCCGGTGCCGACCAAGTGGCTGGCCCGCTCGCGCGCCGTGCCGCGCCCCTGGGTGGAGCGCCGCCTGCCCTTCGAGGGCGGCCACGTCAGCGTCTGGCAGCGCGGCGACGTGGCGCCCGGACGGCCCAAGGTCTTGCTGACCCACGGCTGGGCCGGCGATGCCCAGCAGATGCGCCCGCTGGCCGACGCGCTGGCCGCCGCCGGCTTCGAGCCGCTGCTGCTGGACCTGCCGGCCCATGGGCGCAGCAGCGGCTGGCGCAGCAACCTGCTGCAATGGGTGCGGGCGTTGTTCGCCGTCAGCGCCCGCTTCGGCCCCTGGGAGGGCGTCGTCGCGCATTCGCTGGGCGCGATGGCCCTGTCCCATGCGCTGGCCCGCGGCCTGCCGGCGCGGCGCGCAGCGCTGGTCGCGCTGGCGCCGCCACCCTGGCAGTTCCTGCGCTGGTTCGCCGACGCCATGGGCATGGGCGAGCCGCTGGCGGCGCGCATGCGCGGCCACATCGAGCGGCGCGAGGGCGCGTCGCTGGGCCACTTCGAGCCCGCCTGGCTGGGCGAGCGCGTCGCGCAGCCCACGCTGATCGTGCACGACCGCGGCGACGCGACGGCGCCGCTGGCAGGCAGCGAGGCGCTGCTGGCCGGCCTGGCCGCCGGTCGCCTGCACGTGACCGAGGGCCTGGGCCACCGCCGGCTGCTCAGCGACCCGGCCGTCATGCAGCAGGTGCTGGCGCATCTCGACACCCGCGGCCTGTAGGCAGGGCAGGGCGCCGGGCTGCCCCCAGGCGTCGCCGTTCCCGCGATGGGCTCGCTGAACCGCCGGGGGACAATCCCCCGATGGCTGTCCTTTCCCTTACCAATGCCCATCTCGCCTTCGGGCATGTCGCGCTGCTCGACGGCGCCAATTTCGCGCTGGAGACCGGCGAGCGCGTGGGCCTCATCGGCCGCAACGGCACCGGCAAGTCCTCGCTGCTGAAGATCCTGGCCGGCCTCGAGAAGCTGGACGACGGCCTGCTGCAGCAACAGCAGGGCCTGACCAACGTCTATGTGCCGCAGGAGCCCGCGCTGCGCGGCGACGCCACCATCTTCGACGTCGTCAGCGAGGGCGTCGCCGAGGCCAAGGCGCTGCGCGAGCGCTACGAGCGCCACGACGAGAACGACGACCTGGCCTGGGTGCAGGAGCGCATCGAGCACATCGGTGCGTGGAACTGGGAGCAGCGCGTCGACGAGACCCTGCACCGCCTGGGCCTGGACGGCAGCCGCCTCGTCGGCAGCCTGTCCGGCGGGCTGAAGAAGCGCGTCGCGCTGGGGCGGGCGCTGGTCGCCCAGCCCGACGTGCTGCTGCTGGACGAACCGACCAACCACCTGGACCTGGACGCCATCACCTGGCTGGAAGGCCTGCTCAACGACTTCAAGGGCTCGCTGCTGCTGATCACCCACGACCGGCAGTTCCTGGACAACGTGGCCAACCGCATCGTCGAGCTGGACCGCGGCCAGCTGCGCGGCTATCCCGGCAACTTCGCCGCCTTCCAGGCCGCCAAGGCCTATGAGCTGGAGAACGAGGCGCTGGCCAACGCGCGCTTCGACAAGCTGCTGGCGCAGGAGGAGGTGTGGATACGCAAGGGCGTCGAAGCCCGCCGCACGCGCTCCGTCGCGCGCATCCAGCGCCTGGAGGCCATGCGCCTGGCGCACGCCGCGCGGCGCGACGTGCAGGGCAAGGTGCGGCTGGACATCGACACCGGCTCGGCCAGCGGCAAGATCGTCGCGGAGCTGGAGGACGTGTCCAAGAGCTTCGGCGATCGCGCAATAGTGCGCGGTTTCACCAGCACCATCCTGCGCGGCGACAAGGTCGGCCTGATAGGCCCCAACGGCGCCGGCAAGACGACGCTGCTGAAGATGATCCTCGGCGAGCTGCCGCCCGACAGCGGCACCGTGCGCCTGGGCTCGCGGCTGACGGTGGCCTACTTCGACCAGATGCGCGACACGCTCAACCTCGACGCGACGCTGGCCGACACCATCAGCCCCGGCTCGGAGTGGATAGAGATCGGCACGCAGAAGAAGCACGTCAAGAGCTACCTGGGCGACTTCCTGTTCTCGCCGGCGCGTGCCAACTCGCCGGTGCGCACGCTGTCCGGCGGCGAGCGCAACCGCCTGCTGCTGGCCCGCCTGTTCGCGCGGCCGGCCAACGTGCTGGTGCTGGACGAACCCACCAACGACCTCGACATCGAGACGCTGGAGCTGCTGGAGGAACTGCTGGCCGAGTACGACGGCACGGTCTTCCTCGTCAGCCACGACCGGCGCTTCCTGGACAACGTCGTCACGTCCACCATCGTCTACGAGGGCGACGCGCGCTGGCGCGAGTACGAGGGCAGCGTCGAGGACTGGCTGACGCAGTCCAGGCGCGCCGCCGCGCTGCAGGCCCAGGCCGCGCCCAAGGCCGCGCCCGCGCCGGCGCCGGCGCCCGAACCGGCCCCGGTCGTCGCGAACAAGCGCAAGCTCAGCTACAAGGAGCAGCGCGAGCTGGACGAGATCCCCAGGCAGATCGCCGCGCTGGAGGCCGAGCAGACGCAGCTCAACGCGCTGATCGCCGGCAGCGAGCTCTACACGCAGGGCGCCAAGCGCATCGCCGAGGTGACCGAGCGCGCCGCCGACATCGACGCCGAGCTGCTGGCGCTGATGGAGCGTTGGGAAGTGCTGGAAGCGAAATGAACGCCCTGCACCACGAATGGCTGGCGCTGCAGGCGCAGCACGAGCGCTATGAAGCGCTGGCCCTGGCCGTGAAGCTGCTGGCGTTCGCGGCGGTGGTGGTCGTGCCCGACGACGGGCTGGCCCTGGCGCTGCTGGCCCTGCTGTGGCTGCAGGAGGCCGTGCTCAAGACCTTCCAGGGCCGGCTGGGCGGGCGCCTGCTGGTCGTGGAGGCGGGCCTGAAGGCGGGCGAGGGCGTGGTCGCGATGCAGCTGCATGGCGACTGGCAGGCGCAGCGGCCGCGCGGCGCGGCGCTGCTGGCGCAGTACTTGAAGAGCGCGCTGCGCCCGACGGTGGTCCTGCCCTATCCCTTGCTGATGGGGCTGGTCGTGGCGATCTGATTCACGCCGGCAGCAGCTTGTCGATGGGCACGAAGCTGCTCTGCCCCTTGAGCTGGACGACGGTCCCGCCGTTGCGGTGCACGACGTGCTGGGCCACATGCAGGCCGCCGTTGAAGCGCACCTGGTCGCCGGGCTTGACGATCAGCTGGGGCGGCAGCATCGGCCGCGCCGCCGGGCGGGCGTCGCGCGCCTGGCCCTGCGGGCCGGGCGGTTTCCAGGCCAGGGCTTCGAGCGAGCGGGTCACCTCGGCCTTGAGCTGCTCGGCGCTGAAGGGCTTCTTCAGCAGGAAGCGGGCGCCGTGGGCCTCGGCCTCGAACTGGTGCTCCGGCGTCACCTCGAAACTCAGCAGCGACAGCTGCAGCGAGGGCTGCGCCTCGCGCAGGCGCTGGTAGAGCTGGATGCCGCTCAGCGCCGACCTGGGGAACCAGTCGGTGATCAGGAAATGGGGCTTGAAGACCAGGCCCTGGAGCAGGGCCGCCTCGGGGTCGGCGCAGCAGAGGATGCGGTCGAGCGCGAAGCCATGGCTTTGCAGCAGTTGGCGCGCAAAGCTCTGCACGCCGGCCAGGGGGTCTACAACGAGAAATTTCAAGGGGTCGCTCACGTCCACGTCGGGCGCCGGGATTCTGCCGGCGCCGACGTGACGGGTTGGCGACCCGCCCGTTGGGAGCGAGAACTATTCGTCGCCTTGCAGGCGGCAGAAATCGGCCCGCAGGCCTTGCGGCGTGCGCGCCAGGTAGAGGGCCTGGGTGCCGCTTCCTTCGCGGGTTAGGGTGTGGATCGCATCACCCATGCCGGCCGGCAGCGCGCCGGCAAAGCGCAGGCTGAACTGCTCGCCCGAGTTCTGGCCGGTCAGGGCGCTGGCGGATTGCAGCGTGACGGCGTGGCCGTCGACTTCGAAGCGCTGGCCCACATGGGCCTGCCAGCTGGCCAGACCGGCCTGGGCGCCGAGGCTGGGGCGCACGGCGGCCAGCGAGGCCGTCGTGCCGGCGCTGGCGGCGATCGCGGCGCCACCGCTCTTCAGGAAATCGCGCTTGTTGATCACGGCAGGCACTCCTCGGGTTGCGGATGGCGGGCGCCGGCGGGCCTGACCATGGCCTGGTAGAGGCCCTGGGGCGCGCCTTCGGCGACAAAGCCCAGCCGCTCGTAGAGCCGCCGGGCGGGGTTGTGGAGCTCGACCTCGATGCCCAGCGGTCGGTGGCCATTCGCCGCGGCCAGCGCCTGCAGGCAGCACGTGCCCAGACCCTGGCCGCGCCAGGCGGGCAGCAGGGCGATGTCCAGGATGTGCAGGCGGTCGGCGCGCTCGTCCAGCCAGAGCCGGCCGGCCACCGTGTCGCCGTCGACGAGGATGAGATGGCATACGGAGTCCGCAAAGTGGCGCCGGTAGTGCTGCTGCTGGGCCGCATGCTGGTGGCGCACGAAGGCCTGGCACTGCTCGGGCGGCCAGCCGGTCAGGGCCAGTTCCTCGGCGCGCGTGCCGGCGTAGATGGCGAGCTGCCAGGCCTCGTCGGCCGGGGTCGCCGGGCGCAGGCGGTAGTCCATGGCCGGGCCCTAGCTGCGCGGCGGGAAGATGCCCTGCAGCGCGATGCAGAAGTTCAGCGCCAGATAGGGCTGGCGGTTCTCGTGCGGCAGGCCGGCGCCCGCGGCGCTGATCGCGACGCCGGCCATGGGCGCGGCCGCGCCCGGCGCGCGGTAGACGCTGCCGCCGCCGGCGGCCGTCGGCGCCATCACGTTGCCGGCCGGGCTGGTCGAGGCGGGCGTGACGCCGGCCATCAAGCCATGGCCATGGACGGGCATCTCGCTGGCGATCAGCGAGACGCTGGACTGGCCGACGCTGTCGCCCACCATCCGCATGCTGAGACCGGGGCCCTGGCCCGAGCTCATCGCGAACCGGCCGCCGAGGTCGGGCAACCGGAAAGTGCTCCGCCCATCGCCGCCGTAGTAGGTGCCCAGCAGCGAGAACAGGGCGGTGTTCTGGCTGATGGGCATCAGCTGGCCGTCGCACTGCGCCCAACCCTGGGGCGCGAAGTTGTAGGGCATGACGCGAATCTCGGCGATGAAGGGGGTGGACATGTCACGCTCCTCAGTTCTGCGCCGGGAAGATGCCGAACAGCGCAATGATGTAGTTCACCGTCAGCGTGGGCGCCATGTTGTCGTGCGGCTGCGAGCCCCCCGCCGTGCCGATGGCGCCAGACGCCATGGCCGTCGTTGCGGCGGCCGTGTCGTAGCTGGCGACGCTGGTGGCGGCAAGCAGGGCGCCGCCCGGCGTCGTAGTGTCGGCGGCGGCCGTGCTGGCATGCATGGCATGCGTGTGCTGCGGAATCTGGGCCGTGGTCAGCGTGACGGTTTCGCTGCCCATCAGCTCGCCCTGGATGTAGCTCGCGCCCGCGTGCACGGCGACGCGGCCGGACAGGTTGGGCAGCGCGAAGCTGGACTGGCCATCACCGCCGTAGGTGGTGCCGATCAGCGTGAACAGCGGGTCGTTCTCGGAGATGGGCAGCAACTGGCCCTGGCAGAAGGCCCAGCCGGCCGGCGCGAAGTTGCCGGCAAAGAGGCGGATCTCGCCGATGAAGGGATCGGACATGGCGGTTTCCTCGTTCAGTTGCGGCTTAGGAAGATGCCGACCAGCGAGATGACCCAGTTCATGGTCAGGCTGGGCTGCATGTTGGCGTGGGGCTGGCTGCCGCCGGCGGGCGCCAGCGAACTGGCGCCCATCACCGTGTCGCTGCCCACCGGCGCAAAGCGGTTCATGCCGCCGCGCGGTTTGGCGGCCGGCACGGCGCCGCCCGGGACGCTGGCGTTGGCGAGATCGCTGGTGGCCAGCAGCGCGTGCGCGTGGGCGGGCAGCTGCGACGCCGTCAGCGTCACCGTCGAGGCTCCGCCCCGCTGGCCAAGCACGATGCCGTCGCTGCCGCCGTAGTGCAGCGGCGCGCGGCCGCGCAGGTCGGGCAGCGCGAAGTTCACCCGTCCGTCACCGCCATAGGTGGTGCCCAGCAGCGAGAACAAGGCCTGGTTCTGCGCGATGGCCAGCAGCTGGCCGTTGCAGAACGCCCAGCCCTTGGGCGCGAAGTTAAAGCCAATCAACTTGAGTTCGCCGAGGAAGGGGTTGGCCATAGCGTCTCCTAGCCGAACACGGCTTCGTACTGAAGGCCGGTGGCCGAGCGGGCCACCGGCACGAGGAAGAGATCCATTGCATCGAGCTGCGGGTGCTCGAGCCGGTAGATGCGCTGCGGCAGCGCGGGCTCGGCCGGCGCCTGGAAGGTCAGGCTGAAGGGCTGGCGGCCCGCCGCGCCGGTGTCCGGGCCGGCTCGGGCCTCGATGAGCCGGACCGGCAGTTCGGCCGCATCGCCCAGCCGCAGCGAGAAGCCGCTGCCGACCAGCGGCTCGAAGCAGGCCAGCGTGAGCATGCGCTCAGGCACGGCGCCGCGCCGCACGGGCGCCCAGGGCCGCGACCGCGAACAGCGCCAGCGTGGCCGGCTCGGGCAAGTCGTTGCCGGGTCCACCGGGACCGCCGGTGCCGTTGTCCCGCGTGATGAGCTGGATGCGGAACTCGGCGAAGTTGTTGCTGCTGCCGGCGATGCGCTGCGCGATCTCCAGCGTATCGAGGTCGAAGGTCACCGTGTCGCTGTCGATGAAGTGCGCCAGGCTGCCCAGCACGGCCGGGTTGCCCAGGCCGCTGCCGCTGCCGGCGTCGGTGGTGCCGAAGCCGTCCCAGGCGTAGAGGCTCACGCCGACGATGGTCTTGCCGACGATGCTGAGGCCGTCGAACTGGTAGAGCGCGTGGTTGCTGACGCCAAGGCCCAGGTAGCCGGTCGTGTAGACGCCGCCGGTCGTGTCGTTGCCGACGCCGATGCGCAGCTTGATGCTGTCTTCCTCGAAGAAGACCTTCTCGCCATCCAGCATCCAGCCCGAGCCTATGGCGCCGCCGTCGGCGGCATGCACGCCGTTGACCAGGTCGGCCAGGGCCACGGTCTGCTGCGCGCTGACGGGCGTCGGGTCGATGGTGCTGCCGTTGTTGATGCCGCCCGGGGCGATCAGCCGGAGCGTGATGTCGCTGGCGAAAGCGGCGTGTGCCGACTGCGAACACAGGGCCAGCATCGCGCCGGCAGCGGCAGCGCACAGGCTGCGGACGGGGGACGAAGCGAGTCGCATAGACCCTCCCTGGCTTGAACCGAGCCGCGAGTTGACGCGTCGCGCAAGCCGGGCGCCAGTGGCTTGTCCCGTGAATGGGGGGGGAAGAAGTTAGGGATGCGGCGACGGGTTGTGGAGGCCGTCCACGGCGGCGCGCAGCGTGCGCCAGAAAGCCGGGTCCTGCGACGTGGCCATGTTGATGCGCATCAGCGAGCCGGGCCGGCGCGTGGCGCTGAAGAGGGCGCCGGGTGCGATCAGCCAGCCGGCGTCCAGCAGGGGCTGGGCCAGGCGCTCGGTGTCGACGCCCACGTCCAGCCAGCCGAACAGGCCGTCAGGCGGCGCGGCCCAGGCAAAGCCCTGCCGGGTAGCCAGGGCCGCGACGCGCTGGCGCGCCGTCGCCAGGCGCTCGCGCAGGCGCTGCGCATGGCGGCGCAGCCGGCCCTGCTCCAGGCACAGCGCGACGGCGCGCTCCAGCACCGGCGAGCTGGTCAGGCCGTCCAGCAGCTTGGTGTCGGTCAGCGCGCGCAGCCGCTCGGGCGCGGCAGCCAGGTAGCCGACGCGCCAGGCCGGCGTCAGCACCTTGGAGAAGCCCGCCACGTAGGTCACGCGGCGCAGCCCGTCCAGCGCCGCCAGACGCGGCACATGCTCGGGCGCGAGGAAGCCGTAGCTGTCGTCCTCGACGATGAAGAAGTCGTGCTCGTCGGCCAGGCGCAGCAGCTTGTGCGCGGTGGCCAGGTTGAGGCTGTGGCCGGTGGGGTTGTGCAGCACCGACACGGTCAGGTAGGCGCGCGGCGCATGCTGCGCGGCCAGCGCGGCGAGCACGTCCAGGTCGGGCCCCTGGGCGCCCTGGCCGGCACGCGGCACCGGCAGCAGCCGGATGCCGGCCTGCGTGAGCCGCGCGAACATGATGGCCCAGCCGGGGTCGTCGACGAGCACGGCGTCGCCGGGCTGCAGCTGCGTGCGGATGATGAGGTCCAGCGCATGGGTGGCGCCGTTCGTCGTCAGGATGTGGGCCGGGTTGGCGTGGATGCCGAGGTCGTCCAGCCGCCGCGCCAGCGCGGCGCGCAGCCGGGCGTCGCCACTGGGCTCGCCGTAGCCGACCTGCACGGCCAGCGAGTCGGCCGCGTTCAGGCGGCGCAGCGCGGACTGCAGCAGCGTCGGGTCCAGCCAGTCGGCGGGCAGCGTGCCCAGGCCGGGCGAGCGCGCGGCATCGGCCTCGAACATGCCGCGGATCAGCGCGGTCGCGTCCATCGGCACCTGGCGCGGCGCGGCGACGGCCGGCGTGCGCGCGGCGGTTCGTGTCGGGGCAGGCCGGCTTTCACGCACGAAGAAGCCGCGCTGGCGGCGCGCCTCCAGCAGGCCGGCGGCCTGCAGCTGGTCATAGGCGGCGACGACGGTGTGCGGGCTGACGCCATGCTGGCGCGCACAGTCGCGCACCGAGGGCAGGCGGGCGCCGGGCAGCAGCAGGCGTTCGCGGATGCGCTGGGCGTAGCGCTCGGCCAGCTGGCCGGCCAGCGGCTGGCTGGCGCCGCGTTGCAGCGGAGTGGGTGTACCGGTCGGCATGGCAGTACAGATTCGTGGCTTGGCTGGCTGACTGTACTGGTTCTGTATCGGCGTCATGCCTCAGACTGAGCCCATGCCAGGGTTTTCCACGTCCTCCACCATCTCGACCACCGGCGCGTCCGACGCGACGCGCGGCCTGCTGCTGGGCATGGCTGGCGTGCTGATGTTCGCGCTGAGCATCCCGATGACGCGTCTGGCCGGCGGCAGCGCCGCGGCGCCGCAGCTGGACCCGGCCTTCGTCGCCTTCGGGCGGGCCGGGGTGGCGGGGCTGTTGTCGGTCGCCTACCTGTGGGCCACCGGCGCGCGCCGCCCGCGTGGCGGCGAGTGGGGGGCGCTGGCCTTCACGGCCGCAGGCGTCGTCTTCGGCTGGCCGCTGCTGCTGGGCCTGGCCGTGCGGCACGTGGACGCCGTGCATGCGTCGGTCGTGTCGGGCGTGCTGCCGCTGGCCACGGCCGTCATCGCGGCCGGCGTGCTGCGCCAGCGGCCCAGCGCGGGCTTCTGGGCCTGTGCCCTGGCGGGACTGGGCCTGGTCGTCGGCTTTGCGGCCTGGCGCGGCGCCGGCGGCCTGGAGGCGGCGGACGGCCTGCTGCTGGGCGCCGTCGTCTGCGCGTCGGCGGGTTATGTGAGCGGTGCCCGCCTGTCCCGGGCCTTCACGGCCGAGCAGGTCATCTGCTGGGTCCTGGTCATCAGCCTGCCCGTCACGCTGCCGCTGGCCGCGCTGACCCGGCCGGCCGCGCCGGTCGCGGCCTCGGCCTGGGTCGGCTTCGCCTATGTGTCGCTGTTCTCGATGTGGATAGGCTTCTTCGCCTGGTATCGCGGCCTGGCCCTGGGCGGCACGCTGCGCGTCAGCCAGGTGCAGGTGCTCCAGCCTTTCCTGTCCATGCTGTTCGCGGTGCCGTTGCTGGGTGAGCGGCTGGACGCGACGACCGTGGTCTTCGCCGCCGCCGTGCTCGCGGTCGTGTGGTGGGGCAAGCGGCAACCCATCCACTGAAGGGGATGCCCATGGACGACCGATTCACGACCCGGCTCGCGCCCGGCCAGGCGCTGACGCTGGCCGCCGCGCGCGGGCCGCGCCGCCTCGTCGTGACAAGCGGCCGGCTGTGGCTGACCCTGTCCGGCGGCGGCGACGACCATTGGCTGCGTGCCGGCGAGGGGCTGACGCTGGCGGCCGGGCGGGAGGTCGTCGTCGAAGCCTGGCCGCGGGCCGAGTTCCAGCTGCTGCAGCCGGCGCCGCGTGCCGCGGCCGGGCCGGCACGCGCCTGGCGCCTCCCTCTGGCCGGGCAGGGCGCATGAGGACGCTGGGCATCCTGGGCGGCATGAGCTGGGAGTCCACCCAGCATCTGTACGCGCTGATCAACCGCGGCGTCGCCGCGCGGCTGGGCGGCCTGCACAGCGCGCAACTGGTGCTGCACAGCGTCGACTTCGCGCCCATTGCCGCCCTGCAGTCGGCCGGCGACTGGGCCGGGGCGGCCCGGGTGCTGGGCGAGGCCGCCGCCGGACTGCGCCGCGCCGGCGCCCAGGCGCTGCTGATCGCCACCAACACCATGCACCGCGTCGCCGCCGAGGTCGAGCAGGCGGCCGGCCTGCCGGTGCTGCACATCGTCGACGCGACGGGCGAGGCCTTGCGCGCCGCCGGCGTGAGTCGCGCCGGCCTGCTGGCCACGCGCTTCACGATGGAGCAGGGCTTCTACCGCGAGCGCATGCGGGAGCGTTTCGGCATCGACGTCATCGTGCCCGACGAGGCCGGTCGCACCGAGGTGCACCGCCTCATCTACGAGGAGCTGTGCCGCGGCCGCTTCGAGCCGGCGTCGCGCGAGGCCTTGCGCGCCCAGGTCGCGGCGCTGGCCGCGCGCGGCGCCCAGGGCGCCATCCTCGGCTGCACCGAACTGGGCCTGTTGTTGCCCGCCGGCGCGGACGCGGCCCTGCCCCTGTTCGACTCCACCGAACTGCAGGCCCGTGCCGCAGTCGGCTGGATGCTAGGCTGACCCCTTTGAAATCCACCAGCACTTCATCATGAGTACCGTCTGGACCCAAGCCCGCCGCGCCGCGCGCATGAACCCGTCCATCATCCGCGAGATCCTCAAGGTCACCGAGAAGCCGGGCGTGCTGTCCATGGCCGGCGGCCTGCCCAGTGCCGACACCTTCCCGGTCGACGCGCTGAAGGCGGCCTGCGACCGCGTGCTGACGAACAACGCCCGCGAGGCGCTGCAGTACGCGTCCAGCGAGGGCTTCGGCCCGCTGCGCGAATGGGTGGCGGCGCGGGTCGCGGCGCTGGGCATGAAGGTGTCGCCCGACCAGGTGCTGGTCACCAGCGGCTCCCAGCAGGGGCTGGACCTCGTCGGCAAGATCCTCTGCGACGCCGGCGCGCCGGTGGCCGTCGAGACGCCCACCTACCTCGGCGCGCTGCAGGCCTTCACGCCCTTCGAGCCGCTGTTCGCCAGCCTGGCCAGCGACGACCAGGGCCCGCGCCCCGAGGCCCTCGCGGCGCTGCCGCACGACGCGCCGGGCACGCGCTTCAGCTATCTGCTGCCCAACTACCAGAACCCGACCGGCCGCGTCATGGGCGCCCAGCGCCGCGCCGAGGTCGTGGAGGCGGCGCGCCGCGCCGGCGTGCCCATCGTCGAGGACAACCCCTATGGCGACCTCTGGTTCGACGAGCCGCCGCCGGCCTCGCTCGCCAGCCTGTGGCCCGAGGGCACGCTCTACCTGGGTTCCTTCTCCAAGGTGCTGACGCCGGGCTTCCGGCTGGGCTACATGATCGCGCCGCCCGAGCTCTACCCCAAGCTGCTGCAGGCCAAGCAGGCCGCCGACCTGCACACGCCCGGGTTCAACCAGCGCGTCGTCCACGAGGTCGTGCGCGACGGCTTCTTGGACCGCCACATCCCTTCCATCCGCGCCCGCTACAAGGCCAACCGCGACGCCATGGCCGAGGCCTTGCGCGAGCACCTGCCGTCCGGCTGCGACTGGCAGTCCCCGCAGGGCGGCATGTTCTTCTGGATCCGCCTGCCGGCGGGCCTGGACGCCATGGCCCTGCTGCCCCAGGCCGTGGAGGCCGGCATTGCCTACGTGCCAGGCGCGGCCTTCTACGCGCACCAACCTGATGCACGCACGCTGCGGCTGTCCTTCGTCACGCTGACGCCCGACCTCATCCGCGAGGGCGTCGAGAAGCTCGGCCGCCTGCTGCACGAGGCGCTGGAGGCCGTCGCCGAGCCCGCGCCCTAACCCGCCATGCTGACACATAGCTGAAGCCGAGGGGGTCGAGAGGCTCCCGGGTTTCCATATCCCCACAGTCGTTGCCGCTCTGGCATCGTATGCAGTCGGTCCCGGCAAAGGCGCCGGGTGGATCGCATAACGGAGACGAGGCAACGATGAAGCAGGTTTGGACAGCCGTGGCTGCGGCGGTTTTTGCGGTGGGTGCCCAGGCGGCCGACCCGATCAAGATCGGCGTGGCGGGGCCGTTCACCGGCGGCTCCTCGTCGATGGGCGTCAGCATGCGCGACGGCGTGCGCCTGGCGGCCGAAGAGATCAACAAGTCCGGCGGTATCCTCGGCCGCCAGATCCAGCTCGTCGAGCGCGACGACGAGGCCAAGAACGAGCGCGGCGTGCAGATCGCCCAGGAGCTCATCAACAAGGAAAAGGTCGCCGCGACCGTCGGTTACATCAACACCGGCGTGGCGCTGGCCTCGCAGCGCTTCTTCCAGGACGCCAAGATCCCGGTCATGAACAACGTGGCCACCGGCTCGGTGATCACGCTGCAGTTCAAGGACCAGCCCGACAACTACATCTTCCGCAACGCGGCACATGACTCCATCCAGGCGCCGATGATCGTGGAGGAGGCCGTCACCAAGCGCGGCTTCAAGAAGGTCGCCATCCTGGCCGACAGCACCAACTACGGCCAGTTGGGCCGCGCCGATCTGGAGGCCGCGCTCAAGCTCAAGGGCATCACGCCCGTCGCCGTCGAGAAGTTCAACATCAAGGACGTCGACATGACGGCCCAGCTGCTGAAGGCCAAGGAGGCCGGGGCGGAGGCCGTGCTGACCTACGGCATCGGCCCCGAGCTGGCCCAGATCGCCAACGGCATGACCAAGCTGGGCTGGAAGGTGCCCATGATCGGCTCCTGGACGCTGTCCATGGCCAACTACATCGACAACGCCGGCCCCGGCGGCGAGGGCGCGCGCATGCCGCAGACCTTCATCCAGGAGCCGACGACGCCGAAGCGCCAGAGCTTCATCATCAACTACCTGAAGACCTTCAACCCGAAGAACTCGCGCATCGACTCGCCGGTGTCCGCGGCCCAGGGCTACGACTCCATCTACCTGCTGGCCGCCGCCATCAAGCAGGCCGGCTCCACCGACGGCCCCAAGATCAAGGCCGCGCTGGAAGACCTGAAGACGCCGGTGGAAGGCGTCGTGACGACCTACAACAAGCCCTTCTCCAAGGCCGACCACGAGGCCATCACGGCCAACATCCCGGTCATGGGCGAGGTCAAGGGCCAGCGCGTCGTCTACGCCTACCCGGACGACTTCAAGAAGGCCTCCGAGGTGCGCCTGAAGGACGTCAACGCCAAGGGCGCCATGGAACAGAAGAAGCGTCAGTAAGGGACGGCCATGCAGATCCTGACCCAGCTCGTGTTCAGCGGCATCGCGCTGGGCATGATCTACGCCGTCATCGCCTTCGGCTACCAGCTGACCTTCGCGACCAGCGACACCCTGAACTTCGGCCAGGGCGAGGCGCTGATGCTCGGCGCCCTCGTCGGCCTCACGCTGGTCGGCTGGGGCGTCAACTACTGGCTGATGCTGCCGCTGGTCTGCCTGTTCGGCGCCTTCCAGGGCGCCGTCGTCGAGCGCATCGGCGTGCGACCCGCCATCAAGATGAAGAGCGAGTTCGGCTGGATCATGTCCACCATCGCCCTGGGCATCATCTTCAAGAACGTGGCCGAGAACGTCTGGGGCCGCGACGACCTGCGCTTCCCGTCGCCGCTGCCCGAGGCGCCGCTGAAGCTGCTGGGCGCCAACGTGCTGCCCATGGAGCTGCTGGTCATCGTCGGCGCCGTCGGCATGATGCTGGCCGTCGAGTTCTTCAACCGCAAGACCATCTACGGCAAGGCAGTCGTCGCCACCTTCAACGACCGCGACGCGGCCAAGCTGATGGGCATCAACACCGGCCTCGTCATCACCTTCTCCTACGCGCTGTCGTCGCTGACGGCCGCCTTCGCCGGCGTGCTGATCGCGCCGCTGACGCTGACCGGCGCCACCATGGGCGCCGTGCTGGGGCTCAAGGCCTTCGCCGTCGCCATCATCGGCGGCCTGACCAGCGGCATGGGCATCATCGTGGGCGGCATCATCCTCGGCGTGGCCGAGACGACCACGGGCTTCTACCTCTCCACAGGCTACAAGGACGTGCCGGGCCTCGTGCTGCTGCTGATCGTGCTGGCGGTCAAGCCGGCCGGCCTGTTCGGCAAGACGGCCATCAAGAAGGTCTGACGGAAGGCCGGACACGTGAATCTCAAGAAACTCGTTCTCGGTGCCGCGGCCATTGCCGCCCTCGCCGTCTTCCCCGTCGCCTCCGGCAACCCGTACTACATCCACCTGGTCGAGACCATCATGATCTACGCGATCGTGCTGTTCGGCCTGGACATCGTCGTCGGCTACACCGGCCAGGTCTCGCTGGGCCACGCGGGCCTGTTCGGCATCGGCGCCTACACGGCCGGCGTGCTCATCCTCAAGCTCGACGCGCCGGTCTACCTGGCGCTGCCGGCCGCCATCGTCGTGGCCGCCGCCTTCGGTGCCGTGCTTGCGCTGCCGGCGCTGCGCGTGACGGGCCCCTACCTCGCGATGGTGACGCTGGCCTTCGGCACCATCATCCAGATCCTCATCAACGAGATGACCTTCCTGACCGAAGGTCCCATGGGCATCACGCTGACCAAGCCGACGCTGTTCGGCCATCTGCTGGACGAGACGGAGTACTACTGGCTGGTCATGGCCTGCCTGGTGGCATCGCTGGTCTTCGTGCACCGCGTGCTGCATTCGCAACTGGGCCGCGCCTTCGAGGCGCTGCGCGGCAGCCCGGTGGCGTCGGACTGCATGGGCGTGTCGGTCTACCGCTACAAGGTCTACGCCTTCGTCATCTCGGCGGCGCTGGCCGGCCTGGCGGGTTCGCTCTACGCCTACTCCGAGCAGTACATCAGCCCCAACACCTACAACTTCGAGCTGACGGTGATGTTCCTGCTGGCCATCATCATGGGCGGCCGCAAGACCCGCACCGGCGCGCTGCTGGGCGCGACCATCATCGTCATGCTGCCCAAGCTGCTGGACGACCTGCAGATGTTCCGCGTCGGCGCCGTCGTGCTGGCCGTCATCGTGGCGATCTCGGTCGGCGTGGCGATGAAGCGCGGCAAGATGACGGGCCAGCTCGCGGCCATCCCCGTGGTGGGCACCATCGGGCTGGCGCTGATCTCCTTCAAGCTGGAGACCATGACCGACTGGCGCCTGTCAATCTTCGGCCTGATCACGCTGTTCGTCGTCTACTACCTGCAGGACGGCATCGTCGGCTTCGTGCGCAACGCGCTGAACCTGAAGGCCAGGCATGAACGCGAGGCCGCGGGCGCCCAGGCCGCAGCGTTGACGCGCGCCAGCGTCGAGGGCGGGCCGGAACTGCTGAAGGCCGACGGCGTGCTGATGCAGTTCGGCGGCCTGAAGGCGCTGAACAACGTGGACCTGGTCGTCAAGCGCGGCAGCATCCACGGCCTCATCGGCCCGAACGGCTCCGGCAAGAGCACGATGATGAACGTGCTGACCGGCATCTACCAGCCCACCGCCGGCACGGTGGTGTTCGCTGGTCGCGAGGTCAATGGCCGCACCTCGTCGGACATCGCGCTGTCGGGCATCGCGCGCACCTTCCAGAACGTGCAGCTGTTCGGCGAGATGACGGCGCTGCAGAACGTGCTGGTGGGCCTGCACCACAGCTTCAGGAGCCACCTCGTCGACATCGCGCTGCACCTGCCCCGCTACCGGCGCGAGGACCGCGAGCAGCGCGCCCGCGCCCATGCGCTGCTGGAGTTCGTGGGCCTGGACGAACTCGCCAGCGAGGAGGCGCGCAACCTGCCCTATGGCAAGCAGCGCCTGCTGGAGATCGCCCGCGCGCTGGCGCTGGACCCGCAGCTGTTGCTGCTGGACGAGCCCGCCGCCGGCCTGACCGCGCCGGACATCAAGGAACTGCTGGAGATCATCCGCAAGATCCGCGCAGCCGGCGTCACCGTCATCCTCATCGAACACCACATGGACGTCGTCATGAGCCTGTGCGACCGCGTCTCGGTGCTGGACTTCGGCCAGAAGATCGCCGAGGGCCTGCCCGCCGAGGTGCAGGCCAACGAGAAGGTCATCGAGGCCTACCTGGGGGGCTCCTGATGCTGGCGATCAAGAACCTCAGCGCCGGCTACGGCAAGGTCCAGGTCCTGCACGGCATCTCTCTGGAGGTGCCCAAGGGCCAGGTCGTCACGCTGATCGGCTCCAACGGCGCCGGCAAGACGACCACCATGCGCGCCGTCAGCGGCATGATCAAGCCCACCGGGGGCGAGATCACGCTCAACGAGCGCCGCATCGACGGCCTGGAGAGCTATCACATCGCCCGCCGCGGCCTCGCGCATTCGCCCGAAGGCCGGCGCGTCTTCGCGACCATGACGGTGACGGACAACCTGCGCCTGGGTGCCTTCCCGCGCTACACCGGCGAGCGGCCCAAGGGCGACATCGCCGGCGACCTGGAGCGCGCGCTGGAGCTGTTCCCGCGCCTGAAGGAGCGCCGCACGCAGCTGGCCGGCACGCTGTCCGGCGGCGAGCAGCAGATGCTGGCCATGGCGCGCGCCGTCATGCTCAACCCCGAGGTCGTGCTGCTGGACGAGCCCTCCATGGGCCTCGCACCCATCCTCGTCGAGGAGGTCTTTCGCATCATCGAAAGCCTCAAGGCGCGCGGCGTGACCATGCTGCTCGTCGAGCAGTTCGCGGCCGCCGCGCTGAGGGTGGCCGACTACGGCTATGTGCTGGAGAACGGCCGCATCGCCGTGCACGGCCCGGCCGAGAAGCTGCGCAGCGACCCCGCCGTGCAGGCCGCCTACCTTGGCGGCGGCCATTGACGTGGAGCGGGCGGGCTACCGGCTGAGCTTCGAGGACATCGACGCGGCGGCGGCCCACGCCTTCCTGACGCGCGCCTACTGGTGCGAAGGCATCCCGCTCGCGACCGTCGAGCGCGCCATCCGGCACTCGCTGTGCGTCGCGCTGCATGCTCAGGGGCGGGGCCAGGTGGGCTTCGCGCGCGTCGTCACGGACCGCACCACCTTCGCCTATCTCTGCGACGTCTACGTCCTTGAAGACCACAGGGGGCGGGGGCTGGCCGATTGGATGGTTCAATCGCTGCTCGCCCACCCGGACCTGCAAGGCCTGCGCCGCTTCATGCTGTTCACGCGAGACGCCCATCCGCTCTACGCCCGCCACGGCTTCCAGCCGCTGGCGACGCCGGATCGCGGCATGGAGGTCGTGCGGCCGGGGATCTACCTGACCGCACCACCCCCTGCCACCGATGCCTGAACTCCGCCGCTTCGTCCAGGTCGACGTCTTCACCGCCACGCCGCTGAAGGGCAACGCACTCGCCGTCGTCGTCGACGGCGCGGGCCTGTCGGACGCCGAGATGGCCGACTTCGCGCGCTGGACCAATCTGTCCGAGACGACCTTCCTGCTGCCGCCCACCGTGCCCGAGGCCGACTACCGCGTGCGCATCTTCACGCCCGGCGGCGAGCTGCCCTTCGCCGGCCATCCGACGCTGGGCAGCGCCCACGCCTTCCTGGCCAGCGGCGGCGACGCGAAGAAGCCCGGCGAGGTGGTGCAGCAATGCGCCATCGGCCTGGTGCGCGTGAAGCGCGACGGCGCCCGCCTGGCCTTCGCCGCGCCGCCCCTGAAGCGCGGCGGTCCGGTCGACGCGGCCACGCGCACCCAGGCCGCGGCCTCGCTGCGCCTGCCGGACGCGGCGCTGCTGGATGCCGTCTGGGTCGACAACGGCCCGGGCTGGATGGCCGTGCGGCTCGCGGATGCGGCGAGCGTGCTGACGCTGCGGCCGGACTTCGTCGCGATGAAGGGGCTCAAGCTCGGCGTCGTCGGCGCCCATCCAGCCGGCAGCGACTGCCAGTTCGAGGTACGCGCCTTCGTGCCCGACCTGGGCATTCCCGAAGACCCCGTCACCGGCAGCCTCAACGCGGGCCTGGCGCTGTGGCTGCAGGGCGCCGGCCTGGCGGGCGACCACTACGTGGCCGCCCAGGGGGCCGCACTGGGCCGTGCCGGCCGCATCCACGTGCGGCGCGATGCCGAGGCGACCTGGATAGGCGGCGACGTGGCGCCGCTCATCCATGGACAGGTGAGGCTGTGATGACCGAGGAGCTGTTCCGGGAGGACGCGACGCTGCTGCACTGCGATGCCGTGGTGAGCGCGCAAGGGGAGGGCGGCGTCATCCTCGACCGCAGCGTCTGCTACCCGCTGGGCGGCGGCCAGGCCGGCGACACCGGCTGGCTGGTCGCGGGCGAGCGGCGCTGGCGCGTGACCGACACGCGCAAGAGCAAGGAGCGGCCCGGCGGCATCGTGCATCTGATCGAGGGCGAGGCGCCTAAGGTGGGCGCGGCGGTGCGCGTCGAGGTCGATGCCGCGCGTCGCCAGGCGCACCGGCGCTTCCACACGGCAACCCATCTGCTGTGCGCGCTGCTGCCCTATCCGGTCGACGGCTGCTCCATCACCGAGACCTATGCGCGGCTGGACTTCCACACCGACCAGCCCTTCGACAGGGACGCCCTCCAGGCGGGGCTGGACCGGCTGGTGGCCGAGGCCCGTGCGGTCCGCCACCGCTGGATCAGCGAGGAAGAGCTGGACGCCAACCCCGGCCTCGTGCGCTCGATGAGCGTGCAGCCGCCGCGCGGGCTGGGCCGCGTGCGGGTGCTGGAGGTCGAGGGCGTGGACCTGCAGCCCTGCGGCGGCACCCATGTGTCCAGCACGGCCGAGATCGGCGCCGTGGTGGTGACCAAGATTGAGAAGAAGTCGGCCAAGACCCGCAGGGTCGTGCTCGGCTTTGCCGAGGCGGCCGCGGGCCGAAGCTGATTTCCGGCGGGAGGCGGGCGGATGCTCGCGGCGCGAACGTGAGTGACCGCCAGGACGTGCGCCGGGACCCGCAGGGGCATGCCCGGCGTGGCTGGCCCGGCCGAGGCGGGTGACTAAACTGCACCGTCTATGGACGGCCCCGATATACAGCTCATCACGCCCGAGTCCCCCTCGGACTGGCAGGAAACCCGACTGATCCTGCGCGACTACGCCGACAGCCTCGACGTGGACCTCGACTTCCAGGGCTTCGACGAAGAACTGGCCGGTCTGCCCGGCGCCTACGCGCCGCCCGGCGGCCTGCTGCTGCTGGCCACCGTCGATGGCGCCGTTGCGGGCAGCGGCGCCTTCCGGCCCCTGCCGGACGCGGACTACCCCAACGCCTGCGAGATGAAGCGCCTCTTCGTGCGCCCGGCCTTCCGCCGTTTCGGCCTGGGCCGCCTGCTGGCCCAGGCGCTGATGGACCACGCGACCGAGGCGGGCTACTCCTGCATGCTGCTCGACACGCTGGACGACATGGAGGCCGCGCGCGGCCTCTACGAGAGCCTGGGCTTCGTCGAGGTGCCGCCGTTCTACTTCAACCCCATCCCCGGCGCGCACTACCTGAAGGCCGAGTTGGGCGGCTTCCGGCCCAGTTACCTCGGATAACGGCCTAGAGTGCCGGCATGGCACTCGAACAAGACATCCGGGCCCTGGGCCCCCACCGCTGCCTGCTCGGCGAATCGCCGCTCTGGCATCCCGTGGAGCGGCAGCTCTACGCGGTCGACATCCCCGGCCGCCAGGTGCTGCGCTGGCGCGAGGGCGCGAGCGAGCCAGACACCTGGGTCCAGGACGCCGAGCCCGGCTGCATTGCGGCGCGCGCGGACGGTGGTCTGCTGGTCGCGCGGCGCGACGGCCTGTGGGCGCTGGACACGGCCACGGGTGCGCAGGCCCGGGTCGCGCCGCCGCCCTATGACCCGGCGCGGCTGCGCTTCAACGATGGCAAGGTCGACCCGGCAGGGCGGCTCTGGGTTGGCAGCATCTCGGACGCCCGCGAGCCGGAGGCCGCGCTGTACCGTTTCGACGGCCGGGCGTTCGCGGCCCAGGTGCCGGGGCTGACGACCTCCAACGGCCTGGCCTGGAGCCCCGACGGGCGCCGCGTACATTGGTCGGACACCAAGGCCCATCGCATCTACGCCGCCGACTTCGATGCGGCGACCGGTACATTGTCCGCGCCGCGCGTCTTCGCCGAGTTCCAGCCGCGCTCGCCCGGCGCGGCCTACGGCGGCCGGCCCGACGGCGCGGCCATGGACGCCGAGGGCTGCTACTGGGTCGCGATGTTCGAGGGCGGCTGCCTGCTGCGCATCGCGCCGACCGGCGAGTTGCTGCAGCGCGTCGAACTGCCCGTCGCCTGCCCGACCATGCCGGCTTTCGGCGGCGCGGACTTGTGCACCCTCTTCATCACGACGGCCCGCGAGAAGCGCCCCGCCGAAGAGCTGGAACGCCAGCCGCTGGCCGGTGCCGTGCTGCAGCTGCGCGTCGACGTGCCGGGCCTGCCGGCAACGCTGACACGGGCCTGAAACCCGCGCGCTCCGCCAGGACAGGTTTACCCCGGTGTAACTCGTCACATATAATGAGGGGCTTTGTTGGGTGGCGCTCGTGCGTCATCCAGGTGCAATCAGTCTCTGGCAGTTTCGGGGGCTGAGCCGCCCACCCCAGGATCTGGCGCCCATGACCGAGAACGGCCCCCGAAAGACCTGGCCCCCCGCTGTTTCGACGGCCGGCGGCTGGGACGACGACAACGAGGAGCCGCCCGTCAAGGCCTTGAGCCCGGAGGAGGCGGCGGCATTGAAATCCGCGTTGCCGATGCTGTCGCCCTGGCGTGTGCTGGGGTTGCAGCTGGTGGTGGGACTGTTGTGCGTGGCCGTGATCCGGCTGTGGACGGGGTCCGGCGTGGCCATGGTTTCGGCGCTGTACGGTGTCGCGGCGGTGGTGCTGCCAAACATGCTGCTGGCACGGGGCATGACAAAGCGCGTGGACTCTGCGGTCGGTGCGGCTGCCGGGTTCATGGGTTGGGAATTTTTGAAAATCGGTGCATCGATCGCGATGCTGGTGCTGGCGCCGAAGGTGGTGCCGGGCCTGAGCTGGCCAGCCCTGCTGGTCACCCTCGCGGTGTGCATCAAGGTGAACTGGCTGGCGCTCGCATGGCGCGGCCGCAGACTGAACTGACGAGGCAGAACGAAACATGGCAGCAGAAGGCCACGCAACCGCAGCCCCGAGCGCCGGTGAATACATCATTCACCACTTGCAGCACGCGCAGAGCGGCAGCCAGCAGGGCATCGTCGACTTCTCCGTCGTCAACATGGACTCCATCTTCTTCAGCGTGCTGCTGGGGCTGGTGGGTTGCTTCTTCCTGTGGCGTGCCGCGAAGGCCGCCACCTCGGGCGTCCCGGGCCGTTTCCAGGCTGCCGTCGAGATCCTCGTCGAGATGGTCGCCAACCAGGCCAAGGGCATCGTGCACAGCGCCGAGAGCCGCAAGCTGGTGGCCCCGCTGGCGCTGACCGTCTTCGTCTGGATCTTCCTGATGAACGCGATGGACCTGCTGCCGGTGGACCTGCTGCCCTGGGTCTGGCAGAACCTCAGCGGCGACCACCACGCCAAGCTGCGCTCCGTGCCGACGGCCGACCTGTCGATGACGATGGGCCTGTCGATCGGCGTGCTGATCACTTGCCTGGTCTACAACGTGAAGGTCAAGGGCGCCGGCGGCTGGGGCCATGAGCTGATCTCCGCGCCCTTCGGCGACAAGGTCGCGCTGTACCCCGTCAACCTGGCCATGCAGCTGATCGAGTTCGTCGCCAAGACCGTCTCCCACGGCATGCGGCTGTTCGGCAACATGTATGCCGGCGAGCTGATCTTCCTGCTGATCGCGATGATGGGCGGCGCCTGGAGCCTGTCGGCCACCGGCATCGGCCTGGCCATCGGCCACATCATCGCGGGCTCGGTGTGGGCGATCTTCCACATCCTGATCATCACGCTGCAGGCCTTCATCTTCATGATGCTGACGCTGATCTACATCGGCCAGGCCCACGACGCGCACTGATCGCACCCGGTTTCCCCAAGCAGTTTTCCCCTCAACCGTTTCTCTCTCTAAATCCTCTAAGGAGTCATCGTGGAAGTCATTAGCTTTGTTGCTCTCGCCGCTGGTCTGATCATTGGTCTGGGCGCCTTCGGTGCCTGTATCGGTATCGGCATCATGGGCAGCAAGTACCTGGAATCCGCCGCTCGCCAGCCCGAGCTGATGAACGAACTGCAAACCAAGATGTTCCTGCTGGCCGGCCTGATCGACGCGGCCTTCATCATCGGCACCGGTATCGCCCTGTGGTTCGCCACGGCCAACCCGTTCCTGGGCCAGATCGCCCAAGTCGTCGCCAAGTAATTCGACGTTGCCGCCCCGCCCTCGGACTCCTGGGGGCGGCTTCAAGCACTCGAAACTTTGTGAGGCACCACCGTGTTTATTAACGCGTCGCTCATCGTTCAGATGATCGTGTTCCTGATCCTGGTCGGGTTCACGATGAAGTATGTGTGGCCGCCGATCATCAAGGCGCTCGACGAGCGCGCCGCGAAGATCGCTGCTGGCCTGTCCGCTGCCGACAAGGCCAAGGCCGAGCTGGCCGGCGCCGAAGCGCAGATCGCCAAGGAACTGGCCCAGACCAAGGCCGAATCCGGCAAGCTGATCTCGGATGCCGAGAAGCGCGCCGCCGCCATCGTCGACGAGGCCAAGAAGCGTGCCGAAGACGAAGGCGCCAAGATCCTCGCCGCCGCCAAGGCCGATGCCGAGCAGCAGGTGGGCCGTGCCCGCGAAGCGCTGCGCGACCAGGTCGCCGCGCTGGCGGTCAAGGGCGCCGAGCAGATCCTGCACAAGGAAGTCAACGCCGGCGTCCACGCCGATCTGCTGGCTCGCCTGAAGACGGAGCTGTAAATGGCTGAGCTCGCCACCATTGCCCGGCCCTACGCCGAAGCCCTGTTCCAGGTTGCCAAGTCGCACGACCTCGCGGCCTGGGGCCAGCAGCTCGACGCGCTGGCCCAGGTGGCGCAGGACGCCGATCTGCGCCAGTTCGCCGATCATCCCAAGGCCCAGGCCCAGCAGGTCGTCGCGGTCATGACCGCCGCCGCCAAGCAGACCCTGGCCGCCGGTGTGCAGAACTTCCTGAGCACCGTCGTCGAGAACGGCCGCCTGGCCGCGCTGCCCGAGATCGTGGCCCAGTACCACGTGCTGGCCAACGCCGCCTCCGGCGTGTCCGACGCGCAGATCTTCAGCGCCTATGAGATCAGCGACGCCCAGCTCGCCGAGCTCAAGGCCACGCTGGAAAAGCGCTTCGGCCGCAAGCTCGACGCCCATGTGCAGCTGGAGCCCGGCCTGATCGGCGGCGTTCGCGTCGTCGTCGGCGACGAGGTGCTGGACACCTCCGTCAAGGCCCGCCTGGAGCGCATGAAGGTCGCGCTGACTGCCTGATCCGCAGCCCAGCCACGCAAGACATTCCGATTTACCCCGCGTCTGACCCCGCCCTTGATCCGGCGACGGTTCGGCAACCTGGGAGACCAAGCATGCAACTGAATCCCGCTGAAATTTCCGAACTGATCAAGAGCCGCATCGAGGGTCTTGGTGGCAGCACGGACATCCGCAACCAGGGCACCGTCGTGTCCGTTTCCGACGGCATCGTCCGCGTCCACGGCCTCTCGGACGTGATGCAGGGCGAAATGCTCGAATTCCCGCCGGCCGCTGACGGCACGCAGACCTTCGGTCTGGCCCTGAACCTCGAGCGCGACTCCGTCGGTGCCGTGATTCTGGGTGCCTACGAGCACGTCTCGGAAGGCGACACCGTCAAGTGCACGGGCCGCATCCTGGAAGTGCCGGTCGGCCCCGAGCTGATCGGCCGCGTCGTGAACGCGCTGGGCCAGCCCATCGACGGCAAGGGTCCGATCAACGCCAAGATGACCGACGTCATCGAGAAGGTCGCCCCGGGCGTGATCGCGCGCAAGAGCGTTGACCAGCCTGTGCAGACCGGCCTGAAGTCCATCGACTCCATGGTGCCCGTCGGCCGCGGCCAGCGCGAGCTGATCATCGGTGACCGCCAGACTGGTAAGACCGCCGTCGCTATCGACGCGATCATCAACCAGAAGGGTCAGAACATGACCTGCGTCTACGTCGCCATCGGCCAGAAGGCGTCGTCGATCAAGAACGTCGTGCGCTCGCTGGAGCAGGCCGGCGCGATGGAATACACCATCGTCGTCGCTGCCTCGGCCTCCGAGTCCGCCGCGATGCAGTACGTGTCGGCCTACTCCGGCTGCACGATGGGCGAGTACTTCCGCGATCGCGGCCAGGACGCGCTGATCGTCTATGACGACCTGTCCAAGCAGGCCGTCGCCTACCGCCAGGTCTCGCTGCTGCTGCGCCGCCCGCCGGGCCGCGAAGCCTTCCCCGGCGACGTGTTCTATCTCCACAGCCGCCTGCTGGAGCGTGCCGCCCGCGTGAACGCCGACTACGTCGAGGCCTTCACCAAGGGTGAGGTCAAGGGCAAGACCGGTTCGCTGACCGCGCTGCCCATCATCGAGACGCAGGCCGGCGACGTGTCCGCCTTCGTCCCGACCAACGTGATCTCGATCACCGACGGCCAGATCTTCCTGGAAACCAACCTGTTCAACGCCGGTATCCGCCCCGCCATCAACGCCGGTATCTCGGTGTCGCGCGTCGGTGGTGCTGCCCAGACCAAGCTGATCAAGTCGCTGTCCGGCGGTATCCGTACCGACCTGGCCCAGTATCGTGAGCTGGCCGCGTTCGCGCAGTTCGCCTCCGACCTGGACGAAGCCACCCGCAAGCAGCTGGACCGCGGTGCCCGCGTGACGGAACTGCTGAAGCAGGCCCAGTACTCGCCGCTGCCCATCTCGCTGATGGCTGCCTCGCTGTACGCCGCCAACAAGGGCTTCATGGACAGCATCGAAGTGAAGAAGGTCCTGTCCTTCGAACACGGCCTGCACCAGTTCCTGAAGACCAGCCACGCCGCGCTGCTCGCCAAGCTCGAGAACGACAAGGCGATGGACAAGGATGCCGAAGCCGAACTGAACGCCGCGATCACGGCCTTCAAGAAGTCCTTCGCCTGAAGCCACGGAACACGCGGGGCCGAGCCTCAACTTAGCCCCGCACTGAACTAGGAGTTCGAATGGCTTCAAGCAAAGAAATCCGCGGCAAGATCAAGTCGGTCGAGAACACCAAGAAGATCACCAAGGCGATGGAGATGGTCGCCGCGTCCAAGATGCGCAAGGCGCAGGAACGGATGCGCTCGGCCCGCCCCTACGCCGAGAAGATCGGCAACATCGCCGCCGAGCTGGCCAAGGCCAACCCGGAGTACCGCCATCCCTTCCTCGTCAAGAACGAGGACGCGAAGGCGGTCGGCATGGTCGTCGTCACGACGGACAAGGGCCTGTGCGGTGGCCTGAACACCAACCTGCTGCGCGCGGCCACGGCCAAGCTCAAGGAGCTGGAGAACGCGGGCCAGTCGGCCGAGGTCGTCGCCATCGGCGGCAAGGGCCTGGGCTTCATGAACCGCGTCGGCGCCAAGGTCGTGGCCCACGCCACGCAGCTCGGTGACCAGCCCCACATCGAGGCCCTGATCGGCCCCGTCAAGGTGCTGCTCGACGCCTACGCCGCCGGCAAGCTGTCCGCCGTCTACCTCTGCTACACGCAGTTCATCAACACGATGAAGCAAGAGGTGCAGGTGCACCAGCTGCTGCCGCTCAAGGCCAGCGACATGGCGACCGGCCAGTCCGGCCACTCGTGGGACTACATCTACGAGCCCGACGCCGCCACCGTCATCGACGAGCTGCTGGTGCGCTACACGGAAGCGCTGGTCTTCCAGGCCGTCGCCGAGAACATGGCCAGCGAGCAGTCCGCCCGCATGGTGGCCATGAAGGCTGCGACCGACAACGCCGGCACGCTGATCGGCGAGCTGAAGCTGGTCTACAACAAGACCCGCCAGGCCGCGATCACCAAAGAGTTGTCCGAGATCGTCAGCGGCGCGGCCGCGGTGGGCTGATCCAGCCCGAACGCAAAGATTTGAATTGAAGGAACGCACAAATGGCTAACACTCAAACCGTCGGCAAGATCGTTCAGTGCATTGGCGCCGTCGTGGACGTGGAGTTCCCGCGCGACAACATGCCCAAGGTGTACGACGCGCTGAAGATGGAAGGCTCGGCCCTGACGCTGGAAGTGCAGCAGCAGCTGGGCGACGGCGTGGTCCGCACCATTGCGCTGGGTTCGTCCGACGGCCTGCGCCGCGGCACCGAGGTCTACAACACCGGCGACACCATCAAGGTGCCGGTCGGCAAGGCCACCCTCGGTCGCATCATGGACGTGCTGGGCAACCCCATCGACGAGCGCGGCCCGGTCTCCTCCGAGCTGACCGCCTCCATCCACCGCGCGGCTCCCGCCTATGACGAGCTGAGCCCGTCGCAGGACCTGCTGGAAACCGGCATCAAGGTGATCGACCTGATCTGCCCGTTCGCCAAGGGCGGCAAGGTGGGCCTGTTCGGCGGCGCCGGCGTCGGCAAGACCGTGAACATGATGGAGCTCATCAACAACATCGCGAAGGCGCACAGCGGTCTGTCCGTGTTCGCCGGCGTGGGTGAGCGCACCCGTGAGGGCAACGACTTCTATCACGAGATGTCGGACTCCAACGTGGTCGTCCAGGACAAGCTGGAAGACTCCAAGGTCGCCATGGTCTACGGCCAGATGAACGAGCCCCCGGGCAACCGTCTGCGCGTGGCCCTGACCGGCCTGACCATCGCCGAGTCGTTCCGTGACGAAGGCCGCGACGTGCTGTTCTTCGTGGACAACATCTACCGCTACACGCTGGCCGGCACGGAAGTGTCCGCACTGCTGGGCCGCATGCCTTCCGCCGTGGGCTACCAGCCGACGCTGGCCGAGGAAATGGGCCGCCTGCAGGAGCGCATCACGTCGACCAAGGTCGGCTCGATCACGTCCATCCAGGCCGTCTACGTCCCTGCGGACGACCTGACCGACCCGTCGCCCGCCACGACCTTCGCCCACCTGGACGCCACCGTCGTGCTGTCGCGTGACATCGCCGCGCTGGGTATCTACCCCGCCGTCGACCCGCTGGACTCCACCAGCCGCCAGATCGACCCCAACGTCGTCGGCGAAGAGCACTACACGACGACCCGCTCGGTCCAGGCCGTGCTGCAGCGCTACAAGGAACTGCGCGACATCATCGCCATCCTGGGCATGGACGAACTGTCGCCGGAAGACAAGCTGGCCGTGGCCCGCGCCCGCAAGATCCAGCGCTTCCTGTCGCAGCCCTTCCACGTCGCCGAGGTGTTCACGGGCACCCCCGGCAAGTACGTGCCGCTGAAGGAAACCATCCGCGGCTTCAAGATGATCGTCAACGGCGAGTGCGACGCGCTGCCGGAGCAGGCCTTCTACATGGTCGGCACCATTGACGAGGCATTCGAGAAGGCCAAGAAGATCCAGTAAAGCGCTGCGGGGCCTCGGCCCCGTTGCTTCACTGAGTCTTCCCAACCCATCAGCCCAGGACGATTGATATGGCAACCCTCCACGTCGACGTGGTCTCCGCCGAAGAGCAGATCTTCTCCGGCGAGGCCAAGTTCGTCGCCCTGCCGGGCGAGTCCGGCGAGCTCGGCATCCTGCCCAAGCACACGCCGCTGATCACCCGCATCAAGCCGGGCGCCGTGCGCATCGAGCGCACCGATGGCAGCGAAGAATTCGTCTTCGTCGCCGGTGGCATCCTCGAGGTGCAGCCGAACCGCGTGACCGTGCTGGCCGACACCGCCATCCGCGGCAAGGACCTCGACGAGGCCAAGGCGCTGGAAGCGAAGAAGGCCGCCGAGGAAGCGCTGCGCAACGCCAAGGACAAGCTCGACCAGGCAGCGATCCAGGGCGAGCTGGCCATCCAGGCGGCCCAGATCGCCGCGCTGCGCAAGTTCCTCAAGAAGTAAGTCTCCCGCCCCGCCAGGGTGAGACGATGACGGCAGGCCCAGAGCCTGCCGTTTTGTTTTCCGAAGGCTGATTCCCATGACCGCGACGAACGACGCCCTCCGACTGACTGCTCCCGACGGCGCCACCGCCACGCTGAGCCTGCATGGCGCCCACCTGCTCTCCTGGACGCCCGCCGGCGCGCCCGAGCAGCTCTACCTGTCCCCGCGCAGCGAGTTCGCTCCGGGCCAAGCTATCCGCGGCGGCGTGCCGGTGTGCTTCCCGCAGTTCTCCGGCCGCGGCCCGCTGCCCAAGCATGGCTTCGCGCGCACGCAGCCCTGGGAGCTGGTCAGCCAGGAGCAGGGCAGGGACGACGCTCTGGCCGTGCTGCGCCTGCGCGACGGCGACGCGACGCGCGCGATCTGGCCCCATGCCTTCGAGCTGGAGCTGAGCGTGCGCGTGGGCGGACGCACGCTGGACATCGAGCTGGCCTGCGAGAACACGGGCGATACGCCGCTGCAGTTCACGACCGCGCTGCACACCTATCTGCGCGTGGCGGACCTGGACGCGGTCAGCGTCGAGGGACTGGCCGGCCTGCGCTACTTCGACCAGGTCAAGCAGGCCGAGGCGCTGCAGCGCATGGACCTGCTGCTGACCGGCGAGAAGGGCGTGCTGGACCTGGACCGCATCTACTTCGGCGTGAAGGAGCGGCCACTGCTCGTCACGGAGGACCGCCGGCAGGTCGTCGTCCGGCAGCAGGGTTTCGAGGACGCGGTGGTCTGGAACCCCGGCCCCGAGCGCTGTGCCGGCCTGGCCGACATGCCGCCCGAAGGCTGGTCCGAGATGCTGTGCGTGGAGGCGGCCTGCATCGGTCGTCCCGTCGAGCTGCAGGCCGGTGAGAGCTGGGTGGGGCGGCAGAGCCTGCAGCTGGCGTGAATCGGCGCGCCGGCTGCCTGCCCGGGGCCGCAACCGGCCGGGGCCGGCGGGGATAATCCGGCGATGTTCGCCCCCCTGCAAAACGACTGCTTCCTGCGCGCCTGCCTGCGCCAGCCCACCGACCACACGCCCGTCTGGCTGATGCGCCAGGCCGGCCGCTACCTGCCCGAGTACCGTGCCACGCGCGAGAAGGCCGGCAGCTTCATGGGGCTGGCGACGAACACCGACTACGCCACCGAGGTGACGCTGCAGCCGCTGGAGCGCTACCCGCTGGACGCGGCCATCCTGTTCAGCGACATCCTGACCGTGCCGGACGCGATGGGCCTGGGCCTGAGCTTCCAGCAAGGCGAGGGCCCGAAGTTCGCCAAGGTCGTGCGTGACGAGGCGGCCGTCGCGGCGCTGGACGTGCCTGACATGGACAGGCTGCGTTATGTCTTCGACGCCGTCACGTCCATCCGCAAGGCCTTGAACGGCCGCGTGCCGCTGATCGGCTTCTCGGGCAGCCCCTGGACGCTGGCCTGCTACATGGTGGAGGGCGGCGGCTCCGACGACTACCGGCTCGTGAAGAGCCTGATGTATGCGCGCCCCGACCTGATGCACCGCATCCTGGACGTGAACGCGCGCGCGGTCGCGGCCTATCTGAACGCGCAGATCGAGGCCGGCGCCCAGGCCGTCATGCTGTTCGACTCCTGGGGCGGCGTGCTGGCCGATGGCGCCTTCCAGCAGTTCAGCCTGGCCTACTCGCGCCAGGTGCTGGCGCAGGTGAAGACCGAGCACGAGGGCCAGCGCATCCCGCGCATCCTGTTCACCAAGGGCGGCGGGCTGTGGCTGGACGAGATCGCCGCGGCCGGCGCCGATGTCGTGGGCCTGGACTGGACCATGAACCTCGGCGCGGCCCGGGCCCGCGTCGGCGACCGCGTCGCGCTGCAGGGCAATCTGGACCCTAACGTGCTCTTCGCGCCGCCCGAAGCCGTGCGTGCCCAGGTTCGCGCGGTGCTGGACAGTTTCGGCAGGCCTGCGGCCGGCAGCGGCCACATCTTCAACCTCGGCCATGGCATCAGCCAGTTCACGCCGCCCGAGAGCGTGACGGCCCTGGTGGACGAGGTGCACAGCCACTCCCGCAGGCTGCGCGCGGCGCCCTGACGAGGCCATCAGATCTGCAGTTGGCAACGGACTTATCCCCAAATATTGGGATGCGGGCGTTGTCGGCGGTGTTTGATGCGGCGCAGCTAAGAGTTTTCCCGAGTTGTTCCTAAGTGATTGATTTCAAAGGAACTTCGAAAAACGTCGGGGAGCACCTCGGCGCGCCGCCCGGGACCGGTCGGATGCTCGTTCGGCCACGGCGGGCGAAATTGCTCACAAACTTATCCACAGAAATTGTGGGCAACCCAAGAGCCTTTCAAAATCATGAACTTGCGGGTGCTTGCTGAGCCACTGCTTCACAAGAAGCGCGGAGCTGCGCATGGCTGACATGCCCTGCCCCACGACGGTGCGGGTAGCTGTCGACGCCCCTCAGCACAGCGGCCTGAACGGCCCGCTTGACTATGCGAGTGAGCAGGCGCTTGCATCCGGTACGCTGGTGCGGGTGCCGCTGGGCAGGCGCGAGTTGCTGGGCGTCGTCTGGCCGGGGGGCGGGGGCGCGGTCCCGCAGGTCGCCCTGCGGCCGGTGGCCGCGGTGTTCGACGGGCTGGCGCCGCTGGGGGCCGACTGGTGCCGGCTGCTGGACTTCGCGGCCGGCTACTACCAGCGCAGCGTCGGCGAGCTGGCCAGCGCGGTGCTACCGCCGCAGTTGCGTGAACTGTCGCCCGAGCAGCTGACGGCGCGGCTGCGCAAGCTGGAGCGCAAGGTGACCAAGACCGTGGCGCCTCCCGAGCCGGTCAGGCCCGAACTGGCGCCCGAACAGGCACTGGCGGTCGCCGCCATCGAAGGCCAGCTCGCCGGCGCCACGCCCAGGCCGCTGCTGCTGTTCGGCGTGACCGGCAGCGGCAAGACCGAGGTCTATCTGCGCGCCGCCGAGGCCGCGCTGGCCGCCGGCCGCCAGGTGCTGGTGCTGGTGCCGGAGATCAACCTGACGCCCCAGTTGGAAGCCCGCTTCACCGAGCGCTTCGCGGCCCTGCTGCCGCAACCGCTGGCCATCGTGTCGCTGCACAGCGCGCTGACGCCGGCCCAGCGCCTGCAGAACTGGCTGGCCGCCCATCTGGGGCGCGCACGCCTCGTGCTCGGTACGCGGCTGGCGGTGTTCGCATCGCTGCCGGAGCTGGGGCTCCTGGTCGTCGACGAGGAGCACGACCCCTCCTACAAGCAGCAGGACGGCGCACGCTACTCGGCGCGCGATCTGGCCGTCTGGCGCGCCCATGATCTGAAGATCCCCGTCGTGCTGGGCTCGGCCACACCGTCGCTGGAAAGCTGGCAGCACGCCGAGAGCGGCCGTTATGAGCGGCTGACGCTGGCAGCTCGCATCGGCGGGGGGGCCCTGCCCAGGGTGAAGCTGTTCGACATGAAGGCCTTGCCTGCCACCGCCGGCGTGACCACCGCGCTGACCGCGCCGCTGCTGGCTGCGCTGAAGCAGAGGCTGGAGCGCGGCGAGCAGAGCCTGGTGTTCCTGAACCGCCGCGGCTATGCGCCGGTGCTGCACTGCGGCGAATGCCAGTGGAAGAGCGACTGCCCGCACTGCAGCGCCTGGCGCGTATTCCACAAGCGCGACCGCACGCTGCGCTGCCACCATTGCGGCTTCACCGAGCGCGTGCCGCGCGCCTGCCCCAACTGCGGCAACCACGACATCGCGCCCATAGGCCGCGGCACCGAGCGACTGGAGGAGCAGCTGGCCGAGGCGCTGCCCGGCGCGCGCGTGCTGCGCATCGACGCCGACTCCACGCGCCGCAAGGGCGAACTGGAGGCGCAGCTGAAGGCCGTGCACGACGGCGAGGTGGACATCCTCGTGGGCACGCAGATGATCACCAAGGGCCACGACTTCCGTCGCATCCGTTTCGTCGCCGCCGTGAACCCGGACGGCGCGCTGTTCAGCAGCGACTTCCGCGCGCCGGAGCGGCTGTTCGCGCTGCTGATGCAGGCCGGCGGCCGGGCAGGGCGGGACGCGTCGGGCGAGACGCCGGCCGAGATGTGGGTGCAGACCTGGCATCGCGACCACGCCCTCTACCAGGCACTGGCGCGCCACGACTACGAGCGCTTCGCGCGCGACCAGCTGGCCGAGCGCCGCTCGGCCAGCCTGCCGCCGTTCTCGCACCTGGCCCTGCTGCGCGCCGAAGCACGCACGGCGGAGGCGGCCAAGGCCTTCCTCGACGCCGCGGCGGCGCTGGCCCATGACGAGGGCGTGCTGGTCTATCCGCCGGTGCCGCATGCCGTGGCTCGCGTGGCCGACGTGGAGCGCATGCAGATGCTGATGGAGGCCGGGCAGCGCGCGCGGCTGCAGGCCTTCCTGCGCGGCTGGGTGCCCGAGCTGCTGGCGCTCAAGCGCGAGCACAAGGCGGTGCTGCGCTGGGCCGTGGACGTGGATCCGCTGGCGATCTAGCGTCGGTGGCGGGGGCTCTCAGTGGCGCGGCGCGTGGCCCAGGGTGCTGGCCAGCGCCGTGGCGCGGCGGTGCTGCTCCTGGCGGCGCAGCGCGCGGCTGACCGGGCGGGCCAGGGCCACGACCAAGACGCCTAGGACGATGAACACGGTGCCGGCGTCGACCTCGGGCGAGGGGCTGTCGAAATCGCTCTCGGCCGGGAGGTTCTGCGGCGCCCAGGGACTGCCGTTCAGCGAGGTCAGGCTGGCCGAGCCCAGGCGGCTGGCGTCGGCCATCACGCTGGTCGCCGTTTTGTCCACCGCGGCCTTGGGGTGTGCCTCGCGCGTGGCACCGGCCAGGGCGGAGGAACTGAGGGCAGCGAGGGCGACGGCAAGGACCAGGGCTTTCATGCGGCTCACCATGAGGAATAAGGGGCTGATCGCATTGTTCGCAGCCTAGCGCGACTGAGATGTGAAGACTTCACGCACCAGGGGGGGACCCCCGCGAATGGGCGATCAGGCTTGATCTTGTGCGGATGCGCGTGCGGCGGCCTTGGCGGCCAGCTCTTCGCGCATGCGCTTGAGCTTTTCCCTGGGATCCTCGCGTGTGCCGCCCTCGTTGAGCTTCATCTCGGCCAGGAAGCGGCTGGGAATGCCCACGACGGTGTCCCGGCCTTTTTTACGTCTGCGCAAAGTTGAAACAGCCAGCGTCGTGCGCGCGCGGGTGATGCCCACGTACATCAGCCGCCGCTCCTCCTGCAGCGCCTCGGGCGTCAGCTCGGCCTCCTCGCGCTTGAAGGGCAGCAGGCCCTCGTTGACACCGGCCAGCACGACGTGCGGCCATTCCAGGCCCTTGGAGGCATGCAGCGTCGTCAGCGTGACCTGGTCCTGCTCGTCGCCGCGCTCGGCCAGCGACAGGATGACGGAGATGGTCTGGGCCACGTCCAGCACGCTCTGCTTGGGCTCGGTGAAGCTGACGCCGTCCTCCTCGCTGTGCTGGCCGCCGCAGCGCTTGGACACCCAGTCGACGAAGTCCAGCACATTGCCCCAGCGCGCCTGGGCGACCTTCTCGTTCTCCTCGTTGTCGACGAGGTGGGCCTCGTAGGCGATGTCCTTCAGCCACTCCGTCAGCAGCGCGTGCGCGGCGGTGTGGCCCTCGGTGTGCTTGGCGCGGTACTGCAGCTCGTTCACCGCGCGGCCGAACTCGTGCAGCTGCGCCAGCGCGCGGGGCGTGACGGCCGTGGCCAGGCTCTCGGAGAAGAGGGCCTCGAACATGCTGCACTTCCACTGCGCCGAGAAGGTGCTGAGCGCACCCAGCGTCGTGTGGCCGATGCCGCGCTTCGGGGTGGTGACGGCGCGCAGGAAGGCGGGGTCGTCGTCGGGGTTCACCAGCAGGCGCAGCCAGGCGCACAAGTCCTTGATCTCGGCCTTGTCGAAGAAGCTCTGGCCGCCCGAGACCTTGTAGGGGATCTGCGCGCGGCGCAGCGCCTGCTCGAAGACGCGGGCCTGGTGGTTGGCGCGGTAGAGGATGGCGAAGTCCTTGAAGGCCGGGCCCTTGCCGTCGGCGCGCAGTTGCTGGATGCGGGCCACGGCGCGCTCGGCCTCGTGCTCCTCGCCGTCGGCCTCCAGCAGCGCGATGGGCTCGCCGTCGCCGTACTCGCTCCACAGCTTCTTCTCGAACAGCTTGGGGTTGCCGGCGATGACATGGTTGGCCGCGCGCAGGATGGCGCCGGTGGAGCGGTAGTTCTGCTCCAGCGGGATGACCTTGAGCGCCGGGTAGTCGGTCGGCAGCCGCTTCAGGTTCTCGATGGTGGCGCCGCGCCAGCCGTAGATGGACTGGTCGTCGTCGCCCACCGCCGTGAACATGCCGCGCTCGCCGACGAGGGCCTTCAGCAGCTCGTACTGCACGGCGTTGGTGTCCTGGTATTCGTCCACCAGCACGTAGCGCAGCTTGGCCTGCCACTTGGCGCGGGCCTCGTCATCGGTGGTCAGCAGCTTCAGCGGCAGCGTGATGAGGTCGTCGAAGTCCACCGCCTGGTAGGCCGCGAGGCGCTCCTGATAGCGCACCATGACGGCGGCGGCCGCGCGCTCGTCATCGTCCTGGGCGACCTGCGCGGCCTGGGCCGCGTTCAGGCCCTGGTTCTTCCACAGCGAGATGGTCCATTGCCAGCGCCGCGCCTGGTTCATGTCCGTCGTGCCGCCGGCATCCTTCAGCACGTTGAGCACGTCGTCGCTGTCGAGGATGGAGAACTGCTCCTTCAACCCGAGCCGCGTGCCTTCCTCGCGCAGCAGGCGCACGCCCAGCGAATGGAAGGTCGAGATTGCCAGGTCCTTGGCCGCCTTGTTGCCCACCAGCGCCTTGGCGCGCTCGCGCATCTCCTGCGCGGCCTTGTTCGTGAACGTGATGGCGGCGATCTGGCCGGGCCGGTAGCCCGACTGAAGCAGCTGCCAGATCTTGGTCGTGATGACGCGCGTCTTGCCCGAGCCCGCGCCGGCGATGACGAGGCAGGGGCCGCTCAGGTGGTGGACGGCGGCGAGCTGGGCCGGGTTCAGGCCGGCGGACGGCGGGGCGGCAGACATGGGGGGCGCATCATGCCACCCTTGCCACGCCCTCCCCGGGCAAGGCCCTCAGGCCCAGGCCCAGCAGCAGCAGCGTGAAGAACAGGAAGCCGATGCGCGGCGCATCCAGCAGGCTGTCGAAGGCGCCCACCGCGCCGAAGCCGATCAGCCCGGCGACGATGGCCGGCGCGAGCGGATGGTCGCGGCCGCGGCCGAAGCTCAGGCGCACCAGGGCCAGCAGGTAGGCGCCGCCCAGCAGCGCGAGGCCGACGAGGCCTTGCTCGAACAACACGTGCAGGGCCGCGTTCTTGATGTGCCAGGGCAGGTGGTTGCGGTCGCTGGAGAAGAACCAGTGCGCCATCTCGTGGCTGAAGTCGCCGTTCTGCAGCAGCTGGCGGCCCTGGGCGTCCTTCATGGCGATGCGGCCGATGTCGACGCGCGCACCGCGCGTGTCCAGGGCCATGGAGAAGGTCACGAAGCGGGGTGCCCACCAGTCGCCGCCGAGGGCGGGCACGGGGCCGAGCTGGTACTGGCCGGTCTGCCACGCGCCCATGCCGGTCGGCGCGGGCGCGTCCTCGGCCGTGCCCTCGGGCCGCAGCGGCTTGAGCAGCACCTCCAGGGTGCTGCAGTTGTCCGGATAGATCAGGTTCTTCTCGCAGATCTGCATCATCAGGTGGGCGTCCGCCGCCGTGCGGCTGACGACCTGCAGCGTCACCGGGCCGGGCGCGGGGGCGGCGATGCGCTGGCTGATGCGGAACTGCTCGCCCTGGCCCAGCAAATGCTTGCCGGCGGCCATCGCGAGATAGCTCTCGGCCTCCCCGGTGCGCAGTCGGTAGTCGCCGATCTGGGCGCTGGCCGGACCCTCATAGAAATTGCTGGACACGAAACGACCCGAGCCCTTGCCGAGCAGCCATTGCCGCCCGCCATGCAGCAGCCCCAGGCCTTCATGCCAATGCGTCAGCCGGGTCTGGCCGTCTTCCTTCCAGCTGGCGACGCGGTCGCGCAGGTAGGCGCCGCCGCCCAGGGCCGCGACGACGGCCATGACCAGCAGCAGGCCGGCCACCAGCAGGGCGCGCTTGCGCCAGCCGGCCTTGCCGGCGCTGCCGGCGCCCTGCAGCGGCCACAGCCGCGGCTCCAGCAGCATGGCGGCCCAGATGGCCGCCAGCGCGAAACCGGCGGCCAGGGCCGTCCAGCGGCCGGCCGTGCCGCCCCAGTAGTCGGCGACGATGACCATGGTCGCGAGCAGCCAGAACCAGCAGGTCGACACCAGCAGCACGTAGATGGGGCGCGCCTGGCCCGGCGCGTCGCGCCAGCGCAGCAGCGCGCAGCACGCCAGGGCGACGGCATGCAGCACATAGGCCGCCTTGGGCACGGCCAGCGACAGCGCCCAGCTCGCGCCGCCGAGCAGCAGGGCCAGCAGGCCGCCCATCAGCAGTGCCGTCAACCGCTGGCCCAGCGGCGGCAGCCACAGGCTGGCCGGCATGCTCAGCAAGACCACCATGACGAAGAACAGCGCCAGCAGGCCGCGGTAGCCGCCGCCACCGAAGACCAGGGCCGCCGCGAGCGCGAAGGCCGCAGCCATGGCCAGGGCGCCGAGCTTGGCCGGGCGCGACATGGGGGCGTCGACGGCGCCCTGCTCGCCGTCGATGTGGCTGCTTTCCGGCCCCGAGGCCGCCGCGCGGCGGCGCTGGGCGTCGGCCAGCAGCACCATGGGGATCAGCGCCAGCGGCAGCGCCAGGTAGACGCCGCGCGAGAAGGTCGTGAGGATCGCATAGGCCGCCAGCAGCACGATGGCCAGGCCGGCCCCGAAGTGCCAGGGCGAGCGCGTGCGCAGCAGCGCCAGCAGCGCGAAGGGCAGGGTCAGCACGAGGAAACCGTCCAGCGCGGCGCCGCCGACATGCATCTCCCAGAAGAGCGCCGTCGTGCGGTAGTCGGTGGAGAAGTCCAGCAGCTCCGTGTAGGCCAGGCGCTCCCACAGTGCCGCGGCGCTGCCGCCGGCCAGCGCCAGCACCAGGCCCAGCAGCAGGCCGCGCGAGAAGCCCCGCGGCCGCGCGGCCGCGGCGGCCATCCACAGCGGCAGCAGGGCCAGCACGAGGAAGATGGCCTTGGCATTGCGCACCGAGTTCATCGCCTCGTGGTAGCCCTGGAACCAGCCGAAGGTGAAGCCGCCGGCGTCGGCGAAGCCGCGCTTCATGCTCCAGGCGGCGGACAGCGCCAGCGCGAGGATGAGCACGACGACGACCGGCGAGTAGGCCAGGGCATGGCGCCAGGCGGGCGCCCGGTCGCGCGCATTCAGCTGCAGCGCGTAGGCGAGGTAGCCGCCACAGCCGCAGGCCGTGACGAGCAGGTCCATTTCCTCGAAGGTGATCCAGCCGCTCCACGGCGCCAACCCGAGCAGCGGCAGCGGTGCCAGCAGCAGCAGGGGCGTCTTGATCCAGAACAGCGCCGCCAGCAGCACCATGGCGCTCCAGGCCGCGAGCGCCAGCGAGCCGGACAGCGGATGGTGCCAGGCCAGCTCGGCGCCGATGCAGCCCAGGCCCAGGCCCGCCGCCAGGGCCAGCCACTGCAGCCGCGTGCCCGGCAGGATGATCCTGAGTTCGCCGAGGCCCAGCAGGCCCGTGCGCGCGGGTTGGGTACCGACGGCCGCCATCAGTGTTGCCACCGCGGGCCGGGGACGACCGTGGTCGTCATGTCGCCGGTGGCCGCGGCGGCCGGGGGCGGGGCGTTGCAGGCGGCAATCGGCATCGCGCGCAGCGAAGGGGCCATGAGGACCTCCGGGATGGGGGCTCGCATTGTTGCCGAGGCCCGCGCGGCGTGCATCCCCACACAATCCCCCCAACCCGGCGGTGCCGGTCGTTTGCCGGTGCCACGCCGGGGACGGCGCTCAGCCGCGGGGCTGGTGCTGGGAGCTGGCGGTCGGCTCGGTCGGCTCGACGATGCGCGCGGCCATGGCCAGCAGGCCCAGGCCTAGCGCGGCGCCCAGCCAAAGCCAGCGCCGCCACCAGGCCGCAGGCTTGGGCGCCGCCGGCTCGGCCGGCGCCAGTGCGCTGCGCGGCGGGCTCAGTCCCAGCCATTCGCGCAATTCGTCGGCCAGGCCCTCGGCGCCGCGCGTGCGCAGCTCGGGCGACTCGGCCATGGCGGCGCGCAGCAGCGTGTCGAGCCTGGCCTGCTGGGCCTCCTTCAGCAGGGGCCACTGCTGGCCGGCGCCGCTGCGCAGCGGCGCCAGGCCCCTGGGCGTGTCTTCCCAGCCGCAGACCAAGACGCGGCACAGCGCGCCGAGGCCGTAGACCTCGCTGGCCAGGCTGGGTGGTTCGCCGTTGCGGCGCTCGGGCGCGATGAAGGCCGGCGAGGCCCCCAGGCTCAGGCCGCGGTCGAAGGGGTCGGTCGGGTCGGGGATGCGGGCCAGACCCAGGCCCATCAGGCGCACGTTGCCGTCGGGGTCCAGCCAGATCATGGACGGGTCGATCTCGGCCAGCAGCCAGCCCTGCTGGTGGGCCGTGCGCAGCGCCTCGCACAGCTGCACGAGCAGCTCGACGCGCTTGCGCAGGTCGAGCTGCTGCAGCCGAGGGAGCAGCGGCTCGCCATGCATGCCTTCGAGGATCAGATAAGGGTGGGCGTCGGGCGTCACGCCGCTGTCGCTGGGCACCGCGATGTGCGGGTGCTGCAGCTTGGCGAGGTCGCCGGCCTGGTCGGCGTAGCGCAGCATGACGCCGGCGCCCTGGTCGCTGCGGTCCAGCACCAGGACGGCGGCCTGCTGCTCGGTGGCCAGCGCATGGTGGGCGCTGTACCACTGGCCCGCATGCGCCAGCTCGCCGTCGAGCAGCGGCCGGATCAGCCGCCACACGCCCAGGGCCTGCCCTTCCTCCAGCGGAGCGGCGGCGGCCGGCGGCGGCAGTGACAGGTTGGGCATGCGCATGGCGCAGCATATTAGGGGTGGCCCCAGGGTGCCACCATCCCCCCTGCGCCGCAAACCGGGCTCCGCCGCGCATTCGCTCACGGCGCCAGCCGACCGGCGCCGGCCCGCCGGGGCTCAGCGGCGGCGCCGCACCACCCAGGCGATGACGCCGAGGCCGGGCCGCAGCAGCGCATAGGTCCCGGCCTCCGGGATGGGCGGCAAGCCGCCGTCGGCGCAGGCCAGGTTCTCGCAGATCGTGCCGTTGCCGTTGCCCGCGAAGGCCATGCCCGTAGTCCGCCGCGCTGACGCCGGACATCACATGGACCGTGGCGTCCTGCGGCAGGCTCATGCCGGTGAACTGCGCGGCGTCGGAGAAGTCGGCCGCGCCGTTGCCGGAGATGCTGGTGACCAGCCCCGACCTCAGATAGAGCGCCGTGCCATAGCTGAAGCTGTAGCCGCCGATGACGTCTTGTTGATCGTCGGCGGACCTTTGCCGCCGGAGTTCGTCGATTGGCCGTTGCTGAAGACGGCCAGTCTTTCACGGACTGCCGGGCCTGCCATCCCCGGTCGGCGGGACGCTGGGCAGCCGGATGGCCACGCGCAGCCCGCCGTTGTCACGGTTGGCCAGCGCGATACGGCCGTCGTGGGCCTCGGCGATCTCGCGCACCAGCGCCAGGCCCAGGCCGGCGCCGCCCTGGGAGCCGGGCTCCGAGCGCTTGGTGGAATAGAACGGCAGCAGGGCCTGGGCAAGCACCGCCTCGCTCATGCCGGGGCCGCGGTCCAGCACCTCGATGCGCAGCTCGCTGCCCTCCATGCGCAGGCGCAGCGCCACCTCGTCGGGGTCGCTGCCCGATTCGTGGGCGTTCTTGATCAGGTTGAGCAAGGCCTGCTCGATCTGCGCTGGGTCGAACCAGCCGGGCTGCTCGGGCAGCGGGCCGTCGATGCGGAATTCGCCCAGCGTGGCCATGCGGGCCAGGAAGGCCGACCAGTCCACCGCCTGGCGGCGCGGCGCCGGCAGCTTGGCGAAGCGCGCATAGCCCGACAGGAAGCCGTGCAGATGCTCCGCGCGCTCGCCGATGCTGGCCAGCACCTGGGGCAGGCGCTCGATGTTGCCGCGCCGCGCCAGCTCGGCGCCGCTGTGGGCCAGCGACGAGATCGGAGCCAGCGAGTTGTTCAGCTCATGGCTGAGCACGCGGATGACGCGCTTCCACGTCGCCACCTCGGCGCGCGACAGTTCCCGCGTCATGCGCCGCAGCAGCCGCAGCCGGTGCGGCTGGCCCTGCAGCCGGAACGCCCGGGTGCTGTGGTGGAAGGTTTCCTCGGAGCCGTCGGGCAGTGTCACCGCGAACAGCCGGTCGCCGTCGCCGGCGAGGGCCTCGCGCAGCGTCTCCGGCTGGGCCGCGATGACGCTGGGGAAGTCCAGCCCGGTCAGGCTGCGGCCGTCCCCCAGCAGTTGGCGCGCGGCCAGGTTGGCGATGGCGATGCGTTCGCTCGCCGCGGTCAGCACCAGCGCGACCGGCGTGTTCTGCACGATGGTGTCCAGCAGCAGCTCGCGCTGCGTCAGGTGCTGGCGCTGCTCGCGCAGGGCCAGGCCCAGTTCTGCGTGCAGCCGCGTCAGCCCGGCCAGCTCCTGCGGGCCGTTGGGTGCCAGGTTGAGGCTGAAGTCGCCGTCGCGGTAGCTCAGCACGGCGCCTTCCAGCGCGCGCGTCAGCCGCAGCAGCGGCGCCAGCCAGAACGCCGCCAGCCAGCCGATCAGCGGCAGCATCACCAGCACCGCGGCGGCGAGGGCGACGCCCGCATCCAGCCCCACCTTGCGCACGCCGAGGATGACCAGTGGCGGCACGACCGCCGCCAGCGCCAGCGCCAGCATGGCCCGCGTGCGCAGCGACAGCGGCTGCAGCCAGCTCACGGCGCGATCCCGTAGCGTTCCAGTCGCCGGTACAGGGCCTGGCGCGACAGCCCCAGCTGGCTGGCCGCGCGGCTGACGATGCCGCCGGCCGCGGCCAGCGCCGCGGTGACGGCCTCGCGGCTGGGCTCGTCGAGGTTTCGCCAGGCGCCGTTGCCGCCAGCGTCCTCCAGCCCCAGCAGCGCTGGCGTGATCTCGCTGCCCTGGCACAGCAGGGCTGCACGCTCCAGTGCGTTCTTCAGCTCGCGCACATTGCCCGGCCAGCGGTGGGCCAGCAGCGCCTCGCGCGCCGCCTCGCCCAGCCGCGCGCGGCCGGCCAGAAAGTGCTCGGCCAGCGGCAGCACGTCGTCGCGGCGCTCGGCCAGGGCGGGCAGCTTCAGCTCGATGAGGTTGAGGCGGTAGAACAAGTCCTCGCGAAAGGTCCCCGCCTTGACCATGGCGCGCAGGTCCGCGTTGGTGGCGCTGAGCACGCGCACGCGGGTCTGGCGCGTCTTGCTGGAGCCCAGGCGCTCGAACTGGCCCGTCTCCAGCACGCGCAGCAGTTTGACCTGGCCGGCCAGCGGCAGGTTGCCGATCTCGTCCAGGAACAGCGTGCCGCCGTCCGCCGCCTCGAAGCGGCCCATGCGCGCCTTGGCCGCGCCGGTGTAGGCGCCGCTGTCGCTGCCGAACAGCTCGGCCTCGATGAGGTCGGCCGGCAGCGCGCCGCAGTTCAGCGCGACGAAGGGGCCGTCCCTGGCGGCCGAGTTGGCATGGACGAAGGCCGCGACGCGCTCCTTGCCCGCGCCGTTGGGCCCGGTGATCAGCACCGGCACCGGCGCCGCGGCGATCTGGCCGGACAGCTCCAGCAGGCTCAGCATCGCGTCCGAGCCGAACACCAGGCCGGCCAGGTCGTGGCGGCGCAGCAGCGCCGCATGCCGTTCGCGCCGGGCCTCGCGCAGCTGGGCGATCTCGCCGTTCACCTCGCCCAGTTCCAGCAGGTTCTCCACCGTGGCCAGAAGCTTGGCGTCGTCCCAGGGCTTGGCGAGGTAGTCCGCCGCGCCGGCCTTGACGAGGGCGACGGCGGCGTCCAGCCGCGTCCAGGCCGTCAGCAGGATGACCGGCAGGTCGGGGCGCCTGGCGCGGATGGCGCGGAACAGCTGCTCGCCTTCCTCGCCCGACGTCGTGTCGGCCGTGAAGTTCATGTCCTGGATGACGAGGCCGAAGGGCCGCGCCTCCAGCAGCGCCAGGCCTTCCTCGGGGCTGGTGGCCACGCTGGCCTCGATGTCGTGCAGGGACAGCAGCAGCTCCAGTGCCTGGCCCACGCCGGGGTGGTCGTCGATGATCAGAACTCGTCGCATGGCGCGCAGGATACTGAAGCCCTCGCCCAGTCGCGCCGCGCTGGACCTGGCGGAATGGATGACTGGAAGATGAGCGAACAAAAGATCGAGCTGTACGACGGCCCCGCCGGTGGCTGGGGCGCGCTGAAGAGCGTCGCCAGGCATCTGAGCGAGCAGGGCGTGGCCGTGAAGGGGGCGAAGACCTTGCTGCACGCCAACCAGGCCGACGGCTTCGACTGCCCGGGCTGCGCCTGGCCCGACCGCGACCACCGCTCCACCTTCGAGTTCTGCGAGAACGGCGCCAAGGCCGTCGCGGCCGAGGCGACGGCGCGGCGTGCGACGCCGGAGGTGATCGGCGCGAAGACCCTGAGCGAATGGGCGGAGGCGTCGGACTACGAGCTGGAGGCGACGGGGCGCCTCACCGAGCCCATGGTCTACGACGCCGAGACGGATCGCTATCGGCGTACCACCTGGGACGACGCCTTTGCGCTGGTCGCGCGCGAGCTGCAGGCGCTGCCCGACCCCAACCAGGCCATCTTCTACACCTCGGGCCGCACCAGCAACGAGGCGGCGTTCCTCTACCAGCTGTTCGTGCGCGAGTACGGCACCAACAACTTCCCCGACTGCTCCAACATGTGCCACGAGCCCAGCGGCGCGGGGCTCAAGCCCACCATCGGCGTAGCCAAGGGCACGGTGACCTTGGCGGACTTCGAGCGGGCGGACTGCATCCTCGTGTTCGGCCAGAACCCGGGCACCAACCATCCGCGCATGCTGGGCGAGCTGCGCGCGGCCCGCAAGCGCGGCGCGCGCATCCTCAGCTTCAACCCGCTGCGCGAGCGCGGCCTGGAGCGCTTCGCCGACCCGCAGAACGCGCTGGAGATGACCACGCTGGGCGACTCGCCGATCAGCAGCCACTACTTCCAGCTCAAGGTGGGCGGCGACTTCGCGCTGCTCAAGGGCATGTGCAAGCGCGTCGTCGAGACCGGTGCGCTGGACCGGGCCTTCATCGCCGAGCACACGCAAGGCTTCGACGCCTTCGCGGCCGAGCTGCGCGAGCAGCCCTGGGAGCCGCTGGTCGAGGCCTCGGGCCTGACGCACGCGCAGATCGTGCAGGCCGCCGACCTCTACGCGGGCAGCGAGCGCGTCATCGCCTGCTGGGGCATGGGCATCACCCAGCACCGGCATTCGGTGGCGACCATCCAGATGATCGTCAACCTGCTGCTGCTGCGCGGCAACCTGGGCCGCGAGGGTGCCGGGGCCTGCCCGGTGCGCGGCCACAGCAACGTGCAGGGTGACCGCACCATGGGCATCTACGAGAGGCCCGCGCCGGCCTTCCTGGACCGCCTGGGCGAGGTCTTCGGCTTCGAGCCGCCGCGCGAACCGGGCTACGACACCGTCGGCGCCATCCAGGCCATGCTGGACGGCAAGGGCAAGGTCTTCATCGCGATGGGCGGCAACTTCGCCGCCGCCACCCCCGACACCGCCGCGACGTGGCGGGCGCTGCGCCAGTGCGAGCTGACCGTGCACATCACGACCAAGTTCAACCGCAGCCATGTCGTGCATGGCCGCAAGGCCCTGGTGCTGCCGGTGCTGGGGCGCACCGAGATCGACGTGCAGGCCGGCGGGCCGCAGGGCGTCACGGTGGAGGACTCGATGAGCATGGTGCACCTGTCCTCGGGCATGAACGCGCCGGCCAGCGAGCACCTGCTCTCCGAGCCCATGCTGGTCGCGCGCATGGCCGCCGCCACCCTGACGAAAAGCCGCACGCCCTGGCTGGCGCTCGCCGGAGACTACGCCGCCATCCGCGACAAGATCGAGGCCGTGCTGCCGGACTTCGCCGGCTTCAACGACAAGATCAGACAGCCTGGCGGCTTCCGCCTGCGCAACACGGCCAGCGAGCGCGTCTGGGCCACGCCCGGCGGCAAGGCCAGCTTCAGCACGCACGCGCTGCCCACCGACCTGGTCGAGCGACGCGTTGCCGAGCGCCAGCGCGACGCGCGGGTCTTCACGCTGACGACGCTGCGCTCCCACGACCAGTACAACACCACCATCTACGGCCACGACGACCGCTACCGCGGCGTCTACGGCCACCGCCGCGTCGTCTTCATCCATGCCGACGACATCGAGGATCTCGGCATGAAGGCCGGAGACTGGGTGGACATCACCAGCCTCTACATCGCCGAGGGCGGCGCCGAAGTGCAGCAGCGCCGCGCCGAGCGCTTCCTGCTGGTCGCCTACGACATCCCGCGCGGCTGCCTCGCCAGCTATTACCCCGAGACGAATCCGCTCGTGCCGCTGGAGAGCTTCTCGCGGGTGGCGCGCACGCCGACGTCGAAGTCCATCCCGGTCATGCTCGTTGCGCATGCAAGCCCGGCTGCTGCAGACGCTGCGTGAGCTGGCGCCCGACGGCGAGCCGGTGGCGCTCGCGCGGCTCGCCAAGCGGCTGGACCAGCGCGTCAGCGTGCTGCTGCGCGAGCTGAGCGGGCTGACCGATGCCAGCATAGGCGGCGTCGCCGGTCCCGGCCTCGTGCGGCTGGCCTGCGACGACGCGGGCCGCTGGACGGTGCGGCTGGTCGTCTAGCGGCGCTGCCGGCGGCTTTTCCTCAGGCCGACCACATGCGGTGCAGGCTGGCGCTGATGAAGTTCAGCCGCGTGCGGTTCTCCCAGGTGATGTTGTAGCCCTCCAGCGCGTTCACCTCGTTCAGCGTCCACAGCAGCTCGCGCTGGGTCTGGTCGGGGATATAGCTCTCGATGAAGGTGATCATCACCAGCCGCCGGCCCGAGCGCACCGGCGTGACCTCGTGCAGCGTGGTCGACGGGTACAGGCTCATCGAGCCCGGCTCGCCCTTGATCGTCACGGCCTCGGTGCCGAGGTGGATGCGTAACTCGCCGCCATCGTAGCTCGAGGGGTCGCCGAGCCACAGCGTGCCCGACACGTCAGAGCGCAGCGGCCCGCCCGGCACGGGCAGCAAGGCCGAGTCGGCGTGCACGCCGTAGGTCATGCCGGGGTCGTACCTGCACAGCAGCGGCGCGGCGACCCGCTTGGGGAAGACGAAGTTGCGGATCTCCTCGTTGCGCATGATGGCCGCGTTGGCGATCTGCGCGGCGCGACCCGCCTCGGGCTGGCCGATGTCCACCTGCAGGTTGTTCTTGGCCAGGCTGTGCGGATTGGAGACGCGGCCATCCACGAACTGCAGAGCGCCGGCGATCCGGGTCAGCTCGTGGAGCTCGGCGGCCGTCAACACATCCTTGACCATCTGGAACATGGCGAACCCTTTGTCGGCGCAGGAGGCTGCAAGGGCTGCGATTCTGCATGGCATCTGGACGGGCGCGGCCACAATCGCCGGACCCACTCACCCACCGCGCGCCCGCCATGCTGAAACTCCTCGGCCGCCTCACCTCCATCAACGTGCGCAAGGTCATGTGGACCGCCGCGCAACTCGGCCTCGACCTGGACCGCGAGGACTGGGGCGCGGGTTTCCGCTCGCCCCGCGAGCCTGAGTACCTCGCGATGAACCCCAACGGCCTGGTGCCCGTCCTCATCGACGGCGACTTCGTGCTGTGGGAGAGCAACGCCATCTGCCGCTACCTGGCCGCCCGGCACGGCGCAACGGCGCTGCTGCCCGCCGAGGCGCAGGCTCGCGCCCGGGTCGAGCAATGGATGGACTGGCAGGCCGGCGAGCTGAACAACGCCTGGCGCACGGCCTTCATGGCCCTGGTGCGCGGCCAGCCCGCCACGCCGGAGGCCATCGCCGCCAGCGTCGACAGCTGGAACCGCCACATGGGCCTGCTGGACCGGCAACTCGCCGGGACGGGTGCCTTCGTCACGGGACCGGACTTCACCCTTGCCGACATCGTGCTTGGCCTGTCCGCCCAGCGCTGGAAGAACGCGCCCATCGCGCGCGTCGAGCTGCCGGCCGTTGAGGCCTGGCTGCAGCGGCTGGGCCGGCGACCGGGGTTCGCGGACTACGTCGGGAACGGGATGCCCTGAGCAGGCGTCAGGGCGGCTTGCCGGCGCGCGCGCGGCCGACGATCTGCTGGCCGGCGACCTGCGCAGCGGATAGCTGCTGCGCCGTGGGTTCGGCTTTGAGCCGGATGGTGCGCTGCGCGATCCACTGCCTGACCAAGGCTTGCCCGCCATTGCCGTCCATTTCACTGAAGGCGACGAGATAGCCGAGCCTCTCTTCGTCGCTCAGACCCCAGGCGGCACCGTCCGTCGATGCGCCGAGCAGGCTCTCCGGTCGACCGGCGTTCGCATCGCGCCGCAGCGCGTCGGCCACTTCCTGGCGAAGAGCCGGCGCGATGTCGCCGGGGCTGACCAACGTCGCAAAGGCGACGGCCGCATGCGGCACTTCGCCCCGGATCGCCCGCAGGGCAAGGTCCGGCAGCATGGCCCGGTGCCGGGCGGTGACGGTCTGGCAGAGGCGCCCTTCGGCGTCGGCCTCAAGCATCAGCTGGGTCAGCATTTCTTGCGGAATGCGTTCGCCGCGCGCGAGTTCGTAGCTTTGGCGCCGCTCCTCGTTCGAGGCGCATTGCCGCAGCCATTGCACGGCCTCCCAGGCTGCGGCCGCGTCACCGTTGGCCTGGGCGCGCTCGATGTGCGGGCCGTAGCCTTCCGAGCCGATGCGGGGCGGCGGGGCCGCCGGCGCGGGCCGGCCTGCGAGCGGGCCGGCCGCGGGCCAGGGCTGGGCGACTGTCCCGGCGGCACTGACCTGCAATGGCGTGGGCAGCGGCAACGCGGCCACGCCGGGCGCCGGGTCCGCGGCCGGTGCGCGCTCGGCGGGCTCGTGCAGCGTGTAGACCACGCCGGCGGTGCCGGCCAGCGCGGCGAGCAGCAGGGTCCAGCGGGGGTGGGTCATCGGGCTCAGTCCGCGAAATTGAATCTCACCACCGCCAGCGCGAACAAATAGCCGTAGGCGAAGCGGTCGATGCGGCCGGCACTCGCGGCCGAACGGCCGATAGTGCCAAGTGTCGAGAGTTGTCGTCCTCGCAACGAGCTCAACCAACCTAGCTGGGGCGTCCTTGCGGGCAGTCCTATCGCCGGCTTCACTCCTGAGGCCGGGCAATGGTCAGTCGGGGGTTCCTTGTCGAGTTGCGGCGAGCATATCGAGCATTCGGCATTGAACATTGGCTGAACATTTGCGTGAACTACTTACAGGTTCTCATGCTGTTTTCCCTTGTGGAAAGTGAATGCCTGCTGCCCAGAATTGCGCCGCTTCATAACTTCATGGTTAGTGGCGGCAGATGTCGTTTCAAGGGGCGAGCCGTCATCTGGCAAGCCGGCCCCGCACGAAGCCATGTCGCCAGCCAGCCGTACGCGCCGAGCAGATGTCCCGTACCCAGCTGATCGACCTCGCCGACAGCGGCGGGCGACCGTCGCGGGCCGTATGCTGGCCTAACGGGAACGGCCCGGCGACAGCGCCGCACCCTGGGCCGGAGGCTGCCCGCGCCTGCTGGCCGAAATACTGATCCGCGGACCGGTGTTGCCGGCCGGCACTGATTCCTCTACTCGACCTACCTGCTTTTCTGACGATGCCGATTTCAATGTGGGTTCCCTGTCTCCTGCCATTGCTGCACCCGGTCCGGGCGGCGGCGCTGTTGATTCCCATGCTGGCCGGCAGTGCCCAGGCGACGGAAGGCCCCTCGGATCTGAGGCCTGACCTGATAGGCCTGCATATGGTCAGCCTGCACTCGCGTTCAGGCTACGAAAACGTCAATCCCGGCCTCTATCTGCACTGGCGCAGTGGCTGGGTGGCGGGGGCGTATCGCAACAGCTACCGCAGTACCAGCGCCTACGGCGGCTGGCTGTGGGAGATCGACGACCGGAAGCGCTTCTCGCTGCTGCTGGGCCTGGTCAACGGCTATGGGCGGCGGGTGCTGAGCGTCGAGGACTCGGCGCCCGTGCCGCTGCCGGATGGCTCGGGCTACCAGTTCGAGCGGACGGTGACCTATTCCAACGACCGCCCCGTGGTGCCGCTCATCGTTCCCAGCGTGCGCTTCAGCCTGGGCGAAACCACCAGCCTGAGGCTGAGCTATTTCCCCGATCCGCGGCGGGGCTCCACGCAAGCCCTGCATCTATCGCTGGACATTCGGCTCTGAGGTGGCGCCCGGCCCACCGGGTGAGGCGGGCGCTACCAGGTGCGGGTCAGGAACCGTGCGTCGACAGGAACTGCGTGTTGCCGCTATGGATGGCCCAGTCCAGGCGGTCCTGCTCGTGGCTCAGCACCAGCGCGGCCGCGACGCCGGACGGGCCGGCGGCCAGGCTGCGGGCCTGCTGTTCCTGCATGGCACGGGCGTCCTGCAGCGCGTTGGCCTGCATCAGCGTCAGCCGGCCATGGCGCAGCTCGGCGTCGATGCGCTGGCCCTGGGCCAGCGAGCGCGCCACGGCGGGCGGGGTGGCCCGGGCATGCGCGGCCACCGTGGCGGCCTGCGCGGAACCGGCCATCGCGGCCAGGGCCAGCAGGAAGGCGGGGGAGAAGCGGTGTGTCGTCATCATGTACTCCTTGGGGAGTGAGTCCCGGCGGCGCGGCCGCCGGGCACAGGGCGGGCCGGCTGCGCCGGCCCGGAAGGTCAGCCGAGGCGCACGGGCACGAAGATCTGCTGCCCGTCGCGCGACACCAGCAGCGCGACCTGCTTGGGGTTGCCCTTCATCGCGGCGCGCACCTGATCGATGTCCTGCACCGGCTTGCCGTTCAGCGCCAGCAGCACGTCGCCCGGCTGCACGCCGGCCAGCTGCGCCGGTCCGGTCACGCGCTCGATCAGCAGGCCATGGTCCAGCCCGGAGCCGCGCAGCTCCTGGCGCTCCAGCGGCCGCAGCGCCAGGCCCAGCGAGCCGCGCTCGGGCGCGGCGCTGGCCTCCTGCTGGTCCTTGTCGGCACGGCCCAGGGCCACGGTCTCGCTGAGGCGGCCCTTGTCGCGCCACAGCTCCAGCTTGAGCTTGTCGCCGGGGCGGGCCAGGCCCACGCGGCTGGACACGTCGCCCGCCACATGCACCGCCTCGCCGTCGACGGCCGTGATGACGTCGCCCGCCTTCAGCCCCGCCTTGGCGGCGGCGCTGTCGGGCGTGACGCTGGACACCAGCGCACCGTCCGGCGAGCCCAGGCCGAATGACGCGGCCAGCGGCGCCGACAGGTCCTGCAGCGTGACGCCCAGCCGGGCATGCTCGACCTTGCCGTGGGTGACGATCTGGTCCTTCACGCGCAGCGCCACGTCCACGGGGATGGCGAAGGCCAGGCCCTGGAAGCCGCCGCTCTGCGAGTAGATCTGCGCATTGACGCCGACGACGCGGCCCGACGCGTCGAACAGCGGGCCGCCGGAGTTGCCGGGGTTCACGGCCGCGTCGGTCTGGATGAAGGGCACGACGCTGTCGCCCGGCAGCGAACGGCTCTTGGCGCTGACGATGCCCTGCGTGGCCGTCTGCTCGAAACCGTAGGGTGCGCCTATGGCCAGCACGTAGTCACCCACCTGCACCTGGCGCGGGTCGCCCAGCTGCACGGCGGGCAGGCCCTTGGCGTCGATGCGCAGTACGGCGATGTCGGTGGCCGGGTCGCTGCCCAGCACCTGGGCCGAGAACTCGCGGCGGTCGCTGAGCTTGACGGTGACCTGCTTGGCGTCGCGCACGACGTGGGCATTGGTCAGCACCAGGCCGTCGCTGCTGATGATGAAGCCCGAGCCCTGGCCGCGGAAGGGCTGGGCGCCGCGCGGCTGCATGCGCAGGCCCGGTACGCCGCGGAAGAAGCGGAAGAAGGGATCGTCCTCCAGGCCCGACGTGTCGGTGCCATCCTCGGCGCTGGCCTTGTGCAGGCCGGCCACGGTGATGCCGACGACGGCCGGCCCCTGGGTCTGCACGATGGCGCGGTAGTTGGGCAGCTGGGCCGGCGGCAGCGCGACGGCGGGCGCGGCCGCGACGGCGGCGGCCGCGGCCAGGGCGGTGGGCGTCGCACTGGCCGGGGCGTCGCTGGAGGCCTTGTCCTTGAGCCAGGCGGGCGCCGTCCAGCCCGAGGCGCCGGTGGTGATCGTCACGCCGGCGGCGAGCAGGGCGGCGGCCGTGGCGGTCAGGGCGGTCTTGGCGGTGCGGGTCATCGTTCACTCCTCATGCGGGCTGCGGTGCAGCCGGTTGCCAGCCACTCTAGAGAGCCAGCATGAGGGGCCGATGAGGCCAAGGTGAGGCGAAGATTAAGGCGCGGGGGCCAGCGGCGTGAACAGCGGGCTGGCCATGCGCACCGGGATCACGTCCAGGCGCACCTTCAGCACCGTGTAGTCGTCGCTGCCCAGCGCGCTGCTGAGCCAGCCGACCATGCCAGGCTCCCTGTAGAGGCGGAACTCGAAGCCCAGCTCGGGCGACAGGTCGCCGGGCCGGGGCCTGACCCGGTAGGCCAGGCCGCGCACCTCGGTCGTGGGGCCCTCCAGCAGCTGCGCCATGGCCGTGACGATGCTGCCGTCGCCGAGGATGTCGAGGAAGTAGTTGTCGAAGTGCCTTGCGGGCTTGTAGTCGCTGGCGGCCGGGTCGATGCGGGGCTCGCGCAGCTTGTGCGCGGCGGGCGTCGTGAGGCTGGTCTTGAGGTCGTGGCGGTCGCCGCGGTCCAGGTAGCTGAGCAGCGCGCCGCGCAGGTTGAAGGCCGGCAGCTTGCCGTCGGTGCTGGCCTCGGACAGATCCACCAGCAGGGCGCCGTGCGCGCCGATGATCTCGATCTCACGGCCCTTGACGACGGCCGCCGTGTTCTCTTCCACGCCCAGGCCCAGCGTGTAGCCGAAGGCGCGCATGGCCGGCAGCATGCGGCCGATGCGGCCGCGCTTGAGGAAATGCTGCTCCACGAACAGCTCGGCCCCCACCAGGCCCAGGCCGCGGTCGTACTCGCGCTTGTCGCGCCACTGGCCCTTGAGGATCTGCATGTTGTCCGGTGCGTCGCGGAACATCATGCGGCTCATGATGGCCGCGCCTGCGCTGGTGCCGGCCACGACGCCGCCGCCGTCGAAGACCTGGCGTATGGCCTTCAGCATGGCCGTGGGCTCGCCGTCCGGCTGCAGCGTGTCGACGATGTACTCCTGGGCGCCGCCGGAGAAGAACACGCCGCGCGACGCGGTGACCTTGGCGATCAGGGCCGGGTCGTTGAGGTTGGCCTGCAGGTCAGCGCCGGCCAGGCGCGGCGCGACCGGGATGGCCTCGGCCTGGGCGCCGTGACGGTTCAGCGCGGCGACGATGAGGCCGGCGCTGCGCTCGGGGTTGGCGGCGGCCGTCGCGAACACGGCGATGCGCGCGCCGGCGCCGCCGGATTCATCGACGATGCGCTGCCAGACGGCGTCGTTGTCGGGCCTCAGCGCGCCGCCGATGACGATGGCCGTGCCGGCATGGGCGGCGCCGACGACGGCGATCAGCGCGAGGGCGGCGAGGCGCCGCAACGAGGTGCTCAGGGATGTCATGCGGGCATCTTGGCAGGAAACAGCACGCAACTTGTCGCCAACTTGGGTGAACGGGCGGGGCCGGCTGCCCGGTGGAGCCTGAAGCATCGCGATACATCCGCCCGCGCCGGGGCGCGGGCTTCGTGCAGACTGACGGGATGACCCTGCAAGTTGACGAGACCTCCCCCACCCTGACCATCGAGCAGACCTTGACCGGCTGGCGCCGCGAGTTCTGCGTCGAGTTGCTTGGCGACGGCCAGGCGCGCATCTTCCTGCGGGCCGTGGAGGCGCCGTCGCTGAAAGCCACGGAGCTGCACCGCGGCGTGCTGTTCCATCGCGTGGCCTCGACCTTCGCCGACCTGAAGGGCTGTGTCGCCGCGGCGCATGAGGGGTTGGAGGCGCTCGCCGGCACGGCCGTGAGGCAGCGACCGACCCAGGACAACCTCTTCGCCCCGGTGACCTACGACCGCGCGGCCTGGGACCGGGTCGTCGACGACGTCGAGTGCTGGCAGCGCCGCGCGTCGCACGCCTTCGCCGGTCGCCTGGCTTCCTAGGCCGGCCAGGCCATCTCGGCGCGCAGCCCGCCCAGCGGCGAGTCCGCCAGCCGCGCCTGCGCGCCCTGCTGCCGCGCGGCAGCACGCACGATGGCCAGACCCAGGCCGCTGCCCTCCACGCCCGCGCCCTCGCCGCGCTGGAAGCGATCAAAGACGCGTTCGCGCGCCTCCAGCGGAATGCCCGGGCCGTCGTCGTCCACGCGCAGTAGCGGTGCGCCGTTGCTGCCGCGCAGTGCACTCACCTGCACCGTGCGCGCGCCGTATTTCAGCGCGTTGTCGATGAGGTTGCGCAGCGCGCCCTGCAGGGCCTGGGGGTCGCCGGTCAGTGGCAGCGCGTCGGGCGCCGTCACGCCAAGGGCGACGCCGGCCCGCTCCGCCAGCGGCTGGGCGTCGGTCACGGCTTGGCGGGCCAGCTCGGCGAGGTCCAGCGGCAGCTCGGCCGCGCTGCTGTCGGGCTCGGCGCGGGCCAGGGCCAGCAACTGCTCGACGAGGCGCACGGCGCGGTCGATGCCGCCGCGCAGCCGCGCGATGGCGGCATCCTGCTGCTCGCCGGGCGCCGAGTCGCGCAGCAGGCCCAGCTGCAGCTTCAGCGCCGTCAGCGGCGAGCGCAGCTCGTGGGCGGCATCCGCGACGAAGCTGCGCTGCGCGTCGAAGGCCGTCGCCAGCCGCGCCAGCAGGCCGTTGAAGGACTCCACCAGCGGCGCGATCTCGCCGGGCAGGCCGGCCGTGGGCAGCGCGTGCAGCGCGTTGGCACCGCCGGCCTGGGCCGCGTGGACGACGCGCGCCAGCGGCGCGAGCGAGATGCCGATCAGCCACCAGACGGCCGCCGCCACCAGTGGCAGGGCCAGGGCCACCGGTGCGATGCTGCGCAGCGCGGCCAGTGCCGCGAGCTTCTGCCGCACGGCCAGCGGCTGGGCTACCTGCACCACGCGCAGCGGCGTGGCGGCGCTGAACACGCGCCAGTCCCGCCCGCCCAGCCGCAGGTTGGAGAAGCCCAGCACGGCGCGCGCCGGCAGCGGCTCGGTCAGGCCCTGCGGGCGGCTGGAATACAGCTCGAGCCCTTGCAGGGACCAGATCTGCACGACGTAGTCGAAGCTCGGGTCTGCCAGCGCGGCGGCCTCGTCGCCGGCGATACGGCCCTGGTCGCGCAGCGACAGCGCCGTCTGGCGCAGCTGGTAGTCGAACAGCTCGTCGGCCTCGGCGCGCACGCTGAAATAGGTGGCGCCGCCCACGGCCAGCGCCGTCACGGCGCCGAGCACGGCGAGCAGCGCGAACAGGCGCCCGCGCAGGGTGCCGAGCAGCTTCATGCCGCACCGCCCTTCTCGGGACCGGCGTAGTAGCCCAGGCCGCGCACCGTGTGCAGCAGATCGGCGCCGAGCTTCTTGCGCAGCTGGTGCATGTAGACGCTGATGGCGTTGCTCTCCAGCTCTTCGCCCCAGCCGTAGAGGCGGTCCTCCAGCTGGGCGCGCGACACGATGGCGCCGGGCCGCTCCAGCAGCGCCTGCAGCAGCGCGAACTCGCGCGCCGACAGCAGGATGGGGCGCCCCGCGCGGCTGACCTCCCGGGTGGCCGGGTCCAGCCGCAGGTCGGCCACGGCCAGGGCGGTGTCGGTGCGGCCGCCGTGGCGGCGCGTGACGGCGCGCAGCCGGGCAAGCAGCTCGTCCAGCTCGAAGGGCTTGACGAGGTAGTCGTCCGCGCCGGCGTCCAGGCCGGCGACCTTGTCGGTCAGTGCGTCGCGCGCCGTCATCACGAGCACGGGCGTCGCGTCGCCGCGGGCGCGCAGGCTCCTCAGCACGTCCAGCCCGCCGCGCTTGGGCAGGCCCAGGTCCAGCAGCACGGCGTCGAAGCGCTCGCCGCTGGCCAGCACCGCGTCGGCGGCCTGGCCGTCGCGCACCCAGTCGGCCGCGAAGCCCTGGCGGCGCAGGGCCTCGCGCAGGCTTTCGCCGATCATGGGGTCGTCTTCAACGAGGAGCAGGCGCATGCGGGCGGGGTGGGCGGTGATGCCCCGGATTCTGACGGCTCGGCCCGAGGCCCGCGGGTTTCGCCGCGGGCGTCAGGACTTGCCACAGGCCCCCTCGCTTGGGGGCGGGTGTATTGATCGGCGCGGTCAATAGATTTGACAATTACGTCAGAAATTACCGATTGACCGTCATGCCCATCGTCCGCCGAGAACGCCCCAGCACCCGTCTTCACCCCATGCGGGCCGTCGCATGCCGCTGAAGGAGGGGGGCATGACGACGCGCCAGGTCTTGTATGTGGAGGACGACCCGGTCAATGCGATGCTGATGCAGGGCATCCTCGAGCTGCGGCCCGGCTGCAGCCTGCAGGTGGCGCGCAGCGGCGCGGAGGCGCGGCGCCTGGCCATGCAGGGCCGCATTGACCTGCTGCTGTGCGACCTGCACCTGCCCGACGTGGGCGGCGAGGAGCTGCTGGCCCAGTTGCGCGCCGACGGCCTGCCCGGCAGCGTGCCGGCCCTGCTGGTGACTGCCGAGTCCGAGTCCGTGGCTGACCAGCTGGCGCGCAGCCATGGCTACGACGGCTACTGGACCAAGCCGCTGGACGTGGCCGCCACGCTGCGCAGCCTGGAACGCTGGATCGGCTAGCGCCAGTCCAAGGGGTCGATACAAATCTTTGCGCATCGGCCACAAGGCCTTGCGCGAGCCGGGCGATTCTTCGGTGCAAGACACCGGAGACCGCTCATGATGAACCGTCGCTTCTTGCTCGGCAGCGGCGCCGCGCTCGCCGGGGCCATGATGCTGGCCCGGCGCGCGCCGGCAGCGGCGCTGGCGCCGCTGAGCGCGGACGAGCGCGCCCTGCATGCGTTGAACCGCCTGGGCTACGGCCCGCGCCCCGGTGACGCGGCGGCCATTGCCGCGCAGGGTGCCGGCCCCTGGCTGGAGCGCTTCCTGAGCGAGCAGCTGGACCCGCGCCGCCTGCCGCAGCCGGACGGCCTGAGCAGTACGCTGGCCGGCCTCGATGTGCTGCAACTCGGCCAGGCCGAGTTGCTGGGCCGCTACCGCGAGGCCGTCAGGGCGGCGCGCGAGGCCCGCCGCGAGCAGGCCCGGGGCATGACGCCCGACGCCGACGCGCTGAACGCCGTGCGCGACAAGGTGCGCCCCCTCGTCGTCCAGGCCGCGACGGCCCGCCTGTCGCGAGCGCTTCAGAGCCCCGCCCAGCTGGAGGAGGTGCTGGCCGAGTTCTGGTTCAACCATTTCAACGTCTTTGCCGGCAAGAACGCGGTCGGCGTGCTGGTGGCCGACTACGAGCAGCGGGCCATCCGGCCGCATGTGCTGGGGCGCTTCCGCGACATGCTGGGCGCGACCGCCAAGCATCCGGCGATGCTGATCTACCTCGACAACGCCCAGAGCGTCGTCGCCGGCTACGAGCCACCGCAGCGCGCGCGCCGGCTGCTCGAGGCCAACCCCGAGCTCAAGGCCGGCGTGCCCCACGGGCTGAACGAGAACTACGCCCGCGAGCTGATGGAGCTGCACACGCTGGGTGTGGACGGCGGCTACACCCAGCGCGACGTGACCGAGCTGGCGCGCATGCTGACCGGCTGGGGCCTGGATTCGCGCAAGGTCCTGGCCGGTGGCTCCGGCGACCTCTTTGCCTTCGATGCGCGCAAGCATGACGCCGGCGTCAAGACCTGGCTGGGCCAGACGGTCAGGGGCGCCGGCCAGGCCGAGGGCGAGCGCGCGCTGGACGTGCTGGCCGCCCACCCGGCCACGGCCCGCCACCTGGCCTTCAAGTTCGCCCAGGCCTTCGTCGCGGACGAACCGCCGCCGGCCCTCGTCGCCCGGCTGGCCGACAACTTCAGGGCCAGCGGCGGCGACCTGCGCGAGTTCACGCGCACGCTGCTGCGCGCCGACGAGTTCTGGAGCCGCGAGGCCTACCAGGCCAAGTTCAAGACGCCCTATCAGTACCTGCTGTCCAGCCTGCGCGCGCTGGACCTGCCGCTGGCCAACCCGCAGAGCCTGCTGGCGGCGCTGAGCCAGGCCGGCCAGCCGCTGTATGGCGCGGCCACGCCCGACGGCTACAAGAACACGGCCGCCGCCTGGCGCAACCCCGAGGCGCTGACGCAGCGCGTGCAGCTCGCGACGACGCTGGGCCAGCGCAGCGGCGTCAGCCCGGAGCGGCTGGGCGCCACGCTGGGCGCCTCGCTCAGCGAGCCCACGCGCCGCACGCTGGCCGCCGAGCCGCCGGCGCAGCAGGTCGCGCTGCTGCTGGCCAGCCCCGACTTCATGAGAAGGTGACCCGACATGCTGCGCCGCCAACTCCTGCACTTCGGTGCCTTCACGCTCGCCGGCCTGCCGCCGGCCCTGCTGCATGCGCAGGGCGAGATCACCCAGCGCAAGCTCATCGTCGTCATGCTGCGCGGCGCGGTCGACGGCCTCTCGGTCGTCGCGCCCTATGGCGAGCGCGAGTACGCCGCCAACCGCCCGCAGATCGCCATCGCGCCGCCCGGCGCCGAGGACGGCCTGCTCAAGCTTGACTCGCTGTTCGGCCTGCACCCGGCGCTGGCCCCTCTGAAGCGCCGATGGGACGGCGGCCAGCTCGCCTTCGTGCACGCCAGCGGCTCGCCCGACCCGACGCGATCCCACTTCGACGCGCAGGACTATTTCGAATCCGGCACGCCGGGCCGCAAGTCCACGCCCGACGGCTGGATGAACCGGCTGCTGACCGCGCTGCCCGGCGAGCCCACGCCCACGCGGGCCATCAGCATGGGGCAGACGCCGCCGCGCATCTTCGCCGGCCCGGCCAGCGTCGCCAGCCTGGGCCTGGGGCCCGGCGCGATGCAGCGCCGCGCCATCGACAACCCGCAGATGCAGGCCAGCCTGGCACGGCTCTACGCCGGCGACGCGCCGCTCAGCGGCACGCTGCGCGAGACCACGGAGGGCCGTGGCGAGATGGCGCGCAGCATGGCGGCGGCCGAGCCGCGTGCCATGGACCCCAGCGCCGACGCCGGTGCGCCGTCCGCGCGCAGCTTCGCGGCCGATGCGCGCCGCCTGGGCCAGCTGATCCGCAACGACCCCCACACCCAGCTCGCCTTCACGGCCGTGGGCGGCTGGGACACCCATGTCAACCAGGGCGCCGCCCGCGGCCAGCTGGCCAACCGCCTGGCCAGTCTGGGCGAGGGCCTGGATGCGCTGGGCCAGGGCCTGGGCGATGCGCTGCAGGACACCGTCATCGTCGTCGCCAGCGAGTTCGGCCGCACGCTGCGCCAGAACGGCAACGGCGGCACCGACCATGGCCGCGGCAACGTCATCTGGCTGCTGGGCGGTCCGGTGGCCGGCGGCCAGGTGCTGGGCGAATGGCCGGGCCTGGATGCCGGCGCGCTGGCCGACGGCCGCGACCTGGCCGTGCGGACGGACTTCCGCCAGGTGCTGGCGCCGCTGCTGCAGCGGCACCTGGGCCTGTCTGAGACCGCGCTGGCCGCAGTGTTTCCACAAGGCCCGCAAAGTTGGCGCTATGCGGACAAGCTGCTGCGCACCTGAAGGCGCGCGGCACTGTTCGGACGGATGGAGAACGAGATGATGATCAGAACCACGTTCCCCTTGTTCGGTGCTTGCCTGTCGATGGCCGTGCTGGCCTATTGCTTCCTGGTCGCGGTGGGCTGACCGGTTAGGGCTTGTGCGCGCCGCGGCGGCCCGCCGCGGCCGCCACTCGGACTGTCCGCGCGCTGTCCGCGGACAGTGGTTTCGCTTCTAAGTCGTTGATTCTTCTAGGTGGTGGCGCTGGCATACGGCTTGCAAGAAGCCGGGCATGAAAACTGGCTTTCGCGACACCTCCGAGCAGGACCGCACGCTCGCTCCCAAGTCCCGGCGCTGGCCGCTGCTGCTGGCCGGCGGCGCGGCCATCGTTGCCGCCGGCCTGCTGCTCGGCGGGGGGCGCCTGCGCCAGGCACTGTCCGCAGAATCGGCCGTCAGCGCCGGCCGGCTGTCGCTGGCCACCGTCGACGTCGCGCCGCTGACGCGCGACGTCGCCGGCGAGGGCCGCGTCGTCGCCGCGCAGAGTCCCACGCTCTATGCCCAGGGCGCCGGCACCGTGACGCTCGTCGTGCAGGCCGGCGACCCCGTCAAGCGCGACCAGGTGCTGGCCCGCGTCGACTCGCCCGAGCTGACCAATCGCCTGGCCCAGGAGCGCAGCCATGTCGACGCGCTGAAGGCCGACCTGGCCCGCGCCGAGGTCGAGGCCCGCCAGCAGACCGCCGCGCTGCAGAGCGCCTACGAGAACGCCCGCATCGACCAGCAGACCGCCGCCAACGACCTGACCCGCCAGACCCAGGCCTTCGAGGCCGGCGCGACGGCGCGCATGCAGGTCGAGCGCGCCCAGGACGCGCTGGCCAAGGCCAAGCTGGCGCTGGATCAGGCCCGCGACCTGCGCGGCCTCAAGACCGACAGCCTCAAGCTCGACGTGCAGGCAAAGCAGAGCGCGCTGGCGCGCCAGCAGCTGCTGGTGGCCGACCTGGAGCGCCAGGTGGCCGAGCTTCAGGTGCGCTCGCCGGTGGACGGCCAGGTGGGCCAGCTCTTCATCGCCGACCGCACCAACGTCGCCCGCGACGCCAAGCTGCTGTCGGTCATCGACCTGTCGGCGCTGGAGGTGCAGATGCAGGTGGCGGAGAGCTTCGCCCGCGAGCTGCAACCCGGCATGCCCGGCGAGATCAGCGGCAACGGCCAGCGCTGGGCCGGCCAGGTCAGCTCGGTGTCGCCGGAGGTCGTCAACGGCGAGGTCAGCGCGCGGCTGCGATTTGACGGCAGGCAGCCCGAGCAGCTGCGCCAGAACCAGCGCCTGTCGGTGCGCGTGCTGCTGGACCGCCGCGACAAGGTGCTGGGCGTGGCCAACGGCAGCTTCGTCGACGAAGGCGGCGGCAGCCAGGCCTACGTGGTGCGCAACGGCGTGGCGGAGAAGGTCGCCGTCAAGCTGGGCGCGCGCTCTCTGGAACGGGTGGAGGTGGTCTCGGGCCTGGTCGCAGGCGACCGGGTCGTCATCTCCGGGTCGGACAACTTCAAGGGCGCGGAGCGCGTCCTGATCGCGGATTAAGCAAGGGAAACACGATGCTCCAGATGGAAAAACTGCAGAAGGTCTACCGCACAGAGATGGTCGAGACCTACGCGCTGCGTGACTTCAACCTGACCGTCAACGAGGGCGAGTTCGTCGCCGTGACCGGCCCGTCCGGCTCCGGCAAGACGACCTTCCTGACCATCGCGGGCCTGCTGGAGGCCTTCAGCGCGGGCAGCTACCGGCTCGACGGCATCGACGTCAGCCGCATGGGCGACGCCGAGCGCTCGCGCATCCGCAACCAGAAGATCGGCTTCATCTTCCAGGCCTTCAACCTGATCCCCGACCTCAACGTGCTGGACAACATCGAGGTGCCGCTGCGCTACCGCGGTTTCGGTGGCGCCGAGCGCAAGAAGCGCGCTGCCGACGCGCTGGCCCGCGTGGGTCTGTCAGCGCGCGGCCGCCATTACCCCAACGAGCTCTCGGGCGGTCAGCAGCAGCGCGTGGCCATCGCCCGGGCCCTTGCCGGCGAGCCGCGCCTGCTGCTGGCCGACGAGCCCACCGGCAACCTCGACAGCGCGATGGCGCGCAGCGTCATGGAGCTGCTGGAGGAGCTGCACCGCGACGGCGCCACCATCGTCATGGTCACGCACGACCCGCAGCTGGCCGCGCGCGCGCAGCGCAACGTCCATGTCATCGACGGCCAGGTCGTCGACCTGACGGCGGAGCTCAACACGGCCCTGGCCGCCTGAGATTCATGCGCGTTTCGATCCTTTTCCTCGCGCTGCTGGCCGCCACCGCGGCCCGCGCCGATGACTTGCTGCAGGTCTGGGCCCAGGCCCGCGCGGCCGACCCGCTGCTGCGCCAGGCGGCGGCCTACAACGGTGCGCAGGAGGCCGCCAGCCGCGGCGTCCGCGCGGCCCTGCTGCCGCAATGGAGCCTGCAGAGCAGCGAGCAGCGCGAGAACAGTGGCGGCCGTTCACGCACGACGACGAGCAGCCTCAGCCAGACGCTGGTCGACCTTGCCGCGCTGCGCGAATGGGATGCCAGCCGCAGCCAGGCCTCGGCCCAGTCTGCCCGGCTGTCGGCCGCCGAGCAGGCGGCGCGCGCCCGCGTCGCCGAGGCCTATTTCGGGCTGCTGTCGGCCGAGGCCCAGCTGGCCACGGCGCGTGCCAACGAGGAGGCCTTCGACCGCCAGGTCGGCGAGGCCGACGCGCGCTTCAAGGCCGGGCTGTCCGCCCAGGTCGAGGTCGACCAGTCGCGCGCCTACCGCGAGCTGGCGCGCGGCAGCACGCTTGGCGCCGAGCTCACCCTGGCCGACGCCCGCGAAGCGCTGGCCCAGCTGACCGGCGCCGCGCCCGCGGCGCTGCAGCCGCTGCGCCGCGGGCTCGATGCGCAGACCCTGCCCGACGACGCCGAGGCCTGGGCCCGGCGCGCGCTGCAGGCCAACCCCGAGCTGCAGGCGCTGCAGCTGGACTTGCAGGCCAGCGGGCAGCGCCTCGACGCCGCGCGCGCCGGCCATCTGCCGACGCTGAGCCTGGGCGTGGACACGACGCAGCGCCGCGGCGACGGCGTGGCCGCGCAGGATGCCGGTCGAACGCCGACCGTGATCGGGCTGCGCCTGACCGTGCCGCTGTTCGCCGGCGGCGCGGTCGCCGCCGCGGCCGACCGCGCCGGCTTCCAGCGCGATGCCGCGCGCGAGCAGCTCGAGGCCGGCCGCCGCGCCGTGCTGCGCGAGGTGCACACCCGGCACCTGGCCGTCGGCCAGGGCGCGATCCAGCTGCGCTCCACGCAGCTTGCCGTCGAGGCCGCCGAGCGCGCGCTGGAGGCCACGCGCACCGGCCTGACGCTGGGCACGCGCAGCACCACCGACCTGCTGCTGGCCATCCAGACCCTGGCCGGCTCGCAGAACGCCCAGACCCAGGCCCGCCACCGCCATGTGCTGGCCCTGTTGTCCCTGCACCAGGCCGCCGGCTCGCTCGGCGACGCCGAGCTCGCCACCGTCAACGCCCTCCTGGAGACCCGCTGATGTTCCTCCACTACCTCGAACTCGCCTGGCGCAACACGCTGGCCGCCAAGGGCCTGTCCGCGCTGATGGTGCTGGCCCTGGCCCTGGGCATCGGCGCCTGCATGACGACGCTGACCGTGTACCACGTGCTGTCCGGCGACCCGATCCCGCACAAGAGCACGCGGCTGTTCAACGTGCAGCTCGATGCCGGCGACATGATCGGCTGGAAGGCCGGCGAGGAGCCCAACTTCGACCTGGCCCGCTTCGACGCGACGGCGCTGCTGCGCGACCGCAAGGCGCTGCGCCAGGCCATGTCCAGCGGCTTCAACACGGCCGTGTCGCTGCCCGATGCGCAGATCAAGCCCATCTTCTCCAGCGTGCGCTATACCTCGGCCGACTTCTTCGCGATGTTCGACGCGCCCTGGTCGCATGGCGGCCCGTGGACGGCCGCGGACGACGAGGGCGAGGCGCGTGTCGCCGTCATCTCGGCGGCGCTGAACGACAAGTTGTTCGGCGGCGCCAACAGCGTGGGACGCGAGGTCATCGTGCGCGGCCAGCCGCTGCGCGTCGTCGGCGTGCTCAAGCCCTGGAAGGTGCAGCCCCACTTCTGGGACCTGACGCTGGGCAGCTACACCGAGACCGAGGACTTCTACCTGCCGTTCTCGACCGCGATGGCCATCAAGATGGGCCATTGGGGCAACATCAACTGCTGGGGCCGCGGCGCCAACGGCGGCACCTCGCTGGACCTGAACGCGAGCTGCTCGTGGATCCAGTACTGGGTCGAGTTCGCCAAGCCCGAGGACGCTGCCGCCTACCGCGACTACCTCGTCGCCTACTCCGAGGCCCAGCGCAAGGCCGGCCGCTTCGAGCGCCCGACCAATGTGCGCCTGCGCAACGTGATGGACTGGCTGGGTGCGCAGAAGGTGCTGCCCGCCGACGTGCGCCTGCAGACCTGGCTGGCCTTCGGCTTCCTGGCCGTCTGCGTCGTCAACATGGTGGGCCTGCTGCTGGCCAAGACGCTGCGCCGCAGCGGCGAGATCGGCGTGCGCCGCGCCCTGGGCGCGACGCGAGGCGACATCTTCAAGCAGTTCGTCGTCGAGGCCGGCCTGCTGGGCATGGCCGGTGCGCTCCTGGGCCTGCTGTTCGCCCAGGGCGGGCTGTGGCTGGTGCGCCAGAGCCCCAACGAATACGCCCGCCTGGCCGAGCTGGACGCCGGCATGCTGGCCCTGACTTTGGCCCTGTCCCTGCTGGCCAGCCTGCTTGCGGGCCTGTTGCCGGCCTGGCGTGCGGCCCTCGTCACCCCCGCGGTCCAACTGAAGGTGCAGTGATGACTACGATCCCCATGCCCGCCCCGATCTCCGCCCCCCGGCCGGCCGCGCGGCCGCTGGCCGACCTGATGCCCATCCTGTCGACGCTGCGTCGCCACAAGATCGCGGCCGGCCTCATCGTGCTGGAGGTGGCGCTCTCCTGCGCCATCGTCACCAATGCGCTGCACCTGATCCAGACCCGCGTCCAGGCGCTGAACACCGACAGCGGCCTGGTGGAGTCCGAGCTCGCCGTGCTGAACCTGCGTGCCAGCAAGCCACAGCCGCCCGAGCGCACCGCGGGCATCGTGGCCGAGGATCTGGCGCGGGTGCGCGCGCTGCCCGGCGTCAAGTCCGCCACGGTCGTCAACCAGATCGTCTATGGCAACAACAGCAACAACAGCGGCGTCTCGCTGGAACCGGACAACAAGGGCATCCGAGTCGTCGCGGCGCAGTACGCGGCCGACGAGCAGATGCTGCCGACCTTTGGCCTGAAGCTGCTGGAGGGCCGCAATTTCACGGCCGACGAGATCCTGGACAACTTCCAGGCCTTCAGCGTCGCCGAGCCCAAGATCGGCCAGATCATCATCAACAGGGTGATGGCGGACAAACTCTTCCCCGGCCGCTCGGCGGTGGGCAAGACCATCTATATCTTCGGCAGCTCGCCGTCGACCGTCGTCGGCGTCGTCGACACGCTGACGCACACCCAGTTGCACCGCGCCCGCGGCGGCGACGGCGGCGGCGGCGCGATGATCCTGCCGCTGCGCGGTGGCGGCGCCTACGTCATCCGCACCGAGCCGGGCCGGCTGGATGCGCTGATCAAGGCCGCGACGACCGTGCTGGAGGATGGCGGCCGTGGCCGCGTCGTGACGCAGGGCCAGCCGCTGGCCAGCATGCGCGCCAGCTTCTACGCCCAGGACCGTGCGATGGCATGGCTGATGGGCGGCGTCTGCGTGGCGCTGCTGCTCGTCACGGCCATGGGCATCGTGGGCCTGGCCAGCTTCTGGGTGCAGCAGCGCACACGCATGATCGGCACGCGCCGCGCGCTGGGCGCCACCGAGGGCCAGATCCTGCGCTACTTCCAGCTCGAGAACCTGTTGCTGACGACGACCGGCATCGTCATCGGCCTGGGTGGCGCCTGGGGCCTGAGCCAGTTGCTGATGCAGAGCTACGAGCTGCCGCGCCTGCCCTGGATCTACTTGCCCGCCGGCGCGCTGGCGCTGTGGATCCTGGGCCAGCTGGCCGTCTGGGTGCCGGCCCGCCGGGCTGCGCGTTTGTCCGCAGTGGCGGCGCTCCGGGCCTGAGCCATAGTCCGAGCGCGCGGCGCCGCCGTGCGGCAAGGAGAGGTTATGAACAGGCTCCTCAAGTGGCTGGGCATCGCCGTCGGGTTGCTGCTGATCGCCGCCGCCGCCCTGGCTGCCATAGGCTGGCTGCAGGCCGAGCGCAAGATGGCTCGCCGCGTCGATGTCAGCATCGCGCCCCTGGCCCTGCCCACGGACGTGGCCGCCATCGAGCGCGGCCGCTACCTCTTCAACTCGCGCGGCTGCGCGGACTGCCATGGCGCCGAGGGCGCCGGGCGCAAGGCCATCGACAGCGGCGGCATGCTGGTCGTCACGCCCCACATCAGCGCCGGGCCCGGCTCGGCGACGGCGGCCTACCGCGTCGAGGACTGGGTGCGCGCCATCCGCCACGGCCTCAGTACCGAAGGCCGGCCGCTGCTGGTCATGCCCAGCGAGGACTACAACCGCTTCACCGACGCCGACCTCGGCGCGCTGATCGCCTACGTGAAGCAGATGCCCGCGGTCAGCGGCGAGACGACGCTCATCCGGCTGCCGCCGCCGGTGCGCGTGCTCTACGGCCTTGGCCTGATCCAGGATGCAGCCGCCAAGATCGACCACGGCCTGCCGCCGCCCGCGCCGGTGCCTGAGGGGCCGACGGCGGTGCATGGGCGCTACGTCGCGCAGATGTGCGTGGGCTGTCATGGCCAGGGCTTTGGCGGCGGCAAGATCCCCGGCGGCCCGCCGGACTGGCCGGCCGCCGCCAACCTGACGCCCGGCAGCGGCAGTGCGATGGCGCGCTATCCCAGCGCCGATGCCTTCATCGCGATGATCAAGAGCGGCAAGCGCCCGGACGGCGGCGCCATCGCCGTCATGCCCTTTGCGTCGCTGTCGCAGATGAACGACGTCGATCTGCGCGGCCTGCACGCCTTCCTGCTGACGCTGCCGGCCCGGGACTTCGGCAGCCGCTGACGCGTCGGCCGTCCGCGCCGGCGTTGGCGTTGGCGAGCCGTTCCGGCAGGCTCACGGCATGCGCCGGTAGGGCAGGGGGCCGCCGGGGCCGACCCGTACCAGGGCCAGGGCCTGCTGGACGTCCGGCAGTCCGCGCGCCCGGACCTCCAGCGCCACCGCCTGCGCCGCGCCATCGACGCAGCCTTCCAGGTAGACGATGCGACCCTGCACGGTGAACCACAGGCTGCTGGGGTGCAGGGCCGGCGTGTCCCGCAGCGCCTCGCGCAGCGTGGCGGCGATCGCGGCGTCGAACCGGTAGGCGTTGGGTTCGCTGCACCGGCCGGCGAGCCAGCAGGTGGTGCCGCGCTCGGCGCGGTGGTGGGCCTGCACGCGCGCCTCGGCGGCCGTGATCCGCGGGCCGCGCGGCTCCGGGCAGTCGGCGATGTCGGCCGACACCGCCTCGAAGGGATCGTCGAAGCGGTTCAGCAGCCGCTCGTCGTCGGCAGCACCGGCCAGCAGCAGCGCGGCGAGCAGTGCCTTCACGGGCAGGCCGTGCGCTGCATGGGGAAGTCGATGCCGCGCTCCTGGCCGTTGCTCCGGCCCTCGATGCGGGCCACCAGCCGGTCGGCCGCCTCGCGGCGGTACAGCACGCGCTGCGGGAAGTCGTGCGCCGGATTCTCGAACACGGCCTCGGCCTCGGCCTGGCGCAACAGCGGGAACGCCGTCGGCGGCCGGCCCTGCGGCTGGGCGACGAAGCTGAGCCGGCCATCGGCATCGGCGCGGATCTGCATGAACTCGAACTCGACGACGCGCCCGTTCTTCAGCATGCGCGCCATGCCCAGCATGACGCCGCCGGCCGGCGCCATCCAGTGCTCGACCGAGCCGGCCTCGCGCCCCTGCTGGCTCCAGCAGCCGGCCAGCCAGGCAACGGGGGCGAAGGGGTCGGCCTGGGCCGCGGCGCAGGCCGCCGACAGCAGAACGGCGATGAGGGGCTTCATGCCGGCGATTCTGGGCTGCCGCAGGGGCCCGCGCAAACCGGCGCCGGCCGGCTTGTGGCATCGTCGCACCGTGGCGCAACAAGACCTCTCCCACAGCTTCAAGCTGCTCACGATCTGGCTGCTCGTGTTCCTCGTGCTGTTCCTGGGCTTCAAGGCCTGGGAGCGCGAGCGCGAGGCCAGCCGCTTCAGGCTGGCCGGCACGGCCATCGTGCTGACGCGCGCGGACGACGGCCATTTCCACTGGCCCGGCCGCGTGGGCGACATCGAAGTGGACTTCCTCGTCGACACCGGCGCCACGTCGACGGCCCTGCCGCAGCGCCTGGCCGAGCGCGCCGGCCTCAAGCCGCTGGGCGCGGTGCGCACGCAGACGGCCGGCGGCACCGCCCGTGGCTTCGTCGCGCGGGCCGACATCGCGCTGGACGGCGGCGTGCGCGCCGACAAGCTGCCTGTGACCGTGCTGCCCGACCTCGAGGCGCCACTGCTGGGCATGGACGTGCTGGGCCGGCTGCATTTCTCCCAGAAACCCGGCGAACTCCGCATCGAGCCCAAAGAATGATCCGACCCCTGCTGCTTTCTCTTGCGCTGCTGGCCGGCGGCGCCCACGCGGCCTGCCCGCCGGTGCCGACCCTGCCCGACGCCGGGCAGGCGGCGGCCTGGGCCACCGGCGCGCCCGACCGCGGCCTGCTGTGGCGCATCAGCCGCGGCGGCCACAGCAGCTATCTGTTCGGCAGCCTGCATGTCGGCAAGGCCGACTGGGCCTACCCCGGCCCGGCGCTGCGCGCCGCCTGGGCGGCGACCGAGGTGCTGGCCGTCGAGCTGGACCCCGCCGACGTCGGTGCCGCGCTGGCCACCCGGCCTCAGGACGAGGCACCGGCGCCGGCCCAGGCCCGCCAGATCGAGGCCCAGGCCCGCGCCGCCTGCCTGCCGCCGGGGGCCCTGAGCGCGCTGCCGGTGATGCTGCAGCTCGCCACGCTGACGCTGCTGGAGGCGCGCCGCGACGGCTTCGACCCCGGCTTCGGCCAGGAGCAGATGCTGCTGGCCTGGGCGCGGCGCGAGGGGCGGCCGGTGCAGTCGCTGGAGAGCGTGGAGGAGCAGCTGGATGCGCTGGCGCCGGAGGCGGCCGAGCTGCCGGCCGTCGTCGACGGCACGCTGCGCCAGCTGCGTGGCGGCCAGGTGCGGGCGCCGCTGCGCAAGCTCGCCACGGCCTGGTCGCGCGGCGACCTGAAGACGCTGGCGGACTACCCGCGCTGGTGCGCCTGCGCGGACACCGCCGCCGAGCGTGCCTGGCTCAAGCGCGTCAACGACGACCGCAACGTGCTGCTGGCCGCCCGCATCACCGCGCTGCACGGTGCCGGCCAGCGCCTGCTGGTGGCCGTCGGCGCGCTGCACATGAGCGGGCCGCAGGCCTTGCCCCGGCTGCTGGCGGCCGAGGGCTTCGACGTCGAAGCCCTGTGGCCCAGCAAGTAGGATGGCCCATCACAGGAGACACACCATGACCGACAACAGCTTCACCAAGTTCGTGCCCGGTTTCGAGTTCCTGCAGAGCCTGGTCAAGAACGCCGGCTCGGCGCTGCCGGGCATAGGCCAGTGGGTGGCGCCCACGATCAACCCCGAGGAGCTGGCCAAGCGCATCGAGGAGCTGCGCACCGTGCAGTTCTGGCTGGAGCAGAACGCCCGCATGCTGGGCGCCACCATCCAGGCGCTGGAGGTGCAGCGCATGACGCTGTCCACGCTGAAGTCCATGAACGTGCCGCTGGCCGACCTGCGCGACAGCCTCAAGCTGCCCGTCGACGCGCCGGCCTGGCCCGGCGTCCCGTCCGAGGTCGCGGCCGCCGCGGCGCCCGTGGCCAAGGCGGCCGTGAAGACGGCGGCCAAGACCCCCGCCAAGGCCGTCAAGAGCGTGGCCGCCAAGGCGGCGCCGGTCGGCGTCGTGGACCCGACGCAGTGGTGGACTGCGCTGAGCCAGCAGTTCACGCAGCTCGCCACCACGGCGATGAAGGACACCGCCACCGACGCGGCCAAGAACCTCGCCGGCACGCTGGTCAAGCAGAGCTTCGACGCCGCCAGCGACACGCTCAAGCGCGCGGCCACCATGCCCGGTGCGGTGGTGGGCAGCGTCGCCAAGGGCTTGTCGGCCGGCGTCGCGCCCAAGCCCGCGGCGCGCAAGCCGGCGTCCAAGGCAGTCGCCGCCAAGCGCGGCAAGGCCTGACGCCGCCGTCAGCGGCTCGCGCCCGGCCCCTGGCAGGCGGTGCGGGCCGCTAAAGTCCGGGCCGTCATGATTGCTGAATCCGTCGCCGCCGACCCCGCCGCGCAAGCCCGGCTGGTGCAGGCCCTCGAGCCGCTGCTGCCGCCGCACGCGCTGCTGTGGACCACCGAGAGCACCACGCCCTACGAGTGCGACGGGCTCACCGCCTACCGCCAGCGGCCGCTGGCCGTGGCCCTGCCCGAGACCGAGGCCCAGGTGGCCGCCGTGCTGAAGGCCTGCCACGCGCTGGCCGTGCCGGTCGTCGCGCGCGGCGCGGGCACGGGCCTGTCGGGAGGCGCGATGCCGCATGCGGCCGGCCTCACGCTGGCGCTGGGCAAGTTCAACCAGATCCTGCAGATCGACCCGCTGGCCCGCACGGCACGCGTGCAGTGCGGCGTGCGCAACCTCGCGATCAGCGAGGCGGCTGCCGCCCATGGCCTGTACTACGCGCCCGACCCCAGCAGCCAGATCGCCTGCACCATAGGCGGCAACATCGCCGAGAACAGCGGCGGCGTGCACTGCCTGAAGTACGGGCTGACGCTGCACAACGTGCTGCGCGTGCGCGGCTTCACGGTGGAGGGCGAGGCCATCGAGTTCGGCAGCGAGGCGCTGGATGCGGCGGGCCTGGATCTGCTGGCGCTGGTGGTGGGTAGCGAGGGCATGCTGGCCGTCGTCACCGAGGTCACCGTGAAGCTGGTGCCCAAGCCCATGCTGGCGCGCTGCATCATGGCCAGCTTCGACGACGTGCGCAAGGCCGGCGACGCGGTCGCGGCCATCATCGCGGCGGGCATCATCCCGGCCGGCCTGGAGATGATGGACAAGCCGATGACGGCGGCGGTGGAGGACTTCGTGCACGCCGGCTACGACCTCGACGCCGAGGCCATCCTGCTGTGCGAGAGCGATGGCACGCCGGAGGAGGTGGCCGAGGAGGTCGCCAAGATGGAGGCGGTGCTGCAGGCCAGCGGCGCGACGCGCTGCCAGGTCAGCGCCGATGAGGCGCAGCGGCTGCGCTTCTGGAGCGGCCGCAAGAACGCCTTCCCGGCGTCCGGGCGCATCAGCCCCGACTACATGTGCATGGACTCCACCATCCCGCGCAAGCACCTGGCCACCATCCTGCTGGACATCCAGCAGATGGAGAAGAAGTACGGCCTGCGCTGCGCCAACGTCTTCCATGCCGGCGACGGCAACCTGCATCCGCTGATCCTGTTCGACGCCAACGATCCCGACCAGCTGCAGCGCTGCGAGCAGTTCGGCGCCGAGATCCTGGAGCGCAGCGTCGCCCTGGGCGGCACGGTGACGGGCGAGCATGGCGTGGGCGTCGAGAAGCTCAACTCGATGTGCGTGCAGTTCAGCGCCGCGGAGCGCGAGCAGATGCTGGCGCTGAAGAGCGCCTTCGACCCGGCCGGCACGCTGAACCCCGGCAAGCAGATCCCGACGCTGAGCCGCTGCGCCGAGTACGGCCGCATGCATGTCAGGCGCGGCCTGCTGGCCTTTCCCGAGCTGGAGCGGTTTTGAATTTCGACGATCTGCAGGCACGCCTGCAAGAAGCAGGGAAGGCCGGCACGCCGCTGCGCGTCACGGGCCACGGCAGCAAGGACTTCTACGGCGAGGCGCCGCGGGGCGAGGTGCTGTCGACGCTGGCGCTGAACGGCATCACGGCCTACGAGCCCAGCGAGCTCTTCATCAGCGTGCTGGCCGGCACGCCGTTGGCCGACGTGGAGGCGCGGCTGGCGCAACAGCGCCAGCGCTTCGCCTTCGAGCCGCCGCGCTTTGCGGGAGGTCCGGGCGGCAGCGGTACCGTGGGCGGCATGGTGGCGGCCGGCCTGTCCGGCCCCAGCCGCGCGGCGCTGGGCTCGGTGCGTGACCACCTGCTGGGGGCCGTCCTCATCAACGGCCGCGGCGAGCTGCTGAACTTCGGTGGCACGGTGATGAAGAACGTCGCCGGCTTCGACGTCAGCCGCGCGCTGGCCGGCTCGATGGGCCAGCTGGGCCTGATTGCCGAAGTCACGCTGAAGGTGTTGCCGCTGCCGGCGGCCGGGGCGACGTTGCGCTTCGACCTGGCCCAGTCCGCGGCGCTGCAGGCCTTGAACGCCTGGGGCGGCCAGCCCCTGCCCATCGAGGCCAGTGCCTGGTGGGACGGTGCCCTGGTGCTGCGCCTCGCGGGTGCGCAGGCGGCCGTCGAGGCGGCGACCGCCAGGCTGGGCGGCGACCTCATCCCGGCCGAGCTGGCCGAGCCCTTCTGGACCGGCCTGCGCGACCAGTCCGACGAGTTCTTCGTCGGCGCCGAACGTGCCGTGGCTGGCGGCGCCCGGCTGTGGCGGCTGAGCCTGCCCAGCACGGCGCCCGAGCTGAAGCTGCACGGCGAGCAGCTGATCGAATGGGGTGGCGCGCAGCGCTGGGTCGTCACGCCGCTGGAGCCCGCTGCGGTGCGCGAGGCCGCGGCCGGCGCGGGCGGGCATGCGACGCTGTTCCGCGCGCTGGACAAGGGCTGCGGCGCCTTTGCGCCGCTTTCTGCGCCGCTGGCGGCCATCCACAAGCGCCTGAAGGCGTCCTTCGACCCGCATGGCGTCTTCAACCCCGGCCGCCTCTACCCCCACCTCTGAATGCAGACGACGCTTGCCCCCGAATTCGCCGGCACCCGCGAGGGCGCCGAGGCCGAGGCCATCCTGCGGCGCTGCGTGCACTGCGGCTTCTGCACGGCCACCTGCCCGACCTACCAGCTGCTCGGCGACGAGCTGGATGGCCCGCGCGGCCGCATCTACCTGATCAAGCAGGTCATGGAGGGCGCCACGCCCACGCGCGAGACGCAGCTGCACCTGGACCGCTGCCTGACCTGCCGCAACTGCGAGACGACCTGCCCCTCGGGCGTCGAGTACGGCCGCCTCGTGGACATCGGCCGGCGCGTCGTCGACGCCAAGGTGGCGCGCCCGGGCGGCGAGAAGCGCGTGCGCTGGCTGCTGAAGGAGGGGCTGACCTCGCCCCTCTTCAAGCCGGCGATGAAGCTGGGCCAGGTCTTGCGGCCGCTGGTGCCCGACTCGTTGAAGGACAAGGTGCCGGCCAAGCCGCCCGTGACGGCGCACGACTGGCCCACGCGCCAGCTCAACCGCAAGGTGGCGCTGCTGCTGGGCTGCGTGCAGCCGGCCATGGCGCCCAACATCAACAGCGCGACAGCCCGGGTGCTGGACGCGGCCGGCATCCAGACCGTGGTGGCCGACGGCGCCGGCTGCTGCGGCGCGATCCGCGAGCACCTGGGCGACCACGAGGCCGCGCTGGACGACATGCGCCGCAACATCGACGCCTGGTGGCCGCTGGTGTCGGGCCGCGGCGAGCGCGTGGAGGCGCTGGTGATGAACGCGTCGGGCTGCGGCGTCACGGTCAAGGACTATGCCCATGCCCTGGCCCACGATCCCGCCTATGCCGACAAGGCCCGTCGCATCAGCGAGCTGACCAGGGACCTGAGCGAGCTGCTGCCCGAGCTGGTGCCGCAGCTCAAGGCCAGGCTCAAGGCCAGGCCGGGCCCGCTGGCCTATCACCCGCCCTGCACGCTGCAGCATGGCCAGCAGCTCAAGGGCGGCGTCGAGACCGCGCTGCGCGAGCTGGGGCTGCAGATTGCCTGCGCGCCGACCGACAGCCACCTGTGCTGCGGCTCGGCCGGCACCTACTCGGTGCTGCAGCCCGAGCTGTCCAAGCAGCTGCGTGACCGCAAGCTCGCCGCACTGGCGCCGCTGCAGGCCGCGCAGATCGTGTCGGCCAACATCGGCTGCATCCAGCACCTGCAGAGCGGCACCACCCAGCCCGTGCGGCATTGGGTGGAGGTGCTGGACGATGCGCTGCGCGGGGTCGGCACGGCGGCCTGAACGGGCGGCCGGGGCGCGGCTCAGCGCGCCGGCACGGCGAAGCGGTAGTCCAGTCCCAGCACCAGGTTGTTGGCGCCATAGCGGCCACCGCCGGCGCTGCGGGCCTCGATGCGGCCGCCGCTCACGCTCATGGCCAGACGGTCGTCGAGCACATAGCGCAGGCCGGCGTTGATCTTGCCGCCCTTGCCATGCACGTTCGCGCCGCCCATCAGCTGCCCGAAGGCCTGCACGCGCTCGCCCGGCGCCAGCCGCGTCTGCACGCCCAGGCCCGCGAAGATCTCGGCGTAGCCAGGGTAGCCCAGGTAGGACGTGTAGGCCGCGGACGCCTGCAGCGGCAGGTAGAAGCGTTCGCTGACCGGCATGTCGATCTGCAGGCCGATCATGTGCAGCGCCGGCCGCTCGATGCCGCGATAGCGCAGCTGCGCGTCCGTCTGGTGCAGCAGCGTGATGCGCAGGCCTTCGTAGTGGGCCGGCGGCGCGCCGGCATCGCCGCCCTGGCCGGAGCGCAGATGGCGGGTCAGCGTCAGCCCGTACGTGGGGTTGCGCGAGCTGCCCTTGGGCGCCGTCAGGTAGCCCGCCGACAGCGCCACGCCCAGGGTCGGGTTCGGCGCATACTCGGCCGCGAGCTTGGGATACACGAGCAGCCCGGGCCCGGTGTCGATCTGCTCCGGCGCATAACCGCCGGAGCCCAGGCCCAGCTGTGCGTAGAGCCGCCAGGACGGCGAGACGCGCCAGCGCCAGCCCGCGCCGCCCAGCAGCTGGTTGTAGGTGGGCAGCCCGCTGTAGGCGCTGGCGAAGCTGGCGAACCAGTACAGCTGCGGCGTCAGGAAGTGGCTGAACTGGAACTCGCCCGTGCGCACCGTGCCGGCGTAGCTGCCCGTGGCGTTGAGCTGGCGGTAGTTGTCGAGCGAGAAGCTCAGCATGCTTTCGCCCATCTCGCGGGCGGCGCGCTCGTCGTCGGTCGCCGACAGAGGCTGGCCGCGCCGGGCATAGGAGCCGCTGAGGTAGCTGAAGGGCAGCTCCAGGAACAGGTTCAGCTGGCTGCCGTCGATGAGCGACTGGCGGAAATTGATCCGTGAAATGCCGGCGCCAAGCGTGTAGTCGCCGGCGTCATAGCCCAGTGCCAGTTGCCCGCGCACGAAGCTGCCGGTGCCGGACAGCCGCTTGGCATGCTCCGGGCTGCGCCCGCCGGCGCCGCCGCCCGCCGACAGCGTCGCCAGCGCCACGACCGGGCCGCCGAGGCGCCAGCGGCCCTGCACGCCGACGCTGGCTCCCATGAAGCCGCCATAGCGGCCTGAGACGAGCGGCGCCATCAGGCCGGCCCCGACGGCGATGCCCTCGGCCACCGGCAGATAGACGTGGAAGCCGGCCAGGTCGATGGCGCTGTCGCCCTGCACGCGCACGGTCTGGTAGTCCAGCATCAGCCGCGCCTCGTTGCGCCGCAGGGTCGAAGCCTCGGTGGAGGCCGTGTCCTGGGCCTGCGCCCCCGGGCAGAGCAGGGCGCTGGCTGCCAGCGCTGCCGCGGCCGCCCGCGCGAGAGCCAGGGGCGACGCCCACGACGGGGCTTGAGATGGCTGCACGTCTCGTCTCCTTCAACCTTGAGGTTTTCCTATCCCGCCCGCAGGGCGGACGGGGCACGCAATGCGCGGCCGCTCAAGTCCTGAAGGTCGAGACCAGCCGGACCAGCTCGTCGGCCTGCTGGCGCAGGCTCTCGGCCGCAGCCGCGCTCTGCTCGACCAGCGCCGCGTTCTGCTGCGTGGCCTGGTCCATCTGCGTGATGGCCTCGCCGACCTGGGCCACGCCCGCGCTCTGCTCGCGGCTGGCCGAGCTGATCTCGCGCACGATGCCGGCCACGCGGCCGATTGCCGAGACGACCTCCTCCATGGTCTCGCCAGCGCGGTTGACGAGGCCGGCGCCCTCCTCGATGCGCTCCACGCTGTCGCCGATCAGGCCCTTGATCTCGCGCGCCGCCTCCGCGCTGCGCTGCGCCAGCATGCGCACCTCGCTGGCCACGACCGCGAAGCCGCGGCCCTGCTCGCCGGCGCGGGCCGCCTCGACGGCGGCGTTCAGCGCGAGGATGTTGGTCTGGAAAGCGATCGCGTCAATGGTGCCGATGATGTCGCCGATCCTGCGCGAGCTCTCCTCGATGCCGCGCATGCGCTCGACGGCCTCGCCCACCACCGCGCCGCCCTGCTGAGCGACGCGGCTGGCGTCCTGGGCGAGGCGGTCGGCCTGCTCGGCGTTGTCGGCGTTCTGGCGCACCGTGGCCGACAGCTGCTCCATCGACGCGGCCGTCTGCTCCAGCGCGCTGGCCTGGGCCTCGGTGCGGGCCGACAGGTCGTTGTTGCCGGTGGCGATCTCGGAGCTGGCCGTGGCCACGCTGTCGGCGTTGTGCCGCACCGAGCCGACCAGGCCGCGCAGCGCCTGCTGCATGCGCGCCAGCGCGTGCGTGAGCTGGGCCGTCTCGTCACGGCCGTTGGCGCGGATCTCGCGCGACAGGTCGCCGCGCCCGACCTCCTCCGCCTCGTGGATGGCGGCGCGCAGCGGACCCACGACCGAGCGCGTGATCAGCCAGGCCGCCACGATGCCCACGGCCAGGCAGGCCACGGCCAGGCCCAGCATCGTCAGCTGGGTGCGGCGGGACTCCTCCATGATCTGGCCAGTCTCGGTGCGCACGCGCTCGCCCTGGAAGTCGGCGATGCGGCTGATCGCGCTGACATAGGTCTCGGCCGCCGGACGCATCCTGGTCTCCAGCGTCTGCAGCGCGGCGTCGGCCTCGCCGGCCTTGAGCTGGGTGAAGACCTGGTTGCGGATGTCGATGTAGGCCTTGCGGGCCGCCGCGATTTCCGTCAGCAAGGCCTTGCCGCGCGTGCTGTCGATGAGCTGGGTCAGGCCCTCCTGCAGCTCGTTGATGCGGGCGCTGGTGGTCTTGATCTGCGGCGAGAAGAAGTCGGCCACGGGGCCGGCGCCCCCGGCGCGCGCGACCGCATCGGTGCGGGTCACGTTGAGCTGGGTCAGCGTGCGCCAGTCCTGCGCCATCTCCTGGCGGCGTTGCAGCGACATCAGCAGGTCGATGTGAGGTCCGACCGCGCCGATCTGGCGATAGCTCAGCCCCACCGCGATCACCAGCAGCAGCAGCACGATGCCGAATCCCAGCACCAGCCGGGTTCCGATCCGCAAGGACTGAATCTTCATCGTCACCTCCGTGATTCCTTGACGACGGCGGGCAGCGTCGCGCGCACCCTGTCGGTGCGCTGACTCTACATGTCGCAGCGCAGGCGCAGGGCCAAGAAAAACACCGCCCCGTAGGGCGGTGTCGGAAGGGGGAGGCCTTGTGGTTCTCGCTCACGTCGCCGCGCGACATGAACTCCAGCCCAAGGCGGCCTGGTCGCCCAGGCGACGGCGGCAGGGCCTTACAGCCCGGCCGCAGCGCGCAGTGCTGCCGCCTTGTCCGTGCGCTCCCACGTGAACTCCGGCTCCTCGCGGCCGAAGTGGCCGTAGGCGGCCGTCTTGGCGTAGATGGGGCGCAGCAGGTCCAGCATCTGGATGATGCCCTTGGGGCGCAGGTCGAAATGCTCGTTGACGAGCTTGGCGATCTGCTCGTCGGGGATGACGCCGGTGCCCTCGGTGTAGACAGTCACGTTCATCGGGCGGGCCACGCCGATGGCGTAGGCGACCTGGATCTGGCATTGGCGGGCCAGGCCGGCGGCGACGATGTTCTTGGCCACGTAGCGCGCGGCGTAGGCGGCCGAGCGGTCGACCTTGGACGGGTCCTTGCCCGAGAACGCGCCGCCGCCATGCGGGCAGGCGCCGCCATAGGTGTCGACGATGATCTTGCGGCCGGTCAGACCGCAGTCGCCCTGCGGGCCGCCGATGACGAAGCGGCCGGTCGGGTTGATCAGGTACTGGGTCTCGGCCGTCAGCCATTCCTTGGGCAGCACGGGCTTGATCAGCTCCTCGCGGATGGCCTCGTAGAAGGCGTCCGTCATGCGGTCGCCCAGCGAGTACTCGGGCGCGTGCTGGGTGGACAGCACGACGGTGTCGATGCTGTGCGGCTTGCCGTCCACGTAGCGCATCGTGACCTGGCTCTTGGCGTCCGGGCGCAGGAAGGGCAGGCGGCCGTCCTTGCGGAGCTGGGCCTGGCGCTCGACGAGGCGGTGCGCGTAGTAGATCGGCGCGGGCATCAGCTCGGGCGTCTCGTCGCAGGCGTAGCCGAACATCAGGCCCTGGTCGCCGGCACCGGTGTTCAGGTGGTCGTCGGACGCGTGGTCCACGCCCTGGGCGATGTCGTTGCTCTGCTTGTCGTAGGCGACGAGGACGGCGCAGCCCTTGTAGTCGATGCCGTATTCGGTGTTGTCGTAGCCGATGCGCTTGATGGTGTCGCGCGCGACCTGGATGTAGTCGACGTGGGCGTTGGTCGTGATCTCACCGGCCAGCACGACGAGGCCGGTGTTGCACAGCGTCTCGGCGGCCACGCGGCTGCGCGGGTCCTGCTCGAAGATCGCGTCCAGGATGGCGTCGGAGATCTGGTCGGCCACCTTGTCGGGGTGCCCTTCGGAAACAGATTCAGACGTGAAGAGGAAGTCGTTCGCCACTTTTAAACTCCGGTTGCTTGGTTGACGGCGATCGCCGTTGCTCCAGAGGGTGCGGCGAACGCTTTAGCAGGATTTGTGAATCGCCCCGCAAGTAGTTCAATAACTCGGCGATGTGCCAATTATAGGAAATGGGTTGGGTCTTTCGCTTGCTGTCCCGCTTGCCCCTGGCTTTTCTGCACGCTTTGGGTGCCGGCCTGGGCTGGGTCGTCTATGCCGCCTCGGGCGTCTACCGGCGCCGTTTCCAGGCCAATGTGGCCCAGGCCGGGGTGGCCTGGGCGGATGCGCGGCCGGCGATCGCGGCGGCCGGGCGAATGACGGCGGAGCTGCCCTGGCTGTGGGTGGGCACCCGTGCCAAGCCCCTGGGCGACAAGCTGAGATGGGACGGCGGTGAGCTGATCGCGCAGGCCCTGGCCGAGAAGCGCGGCCTGGTCATGCTGACGCCGCACATGGGCTGTTTCGAGATCTGCGCGCAGGCCATCGCCGAGCGCTTCACGACGCCCGAGGCGCCCATCACCGTGCTCTACCGGCCGGCGCGCCAGGCCAGCCTGCGCGACGTGATGGCCGGATCGCGCGAGCGACCGGGCCTGGCCACGGCGCCGGCCTCGCTGGCCGGCGTGCGCCAGATGATCCGCGCGCTGCGCCGCGGCGAGGTCATCGGCCTGCTGCCCGACCAGGTGCCGCCGGACGGCCTGGGGGTCTGGGCCCCCTTCTTCGGCAAGCCCGCCTACACGATGACGCTGGCGGCCCGCCTGGTACAGCAGACGGGGGCGGCGCTGCTGCTGATCTGGGGCGAGCGGCTGCCCGGCGGCGCGGGCTTCGTCGTGCACGTGCTGCCCGCCCCCGAGATCGCGAAGGAGGCGTCCGCCGAGGACGCCGCCACGACGGTGAACGCCGCGATGGAGGGCCTGATCCGGCGCGCGCCGGGCCAATACCTGTGGGGCTATCACCGTTACAAGCAGCCACGTGGCCTGGACATCGGGGCGGCACCGGATAATCCGGCCCCATGAGAGTGCGGTTCACCAAGATGCAGGGCGCGGGCAACGACTTCGTCGTCATCGACGCGACGAAAGAGCCCTTCAGCCTGACGCCCGAGCAGATGCGGCGCCTCGGCGACCGCCGCTTCGGCGTCGGCTGTGACCAGATCCTGGTGATCGAGCCCGGCACGGATGCCGGCGCGGATTTCCGCTACCGCATCTTCAACAACACCGGCGACGAGGTGGAGCATTGCGGCAACGGCGCGCGCTGCTTCGTGCGCTATGTGGTCGACGCCGGCCTGACGGACAAGCGCGAGATCCAGGTCGACACGTTGAACCGCCGTCTGCGGCTGACGCTGCAGGACGATGGCCGGGTGACGGTGGACATGGGGACGCCGGTGTTCGAGCATGCCGCCCTGCCTTTCGATGCGAGCGGGCTCGAGCCTCGCGTCGTCAACGGCTTCGAGCTGTGGCCCATCGAGGGCGCCGAACTGGCCGTGCTGTCCATGGGCAACCCGCATGCGGTGCAGCGCGTGGCCGATGTCGAGGCCGCGCCGGTGCTGACCCAGGGGCCGCGCATCGAGCACCACGCGAGCTTCTCGCGGCGCGTGAACGCCGGCTTCATGCAGGTCCTGGCCCGCGACCGCATCGCGCTGCGCGTCTACGAACGTGACGCTGGCGAGACGCTGGCCTGCGGCACCGGCGCCTGCGCGGCCGTCGTCGCCGGCATCCGCCTCGGCTGGCTGGATGCCGCGGTCGAGGTGCAGACACGTGGCGGCCAGCTGCGCATCGAATGGGCCGGCGGCCAGAACCCCGTGCTGATGACCGGCCCGGCCACCCAAGTTTTTGACGGAGAAATCGAGCTGTGAGTTCCAACCCCGCCGCCGATGCGGTGCAAGGCATCACCGAAACCGACATCGCGAACTACCTGGCGGCCACGCCGGGCTTCTTCGAGCGCCACGCGGCGCTGCTGGCCACGGTGCAGCTGCAGCACCCGCATGGCGCGCGCGCCGTGTCGCTGCAGGAGCGCCAGGCCGAGATGCTGCGCGACAAGATCAAGGGCCTGGAGCTGCGCATCGTCGACATGATCCGCAACGGCCAGGACAACGTCGCCATCGCCGACCGCCTGCACCGCTGGACGCTGGCCGTCATGCGCGCCGCCGGCACGCCGGCCGAGCTGCCGCATGTGCTGCTGGCCGAGCTGCGCCACCAGTTCCTGATCCCGCAGGCCGGCCTGCGCCTGTGGGGCGTGGCGCCCGCGCACGCGACCTCGGAGTTCGCCGCCTCGGTCAGCGCCGACGTGCGCAGCTTCGCGTCCAGCCTGAGCCAGCCCTATTGCGGCGTCAACTCGGGCTTCGAGGCGGCGCGCTGGCTGGGCCTGAGCGAGAGCGGCGGCACGGCGACCTCGCTGGCGCTGATCCCGCTGTGCCAGCCGGGCGTCCACGAGGGCAAGCCCTTCGGCCTGCTGGTGCTGGGCTCGCCCGACCCGACGCGCTACACGGCCGAGATGGGCACGGACTTCCTGACCCGCGTCGGCGAGATCGCCAGCGCGGGCCTGGCGGGGCTGCTCGCCGCATGACGGAGCTTGCGCAGGACTTCCAGGACTTCCTGCAGCACGCCCGCGTGCAGCAGCGCCTGAGTCCGCGCACGCTGCGCCTCTACACCGACGGTCTGGCGCGCCTGCAGGCCATGCTGGCCGAGGGCGCCATCGAGGCGCGCTCCCTGAGCATCGCGCAGGCGCGACGCCTGGCGGCGCTGCTGCACCGCGAGGGCCTGGCGCCCAAGTCCATCGCGCTGCTGCTGTCGGTCTGGCGCAGCGCCTACCGCTGGCTGGGCCTGCAGGGCCGCGTCGCGCTCAACCCCTTCGACGGCCTGCGCGCGCCGAAGGCGCCCAAGCCCCTGCCCAAGGCGCTGGGCGTGGACGATGCGGTGCAACTGGCCAGCCATGTGCCCGACGAGATCGCCGACTCGCGGCTGGAGGCGCGTGACCGCGCCATCGTGGAGCTGCTGTACGGCGCCGGCCTGCGCGCGGCCGAACTGATGGGCCTGGACGTCCGGGCCAGCGGCCATGCGGCCGGCTGGGTGGACCTGGAGTCCGCCGAAGTGCATGTGCTGGGCAAGGGCGGCAAGCGCCGCAGCACGCCGCTGGGCCGCGCCGCGGCTGACGCGCTGCAGGCCTGGCTGGCCGTGCGCGGCCAGCTGGCGGCGGCCGGCGAGCCGGCACTGTTCGTCGGCGCGCGCGGCCATCGCGTGGCCGGCTCCACGCTGCGCGCGATGCTGTCCACGCGCGCCGTGCAGGCCGGCATGCCGGCCCACGTGCACCCGCACATGCTGCGCCACAGCTTCGCCTCCCACCTGCTGCAGTCCAGCGGCGACCTGCGTGCGGTGCAGGAGCTGCTGGGCCATGCCCACATCACCACGACCCAGGTCTACACGCAGCTGGACCACCAGCACCTGGCGCGCATCTACGACGCGGCGCACCCCCGAGCCAAAAAATGAGATTCCGACTTGCCGCGCTGGTGGCCCTGCTGCCGACGACGACCTGGGCCACGCCCGACGACGCACCCTTCGCGCGCATCCAGACCGTGCGCCCCGCCGCGATCGAGGGCAACTGGACCAGGATGAAGATGCCCGACGGCGGGCGCACCGCGTTCGCGTCCATCAGCTACCTGATGGCGCTGGACGACGACTGGGGCTTCGGCCCCGGCTTCTACGGCGCGGCCAAGGGCAGTTACGGCGGCATCTTCACCGTCGGCTTCACAGGCCAGCGGCGCTGGCGGCTGTCGAGCAACACGCATCTGGCGGCCAGCCTCTACGTCGGTGCCGGCGGCGGGCTGTCGAACGAGCAGATGCGCTTCGGTGGCGGGCTGATGCTCAGGCCCGAGCTGTCGCTGCGCACCGAGGCCGGCGCCTGGTACTCCGGCGTCGGCATCTCGCAGATCCGCTTCCCCAGCGGCAACGTGAAGAGCGGCGTGGGCCTTGCGTTCACGCTGGGCCGGGCCATGGACTTCTCCAGCTTCTCGCCCGCCGATGCCGGCCAGCCGGGGCGCGCGACGCGGCGCACCGGCCTGGGCTTCGACGAGATCTCGCTGGTCGGCGGCTTCGAGAGCCCGAGCGGGTCCAGCCTGACCCGCAGCGGCGCGCCCTATGCGGGCAAGGTCGGCAAGGCCGGCGCAGACCTGCGCCAATACATCGCCGAAGGCAGCTGGTGGGGCTTCGAGGCCGCCGGCGCGGCTAAGGGCGGTGTCGACGGCTACATGGAAGTGCTGGGCCAGATCGGCCAGGACTGGGGCCTGTTCGGCTCGCCGCGGCTGCGCGTGGGCGGGCAACTGGGCCTGGGCCTGGGCGGCGGCGGCAATGTGGACACCGGCAACGGCTGGCTGCTGCGCGCCGGCCCCACGCTGCGCTGGATCACGCCCTGGGGCCCCAGCCTGCGCATAGACGTGGGCCGCACCCATGCGCCCAGTGGCAGCTACAGCGCCAACTTCCTGCGCGCCGCGCTGAGCATGCCGCTGGACCAGCGTCCCAACTGGACGGTGGGCGACGACGCCGGCGGCACGGTGCGCGTGCAGCAGCTGGGCGCCAGCGTCATGCACCTGCCGCGCGTGCGCTTCAAGGACGGGCGGCGCGAGGCCGTCAGCCACCTGGCCGTGAACCTGTCGCGCGAGTTCTCGCCCTGGCTCTACGGTGCGGCCCAGGCCGGCAGCGCGGCGGCCGGCAGCGCGGGCGCCTACTCCTTCGGCCTGTTCGGCCTGGGCCTGCAGAGTCGCCCGCTGCTGGGGGACATGCGCGTCGGCGCGGAATGGCTGGTGGGCGCGGCCGGCGGCGGCGGCGTCAAGGTGGGCGGCGGCGCCGTGACCCAGGCCGAGCTGTGGGCGCAATGGCCCGTCGGCGAGCGGCTGCGGCTGCGCGCCGGTGTCGGCGAGTTCCGCACGATGCGCGGTGCCGACCAGTCCACGCCGCTGCTCCATCTGGCGCTCAGCTACGCCTACGGGACATTGCAGCGATGAAGAAGATCACGCTTCGGACGGGCAAGGAGCGCTCCCTCGTCAAGCGCCATCCCTGGGTGTTCGAGAGCTCCGTCGCGCGCGGCGGCGGCGACTCGGGCGAGACGGTGCGCGTGGAGTCGGCCGACGGCGCCTTCCTGTGCTGGGCGGCGTTCAGCCCGCAGTCGCAGATCCGCCTGCGCGCCTGGAGCTTCGACGAGGCGGAGCGCATCGACGCCGCCTTCTTCCAGCGCCGCATCGCCCAGGCGCTGGCGATGCGGGCGCGGCTGGCGGTCGCGTCCGACGCGGTGCGCCTCATCCACGGCGAGGCCGACGGCCTGCCCGGGCTCATCGTGGACCGCTATGTCGACACGCTGGTCGCGCAGTTCACCAGCGCCGGCGTCGAGCGCTGGAAGGGCGTGATCGCCGACGCGCTGCTGGCGGCAACCGGCCTCACGCGCCTGTACGAGCGCTCCGACGCCCAGGCCCGCGAGTGGGAAGGCCTGCCGGTGCAGACGGGCTGGCTGCGCGGCGAAGGCGAGACCGCGATCACCATCCGCGAGCACGACTGGCGGTTGACGCTGGACGTGGCCCAGGGCCACAAGACCGGGTACTACCTGGACCAGCGCGACAGCCGCCGCCGCTTCGCCGACGCGGTGAAGCAGTACGGCTGCCAGACCGTGCTGAACTGCTTCAGCTACACCGGCGGCTTCTCGGTCGCGGCGCTGGCCGGCGGCGCGGGGCAGGTCGTCAGCGTGGATTCGTCCGGCCCGGCGCTGGAGCGGGCCAAGGCCCATGTCGCGCTGAACGGCTTCGACGCGGCCCGCCACGAGGCCTGGGACGCCGACGTCAACGCGACGCTGCGCCGCTGCCTGGCCGAGGGCCGGCGCTTCGACGCCATCGTGCTGGATCCGCCCAAGTTCGCGCCCACGGCCGCCCATGCCGAGCGCGCCGCGCGCGCCTACAAGGACATCAACCGCCTGGCCTTCATGCTGCTGAACGACGGCGGCCTGCTCTACACCTTCTCCTGCTCGGGCGGCATCGCGCCGGACCTGTTCCACAAGATCGTTGCCGGCGCGGGCCTGGACGCGGGTGTGGACGGCTACATCGTCGAGCGGCTGTCGGCTGCGGCCGACCACCCGCAGACCGTGCGCTTCCCCGAGGGCGACTACCTGAAGGGCCTGGGCATCCTGCGGCGCTGAGCGGCGTCAGCGCGCGCCGGGCAGGCCCAGCCGCGTGTCGAACTTGGCCCGCTTCACGCTGAAGAAGGCCTTGATGTTGCGCACGTTGGCGTCCTGGGTCAGCAAGCGCTGGGTGAGGGCGTGATAGGCCGGCATGTCGGCCACCTGCACGACGAGGACGAAATCCGGCCCCGGCGACACGCGCCAGCATTGCTGCACGGCCGCCTCCTGCACGGCCCGGGCCTCGAAGGCGTCCAGGTGCTCGGCGCCCTGGCGGTCCAGCGTGATCTCCAGCAGTGCATGCAGGCCGACGCCCAGCCGGTCCGCCGACAGGATGGCCACGCGCCGCTCGATGACGCCGGCATCGACGAGGCGCTTCACGCGCCGCAGGCAGGTGGCTGGCGACACCGCCACGCGGGCGGCCAGGTCCTGGTTGCTCAGCGAGGCATCGGCCTGCAAGGCGTCCAGCAAGCGCAGGTCTATGGCGTCAAACTCTTCATTCATGGCTTGAATGCGAAAGAAAGTTTCATCTCGAATGATGCAAGAAATTTTCCATCATTTGTTAATGAAATTTGCATGCATATGCCATGCTGGCTTGCCTAGCATGGGCCCTTCCTCAAGGAGAGTCACCCATGTGCGGCATCGTCGGCGCGGTCAGTCAGCGCAACATCGTCCCCATCCTCGTCGAGGGCCTGAAGCGCCTCGAGTACCGCGGCTACGACTCCTGCGGCGTGGCCGTGCACCAGGACGGCGGCCTGAAGCGTGCCCGCTCCACCTCGCGCGTGGCCGAGTTGCAGGCCCAGGCGGACCAGGACGGCATCTCGGCCGGCACCGGCATCGCCCACACCCGCTGGGCCACGCATGGCGCGCCGGCGGTGCACAACGCCCATCCGCATTTCTCGGCCGGCCCGAACGCCGGCACGGACGGCGTCGGTCGCATTGCGCTGGTCCACAACGGCATCATCGAGAACCATGACGAGCTGCGCGCCGAGCTGACGGGCCGCGGCTATGCCTTCGCCAGCCAGACCGACACCGAGGTCATCGCCCATCTGATCGACCATCTCTACGACGGCGACCTGCTGGACGCCGTGCAGCAGGCCCTGCCGCGCCTGAAGGGCGCCTATGCCGTGGCGGTGTTCTGCCGCGACGAGCCGCACCGCGTCGTCGCCGCCCGCGAGGGCTCGCCGCTGGTGCTGGGCGTGGGCGAGCAGGAGAACTTCGTCGCCTCCGACGCGATGGCGCTGGCCGGCGTGACCGACCAGATCGTCTACCTGGAGGAGGGCGACGTCGTCGACCTGCAGCTGGGCCGCTACTGGATCAGCCGCCAGGACACGACCACGGGCCGCTACGGTGCCGTGCAGCGCGAGGTGAAGACCGTGCACGCCCACAGCGGCGCCGCCGAGCTGGGGCCCTACCGCCACTACATGCAGAAGGAGATCTTCGAGCAGCCGGTGGCCATTGCCAACACGCTGGACGCGGTGGCCGGCATCAGCCCCGAACTCTTCGGCGACGGCGCCTACCGCGTCTTCAAGGAGGTGGACAACGTCCTCATCCTGGCTTGCGGCACCAGCTACTACTCCGGCTCCACGGCCAAGTACTGGCTGGAGAGCATTGCCAAGATCCCGACCAGCGTCGAGATCGCCAGCGAGTACCGCTACAGGGACAGCGTTCCGAATGAGCGCACGCTGGTCGTCACCATCAGCCAGAGCGGCGAGACGGCCGACACCATCGCCGCGCTCAAGCATGCCCGCGCGCTGGGCATGCAGCACACGCTGACCATCTGCAACGTGGCCACCAGCGCCATGGTGCGCGAATGCGAGCTGGCCTACATCACGCGCGCCGGGGCAGAGATCGGCGTGGCTTCCACCAAGGCCTTCACGACCCAGCTCGTCGGCCTGTTCCTGCTGACGCTGGCGCTGGCGCAGACGCGCGGCAGGCTCAGCGAGGCCGACGAGGCCGCGCACCTGAAGGCGCTGCGCCACCTGCCCGTCGCCGTGCAGGCCGTGCTGGCGCTGGAGCCGCAGGTCATCGCCTGGAGCGAGGAGTTCGCGCGCAAGGAGAACGCGCTGTTCCTGGGCCGCGGCCTGCACTACCCGATCGCGCTCGAGGGTGCGCTGAAGCTCAAGGAGATCAGCTACATCCATGCCGAGGCCTACCCGGCCGGCGAACTCAAGCATGGCCCACTGGCGCTGGTGACGGCCGAGATGCCGGTCGTTACCGTGGCGCCCAACGACGCGCTGCTGGAGAAGCTCAAGAGCAACATGCAGGAAGTCCGCGCCCGCGGCGGCCAGCTCTATGTGTTCGCCGACGGCGACACGGCCATCGAGAGCGAGGCAGGCCTGCACGTCATTCGCATGCCCGAGCATTACGGTGCGCTGTCACCCATCCTGCACGTCGTGCCGCTGCAACTGCTGGCGTACCACACGGCTTGCGCGCGGGGGACGGATGTGGACAAGCCGAGAAACCTGGCGAAGTCTGTGACGGTGGAGTGAGCGGCGCGGGTGGGGTGACGAGGGGTTTTGTGGTGAGAAATCGCTGTACTACCAAACTTAAAAAGGTAGTATAGAAACATGTTCATCGACAACAGCCTGGCAGCCCAGGCCGCCTACTCCTCCGTGCTGTCGGCAGCTCGCATGGCGCAGCTCAATCGCTCGCCGGCGGATCTGCCGGGCGGATTCACGTCCAAGCGGATCCACGGCAAGCAGTACTGGTATTACCAGCGCAAGGGCCCGGCCGGCCTCGAGCAGATCTACGTCGGGCCGGACGACGTAGCAACCCGCACGCTGATCGAAGCCGGTCGCAACGAGACCGCGAGCGCAAACCAGGAGCACTTGCGCAAGCTGGCCAACGCGGCCGCGGCACTGGGCTGCTACACGGTGGCGCCTAAGCATTTTCGAGTTCTCAAGCGGCTGGCTGATCACGGGGTGTTTTCTGCAGGCGCGCTCGTAGTGGGCACGCATGCCTTCCTGGCCTACCAGAACGTGCTCGGGGTGATCTGGGGGGATCCGGGCCAGACGGTCGACCTGGACTTCGCCCATGCGGGCCGCAATCTCTCGCTGGCTCTGGCGCCTGACGCCCGTGTCGACGCCCACTCGGCCATCGAGTCGCTGCAGATGGGATTCGTGCCGGTGAACTCGGGAACGCGCTACGTCAAGCCGGACGAGCTGGACTTCGATCTGGACTGGCTGACCTCCAGGACGCGCACGGGCGATGAACCGGTCGACTGCCGCGCGCTCAACGTGACGCTGCAGCCGCGGCGCTTCATGGAGCTGGCGCTCGAGGCGCCCATCCCCGCGGCACTGCTGGGCGGTACCTCGGCCATCGTCGTCAACCTGCCGGCGCCGGCCACCTACGCCGCGGGCAAGCTGCTCGTGGCCGCCGAGCGCACCGGGGACAGTCGGTCCAAAACCAAGAAGGACATCGCCCAGGCTGCCGCGCTGATCGACTACTTCCTGCAGCGCGATCCCGACAGCATCGTGGAGATAGTCGCCCAGACGCGCGCCCGCGGACCGGCCTGGCGCAAGGCCTTGGACGTGGGGCTGGAGGCCTTGCAGCGCACCTGGCCCCGGGTCGGTGAGGGCCTGGCGGCCGCTACCGAACAGAGGCAGTAGCAGCTACTAGGCAAGCCCTTGGCGCCGGCGCTCGGCTGCAAGGCGGTCCATCTCCGTGTTGGCGATCTCCCCACCATGTCGATCCGGGCCGAACTGGCTCAGACTCATGGCGTTCGGGTCGTTGACCCGCAGCCACCGTCCGAAAACGTCCTTTAGCCTGAAGTTCCGCCTTCGCCCATCAGGCCCGGCGCCGCAATGACGGGGATGTTCGGACACTCACGAGTTGCTGCCGTGGGTGGTTGCGGCACAGTGGGCGGACGAAGCCAGCGCGAAGGACATGCCGCTGGCGGCCTGAGCGCAAGCCCAGCGGGCATCGGCAGAATGTGCGCATGCGCATCAAACTGATCGAAGAGCTGCCCATGGCGAGCAGCGCCGAGCTGTACCAGCTCAGTTGGGTCATCGAGCAACTGCTGGCCGACCCAAGACGCATCGTCCAGGCGCGTGCGCAGTTGCACACCGGCCAGCAGGTCCAATACCTGCAGTGGGCAGACGGGAAGCTGCACTCGGGACGAGTCGTCGGCATGCACGGGGACCACGTGGCCATCCATGATGCGGCCTACAGCAAGCCCTTCAAGGTCCACTACGGGGCGATCATCGCCGACCCTGGCGCGACATCGACCGGGAGTGACTCGGCCTCAGCGGCGGAAGTCAAACCTGACAAGCCGCGTCCGCCACCCGAGATCGCCGGTCGTACCGACTTCCGCGTCGGCAACCGCGTGACCTTCACCGACACGAATCTGCAGCACCGCGTTGGCCTGATCGTGCGCGTCAATCAACACACCGCCACACTGGACAGCGACGGCCAGAAATGGCGAGTCGCCTTCGGATTGCTCCGACATCTCGTTGACGTCTGATCGACGCGGGGCCGACCAGGGGTGTTCGTCGGACTATTACATTGCAAGCAGCTTTTGGCGATCTGAGCAGGAGTCAGGGCTGCAGTCTTATATCCGGCCTGTAGTGCAGGCGAACAAGCCTGCCGGCCCTGATGGCATTCGCCGACGAGGCTCCCATCTGCAGAGCGAGCTTGATGCTCGGCGGTCTCGTCGGAGTGTCCTCGTCCTGTCGATCAGCATCGCTGGCAGTCGCTCTTGTGCCTCCCGCAGAGCTGCCGGCAGTTCCTTGAGCAAGGCGCGATGGCCTTCCGGCAGCACGATGCCGAACTCGTAAAGGATTCCACGCAGCTCGTTGGTCTGCATGATGCGCGCCTTCATCAGTTGCGCGCGCAGCCGATGCAGCGCCAGTGCGCCTCGTTCTTGACGGGGACGAAGCGCATCCCCGGTTGCTGGCTGGCCGTCCAGATGGCCTGCGCGTCGGCGGCATCGGCCTTGTTGCCATGAACGAAGGGGCGAACTTTCTTGGGCAGCACCAGGCGCGCGTCATGCCCAAGCTTCGACAGCGCGCGGCTCCAGCACGACAATTGCCGGCGAGCGGTTGGCGAACCAGGACAGAACCTGAGCACGTCGGAGCTTCGCCTGCTCCATGCAGCCGCTGTCCGGTTCGACCCAGTGCAACTGGAACACCTTATCGATTGCGATCACGTTGACGTCCATGGTGAAGCCTCCGCCAGTGGATTGAGGGCCATTTACTCTGGCACATCGATTCCCGCATTGGGTGCCCCCACCGCGACGCCTATCGGTGCCGGAGGGAGGCGCCCAATAACTTCCCGGATGCGCGAAATCGGTGACTGCGGTGCAATTGCCGCATGGAAAGCTTCTTCCTGATGGGTGCGAAGCCGCTGGTCCAGGGCTCGCCGACCCCGACGATGAAGTTGCACGAGTTGCTGGACTGGGCCGAGATCGGGTACTCCTCCCACAGCAACTGCAGCGTCACGCCCGGGCGCTTGAGCTCCTGGTGCAACGCTGCGTAGTCGGGCTCGCGCCGGGTACTGCTGCGCGGACGCGACGGCGGGTATGCCTGGCCTGCAGCTCATCGTCGCCGAGGGTGCGGGCCAGCGCCCAGTCCACACCGGCATCGCGCGCGTACATCGCGATGTCGCCGACGGTGGACTTGCTGATCCCCAGGGCGGCGGCCACCTGCCGCGCGCTCAGGCTGGCATCGGCCAGTAGCTGAAGTGCTTGTCTGATCTTGCTCATGAGGACCATCCCTTTCAAGGTCTTTTCCCGAGGGCTAGTTTGAGCACACGGGCGGTGGAGACATGGGAGCGAGCAATGGAGCCTTCGACATAGCCCCTGGCTTGTGCCGCCTTGGGCGCGCGCTTGGAAGTGGCCAGTTGCTTAGGGCTCATGCGCTCGGCCAGCAGCAGCAGGCGCTCGACAAGCTGGCCAGGATCGTCATCCGCGCCCAGCCATTGTTGGCTCGGCACGATGCGCAGCATCGGCCCATAGTCGGCGGC
>Ga0213878_10000031_pt1 | contig 113864 bp, 102 predicted proteins | sample VelepicoBEBS_R02_FD_161053 | JGI IMG/M metagenome (GOLD analysis project Ga0213878, IMG submission 161053) | Vellozia epidendroides bulk soil microbial communities from rupestrian grasslands, the National Park of Serra do Cipo, Brazil - BS_R02 | ecosystem: Environmental > Terrestrial > Soil >... | reverse complement strand
CGCGGCCACTCAGTATAACAGTTGCTGTTCCAATGGGAATAGCCCTTGGCGCAAAGCGGCGCCTATGATTTTATCCACTGCATTGTGACGGCCAATATCTTCCTGGAGTATTAATAACTTTCCCTGCTGGTCAAATAACGCGGCAGCATGTATGCCGCCGGTACTTTCAAAGAGGGACTGCTGCATACGTAATGTTTGGGGTAATTGTAGTACGGTGGCGCTACTGATATGTGCGTTACCGTTAGCAACGGAAACGCCTGTATGAATATCGGCGAGGTCTGATTTTCCACAAACCCCACAAGAGGCCGTAGCGGCGAAGTTGCGGTTATTACTACTGAGGCGGGGGATCACATTTTCTTTCAGGGAAACGGTCATCACACTACCATCTCTAGATTCACTAGCCTTTACCTGGGAGATGGCGTCATAACTACTGATAATACCTTCAGAAAAAAGGAAGCCGGCAGCCAGATCCTCATCATTGCCAGGCGTGCGCATGGTAACGGTGATGTTCTGCTGCCGGCGGTTATGGGTCGGCCCGAAAATCAGTTTTATTTCTAGTGGTTCTTCAGTGGCCAGTATATCATCTGTATCCAGTATACCACTGTCCAATACTTTTTTGATGCGTGTATGTATAACCGGCTTTGTCATGCCTAAAAATACGTAATCTCACTGCAAATTCCGACTACTACACCTTGACAATCAATTTTCCGCTGTTCTTGCCTGCGAAGAGCCCCAGGAAAGCCTCTGGCAGTTTATCAAATCCTTCCATCGTGGTTTCGGTGTACTTTAACTTTCCTGCTTTTACCCATTCTACCAAGGCTTTAAATCCTTCTGCAAATCGGGAGGCATAGTTGCCTATCACAAAACCTTGCATTAATACGCTTCTGGTTATCATAATGGGTTGAGGTCTTGGTCCCATAGGAATTTCCGTACTGTTGTATAAGGATATCTGACCACATAAAATGACACGGGCAAAATTATTCAAGTGCGCCATTACGCCGTCCGAAATTTCTCCACCTACGTTATCGAAATAAATATCTACACCGTTAGGACAGATGGCGGCAACAGATGCTTTGATATCTTGATTGCCTTTATAATCAATCGCTGCATCAAAATTGAATTTGTCGGTCAGCATCTTTACTTTCTCTGCACCACCTGCAATTCCTACCACGCGGCATCCATAAATTTTACCTATTTGTCCGGCTACGATACCTACCGCTCCTGCGGCGCCGGAGATGACCAATGTTTCGCCGGACTTTGGTTTGCCGATGTCCAGCAATCCGAAATAAGCGGCCAGTCCGGGCATTCCCAAGATACCAAGGTAATAGCTGGGAGGTATATTTTCATCGATTTTTTTTAAGGAAGACGCGGGATAAATCAATGCAGTAGACCAAGGGAGCAAAGGTCTGGCGGCTGTCAGCATAACGAGATCACCGGGTTGGAAATTGCTATCCCGACTTTCTGCTACGGTGGCAATACCACCGCTTTCAATGGGTTTGCCTACTTCAAAGGGAGGAATGTAAGATTTTGCATCATTCATTCTTCCCCGCATGTAAGGATCTACTGAGTAGTAAACTGGTTTGATCAAAACTTCATTCTGCTGTAGCTCCGGCAGGTCTACCGTTACTGTTTTAAAGGTTGCTGACGTGGGTAAGCCTTTGGGTCTTGCTGCAAGCAGGATCTGCTGTACTTTCATAATACCGTTTTTTTGAAATGGATTGTTCTGGTATTCGTAATTTACTACAATCCAACCTATTCTCCATATCAAAAAAACTTCCAGATCAACTGATAACGGTTTTAAATTTCCGTACTGCCCACCAGGAAACAATTGCCAGCAGTGGCGTCAGAACGGCGAATGCTCTCAGCACTACCAGCGTATCAATATGATCACTCATCAGTGTTCTGGCTGCCTCGATGGCATAATACACTGGGTTGAAATGGGCTGCTGTTTGTAACCAGCCTGGGGCCAAACTCATAGGCAACAGAAATCCCGCCAGGAGCGTTATCGGCATGGATATTCCCTGTGTTATTGGCGCCAGTGCATCTTCACTTTTAAATATAAGTCCGAGTGCATAGGAAAAGGAAGCAAAGATGGCCGTCAGCATAGCGGCCAACAGGAATATTAGCAACAGTCCTCCAATATTGACTTTTAGGCCAAAAGGAATAGCTGCTGCAATAATAATGATCGCCTGCGCCAAAACGGAAGTGATATCCCGCAGTACCGCGCCAAATAAGAGTGCAAGGCGACTGGTAGGGGTTACACGGAAACGCTCTATCACCCCTTGTCGGATTTCATCTATCATCCCAAATCCAACAAACAATCCCCCAAAAACAGCAAGCACCATTATCATACCCGGCATGAAAAAATTCAACACATTCGTATTACCGAATTCCGACATGCCGGTGAAATTTTTGAGCAGCGGTGCGAAGAGCAGTAAATACAATAAAGGAATGCTCAATGTCATCATGACAAAGGCGGGATTACGCAGGGCTTCTTTTATTTTCCTGGTATAAAAGAGTTGAAGGGTGGTTAGAAAGTTCATATATAAGGTGTTTCAGGTAATGTAAATAAGGGTATTAGGCGAGTTGGGCGTTTTTACTCAAACGGCCGGTATGATGTAGGAAGACATCGTTCAAAGAGGCTTGTGTATCACTACTACTAATTGCTTCTTTCAAGGAGGCCGGAGTTCCTGTAAGAATGATTTGCCCCTGATCCATAATGGCGATGCGGTCCGACAAAGCATCTGCTTCTTCCATATAATGGGTAGTTAGGAAGATGGTTGTTCCAAGATCCCGCAGTTTGCGGACTTCGTCCCAGAGCTGTTCCCGGCTATGTGGGTCCAGGCCAGTGGTAGGTTCATCCAGGAATAGGATTTTAGGTTTGTTAATCATGCCAATGGCAATATCCAGTCGGCGTTTTTGTCCACCGGAATACGTGGCTGGTCTTCGATCCGCGATGTCTTCCAGGCCTAATGCTTCCAGGAGTTCGCTGGCCCTGGCGGCAGCGGCTCGTTTAGGCATGCCATAGAGCCGGGCTTGTAAGATAAGGTCTTCCCAGGCGGTAGCGTCTTTGTCTGCACCACCACTTTGACTAACATAGCCAATTACTGCCCGAATCTTTTCCGGTTGTTTATATAGATCGTATGAGCAGATCACCACTTCTCCGGCATCGGGTTGTAATAAGGTAGTGAGCATGCGCAGGGTAGTGGTTTTACCGGCTCCATTAGGGCCTAGGAAGCCGAATATTTCTCCGCTAAAAACTTCCAGGTTCACACCGTTGACGGCGGGAATGGATTCCTTTCCATTGCTGTAGGATTTCTTTAATCCTGAGGTATAAAGTATCTGTGACATGGCTGAACGATTTTGATAATACAAAAGTATCTTCAAGGGAAAGCTTCGCCAATGGCCGATCGGTCAGTAAAATTGAATTCTCGGTGAACTGCGGGGAATTCACCGGCAAAAATGTAATTTCGAGCTGAAAATTTCAATCTAATTAAACCCTACTACAACTATGCGTTTAGACGATGAACAAATGAGCGACAACGTCGAGAAGGAGTCTGGTGGCGGCGGCAGGCGTACCGGTATTATTGGTGGCGGTATTGGCGCAATCGTCATTTTTGTGATTGCACTCTTCCTCAAACAGGACCCTCAGACGGTCATGCAGGCCGTACAGCAAGTACAGGGCCCAGATCAAGGAGGTGGCGGTACTACTGAGCAGTTGACCAAGGCAAATAGTACTCCCATTGAGCAATTTTCCTCCAAAGTACTGCATAGTACAGAAGACGTCTGGACAGACCAGTTTGCAAAAATGGGGATGACCTATCAGAAACCTAAAATGAAACTGTTCACCGATGCCACTGTTTCCGGTTGCGGTGCTGCGGAATCAGCGATGGGCCCTTTTTACTGCCCAGCAGATAAAAAAGTTTACCTGGACGTTGCTTTCTTCCAGGAGCTGGAAGAACGTTTCCGTGTACAAGGCGACTTTGCAAAAGCATATGTAATTGCACACGAGGTAGGACACCATGTTCAAAATCTGCTCGGTATCAGTCGTAAAATGGATGCTATGCGCGGCCAACTGAGTGAGAAAGAATACAATAAACTCTCTGTAATGCTGGAGTTGCAAGCGGATTTCTTCGCTGGCCTCTGGGCTAATCATGCAGACCAGATGAAAAAGATCCTGGAATCAGGTGATATTCAATCCGGTCTGAATGCCGCTAGTGCAGTAGGAGATGATAAATTACAGCAGGCAGCCACTGGTCGTATTGTACCGGATGCCTTTACCCACGGTACTGCCGCTCAGCGTATGGCCTGGTTCAAAAAAGGATATGAAACAGGTGATATCCACCAGGGAGATACCGGTATTGGTCTTGGTACTGCGTCGAATTAATCTATTCCCAGGATGATTTTTGCCAGTTTAATGGTGCCTTCATCCCCGGTATATTTACCGCTTACATCAGATAATTTTACTACAGGAGTCCATCTCGGAGCATCTTCGGGATGGGCTTCATACATTTTAATCACTATGTTTAGCGCTTCCAGGCCTACATCATTGGTGAAATTTGTTCCAATCCCGAAAGACATCCCTATACGCCCCCGGCAATAGTCCGCAATCTCCGCTACCTTATTATAATTCAATCCATCAGAAAAGATAATCGTTTTGCTGAGCGGGTCTACATTCTTGCTTTTATAATGCGCGATGGTGGCGTCTGCGAATGCCTTCGGATCACCGCTGTCGTGGCGTACGCCATCAAATAGTTTAGCAAACTTCTTATCAAATTGCTCAAAGAATACTTTCGTGGTATAGGTATCAGATAAGGCAATCCCCAGATCACCGCGATATACATGTACCCAATGTTCCAGGCCCATCATATTGGCCATTTTAAAGCCATATTTGGCTGCATGAAACATGAACCACTCATGTGCATGAGTACCTACTGGAATCACGCCATTGCGCATGGCTAAGTGTACATTGCTGGTGCCTATGAAGCAGCCTTCGCCGTACTTGCGAAGGGTTTGTACTACCAGTCGGTGAACCGCCAGGGAATGACGTCGCCGGGTGCCAAAGTCTGCTATCGTTATTTGCATACGGGCATAATTCTCAATCTTCTCCCTGGTAATGCGTATTACTTCTGCATCACTCACCCGTTGTTGGTTGGTCAGTTCATAATACAGTTCACAGATGAGCGACATCAGTGGCACTTCCCAGAGAATGGTCCGGTACCAATAGCCATCTACTATCACTTCCAGGTCCTCGCCATGTTGTGATATATGTACTTCATCAGGATTGTATCGGTAGCCCTGTAAAAAATCCAAGTAGGTAGGATCCAGGTAAGGGCAAGTAATTGCCAGGTAATGTTTCTCCTCCTTGGTCAACTGTAACTGTTCCATATCATTGACAGCAGCGCGGAGCGCTTCCGCAAATCCCGGAGGAAATGCATGTTGGCCACGGTTGATGAATTTATACCGGGCCCTCGCCTTAGGAAACAGCTTCACCACACAATGCTGCATGGTGAATTTGTAAAAATCATTGTCTAATATGGAGGTTATTTTTCCAGTGCTCATGGTAAATTTTAAAACTTGAAATCTTATCAGAGATGACTGCCGCAGTATTTACAGAAGATGGCATCTTCATCTGCTATATTGCGTCCGCAGTTGTGACATTCCCGTATACTAACGTCTGTGGATGTACGAAGACGGTTCATTTCCACTGTCACGATACCTGTAGGTACGGCTATGATGGCGTAGCCCATGATCATGATGACAGCCGAAAAAGCTTGCCCTATGGGCGTTATAGGGGCGATATCTCCATAGCCTACGGTGGTAAGTGTCACCACTGCCCAATAAATACTCACCGGGATGCTGGTGAATCCTGAATTATGGCCCGACTCAATCACGTACATGATAGATCCCAGTACGACGGTCATTAGCATGATAAAGAAAAAGAAAACGGCAATCTTACGACGACTCCGTTGTAATGCAATGATCAGAAATCGGCTCTCATGTAAAAAGGGCACAAGTTTGAAGATTCTGAAAATCCGCAATAGCCTTAAAATACGTATAGATATAAGGAAGTGTCCGCCGCCTACGAGGAACTCAATGTAGGATGGGATGATACATAGCAAATCTATAATCCCATAAAAGCTGAATATGTATTTTTTAGGTTGGGGACTGCACCAAATACGTAATAGATATTCTAAGGTAAACAGGCCGGTGAATGTCCATTCAAATACATTGAAAACATCCCCGTATTGGGCCTGGAGCCTTTGTACGCTCTCCATCATTACGACGATCACACTACCCAGAATAAAGAGTAATAGGAAGATATCAAAGATCCTTCCGGCAGTGGTATCTGCCATGAAGATTATTTGGAATAGCTTCTTTTGTAGTGTAGACCGAGCTTTTACTGGTTCGTTAGTCATCCTCCTGCATTATTTTTATGAAACAAACAGCGGCTAATATATGTTTAAAATCAGTGATAATCAGATTTAGCTAATTTAGATTTGTTATTTTAGTTAACCAATATTCGTGATTAAACCCAATGAACCAATGAGTGAACCTGAAATAGCGGATGTACTGCGCTTTGCGGTCAGCCGTCATATTACACGCGCACATACTGCCTTTCGGTTGAAATTACTTTCCGTATTCATGGAGAAAGGCGTTGACCTCACCCCGGATATGTATTTTATTCTGCGTCACCTCTGGGGAGAACAAGATGGTTGCCGTCAACAGGAGCTGGCAGATAAAACTGATAAAGATAAAGCGAGTCTCACCAAACTAGTAGACAACCTGGAAAAGCGAGGACTAGTAAGGCGCTCCATGGACGATGAAGATCGCCGAGGGAAACGTGTCTGGTTAACTACTCATGGCCATCAACTGAAAGAAACCGTTTATCCACTGGCGTTAAGCGTAGTGGCCATGGCAGAAGATGGCGTAAACCAGGACGATATTTTAAAGGTGAAAGAAACACTGGAAGCCCTTTGCAGAAACCTGAAACGATAAGCCTATATTTAAGATGATTCGTATAGCCTTCTACGGTAGTATAAATCAACGGGGGAACTTTTTAGCCAGAGTTCTATAACTGGATAATTCGTACTTTGTGTATCTGAAAATTAGTATATGCTAAACAAAATTTTACCCGCTCTTTTTGATACTGCCATCGATGCGCTGAAAGAAGAGATCAATCTTTATGAAACGGAAGCTGCCATCTGGAAAGTGGCGCCAGGCATTGCCAATTCTGGTGGTAATTTGTGCCTGCACCTTTGTGGTAATATCCGACATTTTGTTGGGGCAGTTTTGGGAGACACGGGCTATCAACGTGACAGGCCTTACGAATTTGCGGCCAAAGACCTTCCAAGGGCCGCGCTCCTGGAAGCTATTGAAGATACCAGGAAAACCATTCAAACGGTTATTCCCACTTTGTCTGATGAACTCATGGCTACTGATTTTAAAGATAATCCCATGAATCAACCGATGACCTATGGTACGTTTGTGACCCATTTATATGGTCATTTCCGTTATCATATGGGGCAAATCAATTATCACCGCAGACTAATAAAATAGCATTTTGGCTTATCCTCCACATTTCAACGGGCGCAAATACTTTAATACGGTTCATACAGCAATGAACGCGGGGAGTATGCCGTCTATACTCTGGAAATTCCTCACCTATAAAGGTAAGCGAACACCGCCTGGGCCACTGGGGCCTTTTCGCATCAGTGAACAGGCACTCGCCAAGGAGCCTGCGCAGGAACTGCAATTTACCTGGCTGGGCCATTCCAGCTATTTGTTAGAACTAGAGGGAACCCGACTGCTGGTAGATCCCGTTTTCTCCAAAAGGGCATCGCCATTCCCGTTCATGGGGCCGCATCGCTTTTTCCCCTCACCGGTTTTGCCGCAGGAACTCCCGCCACTAACAGCCGTATTACTGTCGCATGATCACTATGATCATCTAGACAGACACCTGATGAAATACCTAGCCAAAGTAGCGCCACGGTTTATTTGTCCACTGGGCGTAAATAAACACCTGGAAAAATGGGGCGTTCCGGCCGATAAAATTACCATACTCGACTGGGGACAAACCATCCAACTAGGCACCTTGACATTAACGTCTACGCCTGCACGACATTTCTCTGGCCGCTGGTTTCAAAGGGATAATACCCTTTGGTCTTCCTATGTACTCCAAGGAAAGCAACGTAAGGTTTTCATAGGAGGGGATTCTGGCTATTTCCCAGGCTTTAAGACAATCGGAGAGCAATTCGGTCCGTTTGACCTGACCATCCTAGAAATAGGTGCTTCAGACCCTCATTGGCCCGACATTCACATGGGACCAGCCAATGCGCTCAAAGCACATATTGATCTTGGAGGAAAAGTAATGCTTCCCGTACACTGGGGAACATTCAACCTGGCTTTCCACGATTGGGATGAACCTGGAGAAACCATCATCAAATTGGCCGCTGAAAAGGATGTCACATTATGGCTGCCAACCCCTGGCGAAACAGGACAGTTGCCTACTGCCAACAAGATCAGCTATTGGTGGAGAAACATAAAGCACTAGCGAATGAATCAATTTCAGAAAGTATATCAAAGCGTAAAATATTTTATCTGGGCTTATCTGCCACTGCTGGCCCTGTTAATTGGCATCAAACTAACGCATAGCCGAGAGGATATTTATTTCTTCATTAATAGCTTACATACCGGGTTTGGCGACTGGTTCTTTCCGAAAGTGACACATCTGGGAAGTACGGGCGCCGCTGTGACACTGGTAGTCGTACTTTTCTTTATCAATAAACGGGAAAGCTTCGTATTGGCTACCGCCTATTGCTTTACCTCGCTGGTGGGGTTTTTCTTGAAGTTCATGGTCGCCTTTCCAAGACCGCACCGCTATTTTGAACAACTAATACATAAGGCGAATGCAGACCCTCGCATTCCGCATATCTACTATGTACCTGGTGTGGATGTACTAGATAATTTCAGAAGCTTTCCTTCAGGGCATACCATTTGTGCCTTTACGGCAGCTACCGTACTTGCTCATTTTACCAAAAACAAAGTCTGGTCATTGGTATTCCTGTTATTAGCCATTTTGGTAGGATACTCCAGGATGTATATGAGTCAGCACTTCTTCGAAGATGTTACGGCTGGTTCAGCGGTAGGGGTATTTCTGACGATGGCTTGGCTAGCATATGTTGATGGAAAGGGTTTTGCCGCTGGCATGAAACCCTGAATTAAGGCCACAGGCCGTCGGAGAGAGGGCCTTCTTGTTGTTCCAATTCCCGGATGGGCTGTGGCTTATATTTCCGCATTACCTCATCGTACATTTCCGCAGGAGTTGGGAATCGTTTGGGTTTAGGCTGAAACCATTTTGGCACTGGCGTGTACCTAGCCCATATTATTTCGTAACCAATAAAGATGCGGTATTTTCCTTCCTGCACATCATCCGCATGGCCTAGTCTTCTTTCTTCTCCCGGAGCAATGTTTGTTATCAGCCTGGTATCACAGGTAGTGCCCATATCTGTTCTGATAATCTGTTTGACAGCCACTGTAATCCACCTGGAATGAGAGTTATTGCGGAGACTACGCATATAACGAGACAATGGAAATAGCTGATTGGAAATGCCCACAATGCGAGCATCCACCATCGCGTCTTCACCTTCCCAGGGCTGGTACTGGCGCTTTTTCTTCATAGATTTCCGAAGCGTCTGAGATCTATACAGTAAATAGGTAATAATACAGGCAGAGAGGAATATAAAAGGTGCGTACATATACAAGTGGTTAAAAAAGATGATTAGGAAAGGTACTCAGCGGATAATATCGTATGTGCTGCACTGACAATATCATCATCGGACTCGTCGTGGCCGGCAAAGCCCAATGCAATTTCCTCACCAGGCAAAACCCTATTAAATACGAGCAGACTTGTCTGCCATCTGGCAGAACAACATTTCTCCTGTCTGACCGTCACTTTCACAGACGCATGACCGTTATTCCGGAGATATTCAACAGCTTCCTCGCTGTCTTCAGAAAGGGGGTATTTTACCAGGGTCACTACATCCAAGGCACATATTTTCTCCTCCTTTGAAGGAGTTCTGTCCTTGGTTGGAGGGGGCTTTGTATGCTCCTCTCTTGGTACGTGCGTTTGCGAGAGATATCCTTCTGTAGTCAACAACAATACAAGGGCAAAAATACAGAGTATAACAACTCCAATGGGGGCAATAATAGAGTAAATCATAACTGATCTTAAGTCAGAATGAAATTATCTCTATTAATTTGTTGATTCCTTTATTAGATGTTAACAAAACCAGATTTATTGCAACCAGGATTTAAAATTCTCTAATTAACGAGCCGTTTACAAATTTATCCGGATAATTTAGGGAGTTTTGCCATCTGCTAATTTTAAGATGGTGTTCATTACCATGGTGTTATCTTTAGGGTCTCACGTTTTAGATAGGTGCAGATGAATAACCCCTGGCAGCATAATCATTTGCTAATATTATGCAGATTAAAAGAAATCCCCACTATGCCACTTTGAGTAAGCCTTTTGAGTAGCGCTTAGAACTTGGTTAGTGAAAGGCTTAATCCCATACTTTTCCATTCCGCATTGTAATATGGTAACACTACCATATCTTTTTTCCCAGGAAATAATTTACGTTGTACAAAAGGATACATCCAATAAGCTGCTTTGGTTCCCAAGATACCAATTCCGGCACCTGCCACTACATCGCTCAGCCAATGGCGGTTATTGAGCATACGCAAGGCGCCTGTAGCCGTGGCTACTGCATATCCGGCAACGCCAATCCATGGAGATACATCCTTATACTCCTGGTAAAGAAATTCAGCTCCCATAAAAGCATTGCTAGTATGGCCACTAGGAAAACTCAGGTTATTACTGCCATCCGGACGTTCTTCATGCGTGCTGGTTTTCAGAATGCGGGTAGTACCTGCTGTAATCACTGCGGAGATACCCAAGATAATAGTACGGTCCCGCAGATTGTGCTTACCATGAATCCCAGCGAGATTCAATACGTATACGGCTGCCGTAGGCGTGTATTGCAGCACGTTATCTATACCGGTATTAAATCTGGGATGATCTTCCGATAATTCTGATTTGGTACTGCGGTTTAGATCCCGCAGAGAAGGGTTGTTGAGCGCAATGAAACCATATGTTACCATCGCTGAAGGAATGATTAATCCTGCGGCTGAACATCGGAAACGGCTATCCGCTCCATGAGGCAATTTAACAGTTGAAGGTTCAGGCTTTGCCCCTGTCAAGGGAATAGAATCTTTCAGAACAGAATGGTTATTAGCTGTCGTATCTGTAACAACCGACTGCTGCGCGGTTATGGTCTCCAGGCAAGTGAGGGAAATGCCAACCATCAAAATCAGTTTCTTCATGCAACTCTCCTTGTGCCGCAAAAGTAAAGGCAGATTCTGTAGTAATTCTGTATTATGCTTCCTGATGAATATCTACTTGATCTACAGTCTTTTGCGTAAATTTGTTATGAAATATAAATGTAATAACTAAGCCCAACAGACATCCTGTTACCACAGAGCCCACCCGCTCAATAGCGGTATCCCAGACATGTAAGCCGGCCTCATGTGTCATGACAATAATCGTTGCAGCCAATGCGGTGCGAGTGGCTGCTTCCAGTTTCAGTAAGTTACAAAGAACTACCGTTATTACCACAGCAATGCTCATGAACACCACAATGTTTGTCATCAACGACTGATTAAGATGAATGAGGATTAATAGGAAACCCGATAAAGCCCCTATCAGATTGGCTTTGATACGTGTAACCGCCAGCGTAACCGCGTCAGATCCATCCGGGGATAATACTAACATCACGGAAATTAGCACCCATACTGTATCTTTGTAGCCAAATAACCATGAAAGGAGGCTCACTATAACAACGCCAGTAACGCATTTTGCAGCGTATATACTTACACGTTTGAATCTTTCTTTATCAGACATGGCGCAATGTTAACGATTTTTTGAATATAATAGTTAAACGGATGAATTTACGGAAACCAGGCTTCCTGGCGGCTATTGCTTTGTTTGCACTACTATTTACCAGTTGCATCAAGGATGCCCCTCTTAACCCGGAAGCAGACATCGACTCTTTTATCGTCGATAAGAAATATCTCTCAGGCGATGTTTTTATTGATCAAGCGAATGCGAAAGTATTGCTCTACCTGAAAAAGAATGCTTACGACAGCGGTATTGTACCTAGAATTGTAGTAACGCCCGGCGCTACTATTAACCCACCTGCAGGAGATACCCTGCGATTTGATTCCACCAGCTTGCAGCAATACACGGTTACTTCCCAGAGCGGGAAATACCATAAAGTGTATACCATAGAAGTGGTAAACATTGGTACCTGGGCATGGGACTTTGAACAATGGGTTATTCAACCTACTTCTAAGTACTTGTATCCCATTGAACCAGATTCCTCGCAGATTTGGTCTTCCGGTAACCCAGGCGTATCACTAGCAGGCGTTCCCAAAGATCCCGCTGCTTATCCACTACGCGATACAACGGAAGCCTATCACGGCAATTATTCCGCCGTATTGGAAACACGTGGCGGCACTACCTTATCCGGCATTATGGGCATCAAATTATTCGCCGGTTCGCTGTATCTCGGGGTATTTGACAGTAAGTATGCTATCACGCAGCCACTGGCAGCTACACAATTCGGACAGCCTTACCTGGGCCGTGCAGCGAGGTTTACGGGCTATTATAAATACAATCCCGGCGCAACCTACCAGAATAAAGCCGGAAAGCCTGTACCAGGTGTAATTGATTCCTGCTCTATCTACGCGGTGCTCTATAGAGGCACTACCCGCCTTGATGGTACCAATATCCATACTTCAGATAGAATTGTAGCAGTAGCCCAATTGCCTGACGGTTCTGCCAGAGGAAACTTTACCCGCTTTGATCTGCCATTTGTATATAAACCTAATGCTATTACTTCAGGAAGCATGATGATGGCGATCGTTATTTCTTCCAGCCAGAACGGAGATAAATATGAAGGCGCTATCGGCAGTCGCTTGCTGGTAGACAGTTTGAAGATTATTCACGAATAAAGAACCAATGCTACAATGAATAGGATATATAAAAGACTGACCGTTTTATTTTTGATCATCTCGGTTGCTGGATCGCTTCGCGCACAGGATAGCACTACTACTTTTAAGCCTTTCCTGGAACATAGGATTATTGCGGGCTTCAACTTCGGAGGAACAGCTCCTGTAGGACTGCCTAATACCATTCGAGCTATCAAAGGCTACTGGCCGGAATTCACGCCGGCGCTGGGTTATGAACTATCTCTCAGGGCTACACGTAAATGGGGCGCCGCAGTAGGTGTAAAACTGGATTTCAAAGGAATGGGCACCAAAGATGAGGTGATGTATTTCCCTACGGTGATCACCGTGAAAGATGGTTCTTCCACTGGTACTTTTGAGGGAACCTTTACGGGTAAGAACAAGACCATTGTCCGTAATGCTTATGTTACCTTCCCGGTAAGTGCGGTCTTTACACCCAATGATAACTGGCGCTTTTCCCTCGGCGGTTATTTCTCCTGGAAGTTCAGTAGCAACTTCTACGGAACAGTGTCCGATGGCTACATCCGCAACGGAGGCCCTACCGGCGAAAAAATTATCGTAGATGAAGCCTCTTTCGACTTCGGCCGCGATGTACGTAAATTCGACGCTGGCTTGCAAGGAGGCGCTGAACGTAGGGTAGGCAAACGCCTTAGCGTAATCGGAAATCTCTCCTGGGGCTTGAAACCAGTATTCCCAAATGAATTCAAAGGATTAGACTTTCCACTCTATAACATCTACATGATGCTAGGTGTAAGCTATAAGATATAGTGTAGATCGTGTCTCCCTATAACAAAAAAGCCGCATATCATATGCGGCTTTTTTGTTTATATACATTCCCTACAATTAATACTTCGCGGGGGTACCTGGTTTAGGCAAGGCAGCCTTGATGAAGTCCCGGATATCCTCACTGCCAGTGGCCAGGTCATCTTTACGTAGGTACATCATATGTCCACTCCGATAACCTTTCCAAGACAGCCTGTCTTTCATACGGCCACCAGGATCCAGTTGCCACATGCTGTATTTGGCATTGAAGTAATCACAAGCGCCATCGTAGTAACCCGACTGTATCATTACATGTAAGTAAGGGTTCTGGGCCATTGCCTGACGAAGATTCTCTCCTGAATTATCATTGTTAAAATCCCATGGATGCACAGGGCCGAGCATCATATATTTGAGGTCTGTTTTGAAACCTAGCTCATCTCTTAAATACATATTGATCGCTGGAGTAAAGGAATGTAACCAGCTAGTCAATTCGGGATTGAAGTCTGGTCTTTCGCCCGCAAGTTGGCGGTCAATGCCACGGTAGCGACTATCCAGCCTTCCCACTGTGAAGCCTTTATCTCTCAACAATTCTTTCCAGAAGAAGTCCGTAGGGACATCCAGGTTATACTGGAGAATTACTTGCTCGGAGAGCCCTGAATACCTCGCCATTTTCGTAGCAATCGCTTTACGTTTGGCCTCATCGAGGAAAGCCCCCTGACTGATAGCAGGGATCAGTTCATTGATGGTAAATGCTTCTACTTCGGGCAGCATAGCGGTCAGGTCTTTCTGCTGTAAATCGGCAGCCAGCGCCTTGTGATACCAGGCCGTAGCAGCGAAATAAGGAAGGCGCAAGGCGGCATTCACCGGGCCATTACGATTGATACCTAAATCCGTCGGGGATACGAGAATAACGCCATTCAGATACATCCACTGGGCATTTTGCAGTTCCAGGGCTAGACCCGAAACCCTTGTGGTGCCATAGCTTTCTCCAATAAGGTATTTAGGAGAGCCCCAGCGATTGTTGCGGGATACAAAAGTATTAATCCATTCTGCCAGATATTTGATATCTGCATTCACACCAAAGAACTTTTCTCTCGGCGTATCTTTTGAAACGATCCTTGAAAAGCCCGTGTTCACTGGATCTACATATAATATATCCGCTATATCCAGAATGGACTGATTGTTTTCGTGTAGGCCATAGGGTTGTACCGGATAACCTTCTTCATCTATGTTCAGCAATTTAGGGCCTGTATATGCAATCTGCATCCATACAGACGCTGATCCCGGACCACCATTAAAGGAAATGACCAACGGACGTGATCCTTTGTCTTTTATATCCGTTCTTTCATAATAGTTGAAGAAGATACCTGCCACCGCTTTACCATTGTCATCCCAGACAGGCTGAGTGCCAGAAGTCACCTTATAGGAGATTTTCTGTCCCTTAATCGTTACCTCATGCTGACTCATTATAGTAGTATCAGGGTTGAGGGTCACTGATGGTTTGGTGGTTTCTCCGGCCACTGGAGTAGGTTTGTTGGCTTTCTGCTGCGCGATCACTGTAGTGGCGCTAATACCGCTGATCAGCAGAGGAATCAGCAGGTGTTTTTTAAGTGGGTTCATGTGATTTAGATCTTGATTGTACAGTAAGATTACACAAATCGATCTTAAATACAAGCGCTTTTCCCTGAGCGGAAAAAATTACAGCTCCTCCGGCGGAATACTTTTACTAAGATGCTGATAATCCGATGGGCGTTTGCCCGTTAATTTAAAGAAGGTATTACTGAAGGCAGAAACACTGTTATAGCCCGTATCCCAGGCGATTTCACTGATAGTTTTATCCGTTTCAATCAAATAGCCCATGGCACGGGCCATGCGGGCCAGTTTCAGGTATTGAAAGAAGGAAATATCCATAGAAGAACGGAACATCCTGGTGAGGGTACGTTCGCTAGTATTAAATTGATGGCATACACTCTCCATAGACAATGGTTCGCTGAGGTTCTCCTGGATGTATTTAAGAATGGGCCGCATTCGCGGATGATCGCTGGTAGGGAGGGTAATAGGAAGAGGACTAGTACTGATATCCGGCAAGATATTCTTCATCGCCTTGATAAACGCATATGGCCGAGAACCCGGCAGCACATTACCTTCCCACTTAGCCGTATACAGGAGCATTTCCAATAGGAGATTGGTGACCGGGTAAATGCCAGTAGTACTGTAGAACGGATGCTGCTTGTCTTCCTTCTCTGAAAAAAAATAAATCGTGCGCACATAATTCGCCGGATACCGATGGGCAAAATAATGCTCTACACCCGCTGGTACCCACATGTAATGCCTTGCAGGCAGGAAATATGTTTTCTCCCTGGTATATAAAAAAGCCGCACCTCCTTCAACATACGTTAGTTGTCCTTTGTTATGCTTATGGAAAGGGAAGTGGTGTTCGGTTTTCCAATGCCATATGTACGCCGACTGAGGTAACTCATCTGCGTCGGCAAGAATCTGGTCATAGTTGATATGTTCCATTTGGCCGGTTCTAACAATTTTATGGCAATTTATAGAAAAAATAATTACCCAACTGAATGGAACTTTGCAGCTTCATCGTCACATGTATGTCTACAATTAGTAATAAGATACTGGCGGGAGTGTTGCTGATAGCACTTTCCGGCAGCATGAATGCCTTTAGCCAGGACCCTGAACACAAGAACACACTGACACTTCTAGAAGTTTGGAAAAGAACCGCCACATATAACAAACAGTTGCAGATGCAGCAACTGAAAGTCCAAAGTGCAGATGAACGTGTTAAAACGGCCAAATCGGAGAAGCTGCCCGAAGTGAGTGCCAATGGTATGTATGGCAGGTTTTCCAATTTTACTTTGTATGAAGACGGACTTTTAAAGGCGCCAACACAGATCCCCATTGAAAAGAAGGGGACTTATAAAGTGAACGGAGAAGCATATTTCAACCTCTATAACGGTGGAAAGTTAAACCGTGAAATCACCGCTGCTACCACAGAAACAGAGCTGGCAAAAGAACAGAAGAATTTGACCGAATCAGAAATCCGATTCAAAGCTGCTGCCTATTATCTCGATATCTACCGAAATGAGCAATACGAGAGCGTCATGCTCCAGGACATATCAGAACGGGAAAAAGAATTGGAAGAGATACGCCAGTTGTTGCAAAATGGCGTAGTACTTAAAAGCGATGTACTACGGGCGGAATTGAAGCTCTCTAAGCAGAGAATGACGCTACTGGAAATTCGCAATAGCCTGAAGATCGCTACCCAGCGGCTCAATATCATGATGGGAGCACCTGATACCGCTATTATTCATGTGGCAGCAGATACCGTAGATCTATCCTCACAGCAACGCACCTACGAAGATTTTCTGCAGGATGCCTATACGCATTCTTTTGAATTTAAAATTTCGGAGAAAGAAACAAAATTAAGTGAGATCAAGCTCCAGCAGGTGAAAGCGAATATTCTTCCTAAGGTAGGACTGTTCGCGGAATACAATTACTCGTATCCTGAAATCATCTTATATCCGTATTCCTTTAATCCATATGGCTTGGGAATGGCCGGGGTGAAAGCCTCCCTGCCTATCTCTCAGCTTTATCTGAACAAACACCGGAAAGCAGAGGCTAAGATAAACCTGATGCGTCAGGAAATTGAACATTCGGATACGCAAGATAGAGTAAGAGAAGAAGTAAGATCCGCATACCTGCGCTATACCGAAGCGATTACCCGTATACAGGTAGCTAAAGAGAATATCGCACAGGCCCAGGAGAATTTTCGGATTGTCAATAATACCTACTTCAATCAACTGTCGTTGTTGACAGATCTATTGGATGCAGAAACGCAATTGCTGCAATCCCGCTTTGATCTGACCACTGCACAGGTGACGGCACAATTGCAATACTATCAATTATTGAAAGCAACAGGCAACCTATAAATTTATGAGCAAAGCAACAAATACAAATACGAACACCAACAGAACGGACAGAATAATTTCAAGAATAACTACCATAGTAGCTTCTATCGTAGTGGTATGCCTGGCTATTTGGGGTATCAGGACATTGATTCGCCAGGCCAATTTTGAAGAAACGAATGATGCACAGGTAGATGAATACATCAACCCGGTAGTCGCTAAAGTCACAGGTTATATTGAAGAAATCCGGTACGAAGAAAACCAGGATGTCAAGAAAGGGGATACCCTCATCATCATTGATAACAGTGAATATGCCACCGCTCAGCAGGAAGCGGAAGCCGCTTTACTCAATGCAAAGGCACAAATTGCTGTTATTCAGAGTAATGTAAAGACCACCGACCAATCCTCTAAAGTATACCAATCCCAGATCGCGGCAGCTAAAGCCAAACTGACGAATCAGGAACAAGAATATGAACGCTATAAAAAGCTCTACGACGTAGAATCAGCCACCAAACAGCAACTGGACAGAGTAACCGCAGCCCTGGACGTGGCGCGCTCAGATTATAAAACAGCGGTTAATTCCTACGAAACTTCTTTATCCCGCGTAGAAGATGCTAAGGTGCAACTGAAAGCGCTGGACGCGGAAATTAAGAGGAGAGAGGCGGTAGTCACAAAAAATGACCTCACTGTTTCTTACACGGTCATCCTAGCTCCATACGACGGTAAAATGGGCCGTCGGACCATTCAGCCAAAGCAACTGGTCCAAGCAGGGCAGACGCTGGCCTTTATCGTAGACAGAGAAGCCGGTAAATGGGTAGTGGCCAACTATAAGGAAACGCAGATTCGTCATATGAAAGTAGGCGAGAAAGCGAAAATTGTGTTGGATGCTTATCCCGGTAAAACTTATACAGGTGTAATAGAATCGCTGTCTGCGGCCACTGGTAGTCGGTTTTCACTGTTGCCTCCGGATAATGCCACTGGTAATTTCGTGAAAATAGCCCAACGTATTCCTGTTCGTATACGCCTGGAAGGTAGTGGAGCGGAACTGAAAGACCTGAGTGCCGGAATGAGTGCCGTAGTGGCTGTGAAAAAAGAAAGGAACTGATAGGTTATGTCTAAAGATGCAAATTTCAGAAGCTGGGCGCCGGAATGGCTGATCCGACTCACTATCATCCTGGTGATGCTGCCAACCGTTATGTTGTTTGCTTTGGCCACCGCTAACGTAAACGCAGCTACGGGATTTTATGGAGTGGAGCCGCAGGATATACAGTTTTCGATGCTGGTATATTACTCTGCCCTGGCCGCTTTTACACCATTGGAACGACGTTTTTTTAGCCGTATCTCCACCAAGGAATACTTCCTGATATGTATTGTGTTGCAGGTAGTTGTTACCTATTGCATATACAATACCCGTGAACTGTCTATATTATTTATATGCCGATTTCTCCAGGGGATACTGAACTGTGGCGTTACCAGTATCTGTTTGACCCTGTTGTTTTCTCGGCTTAAGTCTGAGCATGCCCGTGAAATCGGATATGCTTTTTTTTACGCACTGATATTGTGTGCTTCTTCTTTTACCTCACTAGTTACCGCCCCGATCATTGATGATTATGAATACAATGTGCTGTACAAGGTGATGATCTACATTTTTGTTCCTGGCGCGGTATTACTATTGTTACTGATGAACCGGATCCATTTGGTAAGGAGAGTTCCTCTTTACCAGTTGGATTGGGGCAGTTTTGTCCTGTATGCGCCATTCCTGGTATGCCTAGCTTATGTGCTCATATACGGACAACAATACTACTGGCTTCAGGACCCTACCATTGTTTGGAGTATCGCAGCAGTGGTAGGCCTGGGCTTTGTATTTATAGTGAGACAACTAACCCGCAAGCGGCCGATGATTCACATGGAAGTGTTTAAGTATCGTGGTTTCGTATTTGGGTTAGTGTTAATAGGGTTGCTGTACCTTATCCGTGGCGCCTTTAATGTGACCACCACTTATTTCTCTACCGTATTGGGAATGGATCCCCAACATATTTATGAACTCTTCATTTACAATATTTTAGGAATAGCCGTTGGAACCATTATTGCAGCGCGATTTGTTATTCGTCAACGCCCAGCACAGTTTATCTGGCTAGTGGGGTTCTTCCTGCTGTTTGTATTTCACGCCTGGATGTATTTTCATTTTGCATCTGAAGCTGATCAGCAAACATTCATCGTCCCTCTATTTATACAAGGGGCAGGAGCGGGGTTACTCATGACGCCCATCATCTTGTTCACCATTTCATCGGTACCATTTGAGCTGAGCCAGTCGGCCGCCGCGATAGGGGTATTTGTGCGATTTGCTTTCTTCAGCGCCAGCACTGCTACGATTAATTACTTCAGTCTTTTCTACGCAAAAATTCATGCCACCCGGCTGAGTGATCGTATCACGGCGATAGACGATGGATTATCGGAGAGACTACATGGCTACCAGTCGGCATTGCAATCTCGGGGCTTACCGGCTGATCAAGCCGCGAAAGCCGCCACGGGCTTGCTGGGGCGCGCTGTGCAGAAACAGTCCTTCCTCCAATATGCGATGGATTATTATGCGTTGGTAGCTATTTTGATAGGGGTGATTATGCTGGTCATCATTATGGCGCCGTTCATTAATCGTACAATCATTAACGTTAAAGCGAAGCAACCCGCGGCAGCTACTTTTTAATGGAAAAAATAGGGGCTCTTTTTATATTATGTTAAATAAGTTATTTCCACCATTGCATGAAAGTCAGATAACCATTGTTCTCTGATGCTAGTGTATTCATGGCTGTTAGTAGCCGTTGTTTCTCGGACAAATATTCCTTTAATGTAATAGTATTCGAAGCCTTGGATTGTTCCAAGGCTTTTTGTTGTTGCTGGATTTGCTGTAATGAGCTATGCCAGGCGGCATCAGGAGTAAGGGCATATTCCTGGAGAGCCTTATTTCTTCGAATGGTATAAGGACTTGGCGCTGAGATGTCCTCCTCGTTGCTACTAAAGTTTTTCTGCTGCCAGTCTTCCAGGGATAGGGCCATAACAGCGGCATCGTCCGAACTCAGGGAGCCGAGTTCCACCAGGTAGATATTTGTTGTTTCGTTGTTAATGAGCAGGCCATAATCTCCACTGTTGCTGCCAATCAGCAGATAGCCAGGCATATACTGTTGGATTTCGTAGGCTGTATTCATTTCTGTTAACTCCTCCAGGCCGTATAGAGCGGTGGTATCAGAGAAATAGCGGCTGGTCCGGAGATCTTGCTGTTGCAAGAATTCGGCGTACCATAAAGGAATGGTGGTGGCAAGAGCGCTGGCTGTCTCCCGGATAATTAATTCAAATGCTGTATTCATTTCTCAGCCGGTTCATCTTTGTATTCAAATACAAACCTGATGGGCCCCACAATATGCTGATTAAAAGCCGGTAATTCCTCAGAGGGAATCCAGTATTCATTATGCAGCTCCGCGCCAACATTTTCCTGGCGATATTGCGATAGGAAATTTTTATCTACATCAAACTCCGTCACATAGCCGTTACCGTAGGCCGGGACATTCCATTCAACCGTAATCTGCTTGGCGTATTCGAAATTTGAAACAGGATAGAAGATAGGCTGGTCCGGGAGCCGCGGCGGAAACTCCTTCCATTCGGATTGTTGGATCAGCTCTAGCTCTTTTGCATTCACCGGGCGAAACAATGTTACAATATCAGTCATAGAGAGCAATATAATTGATTTCAAACAATTACATCAAAGGCGGCATCATTCACAACACGGAGCAGCCCCTCCGGCGGCCCGAATAAATCATAAAAAGTGGACCTGCCTAAAATCGGGCAGAAGGGTCTTTAAAGGAATCCCAAACCCAATTTTCTATTTAACATAAGATAGATTATCAGACAATTTCGGAACACACAAAACTAGGCCCACCGAAACCCGGTTTTTAAAAAAAAATTTTTGGCGCTTCGCGCCCGGCGTCGCAAAAAATCAAATAGATGCCTGAAAATGAAGCCGCTGAGAATGCGATAAAAATGTTTTATGTGACCTATGTCTCGAATATTTAATTTTCAGCGGCCGAATTTTGGGGCTAAAACGCTGTGTTATGGGGAAAGAAAAAGCCGTAAAAGAATCCTGCAAGGTTCCTTTACGGCTTCACTCCCTTTGAGGCTATTCTAATCGGCGCGGAAATATTTCGCAACGCCCGGTCGCTGTGCACTATAAATGCCAGCGTGACCACTGAAATAATATGCAGTGAAACAAGCGACCGCAAAATAAATAACGTGTGTAGTCCCAAATAATTCAACGCCCATAATCGTACAGGCTAATGGTGTATTCGTGGCGCCCGCAAAAACCGCAATAAATCCAAGTCCAGCCATCAGATCTACAGGTGCGCCCAGCCAGCCGGCAATGGCATGTCCCAATGTGGCGCCCATAAAAAATAACGGCGTTACCTCGCCACCTTTAAAACCCATTCCCAGCGTAATCGCCGTGAATACGAGTTTCAATAACCAGCTCCAATCACTGATCTGATCACCCGCCTTGAAGGCGTTCACAATACTAACACCGTTCGGATGCTCACTGGTAACCCCTAAACCTAGATAATCGGTCGTTTGGAAAACATAACATAAAAGGATAATGATAAGACCGCCAACAACTGGTATCAACCAAGGTCTTTTAATATATGCATTGGCGTTATACTTAATCGCATGCATGAGCGTACTGAATAACCAACTGGTAAGCCCGAAAGCAACACCCGCCGCAATTACTTTTACCAATAACCATACATCCATATGCAGGAAAGGAATTCCTGTTGTAGATGGAATGGCTTCATAAAATATCTGGTAATGAGTATGCGTGATGCCCCAGGCGCTACATACCATATCTGCCAGCACAGCGGCTATCAGACAAGGAACCAATGCATCATAGCGCATAACGCCCACAGCTAGTACCTCCAAAGCAAATACTGCTCCTGTAACCGGTGTCCCGAAGACTGCCCCGAAACCGGCGGCAATTCCCGTCATCAATAAAATACGTGTATCCCTTTGCGTGAGCCCGATCGTTCTACCAATCCAACCCGCCATACTACCGCCAATCTGTACTGCAGTTCCTTCACGGCCTGCAGACCCACCAAATAAATGTGTGATAATGGTAGTGATAAGTACCAGTGGCGCCATACGCGCCGGTACACCTCCGTCTGGCTGATGGATCTCCTCCATGATAAGGTTATTACCCTTCTCGGCATTCTTCCCAGCCAACTTATACATATAATATATAAGTATACCCGCTATCGGTAAAAGAAATAAGAGCCAATGATTATTCCAGCGTATATGCGTTACCGTATCCAGCAACCAGAGAAAAAGCGCTACCAGCGATCCAGTGACAACCGCAACAGGCGTAACTAATAAGGTCCAGCGAAGTAGCTGATAAGCAATCGTAAATTGTTCCTTGGGAAGGTATTGGTTATGTTTCATATTCCTACAAATAAACTTAATCAGGGGAGACTACTACCCTGTCGAAAATTTGTAGGCGCCATCAGCTTCGGCGATGCGAAACGGTTTGATTGTAGGAAGACACCATTTCCTATGGTTGCAAAAGTATAAATTTATTTTAGAAGTTGTGCATAATAGGCTGCACCCCAAAGGGCTGTCTTATCATTATTGACAATATGCAAAGGAACACTCGACAGCAATTCCGCCATACGATCGCCCTGGATATAATGATTATAGAAGTCGCCTGTTTCCAATAAAGGCGCAATCTTCGGTGGAATACCTCCTCCAAGGAAGAGCCCGCCAGTGGATTTATATTTCATAGCCAGATCTGCCGACACGCGTCCTAGATAACGAACAAACAATTCCATCGTCTTTTTCGTAATCCCCATCTCTCCTGTCAACGCCGATTTACTAATTACGGCCGATTCATCTCCCTGCTGTAAGGCCGCTCTCAAGGTGCTACTTTCTTCATATCCTTCTACATCTCTGAGAAATGAATAGATGTCCCTTATTCCTGGCCCAGACACTACCCTTTCCCAACTCACGATTTCATATTTCTCCTGTAAATATTTCAACAATCGGATATCTGCATCATTCCGCGCAGCAAAATCAGAGTGCCCACCTTCCGAAGCAAAAGGATGATGTGACACTCCATCCCAAAACAATCCCGCCATCCCCAAACCTGTGCCCGGCGCAACAATGGCCATATTCCCAGCATGAGAAGCGGAGCCTCTGTGTAAAGTCGTTAATTGCTGAGGAGATAAAGTGGCCAGCCCGTATGCTGTCGCCTCCAAATCATTTATCAAGGCTGCATGGGTCACACCAGTGGCCTGACGAATCTCCTCTGTGGTCAATTCCCTCGACAAATTAGTCAGCTCTACCCTCCCATTAAATACCGGACCGGCTACGCCAATGCATATACGCTGTACCGGTGTATCACTGCTATGCTCCAAAAAGTCGGTGAACATATCCGTGATATTAGTATAGTCTCGTGAAACATATGTCTGCTCTCTAACTACATCCAACTCGCCATCTACAGCACTGAAAAGCGCCAGGTTCGTCTTTGTGCCGCCCAAATCTCCGGCCAGCAGATATATACGCTGATGAGTATGCTCTGCCTCCTGGAAGGTGGGAAGATATTGTAGCTTTTTCATTGTCTGGGTCATCGTAAAGGCTTTGTGAGCCTTAAAAATAGGGATAATTATGAAAAAGTCATGTGTATTATTCGGGAATACCGCCACCAGGGCAAGCAATTGTGGAACAGCATTTGCCACCAGAACATTTTGACAGCAGAAATGTATTTGATAAAGCTCCCGTTTAAATAATACTGTATTATGGAAAGACATACTTATCAGACTGGAATTATCGGCAACTGCTCCTATATGGCGCATATCAATGTTAACACGAATGTAGACTGGCTATGCTGGCCCCGGATGGACAGTACCTTTCTATTCGGCGGCATGCTAGACAAACATAAAGGTGGCCACTTCTGTATTCTCCCCGAAGGAAAATATGAGACGAACCAGTATTATATGGAGAATACCAATGTCCTCTGTACAGAAATCACTACTGCAGAAGGTAGCTATCGTGTAACAGATTTCGCACCTCGTTTCATGCAGTACGAACGCCAGTTTAAGCCACTCATGATGATACGTAAAGTGGAACCACTGCAAGGATCTCCACGTATACGAGTGAAATGTAAACCAGTTTGCGATTATGGCGCCATACAACTGCGGCCCCTGCGCGGTAGTAGCCATGTGGAGTTTATTGGTTGTGAAGATCGCATCCGCCTGACAACCAACATTGCTGTCAATTATATTATTGACGAAGACCTGTTCGTATTAAACGATACCAAATACCTCCTCCTCACCTACGGCCATCCGTTGGAAGCTGCCCTGGAAAGCACCGCAGAAAGATTCCTCCGGGAAACAACACTATACTGGCGTAGCTGGATTAAACAATCCTCTATCGCCAATTACTACCAGCCTTTCGTTATCCGTTCGGCCCTCACCTTGAAAATGCATCAATACGAGGATACCGGGGCAATCATTGCCGCCAGTACCACCAGTTTGCCAGAATTCCCCACCAGTGGCCGAAATTGGGATTACCGTTACTGCTGGATGCGCGATTCTTTTTATGTACTCACCGCCCTCAATCACATCGGGCACTTTGAAGAAATGGAACGCTACTTCGGCTATATTACGGATATCTCCTTCTCTGGCGATTTCCGATACCAGCCGCTGTATGGCATTACCGGTAAGAAGGATCTGATAGAAACAGTACTCCCCCATTTAGACGGCTACATGGGCAATCAACCTGTACGTGTTGGTAACCAGGCATATGAACATATTCAGAATGATATCTACGGACAGGTACTGATTTCCATGCTGCCCCTTTATACGGATCACCGCTTTATTTTCTCTGAAAGAAAAGACAGCACCAGGTGGGTGGTCTTGCTGCTGGAGAAAATAGAACGTACCATTGATGAGAAAGATGCAGGTATATGGGAGTTTAGAAATATTTCTAACATTCACTGCTATACGAATCTCTTTCAGTGGGCTGGATGCAACGCCGCTGAGAAGATGGCCAGAACTATAAAGAATGAAGAGCTGATCCAGCGTGCAGTAGCTTTGAAAGAAAAGGCCGCTGAACATATTGAAAGCTGCTATGATCCGGAAAGAAAAGTATATACAAATGCAGCAGGCAGCAAATACCTGGACGCCAGTACTTTACAGTTGATTATGATGAACTACCTGGACCCCAATTCCCAGAAGGCAAAAGATCACCTGGAAGCGCTGGAGAAGGAATTAAAAACAGATGATGGTCTTTTCTATCGTTACTTACACTCTGACGATTTCGGAAAGCCTAAAACGACTTTCCTGGTTTGCGCCTTCTGGTATGTAGAAGCTTTAGCCTGTGTAGGACGCGTAGAAGAGGCGCAAAAGGAATTTGAAAAGCTCCTCCAATATTGTAACCACCTGCTACTGTTTAGTGAGGATGTGGAATCGGGCAATGGCAGCCAGTGGGGTAATTTCCCGCAAGCCTACAGTCATGTAGGATTGATGAACGCCGCTTATAGGATTTCTATGAAATTGGATACACCAATATTTTTATAACAGTACCTATCAACTGAACTAAAAACGCGATGCCTTCGGCATCGCGTTTTTAGTTTTACCCGCCGTGCGAAGCGCGGCGGGTAAACACCAGCGCCTGTTTTTACTTCTTCAAAGTTCTGAGGAAATGCCTCACTTCATGATAACTTCGTAGATAGTATCTAGCTGCAGATACTTGGCTGCCTACTTTAATCGTATAGGATTGCGGGGGTAATGATTTAAAGACATCCTCGTCTGTAACATCATCACCCATCGCCATTATAAAATCGTATGTGCCTTCCCGTAACCACGATTCAGCCGCTTTACCTTTATTAATCTCTACATTCTTTACCTCAATCACCATATCTCCGGGAAGTATCTGTAACCCTCTCTCATTGGTATAGTATTTCAAGGTACTCATCAACTCATTGGCCCGCAGCTCCCCTAGTCCTGGTTCTACTTTGCGGTAATGCCATACTAAGGAATAGCTCTTCTCTTCAATAAAGGAACCAGGGGTACGATCCGTAGCCGTTTCTAGGATAGGCATGATATCCTGTTTCCATTTATCACTGAGGCCTGGCAACTGAAACCAGTCGCCATCTTTGGTTTTCTGCCAGGAGCCATGTTCGGCCACTAAGTCCAGTGGCATATGGCCAAACCATTTTCCCAGTGTCACATGGTTGCGGCCACTTATCATGACCACTCTATTTCCTGGTACAGCAGCCAATTCCCGGAGGAGTTGGTACAAGTCCGGATCAGGTGCTGCGAGGTCTATGTTTGTCTGAAAGCCAACCAGTGTCCCATCGTAGTCGAGGAAGAGAATGCGACTTTTAGCCTTCCGATATTCTTGACGTATATACATGGCCGTTTCTGGTGATACCAATCGCGCTAGCATCTTCTGTTGCATGGTATTGACTTCCTTCAGCCTTGTCATGAACAGTTCTACCCAGTGGTGAATATTGAACTTACTCACTATCTGGCGCATCAGCTTCATACGGCGTTGCTGTTCTTCCAGTGGCATCTTGATGGCTTCCACAATAGCCTCTCGCATAGCGCCCACATTATTGGGATTTACCAGGATCGCATCTACGAGTTCCTTGGAGGCGCCAGCCATTTCGCTGAGTATCAATACGCCGTCGTTATTGATACGACTGGCTACGTATTCTTTACTAACGAGGTTCATACCGTCTCGCATAGGGGTCACCAGGCATATATCGGCGAAGTTGTAGAGGGCCGACAACATCTCCACCGGAAAGGAACGGTAGAAATATTGCACCGGATGCCAGTTCAGTGTCCTGAAGCGGGCGTTGATATGCCCTACCTTTTGGTCTATATCCTCTCTGAGCTGTTTATATTGAGGAACGGTATCCCTAGAAGGCACTACTATCATATACAGAAATACCTTCTCGATATATTGCGGGTAAAGCTCTAACAGCCTTTCGAAGGCTTCGAGTCGTTGTAATATTCCCTTGGAGTAATCCAGCCGATCAATGGAGAGAATCATTTTCTCCGTTTTGAACGCTTCGTGCAACTGCGCCATATTCGCACGCACGATTGGGTGCATGCCTAGGGTGGCATAGTTCTTTTCATCAATTCCCATTGGGAATGTTTCTACCACAATGGCCCTGTCATTAAAGGATACGATATTGGCAGATGCTTGGGCCGGCAACAACCGGGCTACGGCATCCAGGAAATGGCGGGTGTCATCGAATGTATGGAAGCCCATGAGGTCGGCTCCTAACATACCTTCCAATATCTCGGTACGCCAGGGTATCAGTCGGAACAGCTCGAAAGAGGGAAATGGAATATGCTGGAAGAAACCGATAGAGATTTCTGGCATCTCGGTTCGAATCATCCCCGGCAATAATAACAGTTGATAATCATGTATCCAGATGATATCTCCTGGTTCTGCGACGGAGAGTACCATATCCCGAAATTTCCGGTTCACTTGGAAATAGGCATCCCAGTTACTTTCTACATAGCGGGCATAAACGGACATATAGTGGAAAACCGGCCACAGTGTTTCGTTGCAAAAACCCTCATAATAGTTGTTGATTTCATCTTCAGTGAGGAAAACCGGCAGCAGGTTCATCTTTCTCAACTGAGCGGTGACTTTCTCCTGTTCCTTCTTATCGTTAATGACTTGTCCGGGCCATCCAATCCAGATGTTATTCCCTTCCCGATAAATAGACCCCAAACCGGTAGCCAATCCTCCTTCGCTAGTCTGCAGGACATGCGCACCGTCCTGTTCCTGAATCTTAACCGGCAGCCTGTTCGATACAATAATAGTTTTTCTCATAGTCTTATTATATATCTATTTTCAAAATACGTTCTGATGGGAAACAGCACACACAAATCAATAAATGTACCCGTAGAGCGGAACCGATAGATGATAGATAATAAAGCGCGTACAGCAGCGATGGTTCTTCAGGTGGGTTATCCGGAGATGGACAGGGCATTCCCAATAAATGCAATCAAAAGCAATGGTTCACAATATACAGAAAATGAAGGGGCTATGCAAACGAAGGGGTTAAAAAGCCGGGGCAAGGTACTCCCCGGTCCATTTAATTTACTTTTTTCCTAAAGTCATCAAAACTACTCCCGCAATCACAATAGCCGCAGCGGCAATCACCATAGAGGTAATGCTTTCATGGCCAATGGCCCAACCCAAGAAAAGGGCTACAATAGGATTAATATAGGCGTAAGTAGCGGTCAATTTGGGTGGCGCGTTTCGGGTCAGCCAACTATAGGAGGTATATCCTACTAATGATCCGATAAATACCAGGTAGAAATAGGCAGTCCAGCCGTCAGGAGGCATATGTAGGAAGCTGGAGGCAGTATTATCCTCTGTAATGGCGCTTACCAGTAAGGCGAAAACGCCTCCCGCCAGCATTTGAATAGCCGTGGAAGTGATTTGTGGCGGCATGGGCAAGCGGGGCACCATCAGAGAGCCAGTGGCCCAGCAAATATTCCCCAGGATAACAATCAGTACTGGCCATAACGGAAAGGCCTGTACGTTCTCCTGGTGGAACGGATTAAATAACAGGAACAGTCCTACGAAACCAACGGCAATTCCCAACAGCGTGGTGGTGGAAGGTCTGTTCTTACTGAAAAAGGCCCAGTCCAGTCCCATGAACCAGGCAGGCATGGCTGCCACGAGCAGGGCTACCAATCCGGATGGCATATAATGAACGGCCAGTGCCACGGTAGTATTTCCTATACCTATCAGTAACACCCCAACGAAAGAAGCAGCCACGATCTGGCGGAACTTGGGCAGTGTTCTCTCCCTATATACGCCAATGGCCAGGAGTACAATTCCCGCCAGGAAAAAGCGCATGGAAGACAGGTAAAAAGCCGGTACTGTGGCAGTGGCTATTTTCATACCCAAGTAGGTAGAGCCCCAGATAATATATACAGCAAACAGGTACAGCCATGTTTGGGTACTGATGCCTTTACCGGATGTTGGAGGATTCATTTACTTACGTTTTTTATTGCGTTGTTGGAAACGGGTCACTTTGTCAATATCTCCGCAGGTAGCCATACTACACCAGCGTCTGGAACTATTCTTACTCTTATCCAGAAATATCCAGCCGCAGCCAGGGCATTGTTTCACCTGTTTCAGTGGACCCGTAGATAGCAAATCCAGGGCATGCTGGGCAATATGCCAGTTCACCTGCTCCAGTGCTGGGGCATTAAACTGCAATTGTAAGAGGCCCTTGTCCTTACTCCAAACCAGTTCCATATTCGAATAGGCCTCGGAGATATAAGAAGAGAGGGTCAGTAGCGCTTGGGGGTCAGGTGCTTTGCCAGTGATTACCTGGAGGAAAATCTCATACAGCAGTTCCCGAAGCTGGATACTTTTCCCAAATACCTGTGCGGCTTTTTGGGGGTAAGATTTGGCGAGGCGATCCAGTGTCTGGATCGTTTTGTCCGACATGCCATTTACATGCTGGTACCAACTAGTGATATCCCGAAAGGAGTGCAGGTAATCTCCCTCTTCCGGTCGGAGACGGTGGCTGACTGTATTGATAAAATCCAGGCAGAGATCGCCACCCGTTAAACGGAGATTGCTGATAGATGGCTCACTGATCATTAGCGTAATGATTTAATGGAGCAGCTAAGGTACAAAGAAGTTTTAACCAGTAAAGTTATTTTTGATGGTTAATAAAATCCAGTGGCTACGGGGAGAAAAGAGCGACCTAAAGCAACGCTTGATCTTTTTGAATACAAATAATTAAGAATCAATTATTAGCAAAATGGAAATGCTATTAAAATCAGGATAGCCCAGCGGCCGAAATGATGGAATATTAAGCAGAGAAGAAAAACAAACCGCTTCAAAAAAGAAATGCAGACAGTGTGGGGATGCTGTCTGCAAGTTATATATATTTTAAATACTAACGTTAGAATATTTATCTATTTGTTTACATAGATTTCTATGACGGCATTTGTCGGGCGCCGAGGCGCCAAAAAGGTATCGACTAGCTGATAATTTTCTTTGAGCACATCCCTCAATTCGAAGGGATAAAAGTTATTTAAGCCTGGGGCATATTCGAACATGACCAAATCATAGTGGTGTTCCCTTACCTTCTTTTCGAACGCATGCAGTTGTCGGTTGAACATACCTACTCCCAGATGGTACCATAAGGGGTAATCTGGCCCCATTTCCAACTTATAAGGCATCGCCTCAGCTAAAGGTGTTAGCTCCGTCATATTCAGCACTTTAAGGCCCTCTTTTTTCGATTTTACGATCGGAAGGCTCATCACCCTATTGATGCCATTCACGGTGGAAGTCGGCATATAGATTTTTTTAAACACAGGCAAGGACGAAAAGATCCATTTGCCCACCGGCTCATCTGTAAAGGAACTGTCTGGTTTAACAATCATATAGTTATGTCGGGAGACAACATTCTCTCCTCCCACTGCCGCTACTTGATCAATCGTATGATGTGGAAAGAGCCTTTCCGTTAGGCGGTCAAAGTATTTCCAATAGGCCCCCGACCACCATAAGAGTAGCAACAATGATCCGAGCGACACGAATCTCCCGTTATCAACATTTATAGCCAACTTATTACATAACATGCTGGCTATAAACGCGAACGCAAATGCATGAAAGAAGATATTGTTATCTGGCGGGGTATAACTGGTGATCTGGAAGATAGCTGCTTCTGTCAGGATACCCAGTGTCAATAAAGTAAAGAGCACCTGTTTCCTATCGGTAAGCCATACACGTATGTTCCTAACCCCAGCGGCTACACTGAAGATCACCAACAAGAAATAGGCTTTAATCCAAACGGAATTGGTCATGACCTCCGTGAAAATATCATAAGGATCGAACCGGGAATTATGCGGGGCCTGCCCATGATTGAACCAATACCCGAAACCTGGTCCCAGTGGCTTGATTATCAATATAGCAATGGCTAGATACAGTCCTACGAATACAGGTATATCCACCCAGCGGCGAGTAATAATGCTATTATACATTACCAGCGCCAGCGCAATCAGCAAGGCCATGCCGCCGCCGTCTTGCTTCGTGAAAAATGAGAGGAAGAGAAAGAAAGCCGCTATGGTCATAAACAGCCATCTTGATAATTTCTGTTCCATGAATAACCCGCGCAGCAGAAAACTTAAACCCGCCAACTCATATACAATGACGGTATGATTGTACCAGGGCCAAAAATTTGAAAAGGAATAAGAGATGATAAAGACAAGAACACTCAACAAACGGATACCTGGTCGTACATCCAAGGCTTTTAAGATACCAGCAAAGGACAACCCCGCCAGGATATTCAGGAAAACCTGTGCCTTCACTAAGGTAATAAGCTGAGGTCCAAAGATTTTGAAAAACAGTGCGGGCACAATCCAGAATCCGTACCCCAGCGGCATACCGAAATCCTTATACGGCATCTGCCCCTCTGAAATACGATAAGCGCCTTCCCAGGATAAGAATATATTCACCCGGTAGGGAAATGTCATGAACAACGGAATAAGGGCAAAACCTATGATCAGTAGAATTTCAATGATAGCCCAATGTTGAGGCTTAAGGGATAATTTTGGCATAAGAATTCTTGGGATTCGCTACTTGTGTAATCTAATGGTAACATTAAGTGGTTCAAAAATAGGTGAATAAATTGTATCTTGTCGCGTCAACTTTGTCCCCCGATGAAATATTTGAAATTACTGCGCCCCAAGCACTGGGCTAAAAATGCCTTCTTGTTTATTCCGCTCTTCTTTGCCGGCCAACTCTTTAACCTGGAGAAAATTACTGAGCTGTTAATCGCTTTTATTGCTTTCAGTCTTACTGCTAGTAGCATTTATATCATTAATGATTACCAGGATATTGAAGCAGATCGCAAGCACCCTGTAAAATGTAAACGCCCCCTTGCTTCTGGAGAAATCTCTAAACCAGTGGCCCTCGTCATTTTTGCGCTTTGCATCTTGGTGGGTTTTGGTCTCTCCTATTATGTACGACAGAAATTCGCCTTCGTGGTGGGTATTTATTTCATCTTGAACCTGGGTTATTCCTTCGGCCTAAAAAATATCTCTATCCTGGATATTATTATCCTGGCCATTGGTTTTGTGCTGCGGGTGAAAGCTGGCGGCGTTGCCTCTGATGTGGCCATGTCGGAATGGTTGATGATCATGGTGTTTCTGCTGGCTTTATTTATGGCTATCGCGAAAAGAAGAGATGATGTACTTATCAAGATTGCATCTGGCCAGGAAATGCGCAAGGCGGCCAAAGGCTACAACCTGGATTTCATGAATGTAATGCTGGGGCTTGTGTCTGCGGTTATCATTGTGTCCTACCTGATGTATACCATGTCTCCGGAAACACAGACCCGTTTCCATACCTATCGGCTTTATTATACCTCCCTTTTTGTTATTGGGGGATTATTACGATATTTGCAAATAACCTACGTGGAGAACAATACTGGTTCTCCCACCAAGATCCTATATAAAGACCGTTTTATTCAATTAACCATTTTCCTGTGGGTCCTGAGTTTTTATGTTTTAATTTATTTACCCACTAACGTTAGATTCTTTGAATAATGCAAAAACGGTTAGCAAACTGGGGTAACTACCCCGCGATAGCCAGTGAGGAAAGTACTTTTACGCAAGAAGAACAGTTGCGGAGCTTCGTATCCGACAACCATGAACTAATTGCGCGCGGAAACGGCCGCTGCTATGGTGATGCCTCCTTGGGCAAACATAGCATCTCCATGCTGAAATACGACAAGGTACTGCTGTTCGATACCCAAAAAGGTATCCTGGAAACCCAAGCCGGTGTAACACTGGACCAACTGCTGGATATTATTGTTCCAAAAGGTTGGTTTCTCCCTATCACCCCTGGTACAAAATTCATCACCATTGGCGGTGCAGTAGCTTCTGATGTACATGGTAAAAACCACCATGTAGATGGCGCTTTTTCTAATCATATCATTGATATGGATGTGATCACAGGCACCGGAGAAACGGTTACCTGTTCGCCTACACAACATACAGAACTCTTCTGGGCTACCTGTGGCGGTATGGGACTTACTGGCGTCATTACCCGCGTGAAATTCGATCTCAAGAAAATTGAGACAGCCTATATCAAACAAACGCAGATCAAGGCTAAAAACCTGGAGGATGTCATCCGGTTATTTGAGGAGTATAAACATTATACTTACTCCATGGCCTGGATCGATTGCCTCAAAAAAGGCGACGCCTTCGGCAGAAGTATCCTGATCGTAGGAGAACATGCCCAACCAGCAGAGCTGAATGACAAACAACGTAAGGCCCCTCTTACGCTGCCGGCTAAACGAAAATTGACAATCCCTTTCAATCTGCCTTCATTTATTCTTAATACACTGACTGTCAAGATATTCAATTGGCTCTATTATAATAAAAACCTCAAACGGGAAATCAATAATGTAGTTCCCTATGAACCGTTTTTCTATCCCCTAGACGCCATTCTCCACTGGAACCGCGGTTACGGCAAGGCAGGTTTTGTACAGTACCAATTTGTATTGCCCCTGGAACATAAAGACGGCTTGGTAGCTATCCTGAAAAGGATCAGCGATAAAGGATGGGGATCTTTCCTAGCGGTGTTAAAAGTATTCGGCAACCAAGACAGCCTGATATCTTTCCCTATGGAAGGCTATACGCTGGCATTGGATTTTCCGGTACGTAAGGGACTCTTTGAATTCCTGGACGAACTAGATGAAATTGTATTGCAGTATGGAGGCCGACTCTATCTCTCCAAAGATGCCCGCATGAAACAGGAAGTATTCTGGAAGAGTTATCCCAACGCGGAGAAATTCGCTTCCATTGTACAACAGTATAATCCAGATAAGCGATTTACATCCCTGCAATCAGAGCGACTGTTACTAACGAAGTAGTTTTTTGCTCGCAAAGTCGCAAAGAGGCAAAGCAGCAAAGGATTGTGTTGTATAGTTTTGCTCGCAAAGAGGCAAGCGGAATAATGTATAGAGATGATATAACAACTTTGCGCCTTTGTTCCTTTGTGCCTTTGCGTGAAATGATTTTAATAGCTTTAACTAACACCTGCTAACCAAGTACTTCTTTAATCCCATGGCATCCGTACTAATATTAGGCGCTGGATCAGATATGGCCGTAGCCATCGCTCGTGAATTCGCCGCTAAAAAATATGATATCCTTCTTGCTGCCAGGAATAGCAACGCGCTCATTCCGCTGCAACAAGACCTCCAAATACGTTTCGATATAAAAGCCTCTGTACATGACTTTGATGCATTGGCCTTTGATACCCATGCCGCCTTTTATAATAATCTGCCCCAGGTCCCAGACATCACGATCTGTGTATTCGGCTACCTCGGCGAGCAGGAGAAAGCGGAGCAAAACTGGGACGAAACTGCCCGGATTATTCATACCAATTATACAGGGGCGGTGAGCATCCTGAATATTGTGGCGGAAAGCTATGCCGCCAGTGGCAAAGGACTCATTGTAGGCATTAGCTCCGTAGCCGGGGAAAGAGGTCGTATGAGCAATTATATTTATGGCAGCGCCAAAGCGGGTTTCACGGCTTACCTCAGCGGTCTCCGTAACCGACTCTTTCACAAAGGCATACACGTGATGAGTGTACAACCTGGATTCGTGAATACTCGAATGACACAGCACCTGAAACTGCCTCCAGTGATCACCGCCCAACCTGAGGATGTGGCAGTGGCTATATATAAAGGTGTAATGAAGAAAAAGAACACCCTCTACGTAAAATGGCATTGGCGATATATCATGCTGATTATTACATCCATTCCGGAAGGGATATTCAAAAAACTAAAGCTGTGACCATTGCATTTTTCGATTTCGACGGTACTATAACGACCAAGGATACACTCTGGGAAATCATCCGTTATCAGCGCGGTCAAAAATCGCTGGTGGCGGGCGTTGTCCGACTCCTTCCTGCACTCCTTGCTTTCAAGATGAAGCGTATCCCTGCTCAGCAGATGAAAGAAAGGGTGCTGACCCATTTCTTTGGTACTATGTCTGAAGTAGCATTTGCGGAAGGATGTAATCGCTTTTGTAGGGAGGCATTGCCAACACTGATTCGGGAACAGGCATTGCAGACCATACGCCAGCACCAGCAGCAAGGGCATGACGTGGTAGTGGTGACTGCATCGGCCACCCATTGGGTAGCCCCCTGGTGCGAGGCAATCGGGATTAAATGTATCGGCTCAGAGCTGGAAGTAAGAGATCAGGTGATAACGGGTAAGCTACAGGGAATCAACTGTAATGGGGATGAGAAGGTAAAAAGGATTCGGGCGGTATATAACCTAGAAGACTATACGAACGTCTATGCTTATGGCGATAGCTCCGGGGATAAACCCATGCTAGCATTGGCAGGCAACTATGCACATTTCAGGCCCTTCAGGGAAAAAGTTTCCTACGCAGATATATAAAAACAAGGAGTCCCACCAATTGGCGGGACTCCTTGTTTATTGATACAGATTGATTCCGGTGTATTATGCAGCTTTTGCGTCTTTAAGCTGCGCCGGGGTAATCAGGGCCGGCTTCAGTTTAATTATACCGATGAAATTCATCAGTTTCATCACCTGGTAGCTAGGATCCAGCTCAAACCATTTCTTAGCGAAGTTTGGACTGTCTTTAAACTTATGGTGATTATTCTGGAACAGTTCACCCATCAGGATGATACCGATAGGAGAAGAATTTTTAGACTTGTCTCCGTTATCGAAGTTACTGTAACCATATTTATGACCGCACCAGTTTACTACTGCACCCTGCACAGGTCCCATCAGGAAGTGAATAGGCAGCAGCAGGTACAGGTACCACATACCAGCAGGTACAAATGCAACATAGAAAGCGATGTATAATCCCATCCAGATAAAACGGGTGATGTTGTTGTCACCGAATTTATCCATTGCATCCCATTCTGGTAATGGCTCTTCCAGGAACTTTGGATCTACGTTATTTGTTTTGTGTAAAAATCCGTTATAAATTTTACGGGTATGCCACATCATTGACCATACATCTTTGAAGAAATGTGGAGAATGCGGATCTTGCTCAGTGTCGCTGAATTCGTGGTGCATGCGGTGCATTACACCGTAAGCTCTTGGAACCAGGTAGGATGAACCTTGGAAAAACCAGGTACAAAAATAAAAGAACCGCTCCCAGAATTTACTGGTAGTGTACATCTGGTGAGAAGCATATCGGTGCAAATAGAACGTGTGAAAAAACAAAGACGCGAACCAATGCACACAGAAGAATATCAGGATTGCTGTCATTTTCTAATTTATAAGTTGACAAATAAGCAGTAAAGGTAGCTTAATTACCTGGAACTGAGCGGAAAAGATACCTGATTATCCCCAAGGAAATGTTAAAATATCCTAGTGCAAACTTTTTCTGACCCTTCGTAACTCCAGCAGATTCAATCCATTACTTTCCATTCCTTGCACGGATGGCTGGATAAGATGAATCACTTCGTCGTAGAAAAGTGGTACTACCGGCGCCTCCTCCACGATAATACGGTCCATCGCTTGGTACTCGGCGTACCTTAGGCTGTCGTTCGTTTCCTGGAGGGATTGCAGGTATAATTTGTCATAGGCCCCATGGGCAAACCGGGTATAATTGGGCGGGGCGGGATTGCCGCTATAGAACATGGCCAAGTAGCTTTCTGCATCCGGGTAATCCGCAATCCAGCTACCTCTGAAGAACAAGGCCTGAGATTTGGCCGTTTGCTCCAGCAACAGACTTTTCTGGATGACCTCCACCTGAATATGAATACCGCTCTCCTGGAGCTGATTGGCTACATAGTTGGCCAGGTCGGCGTAAATAGGAATAGACAACAGTTTGATTACAGGAAGACCTTTTCCATCTGGGAAGCCGGCTTCTTTGAGGAGCTGGCGGGTCTTGGCCGGATTATAACGGTAACCGGGAACACGGGTACTGTCAAACGATGGCAAACCAGCGGGTACAAATCCAGCGGTAGCCGCCGTTCCTATGCCATTACGCAGATAGGTCATCATTTTCGTACGGTCGAAACCGTAGTTGATCGCTTGGCGAATCTTCTTCAGGCGCAGCGGGGAATTGCGGACAAGCTCTTGGGTACTATCGCACAAGATCCCGAGGTATTCAGTATTTAGATATGGATGCTTGTCCAATACCATTTTATCTTTCCATTCAGCTTTCAGGTCTCCTTTACGGGAAAGTACTTCATCTTTAAAGGAGGCGTCAATATCGTTCATGAAATCCAGTTGCCCTTGTCGGAACAATAGGAATTCTGTGGCTTTACTCTCCAGGAAGCTTACCTGTACGGCATCTAGGTATGGTAATGCATGGCCAGCGCTATCTTTTTCAAAGTAATGCGGGTTCTTATGGAGCACCAGTGCCTGACCTTCGTCCCAGAGGAAAAACTGGAAAGGTCCGGTACCGCAAGGATGATTGCGGAAGTCTTTCCCATATTTGGTGATGGCCTCATGCGGTACTACGGAGCAGTACTGCATACTCAGGATTCCCAGGATGGGATGGAATGGTTGGAGTAGTCGGAGTTGAAAGGTAGAATCATTCACCGCTATGAAAGCGGAATCCTTAGGCACACGGCCGTTGAATATCCAAGCACCGCTGGAAGCGGTGGCGGGGTCCATAATACGACGCAGACTATACACCACATCTTCGGCTACCATCCGGCGGCCTTTCCCTCCCGGGAAAATGTCATTGTCATGGAAATAAACATCCGTACGGAGGTGGAACGTAAACGTCTGATGGTCTGGAGATTCCTCCCAGCTTTTGGCCAGCGAGGGTTTCATCTGCAACTGGTCATCTATCTCTACTAATGTATTATACAACTGATGAACGGCCCATAATACGGCCTGGTTGCGGGCAAATGCGGGATCAAGACTGGCAATACCTTCCACTTGGTTATAGCGGAATACCTGTTTATCCGATTTTCCGGAAGGCCCACAGCCTCCGAAAATCAAAACAATAGCCATTAAATTAAATCCAAATATAACCGCCTGACAATAACAACTTTTCATTTGGCAGTAAATTAATATCTTTCCCGAAATAAATCATATCGAATTATGCGCGGCATAAAATTGTTCTGCCTGGCAATGCTGGCCACCGGTGCCAGTTTTGCTCAAACCAAATTTACCAGGGCAGATACCCTCAGAGGAAGCATTACCCCCGAAAGAGCCTGGTGGGATGTAACCAGTTATGACCTCCATGTCAACGTTAACCTGGAAGACTCCACCATCAACGGGTTTAATACCATCACCTATACCATCCTGAAAGCCGATAGTACTATGCAAATAGACCTCCAGGAACCTATGGTGATAGACAGTATTTTACAGGATAAACACTCTCTGGAATTTACCAGGGATGGTAATGCCTGGTTTGTGAAGATCAAGTCTCCCCAACTGCCTAAAAAATCCGCTAAAATCACCATCTTCTATTCTGGAAAACCACATGGGGCCCGCAATGCGCCATGGGATGGCGGCGTAGTATGGGCGAAAGACAGAGAGGGACGTCCATGGATTGCTACCGCCGTCCAAGGATTTGGCGCCAGCGCCTGGTGGCCAAATAAAGACCATCAATACGACGAGCCAGAAAATATGGATATTTCCCTGACTGTTCCCGCAGAGCTGATGGCAGTTTCCAATGGCCGACTGAAAAAGACCATTCCTAATGCGGATGGTACCACCACTTACAAATGGCATGTCTCCAATCCTATCAATAACTACGATGTAACCATGGATATTGGTCACTATACCGAAATCAAGGACAGCTATAAAGGAGAAGGTGGTAAGCTAGATTTATCCTACTGGGTATTGGATTATGATGTAGACACCGCCCGCACTCATTTCGAAGTGGTAAAACCAATGCTCAAATGCTTTGAATATTGGTTTGGAAAATATCCTTTTTATGAAGACAGCTATAAACTGGTAGAAACACCTTTCCTCGGTATGGAACACCAGAGTGCGGTGGCCTATGGCAATAAATTCAAGATGGGATACCTGGGCAGAGACCTCTCTGGTACGGGTTGGGGACTGAAATGGGATTTTATCATTGTTCACGAAAGTGGCCATGAATGGTTTGGCAATAATATCACCACCAAAGATCTGGCAGACATGTGGGTACACGAGGCATTTACCAATTATTCCGAAACCCTCTTTACCACTTGTCAGTTTGGACCGAAAGCCGGTAATGAATATGCGCATGGCATCAGGAAAAACATCAAAAATGATGTACCTATTATCCCTGCGTACAATGTGAATGCAGAAGGCAGTGGAGATATGTATTACAAAGGCGCCCAGATGATCCATATGATTCGTCAGATTATGGGTAGCGACGAGGCTTTCCGCCAACTGCTGCGCGGTATGAATAAAACCTTCTGGCATCAAACAGTTACTGGTAGGCAGGTGCAGGATTATATCAATTCCTTTACCGGTATCAATCTGAATAAGATGTATGAACAATACCTGACTAAAACCACCCTTCCAACGCTGGAATACCGGATCATTGGCCAGCAGTTGCAATTCCGTTGGGTGAGTGAAGTAAAGGATTTCAACATGCCAGTGAAAGTAAAGTTGAACGAAAGCGGCTATACCCTGATTTATCCTGGAACGATGTGGCATACCGCCAGCTTTACACTGCCGAAGGCAAAGGATTTCGAGGTGGATCCTAATTTCTATATCAATGTAAAAGAAGTGAAATAATAAAAGGCTCCTGCATGGCAGGAACAACGAAAAATAGAAAATAGAAAGGGAATTGACGTAGTGTCAATTCCCTTTTTCATACAGCTTTTTATTTTTGAAAGTCTTGCGGTTTTGCTACCGCAGACACGGAGTAATCGGACGGAATGCCCTCTCGAGGGTTTGGTGCAACTACTTCTTCAATAATTTGAAAGCATGACCTCTGCTGTTATTCAAAAAGCCGTATGCGGCCCACAGCACAGACAGTGGTTCTATATTTCTGCTCATTTCTATTCTGCCCATATCTGCAATATCATACCATCCCATTTGCTGGAGCAGTTTTCTGACCAAGTGTTTGGCTTCCGGGTTGTTGCCAGCGATAAACATGGTAGGTGTTCCTTCCTGAAAACTGGGAAGGAGCATATGCTCATGTCCGATGCAGCTAAGTGCTTTCACTACGCTTGCATCTGGTGGCAGCCAGGCCTGGATTTGCTCTCCGGCAGAATGATTGTGCCCGATGATCAGGTTAAGGCGTCCGAATTCATCCGGGCCTTTTCCATCCACAGGATTGGTGACATCTACAACGGTCTTGTTTTTGAAATTCCAAATACCGGCAGATTCTATAGCTTTTTGTGTACCGATCCAGCTAGTACAGATCAGAATAAGTTCCCCGAATTCAGCCGCATGACGAAAAGTACCAATGGCCACCTGGTCGCCCTGGTGTTTGGCCCATTGTTGCAATGATTCCCGAGCCGGATTGCGGGTGCCTATTGTGATTTGGTGCCCTGTCTGAATAAGGCCTTTACCAAGGGTAAGTCCTACGGGACCGCTACCCAGGATACCAATCTTCATAGCCCCTAAATGATTGGGTGAATTATGAAGTTACGGAAATCCTGCTAAACAAAAAAGGCGTTAGCCCACCGGTTGTGCTGCCATCAGATAGCCCAGGAATTTCTGCATTCCCTGGCGTTTGGCAGGTGTCAGCGGGTAGCTGATATTCTGTACATAGTAGGTAGTGAGGTCGTATACATCATACGGATTCTCGGCTACTACAGCAGGGATATTACTGATACCGATACCAGTGGCATTATTAAAGGCGCTGGTAAAGGCTTCCGGCAATGGTTTGTTGCTGATCCAGGCCGCAAATACGAAAGGCAGGCTGGTAAAACGCATCCAGTGTTCTGCCAGATCATAGATAAACGGAGATATATGGCGTTGTTTCAGGGCGCGATCGCCGATCACCAGGCCGGCATCTGTCCCTTTAATATTGGCTTCATAGTCCCCGTTGGTGGCTACAAACTCCACATCCAGCTTCCAGTATTCTTTTACCAACACTTTCAGGAGCGCTACCGAAGTACGGCTCTGATAATCCAGGTAAATTCTTTTAATGTCATGAAGGGGCACCTCACTGTACAAACATACCGATGCTACTGGTCCCTCTGCTCCTATGCAGTAATCAGCGATGATATGGTACTCTTTTAGTTTAGGTATAATGGCTACTGGCACCAGCGCCACGTCTACTTCTCCGTCTATCAGTTGCTGCGCTATTTTAGCCGGATAGTCCATTGATAATTCCATCATATCCATCACCGGATGATTCCTGAATCCATACAATAAAGGCTTCGTATTCAAATAACTTACAGCCGCTACTTTTACTTTCCGTTCCAATTTCTGTAATTTTGAAGCTGCAAAAGTAACTAAATTATGCAATTACAACCATTAACTGCCATTTCTCCGCTGGACGGGCGCTATCGCAAGCAACTGGACGAGCTGGCCAATTATTTCTCTGAATTTGCGTTGATCCGTTACCGTGTGATGGTAGAGGTGGAATACTTTATTGCGCTCGCAGAGCAAAAATTATTTACGCTGCCAAAAGCCAAGGTACCCGCATTGCGCAAGATCTACCAGGAATTTACTGTAGAGAATGCCCAACTGATCAAGGACACGGAAAAGATCACCAATCACGATGTGAAGGCAGTAGAATACTTCCTGAAAAATGAACTGAAGAACCTCGGTCTGGAAGACAAACTGGAATGGGTACACTTCGGTCTGACCTCTCAGGATGTGAACAACACGGCTACCCCGCTGTTCTGGAAAGACGCTATCGAGCATGTATATATGCCCGCTATGGCGAATATGGTATTGGAACTCTCCAAAATGGCTAAAGCCTGGATGAAAGTGCCTATGCTGGCGCGTACACATGGACAACCAGCGTCTCCAACCATTCTCGGTAAGGAAATCATGGTATTCGTAGAAAGACTGGAAGGTCAGATTAAACTGCTCAGCGAAATTCCTTTTGCAGCGAAATTTGGTGGCGCTACTGGTAACTTCAATGCACACCACGTAGCTTTCCCTAAAATCAACTGGGAAAAATTCGGGGAGAAATTCGTGAACAATACCCTCGGCCTGCAAAGAATGAAATATACCACGCAGATCGAACATTACGACAATATCTCCGCTCAGTTTGATACCCTGAAACGTATCAATACCATCCTCATTGATTTCTCTCGTGATATATGGCAATACATCTCCATGGATTACTTCAAACAGAAAATCAAGAAAGATGAAGTAGGCTCCTCAGCTATGCCGCACAAGGTAAATCCGATCGATTTCGAAAATGCAGAAGGTAACCTGGGTCTGGCTAACGCTATCTTCGAACACCTCAGCGCCAAACTGCCGATTTCCCGTCTGCAGCGCGACCTGACCGATTCTACTGTACTGCGTAACCTGGGCGTTCCTTTCGGACATACCATCTTGGCTACTAAATCTATCCAAAAAGGCTTGTCTAAACTGATCCTCAACGAAGCCAAACTGCATAACGACCTGGAACAAAACTGGGCGGTAGTAGCAGAAGCTATCCAGACAGTACTGCGCCGTGAAAACTATCCGCAGCCATACGAGGCGCTGAAAGCCCTCACCCGTGGCGGCGATGCAATCACTAAGCAAAGTATGCACAAGTTCATTGATGGGCTCAAAATCAGTGCTGCATTGAAAAAAGAACTCAAAGCGATCACTCCACAGAACTATACCGGTATCTGGTAATAAATAAAAAGTCCGCAGTTATTAGCTGCGGACTTTTTTTTACAATGACTCTCGAAAGCAACCGGCAGAATTCTAGTCCTGCCTTATTTCGAATGCTTTCTCCCCTGCCTTCCCGGTCAGGGAAAAATTAAAAATATATTTACCGGATGGTAGACCGGTCAGTTGCACCCTTTGTGCGGATGCAAGACTGCTGGGCTCAAACGGGATGATACGTACAGGTATATGCTGATCATTCAGTACAGTCAGTATCACAGGCCCTCTTACATTATTTCCAGCAACACTTATCTCAAATCTATTCGCATATGGCCCTTCCTGACGGATGGTATATGCTTTCTCTCCCACCGAAAATATACCGGCCAATTGAGAGGCCATCAATATTAAGCTCCATTGATCCATTATCTTTTGTTAATGAATGAATAATTAAATTAAACTTCATCATGGAGTTTTTCTGAGGAAGATGGATCGTTAACAACGAGGGTTAATCATTATTACGCCCCAAAGATAAAACAGCTATTTGAATTAAATAAATTTCATAGATGTGTTTTTTGTTAAGTGTTAGTTAACGCTGAAAGTCGCTCAGAATACGTCTTTCAGGTGCACCAACTCCGGACTGTGCCCCCGGCGCAGCACGATGGAAATAATATCAAATCGGATTGCCTGCGGATGGAGATCATACGTTTCTAAGTAATGCGCAGCCGCTGCTCGGATATGCGCTTCCTTGACAACTGTAACCGCGTCTTCCGGAAATCCAAAATGCGTACTACTTCTTGTTTTTACTTCTATGAAATAAATAGTACCTCCACGCTCCGCAATAATATCCAGTTCATATCTTCCATATTTCCAGTTCACATGCCGGATGCTGCAATAACCAGCAGTATACTGCGCCGCCAGTTGTTCCCCTTGTTTTCCGATATTGCGGTTACTGTTCATAATAATTCTATTATTTTTGCGACTCAACTTTACAAACCGAGTTACTCAATATGAAACTATTCAGACTGGACGGAAAAGTTCAACACTATGCATGGGGAGGATATGAATATATCCCAGCGTTACTGGGAATTGCAGCTACTGACAAACCCAGTGCTGAATACTGGATGGGGGCACACCAAAGCGCTCCCAGCACCATTACCACCGATAAAGGCCCTGTGGCACTGAATACCCTTATTCAGGAAAATCCTATTGCCACCATCGGCCAGCAGATACAGGACCAATTCGGTCAACTGCCCTATCTGTTTAAAATCCTGGATGTAAAAGACATGCTGTCTATCCAAGTGCATCCTACTAAAACTGAAGCGGAAAAAGGGTTTGCGAGAGAGAACGCTGCAGGCATGCCTGCCAATGCTCCCGACAGAAATTATAAGGATGCCAACCATAAACCTGAAATCATGGTGGCCCTCAGCGAATTCTGGTTGCTCCACGGTTTCTTGCCTGAAGCACAACTGAAAAAAGTACTCCTGGATACACCGGAATTCACCTCACTGGTAAGTATATACGACGCAGAAGGCTACTTCGGTTTGTATAAAACAGTGATGGAAATGCCACAGGCAATGGTGAATATTCTCCTGCGCCCACTGACAGAACGCGCTATCCCACTGTATAAAAACAACCATCTCGAAAAATCAGATCCTGCTTTCTGGGCGGCAAGAGCAGTGCTCAACGATCCTGCTAGCATGGAAAAACTAGACAGAGGTATCTTCTCTATTTACTTCTTTAATATCGTGCATTGTCATCCAGGACAGGCGGTATTCCAAGATGCTGGCATTCCGCACGCATACCTGGAAGGCCAGAACGTAGAACTGATGGCTAACTCTGATAATGTGCTCCGCGGCGGTCTTACTCCTAAACATATCGACGTACCTGAACTGCTGAAGCATACCCGCTTTGAAGCCGTTCATCCAAATATTATCAGCGGCGATAAAACCAATGATGGATTAGAAACAATCTATCCTACGCCTGCACCGGATTTCGTAGTAAGCGATATCCAAGTGAAAGCTGGCCAAACCTATCAGCATGAAGCAAATGCTCCTGAAATCATGATCGTGATGAATGGTAATGCCACCATCAGCGATAACGAAACAGAGCTTACTTTACATAAAGGTCAGTGCGTGTTTGCAGCAATTGGCGCACAATACAAGATTACTACAGACAGTCACGCAGCCATTTACAAGGCTACTGTGCCAGTTAAATAAGATGCTATGCATAAAAAAATCCTCCGCCTGTAAACAAGCGGAGGATTTTTTATATCGATCATTGGGTTAGTCCATTACAATGACGGTTTTACCTTTCCCTCTGCCGCGGCGACTTTCCAAAATAGCATCGGGGACCTCTTCCAGGTGAATTTTTGTTTCTAGCGGAATACTGAGCTCCCCACTATCTATGATGGCTGCCAACTTATCCAATGCAGCAGGTGAACCTTTGGTTTCAAAGTTGCCACCATGGAAGCCTCTTGCCTGCATTTCATTTTCATCCGCTACAAACACAGTAGTAAAAGCGCCGCCGCCTGGCCGAAGCAAACTCAGGTTCTTACTAAACCCAGGAGCAGGGCTCACCAAATCTATAATGCCGTGTACGCCCTCTGGAAACTGCCGTTGTACTTGTTCTGCCACTGGGGCTTCTTCATAATTAATGATATAAGTTGCTCCCAGTTTTTTCATCCGATCTCCTCCTTCTCTATCAGAAACAGTAGCGATCACTTTAATTCCTTCCTGGGCGGCCATCTGCGTGGTATAAGAGCCGACGCCGCCAGTAGAACCTAATACAAGCAATAGATCTCCTTTGTGTAAATGCAGTCCTTCCAGCATTTGTTGCGCAGTCATGCCTGAAGTAGGCACTGCGGCCGCTTCAGCAGGTGTGACCGTTTTGGGCGAATGTGTAATATTCGCTTTTTCGGGTACTATAATGTATTCTGCATAACTACCTTCTCCTACAGGTACATGGAGAAATTGCCCGTAAACTTTATCTCCTTTTTTAAATCTTGTAACGCCGTCAGCAACTTCTTCTACCACACCAGCGCCATCCACACCTAATATCATAGGAAAAGTATGTTTCATCTTATCCTGCAAGATACCATCAATCATTTTCCAGTCGAATGGATTCATTCCGGCTGCTTCCATCTTTACTAGCATAGCTCCAGACCTTAACTCCGGCTTGGGTAGCTCCATCAGTTCAGGAACTCCTTTGATTTTTCTTATAGCAACTGCTTTCATGACGTTGATTTTTGTCTTCCTAAATTTAATTTATTTCTCCAACAAACTATTTTTATTCATCATCACCTTTACCCATTTTAATTTTAACCTTTCCGCCCTCATCTACCGCGCGCAACCGCAGGATGATTCCTTTCCGACTGCGCCTGAACCGCTCTTGAGGATCGGTGATGGAGGTATCTTTATTGGGATTTCGCAGCGGTACTTCCATTTGAATATTAGTGCCGCCGCCAATTCCATACACGCCTTGCAAATCTATATTCACAGCACTGGACGACACGCGCATGGGAGGAATATATACCTTCCCATTTTCCACCCGAAACGTATTGTTCAAATTAGCAATGGTGATACTGTCTAGTCGGCGCTTACGGAAAAGAAAATTTCCGATATCTCCCAGCGGTGAAAAATCTACCAGTGCCCCTTTTTTCATACTCAGTTGAATCGTACCGTTTAGGGAGCGCTTCGCCAATGTACCATTGTCGAGCACATTCCCTTTCATATTGGTTTTAACACTGGCAATACCTTTTATATTTTTATAGGTAAGTCCGTCCATGCCGAAATTATCAAAGGCATAAAACAGTTGCGAGAGATTCACATTCGTAAAACTAGCAGCTACATCAAAGAAGTTGTTAATGCCCTGCTGATGTATCTTTCCCTGTAGTCCCAACGTTCCGCTGGCATGCTGTAGGGAGATGCGGTTCAATAGGATATCATCCGCTGTTAGTAGCAGCGAGGCGTTTACTTGTTGCGCAGTGAAATGTTTGTAAACCGTTTTATCCAGTTGTACTTGCATTTTCACATTGCAGGCCTCCAGTACGGATTCCAACTGATTCCCCACTCGCCCTATCTTTGCTTTCCTGGCGGCAACTGATTGCTTTTTACCCTTACGAGGACTCAAATACGATCGGAATTCATTCAGGTCTACCAGTGGACTATGTATATTCCATTCTAGCAAAATTTTGTCTGGCGCCGTAAAATAGAAGTTCAATACATTTTTCATTTGTCCATTCATGAAAAGTGTACTGTTCGCGGATTGCAGCCGAATATTTTCCAATAGAAGATCTTGTCCTGTAAAACGCAAAGTGGCATTACAGTTTTTAAATTGTAAGGCACGCGGCGCATATGTAAATGCAGCGCCACTTACTTGCACAATGCCCATCAGCGAGGAAGCGGACGTATCATTTTTCATGATTGGTCCGGTGTAGTTCAGGTCGGCCACCGCCTGCCCGGAATCGAAATGCAAAGGCAGCGCATTGGCATTATCGTTCAGATTCGTCAATGGAAAGGACGATTTAAAATGCCCTCTCAGCAAGGGTTGCTTCAGGTTCACTACTCGAATAGTATCGGCCATTAGAGGCACAGCGCCAAGCGCAGCAGAAAGGTTAAATATACTGATGGCTGCATTGGCATCTGTATGATCGGGAATATCCAGTACCTGGTTATTGAACCGACCGGTAAAACTACAATTAGACCACGCGCCGAGGGAGCTCTGAAGCACGTTGCCAGTGGTTTTCCAGGTAACTACCACATGAGGCGTATCCCTGTATTTCATATAGCCATCTATGTTAGCGGTAGCGTCCAGTGGCTTTTGGAGTCCGATATTATTCAGCTTTCCTGAAATATTTGGCGGTAGCCAGGAAGCACCCTCGCTCAGCAGCAGCTCATTGGCGATAATTCGAAGACTGAATGAAGGAGGTTTTTCTGTAAATACAAAGGTACCGCCCAATGTCACGGGCTTTCCATCAATCATAATTTTCTGACCGGGGATACGCAGTACTTTTGATTTTCGATTAAAGGAAAGTAGCAATGGCAGGTCCAGTTCTTTGTCTTTCAGGTAGCTGCCTTTAAGGGTATTGAATTCAAATTGCCTAGAGAGTATTCTTGTGTAGAGGGAAATAGCAGCAGAATCCCCGTGGTTCACCAGGCTACCAGACAATTCCTTAATTAGCAGATCAAACAGTTTTTGTTTTTGTTTATTCTCAATAACGAAGCTAACGTTTTCCAGTTGCAGCTTCCCGATATCTGCTTGTTTGGATGGGGAGGATGGTGATTTAGGGCGAAATAAACTGGTATTCGTATAGCCGCTGCTGTCAGTATACAGGCAAATACTACCATTCTCTAGGATCACTTCCTTTATCTTGAGCCGTTTGCGCAGCAGGGACCAGGTATTTAGCTTAATATAGATATGTTGTATATCCATCAAATAGCGATGATGGGTTACAAAAAGGCTATCCTGCAACTGTACGTGGCTAAGGTTAAGGGATATATTGGGGAAGTTCTTTACCAGAGAGGGTTCCATATCACCAATGGTTAACTTCCCGGATATCCTGCCGTCTATCTGCGCTGTGATTTGTTTGAGAAAATCGGCCTTGTTGGCCCTTATATATAATGCCAGTCCAATTAACAGTAGCAAAAGAATTCCCAGAATTCCTCCTGCAATAAATAGAGTTAGCCGAAGCCATTTACGCATGCCAGTGGTTTATAGGTGTAAACACCATTCAGGCAAGGGATGTTCGGTAAGGACGGTATTAATTCCTAGCAGTAAATTTGCTAAATCTTTCTTTTACGGCCAGCAAATCTCTTGCCGTCATATTGGATGTACTTTTCAAAATAGACAGGAAATATTCAATTTCATCCGGTTGGCCGGGGCATCCGATGTTATGTAGTTCACCACTTTGGTTCTTCATGCGGCTATTCGCCACGAGCTTACCATCGGGGCCAAAGATGAGCCAGAAAGGAATACCTTCATCATCGCCATGGTATTGTGTGAGTAGCTCCATCCCCCCAGGGTTTTCATTGGCTACTTTTTCGCCTCTTTCCTGTACTGTAATATGGCGGATAACATAATTTTTATCGAAGAGATGACGGATACTTGGATCGTTCATGGCATCATCCATTTTATGGCACCAGCCACACCAAGACGCATGGAACATAATAAAGACATGCTTCTTTTCTTTGGAGGCCTGTTCTGTAGCTTCTTTCAAGACCTGTTGGGCGGGAGGAGGCGTCTGTTGGGCAAACACAGCAACCGAGATGAACACAAACAAAAATGGGAGCAGTATATTCTTCATAAAATTGCTTTACTCAAATATACTTACTCCCGTTTAATTTATCTCTATGTATCAGAATGACCTGATTTACCTGATTACATTAGATTTTTTCAGCCGCAAAGCCGGCTTTTGCCACCACAGCAGCTACTTCTTCAGCAGTCTTGCCATGTGCTTCTACGGTTAGTATTTTTTCATCCACTTTGGTGTCTACATTCCAGTGGCTAATACCTTCTTCTTTATTCAGATGTGGCGTAACTGCTGCTACACAGCCACTGCAATTGATGTTTGTTTTGAATTTGTACGTTTCCATATTGATTTGAATTTATATAAAATTAGTGATTACGTATAGGCGTTACCGTATTAGGATGTCTGCCGATTGACTTTTCAAAGGTCGCTCAGATACAGTGGGGAACTGTTATACAATCTTTACTATGATTTATATAATTTCTTCGGTGGTACAATCTCCTGCCCGTCTCTCCAGGGTAGACTAAAAATGAAATCGGGAATGACGTCTGCGACATCATTCCCGATTTATTTATCTTTTCGTTGTCCCTGCCCAGTGGGCCGGGACAACAGGCTAAAGAGTAATTCTTACTATTCATCCAGTTTCAGTACGGCCAGGAATGCTTCCTGTGGTACTTCTACGTTTCCGATTTGACGCATACGTTTTTTACCTTCTTTCTGTTTCTCCAGGAGTTTACGTTTACGGGAGATGTCACCACCATAACATTTTGCGGTTACGTCTTTACGCATTGCGCTGATGTTTTCACGGGCAACGATCTTCGCGCCCACAGCGGCCTGGATGGCGATCAAGAATTGTTGGCGTGGCAGCAGTTCTTTCAGTTTTTCGCAAAGTTTGCGACCGAAATCCTGTGCACGGCTGCGGTGAATCAGGGCGCTCAAGGCATCCACTTTATCACCGTTCAACAGGATATCCATTTTCACAATATCGCTTTCACGGAAGCCAATCGGCGTATAGTCAAAAGACGCATAACCACGGGTTTGGCTTTTTAACTTATCATAGAAGTCGAACACGATTTCTGTCAACGGCAGTTCAAACATCAGTTCCACGCGGGTAGTGGTCAGGTAGCTTTGGTTCAGCAAGAGACCACGTTTACCCAGACAGAGCGTCATGATGTTACCGATATAATCTGGTTTGGTGATGATCTGTGCACGAATCCAAGGTTCTTCGATTTTGGACATCTTGGTAGGGTCCGGCATTTCTGACGGGTTATTTACCGTGATGGCTTTTTCTTCTTTGGTATCATAGGCGATAAAGCCTACGTTTGGAACTGTGGTGATTACTGTTTGGTTAAACTCACGCTCCAGTCTTTCCTGGATGATTTCCATGTGGAGCATACCGAGGAAGCCGCAACGGAAACCGAAACCAAGTGCCTGAGAAGTTTCCAATTCATATGTCAGAGAAGCGTCATTCAGTTGGAGTTTATCCATACAATCACGCAGCTCTTCGAAATCTTCTGTTACCACAGGGAAGATACCAGCAAATACCATTGGCTTTACTTCCTGGAAACCTTTGATGCCATCCAGGCAAGGGTTGCTAGCCAGGGTGATGGTATCCCCTACTTTTACTTCTTTGGCATTTTTAATACCGGTGATGATATAACCTACGTCTCCGGTGTGCACCTCGTTCTTCGGTTCGAGGCCGAGTTTGAGGATACCTACCTCATCGGCTTCATATTCTTCGCCGGTGTTGACAAAGCGGATTTTATCGCCTTTCTTAAGTGTACCGTTATATATGCGGAAATAAGCGATAATACCACGGAAGGAGTTAAATACGGAGTCAAAGATCAGGGCCTGCAGCGGTGCTTCCGGATTGCCTTCAGGGGCAGGGATACGGGCAACAATCGCTTCCAGGATTTCCTCAATACCAATACCGGTTTTACCGGAAGCCAGGAGGATATCTTCGTCCTTAACACCGATCAATTCGATAATTTGGTCTTTTACTTCCTCGATCATTGCGCCTGGCATATCAATTTTATTGATAACAGGGATGATTTCGAGGTCGTTTTCCAATGCCAGGTAAAGGTTGGAAATCGTTTGTGCTTGGATACCTTGTGCAGCATCTACCAGGAGAAGGGCGCCTTCACAAGCAGCCAGTGCGCGGGATACTTCATAAGAGAAGTCCACGTGGCCGGGAGTATCGATCAGGTTAAAAGTATATTTTTCACCGTTCTTGGCGGTGTAGTTCATTTGAATAGCGTGACTCTTAATGGTAATCCCTTTTTCACGCTCCAGATCCATGTCGTCCAGTACCTGCGCTTGCATGTCGCGGTCTGAAATTGTTTTGGTAAACTCCAACAAACGGTCAGCCAGGGTACTCTTACCGTGGTCAATATGGGCAATAATACAAAAATTGCGAATATTCTTCATATGATGATTTACTGGTACGATGGATGATCTCATTGCAGATCAGGCCATTTCAGCCCGCAAAGGTATTAAAATTAGTTGGTTTATTTGGTGAATGTTTAATTTATCTGCACCTTAGTAAAACAACGATCATTCATCTCTTAAAATAAGGGTCTATGGAACTTACACAGGAATTTGAACAGGCGGTAGCAACTAGTAAAACTCTCCCTGAAAAGCCATCTAACGAAATCCTGTTGCAGCTATATTCTTTATATAAGCAAGCAACAGAAGGCGATGCCACTGGAGACGGACCATCCAATCCATTTGATTTTGTAGCAAAAGCCAAACACAATGCCTGGGAAGAGCAAAAAGGCAAATCCAAGGAAGATGCCATGAAAGAGTACGTTGCACTGGTGCAGCGATTGAAAGGTTAATTGATTTAATTTTGTAGAATGATACCCACAAATACATTTACGGAAAGAACGCAACATTTTCTGGATCTGGAAGAACAGTATGGCGCACATAACTATCACCCTTTACCTGTGGTTTTGGACCGAGGCAAGGGCGTATACCTGTGGGACGTTGACGGTAAACAATACTACGATTTCCTCTCGGGCTATAGTGCTGTAAACCAAGGGCATTGTCACCCTGCGATTATAGCCACCCTGATTGAACAGGCACAAAAACTTACTTTAACCTCCCGCGCATTTCATAGCGATCTGTTAGGAGAATATGCGGAATATATCACCCGCTACTTCGGGTATGATAAAGTCCTGCCGATGAACACGGGCGTGGAAGCCGTAGAAACTGCCCTGAAGCTGTGTCGCCGTTGGGGATACCAAGTAAAAGGTATTCCTGAAAACAAGGCTAAGATTATCGTTTGCGGCCATAATTTCCACGGACGTACTTTAAATGTGATCTCCTTCAGTACCGATCCGGATGCTAGAAATAATTTTGGTCCTTACATGCCAGGTTATGAAATTATTCCTTTCAATAACCTGAATGCACTGGAACAGGCCCTGCAAGATAAAAATGTAGCAGGCTTCCTGGTAGAACCTATCCAGGGAGAAGCCGGTGTGGTAGTACCTGACGAAGGCTATCTTGCACAGGCTTACCAGTATTGTAAAGATGCCCATGTGCTGTTTATGGCCGATGAAATCCAAACGGGCCTTGCACGTACCGGCAAAATGCTGGCTTGTGATCACGAAAATGTAAGACCTGATATCCTGATACTTGGCAAAGCTTTGTCGGGCGGAACCTTGCCTGTGAGCGCTGTCCTCGCCGATGACGATATCATGCTGACAATCAAACCAGGAGAACACGGTTCCACTTACGGTGGTAATCCACTGGCCTGTAAAGTGGCCATCACTGCGCTGGAAGTACTCAAGACCGAAAAAATGGCGGAAAATGCCGAGGCGATGGGAATACTGCTGCGTAAGGCCTTGCACGATATCCAATCTCCTTACATTACCACCATCCGTGGAAAAGGCTTGCTAAATGCAATCGTCGTTAAACACGATGACCCTGAAGCGGCCTGGGACCTCTGCCTCACCTTAAAAGAAAATGGCTTGCTGGCAAAACCCACCCATGGCGATAAAATCCGCTTCGCCCCACCCCTGCTGATTAATGCAGCCCAGGTGTTGGATTGTGTAAGCATCATTCAGCGCAGCCTGGAATCAACATTCCACCGCTAGACATCAGGAATTTAAAATTATTACATACATGGCGGACAGCCACAAAGCCATCCGAAGCTCCGGATGGAGTACCGACTTATTAGTCGGTTTCCCAGATGGGTTATTCCTGCTTTTCTTTTCTACGCAGGTCATACAGCATTTCGCCATGGAAGTGCAAACATTCTACAACCTCCAGTTGGCCATTTGGATCATTGGTACGTTGCTGGTAATGTTTAGTGCTTTCCACGCCAATCGCGGAGATTTGCAGCATGACAATCCCCTGCTCACTCCCGAAGAAAAGAAGAAATTACAGGGATTGGATATCAGTGAAACAACCATTGATCATATCGCAGAGGAAATGAAAAAAGATGCGGATTTATGGGAACGTACACTGGAGGAAGAACAGGTGAAGGAAACTACGTTTAGTCGTGGCCGTGCCATCAGAAGTTCCATATTTACAGGACTCTTTTTTCTGATGGGCGGTGCATTGTCAGTGTGTCCGTATCTCTCTAATGAAAACTTCAATGCTGCTTCTCAAACCAGCATGATGTTGGTTTTCCTGGGATTAACAATATTCAGCTTTATCAAAGCCAAATTAACAGCACAGCGCCCATTACCAATTGTTATACGTTATTGGTTAATGGGCGCTGGTGTAATGGCAGGTACTTGGATCCTGCAGAAAGTATGGTAAGTGTTTATTGATCTACCCTGGTAAACAGCACAGATAAGAATGCTGCCAGTGCAGCCACTACAGAAATATATAATGCGATATGCACCTGTGGACAAATACCCACCTCACAACGGGAGAAAATCAAGACATTCCGGAATGTCCATGCCAGCAGGAATCCGCATACAAACAGATTGACACGCAGGGTCCATTTTTTACGCAATGCAAACATGACCAAACCTAATACTGATAGGAAAATATTCAGTTTTCCCGGTTCTCCATAACTGGATCCTTCTGTATTCACACCGGTAAATATCAAGTGCTTCAGATGTGCATCATTGATTTCTGACCAAGGCAGAAAAGCACAGATAATAATTGCTGCCGTTGCGATGATACCAATAATCCTGGTTTTAGACATATCACTCATTTTAGGGAGGCGAAGGTAAAGAATTAACTTCTTCCTTCGCCATAAAAAATCTACTTCGCTCCCGGCGCACAATGCGATTTCACAAAGTTGGTAAACAGCGTCGACAGATGCTCTTCAGTTCCTTCTCCTTCTGAAATGCTATGTGTACGATTGGGATATGCCATGAATTGAAACTGCTTATTATACTTGATGAGTGCATTCAGCATCATTTCAGAATTCTGATAGTGTACATTATCATCTCCCGTACCTTGAATCATCAGCAGGTTGCCTTCCATGTGTTCCGCATAAGATACAGGGGAGCCTTTTTTATAGGCATCCATGTCTTCTTGTGGCAAACCAGTATAACGCTCCTGGTAAATATTATCGTAGGTCAATAAATTCGTAACAGGTGCTATGGCTACGCCAGATTTGAAAATACCTGGATATTGGCAAAGCAAGTTCAACGTCATGGTACCGCCACCGCTCCAGCCCCAGATAAGGGTACGCGTAGAATCAATGAAAGCATATTTCTCCATCAATGCTTTTGCTGCCATTGCCTGATCGCGAGTATCGATCGCACCAATTTTTTGGTAGATCGCTTTTCTCCACTCTCTTCCTTTTGGCAAAGGCGTACCACGGTTATCAAACGATACATAAATATATCCATCATCTGCCATGTTACCTTTGTAAAGTCGATCCCGGCCTACATACCAGGAATCCAGCGTAGTGGCTGCCGCAGGACCACCATACACGGTGAAGATAATAGGGTATTTTTTAGACGGATCAAAGTTTGTTGGCTTCACCATAAATCCATCTATCTTTACGCCATCTACTGTTGTTACCTGTACATATTCCAGGTTCTTTGTTGGATTGATAAAGTTCTTCATGCCATCCTGCATCTTCTTGCTTACCACTGGCGTATCTTTCAGATTGATAAACTCATTCAGTGGACGATACAATTTCCAAGTAGATAAAGAATGGTATGTCCAAAGGCTGTACGGCGACATTTCATACTTGTTAGTCCCGCTAAATGCCGCAGGAGTCAGTCTTTCAGCCGGACCGCCTGTCAGCGGTACCTTGTACAAATATTGTTGTACTGGGTTTTCTGGAGAAGCGAGGAAGTAAATCGAATTGGTAGCTACATCTGCACGCAGGAGTTTAATTACATCGTAATTGCCTGGTGTCAATAGTTTTGCGGTATTATTAGTTAGGGAGACATGATATACATGACGCCAGCCATCTTCTTCACTTAGCCACAGGAAGGACTTACCGTCAGGAAGGAAATCCCAGCCTTTAATGCCAGTATCATCCCAAGTACCTTTGGTATCAATCCAGGTAGCATCTTTCTCTGTATATACTGTTCTAGTAGCTCCATTGTCGGCACGACAAACCATAATCTTACTTTCATTCTGGCGTCTATTGACTTGTTGAATGATGAATTCATTAGAATTTGGAATCCACTCCATTCTTGGAATATAGTGCTGACGGGCATCTCCGGGCACATTCATCCAGTTCGTGCGGGCGGTCTGTATATTTACTACACCTACTCTACAAGCAGAAGGATCTTGGCCTGCAACTGGATATTCTACTGGAATGGTAAAAGAATAGATGGAGTCTGTATTATTAATCATGAGGAAGTCGCGGGTCTTGGTAGCATCCAACTGCCAATAGGCAATGCTTTTGCTATCGGGGCTCCAGCGGAAACCATCGCGGCAATCCAGTTCCTCTTCATATACCCAATCAAAAGTACCGTTGATAAAGTGGCGATTGCCATTGGTAGTAAGGGCTTTAATTGCGCCAGTGGCCAGGTCTTCCACATAAATGTTATGATCACTTACATACGCCGCATTTTTGCCATCAGGAGAAATTTTTGCAAACATCAAGGAAGATGCAGGGCGGCCTTTGCCCAACTGGCGCAGCTTCTTGGTGGTTAGGTCCAGTACCCAGTAATCTCCTTTTGTTTCATAGCGCCATACCCTGCGGGTATTGGTAAATAATAAAACGCGGGAGTCTTGTTGATAAAATTCGAAGCTTTTCACATCCAGCGGCTGACCGGTCCCTCCCGGGCGCATCAGGCTAGTAGGCACTTTGATGGTGGGAGCACCGCCATTGCAAGGAACATAAGCGATACCATCATTTACCAACTGATAGGTACCGGAGCCATCCGTACTCCATGGAAACATAGGGCCCGGTTGAGCCTGCAACAGGAGTACCGCTCCCTGCAGGAATAACATTAACAGGGTAATTCTTTTCATCTGATTTTAAATAAGTTGCAATGGTAACAAAAAAATAAAAATCATGCGAACATTTGTCCGCCGAAGGCGTTATGAGTGGCAACGACCTGGAAAGGTATAATAAAATCTGTGCTATTTTTGATTATGTGGATAAAAAGTCATGTGTAAAGCAAAAATATTCATATGATTTTATCTATTTTTATGCAAGAAATAATAATTAGTTAATGAGAATCAGCCGGTTAACACAAATCAAAAATACCTGCCTGTAATTCTGAAAATTTTATCCTAATAGAAAAACCATAATAGTTATGCTTCAAGTTACATTATCTTATAAGAACCGCGAATTCCACCAACTCGAAGATTCCTTTCTGGCGCAACTGGCAGAAACCACCAAGAAATTACTGTATGCCTTACTGGAGGATATTTACGACCTGGTAATTAAGGAAAAAGGGCGTTTCCGTATCAACCTGGATCACCATCCTAAAATTGAAGTAGAAGGTTTCAGCAGTGATCTGCAAAATCAGATTGAGCGCACTCTCCGTGGTGAGTACGACTACGATTATTGATAAGCGTGTTGTCGGTATAGCTTTCAGGAGTCAAGGATTAATTATCTTGCACCCCTAAATTTATTATCACCGAATGCAGCTTACCTTCATTCACGTATTGGAGTTACTGGGAACCTTTGCGTTTGCCATATCCGGCGCAACGGCAGCCATCAACAAATCTTATGATGTCATCGGACTGCTTACACTAGCATTTGTAACCGCTATTGGAGGCGGTACCATCCGAGACTTGCTTATAGGAGCCACCCCTGTGGCCTGGATGACAGATGAACTGAGCAACAGCGCTATCATCATAGCTGCCGTCATTGCCGCCCTCTTTTTTTCCTACGTAAAAAGACTGCATCGCTGGCTGACCATTTTTGACGCAATTGGTTTAGCCTTATTTACTGTAACAGGTATCAACAAAGGAATTGCCGCTGGGCTTCCCATGCCCGTATGTGTGGCGCTGGGCACTATTACCGGTACTTTTGGTGGATTGCTGCGCGATGTCATTAGCGGAGAAGAACCCATTCTTTTCACCCGTGAAATATATGCTGCCGCCTCTATCGTTGGAGGAACCATCTATGTAGTAGGTGCAAGTTACCACGCAGATCCCGGTTTAATTCAGAGTGTAGCCGTTACCGTTATAGTGACAATACGACTCGTTAGTTTACGCTACAACTGGCAGTTGCCGCGACTTCGAGCATAATTTGTTCCTGGATAATATTATACCGTATCAGTGATAAATTTCATATATTGCTGTTATGAGGGAATTATTCGATAACTACTTTGCATTTGCTACAACTGTGTTCATGGGATTGCTCGCCATTGTGAATCCTATTTCTGCCATCCCGGTATTCCTGGAGCTGACCTCCAATATGGACAAGCCCTCGCGGCGGAACATCGCTACCAAATCCGTGCTGATTGCCTTTTTTATTATCGCTGTATTCAGTGTGGCAGGTAAATTGATTTTTCATGTATTTGGTATCACCCTCGCCGCATTGCGTGTTACGGGCGGTATCCTGGTATTTGTGATCGGATATGAAATGGTGCGCGGGAAAGCGGAAGAGAAACAACATTCCAAACTGGGCGATCAACCCGTAAAAGCAGACCAAGGTATCAGTGCGGCCATCACCCCATTGGCCATGCCACTCCTTGCCGGTCCGGGTACTATTACCACCTCTATGAGCTATTCCGCTGCTAAGGATGTATATCATTTGCTCATTGTAATGGCTGTCTATGCCCTTATCTGTTATATTACTTATCTACTCTTTATTGCCGGCGATAAAATCGTGAAAGTTATCGGATCGAATGTAATGATGGTGATAACCAAAATGATGGGGCTTATCTTGGCAGTAATTGGCGTACAGATGCTTGCTCTTGGAGCCATGGAGCTATTCAAACTTTGATATTTCTTTTCCTAAACAAAACAATTTCATTTTACCTATTGTTAATAAGGTATAAATAAAGGCATAGTTGGACTAGAAGAAATCGGCCCCTACCCGATCTGAGAATAAAGACAATCCTTTTTACTTACTGACATGAAATTTTTCGTCACCACTGGTGATGCAGTATATCTTTTTTCGATTAACAACAGGTAAAATCCGTTATTGATTACTAGGTGGATGTTATCGTTCCCTTTTTTCAATAGGAACTTATAAAATCAATATAGACGGAACAGTTAGCAGAAAAGCCGTCCCGATTCTTCGGGACGGCCGGTATTTTAAGCAGGTCCTAATCAATAATGGCACCTTCTTTTATTTCATCTGTTGCAACGGCAATTACCTGATCGCCTTCATGCAGATTCCCAAAAACTTCCGTAGAATCATTATGATGATTTCCTTCTTGCACATCTATCCATTTCGCATGATGATCTTTCACTACTACTACATATTTCCTTTCTGTAGATGCCACTACCGCCGATCCTGGCACTACTACTGCTTTCGCGGAACCATCGACCGGTAAAGTGACTTCTGCATACATCCCAGATTTCAGGGTATTATCTGTATTAGGGACATCTATCTCCACGGCTTCAGATCTATAACGATCGCTCAAAGTACCTGCCTGCCTAGCGATGGCACCCTTGAAATTAGTACCTGGCAAGGCATTCACCTGGAAGCTTACCTGTGCTCCGTCTTTCAACTGTGCACTTAAAATTTCCGGCACTTGGAGCACTAACCTCAACCTACCTTCTTGTTCCAACATCAGCATCGGTTTATCATCCACTTTTGTAGCGGGCCCTACTAAGGCGCCCGGATGGATGTTACGCTCTGTAATCACGCCATCAAAAGGAGCTGTAACGATGAGATAGCCTTTCATTACTTGCGCAGCCGCTAGATTGGATTTTTCTGTATTCATCAGCGCACTATCAGCCAGCATTTTGGCCCGTGCCATTTCTAAATCATGTGGTGCAATAGTACCTGGCGTTTCACTGGTGGCCAGCATACGTTCGAAGTTATCCTTGCTAGCTGCATACAATGCCGCTGCTTGCAGGTAACGAGATTGCGCTGCCATATACTGTTCCATAATTTCTGGGGCTTCCAATTGTAACAAGAGTTGCCCTTTATGCACATGACTACCACGGTCCACTGCCACGGTTTTAATAAATCCATTCACCTTGGGGAAGATGCTCACCTTTTCAAATGCTTCCAACACACCAGGCAACTGCAAACTGGTGGCCAGTGGCTGTTTTACCACGGTGGCCAAAGCATATTTCTTAGCCACTGGAATTTTTGCTTTCTGCTTTGCTTCTGAATGGTTGCAAGAAGCCATCGCTGCAGTTCCAGCTACCAGCATTAAGTAAAGGATTGTTTTATACGGTTGCATGCATTGAATTTTGTGAGTGATGAGTTGTAATTTTTTCTGCTGGCATCAACGATGGAGAGGCGTAGCTCGACTTACGTTGCGCTCTAGCATATACCAGTGGCAATATGAGTAAGGCCGCAAATGTAGAAGCGATCAATCCGCCGATTACCGCACGGCCCAAAGGAGCAGTTTGGTCACCCGCTTCTCCCAAGCCGGATGCCATTGGTATCATTCCTGCCACCATGGCCAGACTGGTCATTAATATAGGACGAAGTCGCACGCCTGCACTGACAATCGCCGCTCGGAAAGAATCATGATATTCTAGTCGCAGTTTTTCCGCATTCGTTACGATCAAGATCGCATTGGCCACGGATACACCGGTAGACATAATCATTCCCATATATGATTGCAGATTGAGCGTTGCACCAGTAATTAAAAGTGCAATTAACGCACCTGCAATTACCGCAGGAACAGTAGCCAATACCACCAAGGACAGTCGGAATGATTGATAGTTGGCCGCCAGCAGCAAGAAGATCACCACTACTGCAATCGCCAAACCGTTTTGCAAACTACCTAATGTTTCTGTGAGCAAACTGGAAGCTCCTTTTATTTCAGTGACCAATCCTTTTGGAGGATCGCCGGCATCTTTGATGGCCTGCTGTACGGCACGAGTGGCAGTGGCCAGATCCGCGCCTGTTACATTCGCACTAACGGTAACGAACCTACGAGGACCAGCCCTGTCAAATTCACCTGGCATTTCCGTCATGGAGAAATTGGCAACATCTCCGAGTACTGGTCTGGGTTGGCCTTTCACCAAGGGAATTTCTTTCAGGTCGTTCAGTTCCGTCATACTGTATTCAGGAATTTGTACTTGCGTTTGATAAGTATAAGCGGCCTTTTCATCCAGCCATTGGTTCTTTTCTGTAAAACGACTGGAAGAAGTAGATGCAGTAACAGAGCGCGCTGCCTGGCCAATGGTGAGTCCCATCTGCGCCAGCTTAAATCGATCGATGGATATACTGATAACAGGGAAATGTAAAGGCTGCGCGATTTGTACATCTCGAAGATATGGCACCTGTTGCATATTGGCCACCACCTTCTCCGCATAACCGGCAATCTCCTTCATATCCTTTCCTGCCACTCTTACTTCAATTGGATTGCTGGCACCCTGACTCATGATTTTTTCCGTCAGGTCGATGGGTTCGAAAGATACGCGTGTCTGCGGAAATGCAGTGGCGATGCGGTTGCGCAGGTCATCCTTCAAGTCATCCATATTCACTTTGTAATCTTCATCCAAGTTTACTTGCAGCACTGCTTCGTGGGTACCGCTATTGAAAACATACAAGTTACTGGTACCATAACTACTTGGAATCAATCCCACATAGGCAGAACTAATCATTACATGGCCATTGGTCACACTGTCGATCATATCCAACACCTGGTGCACACGGGCTTCTGTTCTTTCCAAACGGGTACCATCCGGTTCGCGGAGACGGAGCTGAAATTGACTACCGTTTATATGCGGCATGAGGTCTTTACCAATATAAGTATAGCATCCAGCGGCTAAGGCGATGGCCCCAATCAGGTAAACCGTTACGATCAATTTTGATTTAGGCGCCATGCGTTCCAGTAACTGAATGAAACCGTGTTTGAAACGGTCGAAGCCTTTCAGTTCTTTTTCATGCACATCATCGTGATGCAATTGTGTATTTATTTCTACCACTTCCTCGTGGTCCAACGCCAGTCCTGCGGGCGCGTGTTGATACTTCTCTGCTTTGAGCCACCAGTTGCTGACCACAGGGACCAGCGTCTGCGCAGCAAAAAAAGAAGCAATCATCGCAAAGCCTATGCTTAATGCCAGTGGCAAAAACATAGCACGTGGCACACCGGTCATGATAAAGGAAGGTGCGAATACCGCGAGGATACAAAGTAATATCAGCACCAAGGGGAAGGAAATTTCTTCGCAGGCATCATAAATAGCCCTCCGTTTGGGTTTCCCCATTTCTAAGTGCTGGTGTATATTCTCTATCGTTACCGTGGCCTGATCCACCAGGATACCAATGGCCAGGGCGAGTCCGCTCAAGGTCATGATGTTGATGGTTTGTCCACTGAGCTGGAGGAACATTACCGCCGTAAGGATCGCAATAGGGATTGTGATAACCACCACGAGGCAACTACGCAGGTCTTTGAGGAAGAGCAGTACCATGAGGCCTGTTAATAGTGCACCCAAGATACCCTCTGTCATTAAGCTTTTCACCGCGTTAATCACAAATACGGACTGGTCAAATTCATAACTGATATGTACATCGTCCGGCAACAAGCTTTGCATTTCCGGAATGCGCTGCTTCAGTGTTTTTACTACATCCCAGGTACTGGCGTCTGCCGTTTTCACCACTGGAATGTATACTGAGCGCTTTCCGTTTACCAATGCGTAATCTACCGTCACATCCGCGCCATCCGCTACATTCGCCACGTCTTTAATGAAGATGTTACTAGCGCCATTACTGGTGATGGGGATTTCGCCAAATTGTGTAACCTCTTTCTCCAGGGAGTTGATGGTGGTCACATACATCGTATTGTTGATACGAATATTCCCAGAGGGCGTCATCACGTTATTTTTCGCGATGGCTTCCACCACCTGATCGGCAGAGAGATTGAAACTGCGGAGTTTTTGCGGGTCCACATTGATCACCACAGAACGGGTATTGGCCCCAAATGGTGGCGGCGCTGAAAGTCCGGGTACGGTCGCAAACATAGGTCGGATACGGGTAGCAGCGAGGTCCGCCAGTTCTTTCAGATTCCTGGTTGGACTGCTTAATACCAGTTCGCCGACCGGCAATGAGGATGCGTCGAAACGTACCACCTGTGGCGGTTGTGCCCCCGGCGGGAAGAAGTTCATCGCACGGTTTACTTGCAAAGCCACTTGTGCAGAGGCTTCCGCCATATCTGTATTTTCGTAGAAGGTCAATTTTAGCAGGGTTAGACCCTGGATATTCTTACTAGAGATATTCTTTATTCCATTCACATACAGAAACTGGTCCTGCAAACGGGTGGCAAAGAAGCCTTCCATTTGTTTGGGCGACATCCCGCCGTAGGACTCAATTACATAGATGGTGGGTAAGTTTAGTTTGGGAAATATATCTATGGGAATCCTGAAAATGGTCAGAAAAGAAAACAGCAGGACTCCCGCCATGATAACAACCACCGCTATTGGTTTCTTTAGTGCCGAGGATACTAGTGACATAATAATCTATTTTAAATCAACAAATCCCTATTACTGCATATGCTGCAATAACGTTTGAATAGTGTTTCCTGCATATGCCGCTCTAAACAAGGCTTTCCAGGCTGCATCGCGGGCTTGTACCAGATCCGTTTCTGCACGGTTCAAGAGGAAGAGCGCATTTGTTACCTCGATGATATTGGTAAGACCTGCTTTGTATAAAGCTGTTTTCTGCGTAGCCGCAGCTCTGGCGGCATTCAACTGAGCAGGAATTTCATGTAGCCGTTCTTCCGCAATAGCCATATCCGATTGCGCCTGACGCATGGACTGTACCAGCTTTAAACGGGTACTTTCCATATCTTGTTCTGCCGCTTCCGCTTTGTAATGCTGCACTGCCACCTTTTCGCGGGTGCGTTTCAGATCCGTGAGGTTGTAAGTGATCCCTAACCCCAGCAGGTAATTATAGCGACTGTATCCTACGCCACTCCAGAGGTTATTATTATAGTAATCGTTGTATTGGCCGCTGGAGCCGCGCATCCATCCCGCTGCCATCAGGTTTACCTTCGGCATAGTACTTTTCCGGATAACATTTTCTTGAGCCTGTTGTTTCAGGTACTGCGCATGGTAGTACTCCAGTAAAGGATGATGTGCAGCAGTATCTTCCTGTGGCAGGTAACTAGCGAGCAATCCTTCCAGTTGCGGATCATTCCTATCATCCGCTTTAATCACCGCCGTATCCATCCCCGTAAAAGTGGAGAGTTCAATTCTGAGGCGGTTATACAGCGTGTTTACCTCAATCAGGTTTAATCGTGCGCGGGAGAGTTCCGCAGCCGCAACCGCGCTATCCACGCCAGGTTTAAGACCATGCTTTACTATAGCATTCACCGCACGTTGTACTTCTTCTGTGCGTTGGATATTATCTACCTGAATTTTTCGCAGTTCACTGAGTCGGAGTAATTCTAGGTAGTCTTGAATAACTCCGGCCGTCAATTGATTGGCGGTATTATTCAGACTGGTTTCTTGCACATGAAGATCTGATTGGGCGGCATTACGCTGGGAAGCGTATCCTCCGAAGTTATAGACCTCCCATTGCATTTGGGCCATGGCAATATTTCCACTCATGGCTTGACTGTTATTCTCGTTGCGGATACCACCAGAAGTAGATGGAATCATTCCCATGGTAAAGTAGGAACCATAAATACTATTATCTGTTCCTAGGTCCAACTGTTCATGGAGCTTCAGTGCGGGATACCAGTTATGTTTAACATCTGTCAGACTTGCTTTGCCGGCCTGTACTTGTGCCTCTCTGGCTTTTATATCCGGGTAATGTTGGAGGGTCCGGGAAATAGCCAAGTGCAACGAAAAGCTGTCCGCTGGCGTTTGCGCGAAGCATTTACCTGTGACAACTGCGCATAGCAATAGCACATAGTAATGCCTCACTAGGTTATATACATTCATATACCGTGATCAAATACTAATGAAATAATAAAATAAGATGGGACGAAATTAGGCTATGGGTGGGCCTCGCCAGCTTCTGAGGGGAACGTGTACACTATGATAGGAATCAGGCAGATACCCAGTGGTATGCTGCACATAGATAAATTTGTATTTAAGGGAGATAACAGGTACTGCGCAAGGGAAGTAACTATAATCGTTGATACCAACGGGCCTGCGCTTAAATCTGTTTACGGTAGTTTTATAAGTAAAACCTTCTGCATGCGATTCAATAACCGGATGAAGAATGGAAATAAAACTAGCAGATAATCTGGGAAGTTTGCCTGTAGGCGCGGTGCAACCGCTTTCTGTTCCATTTGGAAGCAGAAACGCAGCGAGGATAAATACGAGTATCAGCCTGGCAACCTTCACACTAATTGAAATTTTCGGTGCTCTAATTTATTGCATTTCAACGGGAAGGTTACCATCACTAATCATATTTAACGTGATTTTAAGCTAGTATAGGTAGACAAGACATAGTTCTGACAAGCGGGCCAGTGCATGTGTTAGCTTGCCGTCGGCCACGGAGAGACAGGTAAATGCTTGAAACTCATCCAGGGCGGTACCCACCGCTACGATTTTGAGGTCGTGTTCTTTGAGCTGCTGGTTGACAAATTCCAAGGAGGCTTTGGCAAAATCATCTGCAGCGATAATTTCTTCGTATTCTTCTTCAGAGGGAACATCTAGAATGATACCTTCCAGTTGCAAAGGTTCCAGTTCGTTCAACGCGTAAATGCCGGTATCTGTGAGATCAGACCATTCGAACTCTACCAAGTTACCACTATTCTGCAGTGCCACAGCCAGTTCTTCCCACACGGCAGCGGGTTCTGGTTTAATGATGGCAGGTAATTCATCTATCAACTCCAGCGCTTGATCTTCGTCGAAGATATCTAAGTAGAGTTTTGCTAATGTATTGCGGGCGTTACCAGAGTTCTGCAATTTCTCAGCAGCTTTGAGGTCGCGCACCATGGTATTCCATCTCAACTGTAATTCCTGCTGATCAGCGTCTGTCATATCACCATGTACCATTTTCGCACTTTCATGTAACATCGGATTATCCAGCTCATACTTGGTCACATGCAGTGTATCGTTTGTGAAGTACAACTGATAGGTGGCACAATTAATGAAATTAGATCCAATCACCACCTTATCTGGAAATATTTCATGGGTGACATTCTCCCGCGCGTCCAGGAAGGAGTTGCCATTAATTTTACCATAATTGGAGGTCAGCCAATTGAATGTTTCCAGTGATATATCGATCATCATAATGCTAGTAGTATAAAGATCAAAAATAGTTAAATTAGTGTGGACCACAGACAGAATAATTCAAAACAAGTTACATATGGAAAAGCGAGCACTAGGAAATTCAGGATTAGAAGTAGCGCCATTGGCGTTTGGAGGTAATGTGTATGGTTGGTCAGCGGATGAGAAAACATCTTTTAGATTATTAGATGAATTTGTAGCAAAAGGTTTTAACCTGGTAGACACCGCAGATGTGTATTCCCGTTGGGTTCCCGGCCACCAGGGCGGGGAATCGGAAAGTATTTTGGGGAGATGGTTGAAGGATCGCGGGAACCGGGATAAAGTGATTATAGCCACCAAAGTAGGTGCGGATATGGGCGAAGGGATGAATGTCTCCAAATCATATATTCTTAAACATGTAGAAGATTCTCTTCAACGCTTACAAACAGATTACATTGATCTCTACCAAACGCATTACGATAATGAAGTTACACCGGTAGAAGAAACCTTGGAAGCATATGATACCTTGATTAAATCGGGGAAAATTCGTGCTATAGGCGCGTCCAATATGAGTCTGGCTCGCCTACTAGCGAGCCTCCGTGCTAGTGAGAGCCATGGTTATCCTAAGTATGAAACCTTTCAGCCGCTATACAATCTCTACGACCGGGAGAAATATGAACAGCAGTATGCAGACATCTGTGTGAAATCAAATATCAGTGTTATTAGTTATTATTCGCTGGCTAGTGGCTTCTTGAGCGGGAAATACCGGCATGCGGAAGACACGGGAAAAAGTGCGGCACGCGGTCAGAAAGCACTCTCCTACCTAACGCCGAGAGGGATTCGCATTCTTGAGGCGTTGGACGTCTGCGCAGCAAAACATACCACCACCCCTGCGGCTATCTCATTAGCCTGGCTATTGACACGGCCTGCCATTGCAGCTCCTATTGCAAGTGCCACCAATATAACGCAGTTGCATGAACTCATCCATGGCGTTACCATGAAACTAGATCAGGAAGATCTGGCACTGTTGAATAAATCCAGTGCATACTAACACCATCCTGATTCCTAAACATCAGATGAACTACTACCGGTAACGAGTAAACGAATTTTCAATTATCGAAATAACCAAAAGAGGTTGGCGCATTTGTCAACCTCTTTTGGTTATTTCGCTTCTTCAGCAACTATTTAGTAATATTTTTAATACGCTGATTACTAGCAATACTGGGTTACAATCTGAATTTGATGCCTGCGTTGAAGCCCATACCACCAATATTGATGTAGGATTTCAGGTCATTAGCTGGGGCATTATCATTTTTGTATTTCGTAACGGTTCCTTGCTGTGCAATAGGTGTATTGGAACCTTTATCCAATGTAGTAACGTAATCGGTGTTTTTCTCTGCCACACTTAACTGATCCAGGTTACGGGAACTAACCACGGTAATAACCGAGCCAGTAGCGCCGTTGATGGCAGTATTGGTTTCGGAATATTTAGTAACTTCTTTGCTTTTGCTTTTAACAGGTACGTTGCGGTATTCTGCTTCCACGAAAACATCGAAGCGGGGAGACAGGTTGAAATCTACACCGAGGGCGCCTTGCATACCAATGGTAATATTAGGTTTAACTTCTTCCGTGCGGTGGATCTCCGTTCTAATCAGCGTACCTGGAGGTAATGGAGCGCCGGCTGGCGGAGTGGATGTATTTAAGGCGTCTGTTTCGATAACTAGTCGGCCCCAGAGTGGCAGTACCACACCGAAACGAACATATGGATTGATTTTCTCATATCCAGGACTGAATACAACACTTGGTGCAAAATCGAATGCATGCACATGGCCATGTGAGGTAACCTGTGCCAATACCTGATTAGTGCCTACCACTGTAGTAAGGGTGTTGGTCATGAGATTTTTGCTGCTTTGGTAATAGTTAAAGGAGGCTTCAACAGCAATATACTTATTGATATTGTAGCCAACACTTAGGCCACCACGTGCTCCTTGACCATAGGAACCTGTCAGCACTTTGCGACTGAGGGTATCCAGGGGATTCGCATTCGCAGGATTATACTGGGTATGCAGATCCTGTGGAGGATATGGGCCAACGTTAGGAAATTGTCCGGGTGTGATACTAAAAAAATAACCGCCGGTGGCTTTGAGGTAAAATTTTGAGTGTGGCTTGGAGGTTTTTTCCTGCGCCTGAACGGAAGTGGTGATGGCAGCAGCAAGGGTCATCGCTGCTACCAAGATAGGTCGCTTCATAAACAGTGGTTTTGGTGATAGAACAGTGCTGTAATTCTTATACAGCTTTTTGAAAGTTAAAGAATTGTTATCACATAACAAGCGACCTATCCGACAATAAAATTAAAATGCTTCTGCGAGTGACAAATAAAGACCTTTTTGACGGGATTCCCCTGGGCGTCTCTCTCCCACGGCATAGTCTATACGAACTGTAAGCCTGGAATTCTCGTCGTAAAAATACCTGATACCGGCGCCATAACTAGGTTTGAAACCCCTCAGGTGAAAATCGCGGTTATTGAAAACACTACCTGTTCCTGCGAAAGCGGCCAGTGCAAATTTAGGTTTCAGGTCTACAAACCAAACGTGTATACGAATATTTGGATCGATCAGGTAACGATATTCAGTTTGTAATGCGAGGAGGTTCTGATCCCGGTATCTTCCTTGATAGTACCCTCTCATCATATTATCATTCCCCATTTCTGGTACCAGGTAAAAAGGCAGTGCACTTCCTTGTAAGGAATTAAACTGGCCGTTGATACCAATTGTACTTTTCTTGGAAAGGGAGAAGAACTGTATTCCTTGTGCATCTATTTTCCAGAGCTCTTGGCTGCTGAGAAAAGATGGTGCATAGGCTACATTCAGTCGCAACCAGGTACCTCTGCGGGTATAATTCTGGTTATCTCTGTTATCGAATATACCTGTGAGGCCCACGAAGGTAACATGCCCTCCAGTTTTATCTACCAGTGGCATTGTTTCGTATATGCCTTTCATGTCATGACTGCTATAGGAGTCATGCTGGTAAGATAAGGTTGCCCCTACATAGAAGAAATTGCCCACTTTGCGTTCTCCTTCAAAGGCGGCTCTGTAGCGTGTATTGTTGAGTAACGATTTATCGGCGGAATGGGTCGTGTCTCCCAAACCATAAAAATATAAAGGGAAATTATGGTAACGAAGATTTCCTTTAAAATGCCAAAGGTTATCTCTTGTCCAGATGTTCGCTTTCAGGTCTACCTTCCATTGATGCTCCGTAGTGATAGCCGGAATCAGATTGATAGAGGAGTTCCTCGTCAGCGGAGATGGATTCTTGTTATCTGTATAAAAGGAATACAGCATTGCTGCACCTATTTCCAGCCCTTTTTCTTGGGAATACCCAAGTACGGGCAAAGGAAAGAAACTTCGTTTACGGGGCACCGTATCCAGCGTTCCAAAAAGAGGTTTTTGTCGGTTAGTCAACGAATCCTGTTGAGCATTCACCTGTATGGCCGATAAAGACAATAGGGCCGCAACAAATAGTTTCCTATACATAGTCTGCAAATGTAAAGGGAATATCATTATGCCGCGCAGCGACCAACTAGTTTTTCATTAATTTTCAAGCTGTTGCAGGCGCATGCTTCTTTTTAAATGAAATAATGGCCAGGATAATACTCAGTAGCAACATCGCACAACCAGCTAGGAAAGGCGCTCCTGGAAAATAGACTGGTGCGCTGGCTTTGGTAAAATAGGAAAAAATACTTGTCATCATCAGTGGCCCTATAATCATAGTTAAACTCACTAAAGATGTCAGTGCACCTTGCAGTTCTCCTTGTTCTGTTGGAGGGACCTGGCTACTCATGAGACCTTGTAAAGATGGTCCGCATATACCGCCCAGGCAATAAGGGATGAGGGCTGCATACATCATCCAACCTTTAAATGCAAACGCAAACATGGCTAGTCCAATAGCATATAGCATCAATCCCAACACCACAGATTTTTTTTGTCCAAGTACTGGAATGGCTACACGAATAACAGCTCCCTGTACAACTGCCACCATCAAGCCTACAAACATCAAGGAATAGCCCACCCATTTTTCTGTCCATTTAAATTTCTCCATGGTATAGAAAGACCAAGTAGATTGGACTGCAAAGTTGGCGATATAGATGAGTATGAGGGAGATGATAAGTCCGGAAATTACGGGGTACTTACGTAGTTGCGCTGGGGCTGCAAATGCGTTTGCACGTTTAATATCGAATGGTCTTCTGTTTTCGGGTGCCAGGGATTCTGGCAGTACGAACAAACCATAGAGAAAGTTCAGCAATGTGAGTACAGCAGCAGCCACGAATGCTGCACGAGGCCCCCATTGGCTAAGCCATCCTCCTAATCCAGGTCCGATGAAAAAGCCGACGCCAAAGGCTACGCCGATCATTCCGAAGTTCTGCGCCCTTTTCTCAGGAGCGCTGATATCCGCAATATAGGCAGCACCTGCCGTCATGCTGGCCCCAGTAATACCTGCTATTGTACGACCTACAAAAAGCAGCCATATGTTTGGCGCCCATGCCAAAAATAAGTAGTCCAAGCAGAATGCCAGTAAGCAGGACAGCAACACGGGCCTGCGGCCATAGGCATCACTGAGTCCTCCTATCACTGGCGCCATAAAAAACTGTGTGATGGCGTAGGCGAATGTCAACCAGCCGGCATACCAGGCAGCCCCGCTTAATCCTTCCCCTGTGAGGGATTCGATTAGCTTAGGCATAACGGGTATTATAATTCCAAATCCAATAACGTCAATGAGTAATGTAACGAAGATGAAGCCCAGAGCGGCGCTTTTTTTAACAGGCATGGTGCTGCTTAAATTTTTGGAAAGATACAAAGGTAATTGAATATCAGTAGGTCCATTCCTAAAAATCCGCGGAAAGTACAATGATTTGCAATTCTGTTTTTGAATCATCACGCATTATGATTATTTTTATCTCAAATTTGGTGGACGGCCCCTAAATCGTTCCACAGTATGCCAACAATAATCACACGATATGCTCCCGGCCATTCCTTTGAAAAGATGCCTACTACTCCCCCTTTACCTGCTGCTGCTCAGTCCCGGAAGCCGCGCACAAGCACCTGTTCCTGATAGTTTTACAGTGGCCCTGGTCAAGCATCCCCAAAAAGACAATGCCCGTGTTGATATCCTGAATGGCGCCTCTCGTAATTATTTCACCCGCGATGCTGTTATCGCAGAGAAATATGCCAAGGAAGCCTTGTCTATTAGTGAACAGTTGGGATATACCAATGGCCGCATTTGGGCACAGCGCAACCTGGCCCTAGTGGAGAACACCCGCGGCCACCTGGATAAGCAATTGCAGTTAACGCTCAGCTCCTTGAAACTAGCCGAAACGCTGAACGATCAACATACCTTGAGTATCTTATATAATGATATGGGAAATATCTTCACGGAGCAGAATAGTCCCCGTGATGCGCTACCCTTTCTACATAAATCATTGACGATCAAGCAAAAATTGCAAGAAGCCCCAGAAGTTAGTAAAACCCTCAATAATATTGGCTCTGCCTACTTGGCACTGCATATTTTGGATTCTTCTCTCCTTTATCTCCATCAGGCAGAACAATTGAAACTCGCCTTGAACGATCAGCGGGGATTAGCTTATACCTATGAAAATCTCGGACTGGTAGCTATGCTGGAACATCGCTTGCAGGATGCCTTGCACTACCATCAGCTATCTGCATCCTGCTATCAGGCGGCAGATAACCAGTTAGGGATTGTCAAATCCAGTTTGAACCTGGCCGAAGTGCAGACCTTCATGGGCAATTTTACCGCAGCGGAAAAGAACCTTCGGAAAGCCTATGAGATCAACAGCGTGCTACGGAATGTAAAAAATGAGATGATCTATTATAAGATCCGGTACGAGTTGGATAGCGCCCGGAAAGATTACCAAGGCGCTTTCAAAAACTACAAGGCTTTCACAGACCGCAACATGGCTTATTTCAATTTGGAAAAAAGTCGGCAAATATCGAGATCACAGGAAAAGTATGAAGCGGAAAAGAAACAAAGAGAAAATATACTCCTAAAAAAAGAACAACAGATCCATCTCGCCACCATCCAACAGCAAAGAGTATTGGTACTTTCTGCTGCCCTGTTGTTTATTATCCTGCTGATCATTACGTTTATCCTTTACCGTATGTATAAACGGCAGCAGGAACTGACCCGCGCACTGAACAGTAAGAACCAGGAAGTATCCTTGCAAAATCATATTATCCTGGAACAGAATACCACATTGGAAAGTCTCAACCAGGTAAAAGATAAAATCTTCTCTGTCATTTCTCATGATCTGCGCTCTCCCCTGGCTATCTTGGAAGGTTTGCTTTTCCTTTTGCGAGATGAGAAAATTGATGCGGCGCAGTTCCGGTTTTATGCCGATGAGTTATGGAGAGACGTGAAGAACACTGCCTACATGATGGACAATATGCTGCAGTGGGCGAGCAATCAGATGAAGGGTATCGGGGTAAAGGCAGACGACTTTGACCTAACCTTGTTGCTCAACCAGGAATTTGAATTATTGCAGACATTGGCCAAACAGAAAGATGTTGCCTTACAACATGAGATTCCCGGCGCAGTCATGGTATACGCCGATCCAGAGATGATCCGGATGGTATTGCGTAATCTGATAAACAATGCCATCAAGTTTACTCCCGGCGGCGGACGCATTACGGTGAGTGCTCGTATTGACCGTACTTTTGCGGAGGTGATCGTGAAAGACAATGGTACCGGTATACCAATGGAAAACCAGCATCGTATTTTCTCCAATATTTATTACTCTACTACCGGCACACGTAATGAAAAGGGCTGCGGGCTTGGGTTACATCTGTCTAAAGATTTTGTGGAACGCAACCAGGGCCGTATCTGGTTTCATAGTACACCAGGCAGCGGTAGTAGTTTCTCCTTTACCATTCCGTTGTCTGAAGAATCGGATAATAACGGGCGTGGGTACACGATCATTATACAAGATCGAGGTAGCAGTGGCATGAGCGTATTGAATCAATAAATTATACCAACTGAAATGCAGTAGTGTGTTTAATTTCCGTCATTACAAAGGAGCTGTTCACTTGTGCGATATTTTCAATGGTGGCCAGTTTATTAGTAATGAAATGCTGATAGCTTTTCATGTCGTCCACTACTACTTTCAATAAGTAGTCATAGTTTCCAGCCAGGTGATAACATTCCATCACTTCTTCCAACTGATGTACAGCGGCTTCAAATTTTCGTAGTAACGGTAATGAATGTAGTTGCAGACTAACATTACAATAGGCCACCAGTGACTTTCCTAGCTTTTCTCCGTCTAGCAGCGTGACATAACTTTTTATGATCCCTAGTTTTTCTATCTTCTTTAGTCGTTCGTAGGTGGGTGTAACGGATAAGCCTATACGATAAGCAATTTCTTTTGTATTGAGTTTTGCATCCTGTTGGAGCACTTGTAATATGTGTCGGTCTGTTTTATCTAGCGTATCCATGGTAGTTTATTTTTTCTGCCAAGAAGGCAAATTGCGGCAGGCCGCAGACGTGTCTCCCTATATTTTCTTCAAAACTAGTATATATTTTCTAAATATAACCATCAGGTAGTTTTATTGCATTATATATCAATAGCTTCGCAGTATCATACACCTGTAATTGCCATGAATAATAGTTTCAAATTGCCACCGGCCGACACATCGAAGCTGGAGGCGTTGCTGGCCTCTGTTGGAGCTGGCACAGCCAACTTTCTGGGGTATCCTGTTTCGAAGGAATTTGATTATTCTCCTTTGATGCCATTTCTGCAATATCCTTTGAATAACCTGGGCGATCCATTTATCCCATCCACTTATAGTGTGGGTACGCGGGAGCTGGAAAAGGAAGTAGTGGAATTTTTTGCACGGCTGTTCAGGGCTCCGGCCAATGATTGGTGGGGATATGTTACGAACGGTGGATCGGAAGGCAATTTATACGCCCTGTATCTAGCCAGGGAGCTATATCCTAAAGGAATGGTATACTACAGCAGCTCCACGCACTATAGTGTACAGAAAAATCTACATCTGCTCAATATGCCATCGATTGTGATCCGTACCCAGGAAAATGGGGAAATGGATTATGACGATTTAGAAAATATGATCAGCATGCACCGTCATCTGCCGGTGATTGTGCTGGCCAATATTGGTACCACTATGACAGAAGCGAGGGATGATGTCAAACGAATCAGGCAAATATTGAATCGTATGGCAATCCGCCATCATTATATCCATGCGGATGGGGCATTATCCGGCAGTTATAGTGCTTTCTTGGAAGAGCGTCCGGCTTTTGATTTTGCCGATGGCGCCAACAGCATTGCGATATCCGGCCATAAGTTCATTGGTTCCCCCATTCCATGTGGCGTGGTGGTGGCCCAGAAGTCGTACCGCGACCGTATTGCTCGTAGTGTGGCTTACATCGGTACGCTCGATACCACCATCACAGGTTCCCGCAATGGCCATAGTCCGTTATTCCTTTGGTATGCAGTAAAAAGCCTGGGCATAGCAGGATTGGCTGCCAGGGCCCATCAGGCACTAGAGATAGCCGCTTACGCAGAAGAGCAGTTGAAATCTATTGGCATCCCTGCCTGGCGTAATAAAGACACCTTAACTGTGGTATTCCCAGAACCTGAGGAAGAAATCCGGCGCAAATGGCAATTGGCCTCAGAGAATGGCTGGTCGCATATTATTTGTATGCCTGGAGTCACCAAAGCGCTGATTGATACTTTCATTGCGGAAATGGTGGCAACGGCAGAATTGGTGGGATAAGTTTTACGGATCGGTATAAAGAAAATAAGACGCAAAGGTGACGAATTAATCGTACTCCTTTGCGTCTTTACTTTTTATGAAATTCGATGCGCATTTAGATCAGACACCATTTTCGGCAATGGTAATTATTTCCGTGTTAAGCATTCGGCGTAGGCGTTGTTCCAGTGCCTTATCTACGAAAGGCAAGGTGAGTTGCACTTTGAAAACCACATGATCTTTTTTGATATCCATGGTACGTAGGCGGAAACTATCATGTACATAGGTATTGCTATAACTACTGATAGCATTTTTCAATCTTTCTTCTATTTGGTCTGGGGTATAAGGTAGTTTACGATCCAGTTCAAATTCGATCGTTACTCTTTTAACATTTTGTTTGGTTTGGTTGGTCACCACTGTGGCAAATACTAAGGAGTTGGGAACGATAATCTGTTCATCGTCATCGTTGATGAGTATCACGTTGATGAGCGTAATATCGAGGATTTTGCCTTTATACTCCCCTATCCGTACATGATCTCCAAGGGAGAGTTGGTCGGAGAACATAATGATAAGGCCATTGATCATATTGGTGATATATTCCTTAGAGAGGAGGGCTACGGCAGCCGCAACGATCGTAATACTGGTAACGAATTTGAGTAGATCGATCCCAAAGAGCACCATGACCGCCAGTAAGAAGAAAATGGTATTGAGTACAGAGCTAATACGGTTTAGCCCCAGCATGAAGTTATCTTTCTCGACCGGTTTATTGAGTCGGCGGCGGGTATACCAGGAAAGGATAACCAGCCAGGCCAATGAAATAACGAGATTAGCTCCGAGAAAGAAGGATAAGGCATTCGTAATTCTGAACAGCCAGGTAAATTTATTATATACAACAGCGTGATCCAGGTTAAAATAAACGATTGCTAAGTACACCAATAGTTTGGCGAGGAACAGCATACGTTCCTTTCGGTTTTTCTTCTTATAAACTTCGTCTGTTACCATCATAGGAGTGTAAATGTACAAATGGCGCACATTACTGCCAAATGGAGGATAACATGACTTTCTGGCTTGGGGTCATTGGGGCTTATCCCATTTTATTGAGGATTTCTGTCCAGATAATGCGGGCAATCTGTTCCGTTTCGACGATTCTAATCCTTTCCGCAACGGTATCCGTGTGGTCGGCAGTGAACTGGTTATTTTGGGGTGCAAAATCTTGGAGTACAAACGGTCTTACATCTGGGATCACCTCATAAAATGTTTCATGCATCTGGTTATTTACCGTGATGTTCAGTCCATATGACCTGCCATTGATAATAACGGTTACATGATGTTGTTCCATATTATATTAGGGGCAAGGTATATGCCATATAAAAAGACCGGTGTCATCCAGATACCGGTCTTTTTTCGTATATAAAATCCAATGTCCTTTGATTCGTTAGGCGTGGGCTGTCTTACGGCGGCTGGAAGCCATTTTCCGGGTACCCGCTTTTTTACGAGGCGTGGATTTTTTTGCCATGGTTCGGGTACTTTTTTTTGCCATTGTTTTTTTGGCAGTCATTTTTCTGCCAGCAGCAGTTTTAGCGGTCGCCTTTTTAGCAGTTGCCCTTTTTGCGGTAGCTTTTTTGGCGGTAGCTTTTTTAGCTGTTGTTTTTTTGGTCATACTTTTTTTGGCCATTGGTGTCCGGGTAGCAGTACTTGACTTCATTGTTTTGGTAGCTGCTTTTTTCGCGGTGGATTTTTTTGCGGTTGTTTTCCCGGTAGTTTGCTTCCTGGAGGTGGAAGATTTCATGGAAGATGATTTTTTGGGGACTTTATCACCTTCAGCGCGGGCTTCAGATAAGCCTATTGCGATGGCCTGTCGTTGGTTAGTTACCTTTTTCCCAGTTCTGCCACTTTTAAGTTTCCCTGCTTTCATTTCATCCATGACTTTTTTCACCTTCCGCTGTACAGCGCTTGAATACTTTGCCATAATAGAAGTTTGAATGGGTTATAAAAAGTGATAACACTTGTGAATGCTACAAATCATAAGCCAGTAAATATCATAGGGTTTACGGGTCAAATATGTGGAATCAGGGTGGGCATTGTGTGTATTTTTCTATGTATTGTGTAATGAATTGCACTAATACCACAGTGTACCACAGTGGCAAATGGCTAAAAGAGGCTGTATGGTATTGACTTTCAGCCGATGGCACCAATATTGATAGCGATGTACTAGTTATTTGTTCACTACACTATTAAAAATTGCATTATGGAAAACATGACTTATCATCAATCATTTCCCCAAGGCAATCCGCAGCATAGTGCGGTCGAAAAACCTCGTCATAGTAAGAGGGGATTCGCATCTATGGACCCTGAGCAACAGAGAGCCATATCCAGAGAAGGTGGTCGTGCAGCCCACAAACAGGGCGTAGCCCACAAATTCACTTCAGAAGAAGCCCGTGCAGCTGGCAAGAAAGGTGGAGAAGCTGTGAGTCGCAATCGCGAACATATGGCCGAAATAGGCCGTAAAGGAGGTACCAATCGCGGTAAAAACAAACATAAGGATGAACAGCAACATGTACTGTAAGTCCACCAAGATATAAATTACGAAGCCTGTCACATACGCGACAGGCTTTGTAATTTAGTATCAGTAGTGATTTCGGGAGGATGTCGTCTCCCTATATCTTACAAACCTATTTGAACAGGATTCCGAATAATATCTTCAGCCAGGCTAAAAGGCCATACAATATTGAACCATTTTGCCCCATCTATTCCAATGCTATGTAATGAAGATAGGTGTTGTATGTTTAACTGTTGCCTCATCTATTTGAGATAGTTACTTTAGGATTTGCTCAGTAATAATACCAGGATCCTTGGAATCGTGGTGGTATCATTATTATCGAAATATTCTTTTGCATCAAATACTTGCAGACCATGGCGGGCGGCAGTTTGCACAAATTCTGATATATGGTGTGTATATACTTCTAGCATTTTTTCCCCTTCATTGGTAGTAAAACGGGCCTGACTGCCACCATATTGGCGGAACGGATGTAATTCCCCGATGTAGACGATGCCTCCTCTGTTGAGGAGCTTTGCAGCCTCCGCGAAGATATGATCCAAGTTTTCGATATGTTCTAAAACAAGGCTGAAAGTAATCAGGTCATATTTTTCTGTCGTGAAGTTCCAGGGAGTGGTAATATCTGCCTGTACGAAGCGAATACCAGGATGGTCCTGGAATTTGCTTTTGGCGATGGCCATCATTTCCTCGGAAAAGTCTACTGCAGTGAGGTTGGGTGCTTGGCCTACTAACCAGGATGTATTTTTTCCGGTGCCAGCTCCTATTTCAAGAATATTATTAAAAGTAAACGGCTGCAAATTTTCACGCAGTGCCACTGCTTCCAGGTCACGAGTTTTGTTGATATTGGAATCGTATTGAGGTGCCCAGCTATTATAGGATTCTTTGATAGACATGTTCCGTTGTATTTCTGTAAAGCTAACCTTTTTTCAGATGTATTGCGGTTGAAATATCCGTCTGTCGGGCCTGACGGATTACTATCAATATATAACTAGCCCTGCAATGCTGCTAATTTTTGGGGAATGATTGTGTAAATAGCTCTACAACTGTTGCAGATAGTGGTAGGAATGTGTGGAGTGTGGAGATGGTTGAAACCTTTCGATCGCTGAGATTTCAGCGATCGAAAGGCAGTAATATTACTAGAGTTTGAAGTAATCGTAGAAGTAAGAGGCTGGTTTCAGGTTGAGCCATTGCTCACGGTTGGCTTCCAAATCAGCATAGGTAAGTTGCTCAATTTGTTGCTGTGTAAAAGACAGCGGCTTTTCTTGTTTTCCCTTAGTAACGATACCCAGACCAAAGTCGCAGTCCAATACAAAAACGTTAATATCATCCCGCATACTTCTCAGGTGGAGGATCGATTTCCACACATCGCCGTTCCAGTTATCCTTACAACCACGGGCTTTCCATTGTTCGAAAGTGCTGGCTGCTGTTGCATTTGCTGGATTGCAATCGTGCATGATAATCACGCCACCATCGGACAAGTATTTCAATGCATTTTCTACATCGCGCAAAGCAAAATCGTACTGGTGCATACCATCAACCAAGCATACATCTATTTTCTTATCATTGAAAAGTTTTATTGCTTCCTTTTCAAAAAAGCGGTCACTTTCAATTTTGTAGTAAGAGGCGCGGAAGTTGCATGGATATTGAATAGCGCGTTTCAGTTTTTTGAACCAGTTAAATTTGTAATCTGGGTCTACTGCGATTTTCTTAGGTGCTTTGATCGGAAAAAAATTGGCGCCAATAAATACTCCAATTTCCAGGTAGGTATTAAAGTCATGCTTTGCAATCAGTGATTCAGCAATGACCCTTCTGTTTAGTTGCATATGTAGATCTAAATATTGACATGGTGTAATTGTAGGTAATAATGTAGTACTGGTTCAGCAAGATATACAAAATTTATTATATTAAATTATTTAATACTATACTGGAAAAGATTAATTCGAACCTGGAAAATTCCAGCAATCAAAGAAAAATTTGAGAAACCAATTAGTTGCACGTATATTTGCAACCAGTTGGTTTCTAAAAGTATTAAACACCTATATTGATAGATGAGAAGAGATATTTTTCAGGCTATTGCAGATCCGACGAGGAGGGCCATCATTGCTTTACTAGCAGTACAAGCCATGACGCCTAACAATCTGGCTACACATTTCGACACTACGCGACAGGCAGTTTCAAAGCATTTGAAGCTCTTGACAGAATGTGAGTTGGTAACGCAGCAACATCAAGGGAGAGAGATTTATTATCTACTTGAAATAGACAAAATGAAAGAGATTGACAAATGGTTGGAGCAGTTCCGCAAAATCTGGGAAACCCGCTTCAGTCAGCTCGATGATCTTTTATCCGTTATAAAAAAACAGAAAAAATGAGACAACAACTGCAATTTGATTTCCTGGTAAATAAAGCAGACAACAAGCTTACTATCAGACGAGAATTTTTAGCAGAGCGCCCATTAGTTTGGGATTGCTACACTAAAAGTGAATTGCTGGATCAATGGTTCGCCCCCAAGCCATTAACTACAAAAACCAAGGTGATGGATTTTCGTGAGGGTGGCCAATGGCATTATGCCATGGTGGAGCCCAATGGCACCGAATACTGGGGCCTCACCAAGTATCAACAAATACAGCCAATAGATTGGTATAAAGCGATAGATGCTTTTTGTGATGAAGCAGGAAACATCAATACAGATTTGCCTCCTGCCAAATGGTTTGTCACTTTCACGGATAAAGTTGAAAACACATTAGTAGAGACTGAGGTAAGCTTCAACTCTCTCTCCGACCTGGAAACAGTGATTAAGATGGGTATGCAAGATGGCATGACTGCCACCTTGGAAAAACTCGATGAATTATTGTTAACACTTAAAAAATAAATAATGAGCAACAAAGTAACGGTAAACGCCACCATTCATGCAGATGCCAAAAAAGTTTGGGAATATTATACTGCACCGGAGCATATTACGCAATGGAACTTTGCAGATCCTTCCTGGCATTGCCCTTCCGTATCCAATGATATGCGCATTGGCGGAAAATATGTTGCCAGAATGGAAGCAAAAGACGGCAGTTTTGGTTTCGATTTCGAGGCTACGTATGATGCCATAAATCCTGGTAAAAGCTTTACCTACACCATCGCGGATGGCCGACAGGCAGTTGTTGATTTTAATGGTAATGGCAATCAAACCGATGTTGTCGTTTCATTTGACCCAGAAGATCAAAACCCAGTGGAGATGCAGAAAGGTGGTTGGCAGGCCATCTTGAATAGTTTCAAGCAGTATGCTGAAAATAACTAAGGGACTCACTAAGTACAGGGAAACGGGCTTGCTGATTAGCTTGCCCGTTCTATTTATTGTGGATTTATTTCGGGAACGAAAATTGTGAAATTTCTACATCTAGAGCGACTGTTGTCTCACAAAAACAAATTCATATGTCAGCTACCACTACCAATTCCAAGCTCATTCCTGCCCCTAAAAAGCAGGTTTATCATGCCTTTACAGACAAAGATGCCTTAGCTTTCTGGCTCGCGCCCAATAACATGAAAGGAAAGGTGCATCAATTTGAATTAAAAGTAGGTGGCGGTTATAGCATGTCGTTGTATTATCAGGATAGCGTGTCAGGTGGGAAGACAACCGGTAATGAAGACCGCTTTCATGCCACTTTTGTGGAGCTGGAGCCCTATGAAAAAATTGTACAGGCCATTCAATTCGATTCCGACAAAAATAAATTTGAAGGAGAAATGATGATGGAAGTGCATTTAGCAGAGAGCGGACCAACGGCTACACTCGTCACTATCACCTTCAAGAATATCCCTCCAGGCATTGATCCGAAAGACAATGAAAAGGGCACGCAGCAATCATTGGAGAAGCTGGCGGAGTATATGCGGGAGCATTGATAACCTATCACCAGTATTACAGATCAAACTTAATCCCTTGTGCGAGTGGCAACTGTGTACCGTAGTTGATCGTATTTGTTTGTCTACGCATGTAGTTTTTCCAAGCATCGCTGCCGCTTTCACGGCCACCGCCGGTTTCTTTTTCTCCGCCAAAAGCGCCACCAATCTCCGCTCCAGAGGTACCAATATTCACATTGGCAATGCCGCAATCACTACCAGCGGCCGAGAGGAAGCATTCTGCTTCCCGGAGGTTCATGGTCATAATAGCGGAGGACAGCCCTTGTGGCACATTATTCTGTATAGCAATGGCTTCTTCCAATGTGCTATATTTCATCAAATAGAGAATCGGTGCAAAAGTTTCTGTCTGCACAATGGCATAATCCGGCTGTACTTCTGCTATACAAGGTTTCACATAGCAACCGCTTTCAAAGCCGGCGCCACTCAGCACGCCACCAGGTACCACAAAATTACCACCTTGTTCCTTACAGGCCGCAATTGCCGCAAGGTAAGCATTCACCGCATCTTTATCGATCAATGGTCCAACGTGATTGGTTTCATCCAGTGGATTACCGATGCGCAGTTGTCCGTATGCCTTTACCAGTTTTTCCTTAAAGCTGTCGTATACAGATTCGTGGATAATCAAACGACGAGTGGTAGTGCAACGTTGGCCCGCAGTACCTACTGCACCGAATAAACTACCGATGAGCGCCATATCCAGGTCTGCCTCCTGAGAAACGATAATGGCATTGTTACCGCCCAATTCCAACAGACAACGCCCCAGTCTTGCCGCCACAGTAGTGGCCACCGCTTTACCCATACGCGTGGAGCCAGTGGCTGATAGCAGCGGTACCCGCGCATCAGCGGCTAGCATCTCTCCTGTTTCACGGCCACCGTTAATCACACATAGCACGCCTTCAGGTACATCATTACGTTCCAATACTTCAGCTACTATATGCTGACAAGCAATAGCAGATAAAGGTGTTTTCTCACTTGGTTTCCAAACGCATACGTCTCCGCAAACCATTGCCAGCATAGCATTCCAGCTCCACACCGCTACTGGGAAGTTGAAAGCGGAAATAATCCCTACAATACCCAGTGGATGCCATTGCTCATACATTCTATGGCTAGGACGCTCACTATGCATGCTCAAACCATATAACTGCCGACTCAAGCCTACCGCGAATTCGCAGATATCAATCATCTCTTGCACTTCGCCCAATCCTTCTTGCAGGCTCTTACCCATTTCATAGCTCACCAGACTGCCCAGGGCTTGTTTTTTTGCACGCAGCGCCTCTCCTATTTGGCGCACAATTTCGCCTCTTCGAGGGGCAGGTACCGTACGCCATTGTTCGAACGCTTTTGCTGCTGTGGCAATCACCTGCGCATAGTCCTGCTCTCCTGCCATGCCCACCTGGCCAATCAATTGACCATCTACCGGCGACCAGGAAGATACCTTTCCTCCACTGCCCTGCATCCACTTTGTACCGGTGCTCACACCAGGATTTTCTGCTTTTATACCCAGTTCTTCTAAGAATTTCATTGCTACTTGTTGGTTTGTGATGAATATGTGCTTTCAAAAATCTTGTTAGCATTGGCTGCTTCAAAGCCTTCCCGGCGATGCTCTCTACGCACCTCCGCCATTTCCAGATGCTGATAATCCGGTAGGAGTCTGCGTTCTGCAAACTCTACATACGAACCAGCAATACGGTGCTTTTCACCATCTGCAAATGTGGCTTCAATCATGCCCGCCACGGTGGAACTCTGCAGCAGCAGGCCATCGGGGCTTTTCTTGAACTTACCGCCAGCATCGTTGAGTTTCAGTCCATTCTTCTCCAGGAACTGGTTGTATTGTTCAATATGATTATAACCTTCGTTTAGATTATGTACACTAATAGTGAAGTGATTCAGGTAATAACGATTGTAGATCGTCCAGGAAGCATATTCGCTTTCTGCCGCCAGGGCGGAGAAATCGGCATATGTTGGGAGCCTCCACAGTCCGCTATGCAGGAATGCATCCACCTGTGTAGGATTGTCTAGGTCTAGTGCATCTACCGGATCGGCGGTTACCTCATCTGTGTAGCTGTGAATGATTCGCTGTGCCGCAGCCGATAAATCCTTTACACGTAACTCACTGATGAAAATACGTGGCAGCGCTGGATCTGGCGGAGCATACCAGTAAGCATCCAGTTTCTTTTCTTCGAAATAATAGTAGTCTTTTTTCGTATAGCCGTGATGGATAAATATCTTTTCAAGCGACTGTATCCCCAAATGTGGCACACCGATGGTACGAAATGCGATATGGTCGTTTTCAATTTCCTGTTCTTCTTTTATCAGCCCTTCTACGATCATGGCTGATATTACCCGGTTCACATCCGGTACCCGCTCTTTATAGCGGCGCATCAACCCGTCCAGGATCAATTCCAGATTATTCATGACAATGATTTATTAGAAATTAAGTTCAGTTAATACTTCGTCGAGATGGCGCACCATGTCTGTTGCATTTTGCTTATTGAAGACCATCGGCGGTTTTATTTTCAGTACGTTGTACAATGGACCATCTGTAGAGAGCAGGAATCCTCTTTCTTTCATTTTCTCTACTACCGCATTGATTTCATCTACGGCGGGTTCCATCGAGGTACGGTCTTTCACCATTTCAGCGCCTACAAATAATCCAAAACCGCGTACATCACTGATGATGGGATGTTTGCTCATTACGCCGCGAAGGCCTTCCATAAGGAAGTTACCGGTTTCGAGGGCATGCTCCTGCATTTGTTCAGATTGGATTACTTTCAATACCGTTCTACCAGTGACCATAGATACTGGGTTTCCTCCGAAGGTGTTGAAGTATTCCATCCCGTTATTGAAGGCATCCGCTATCTCTCTGGTTACTACTACCGCCGCCAGTGGGTGACCGTTGCCGATAGGTTTTCCCAACACCACAATATCAGGTTGTACATTTTGCAGTTCGAAGCCCCAGAATTTTTCACCTACCCTGCCAAAGCCCACCTGTACTTCATCCGCAATACATACGCCGCCAGCGGCCCGAACATGTTTGTAAACATTTTCGAGGTAGTGATCTGGTAAAGGAATTTGTCCACCTACACCCAGCAGTGTTTCACAGATAAATGCAGCAATTTTCCCTGGATGCTTCTCCAGGATATGTTGTACATCCGCAGCATATTTCTCACCCGCCTGCGGATCATTATAGCGGAATTCACCCCGGTATAAATCTGGTGAAACTGCTTTGTGGATATAAGGCTTTTGGCCAAAACCTCCTTTGCCATCGAATTTGTAAGGGCTCATTTCCATGGCCACTGTAGAAGTCCCATGGTAGGCATGATCCAGTACCATCACATCTTTACGGCCAGTAAAATGGCGACTCATGCGGATGGCTAAATCGTTCGCCTCAGAACCGGAGTTAGTAAAGTATACTACAGCAAGATTAGATGGTAAAGTGCGCAACAGTTCTTCCGCATATTCCACGAGGTGATCGCTCAAATAGCGACTGTTCGTATTGAGGGTAGCAATCTGCCGTTGCATGGCTTTCACCACCACAGGATGGCAATGTCCTACATGGCTTGGGTTATTTACACAGTCGATATACGTATCTCCTTTGTCATCGTACAGGTATTGCAGTGCGCCTTTTACAATTTTCAGCGGTTTGCGGTAGCTAATGCTGAGATTGCGGCCTATCACTGATTTTCTTTCTTCCAGCAGCTTACTGTAATCATCTGCTTTATTGATCAGTGATGGCATATTACAAGCTTTGCGGAAAGTATCTGCCGCCCGCAATGGATTGATACGAATGAGCGTATTCAGTAGATCCCAGGCATCGTTTTCTGTAACAAAATGGTGATCATTCGATGAGCCGAGGGAAGCTTGGAAGGCGGATTGTGTAACGCTGATGCACATACGCGCAGCAATCAGGTAGTAGATAAGATCTACTTCTTGTTCTGTGAGTGGGAATGCTTCATGATAACCCTGGATCACCCATGCAGCAGCCTGTAGTGGGTCTTCCGCTCTGAACATAGCGTAAGTACATGCAATGGCCACATTATTTACCAGAGCAGTGTACACCATATCGCCTAGATCAATGAGACCACTGATTTTTCCGTCCTGTACTAGCACATTGTAATCGTTGGCATCGCCATGGATGGAGGCGTGGCGCAGATCCTGGAGTACAGGTAGTACCTCTGTTTCGAAAGCCAGCAGGAAGTACCCAGCCAGTCTTCTTTTTTCATGGTCATGGATATGTTGCAGCAATTTGTTGCAATCTGCCGCAGTGCTGATATCCCAAGTGTAATGACGGTGCAGTGCATCGTGCTGGAATTCTCTCATGGCCTCATCGGTTTTACCAATGAAGCGGCCTAGGTCCAGATAGAGCTCTTTTGTTCTCTCCGGCACCCTTGCCCAGCAATCACCTTCTAACCAAGTGAGGATGCGTACGTAATATTGTTTTCCATCTTTAAATACAGGAGTAAGTTCCTGGCGATTTTTATTCCGCAGTATCTGCTGGAATTTCCACGCCACATCGGTCACAGTAAGATGATCCAGTATACGCAGTTGTGCGTCCAGGAAGGAATATTGCTTTTCCTCCCCCGTTATTTTGAGGATAAATTTCCGCCCGGAGGTATCAGTAATCTTGTAGTTAAACTCATCGTAACCCTGGAGGGGATCCACTTCTACTGCCAGCAGGTAGTTCTTCTGAACCAACTGCTTTACTTCATTTGCTGTAAATTCCATGACGTTATTTATTTTTCAGTATCATTAACAGATGTGCTGCGGACCAGCTAAAATTTTTTGCATTCAATCCTTTACCGGTAAGCGGATGATAGTTTTCGCATATTGGTCCGTCTGTAAGCAGGCCTGCTGCGTTGTTCAGCAGTTGCTGTTCAAATTTCGATGCCTCTTTTCTGTAGCCATAGCGGCGTAAGCCTTCGGCGCCATAAGCCACCTGGTCTAGCCATACGGGACCGCGCCAGTAGCCATTCATCGGATCAAATGCCGGATGATCGGCTGCAAGTGTTGGCAGTGGTACTTTGGTATTGAATTTTCGAGGATCATTCATCTTCCGTAATACCATTGCTGCCTGGGCCTTTGTGGCAATACCTGTCCACAAGGGTATCCAGCCTTCTGGACCATCTATCGTCACTAATTTACCCGTTACTGGCTGGAGATCATAAAAGTAGCCTCTTTTTGCATCATAAAACTTAGTGCGAATCAGATTCGCCAGTTTTGCTGCTTGTTCACTATAGCGGGCTTTTTCACCAGCTACCGCCAATAATTTGTCAAGATATAATTTCTCTGCGTATAAGTATGCATTGAGATCTACACTTTCCTGGTTGAGCGACCATGCGCCGTCATTATTTTTCAACATCACCGCGCTATCGAAGCGTACTGCGTTGTCCATACCGCTCTCCCATGCTGCCGCGATACGGGTACCATCTGTAGCGCCATACTCGCACAAGCCGTTTTGATCGTGATCCCTGTTGGCATACCACCATTCGTGATAGTGGATCAATTTAGGGAGCATTTCTTTTACAAAGGAGGTATCCTTCGTTTGACGATAGACTTCCCAAACACCCCAAGCCGCCAGTGGTGGCTTCGTATCTCGCCAATTATTTTCTGATTTATCCGCATAGATGCAATCCGCCACCATACCATGTTCATCCTGGTAATCGAACATAGCACGGATATTATTCTTTGCCAGTTCGGGGTTGAAGGTCACAATGCCAACGGCTTGCTTCCAACTGTCCCAGCTCCAGATGCCATAGAAGCCTTGGTAATTAATAGAAGGGAAAACGCCATCGTGCAGGATATCCCCGGAACTGCTCCGCCAGTTGGTGGTCAATGTTACCATACATTTCACAGCCAACCGTTTCTGTGAATCAGTCAGATGCGGAGCAGCGGAGATATAGCGAGAGAGATAAGCATTCCACCGAATCTCATTCTCCCGCAAAGATTTACGGAAATCATATGTAGCAGGCTTCCGAACTGTATCTGGATAATAAGCCTGGACCTGGGTTTGCGCATAACTTGCTCCGGGCGCAATTACAATTCCATTATTGCTGGCGCTATAGCTAAGGCTGTCTCCTGTTATAATTGTACCCGTTGGAAATACAGTTACGAAGCCAGTTGCTTGGAGAGACGCGGACTCACTGTCCACAGTTATCCTCTTACGGGATTGACCATAGTAGCGGATATCCAGCGTTTTGGAACTCCCTCCCCTATTAGTAATGGTGGTATGCAGTAATGCTTCTCTACCTGATACAAAAATCAATTGCTGCTGTATCAGTAGGTTATTTATATCCAGTTGCTGTTGTAGCATTCCTGGGAAATATTTGATGTCCGCACGTGCGGCAGACAGGTCCACTGGGTGGCCATTTTCACTCAGCGCCAGCCTGGAGAATGCATCTGATAGCCATTCTCCCTGCATGCCCATAATAAGCGGACCAATAAATGCACCGTTATCTTCTTTACGGGCGGGCAATGCATAGGCATGCCATGCGCCCATATCACTGAAAACATTCGTCAGGATACTTTTCCCTGCAGGTGGCGCTGCGCGCAGGTTTAGCACATCCGGATATTTATTGCGCTGTGCATTTGCCTGTTGCAGGGAAAGGCCAAGTAATAGTATCACCCATCTTCTCATATTCATTATTTTATAACGGGACTTAGTATAAAAGAATAACCATAGTCCTGGTAAGGCAACATAAATTCAGCATGTGGCGTAGCGCCCCAGCTATTATCTCCACCTACTCCGGATTGTTTGTAATCAATATTCCACCATACCAGATCTTCATTGATCATGCTACCGCCGTGGTTATTCTCCGCAGCATCCCGATCAAATTCCATATGGTCCATATTAAAATGCAGTACGCCAGTGCAAATTTGCGGTTCGCCTTTTGCTAGGAGCCCCACTCCTTGTGCGTTAGTGAGTGACATCCAGCGAACGCCAGTTCTGTAGCCACTTTCCTGCGCACGTGGATAAGGGTGGAACAACTGATCCGCTTTCATATGATACAGATCTACTGCTGCTGCCGTGTGCCTGTCCGCATAGTTATCAAAAGGTCCGCGGCCTAGCCACGCAACGTTATCAAATGCTCCGCGCAAGATGGTACGCATGCCAAAACGTGGTAGTTCAGGCATGGTTTCTTTTCCTGTTTTCATGGCTACTTTCACCTGTACGGCGCCATCGCCGGTGATCGTGTATACTGCGGTGTAAGTCGCTTTCACAGTGGGCAGGGAATGCCAGGTGCGAATCGTTGCGCTATAAGGATTATCTGAGCTTATTGTCATGGAATCCAGGCGGGCAGATTTTACCGCGTCTCTCCAAACTTCACAACGAATCTGCTGACTATTGCCAATATCATTATCCGTAGGCGCTCTCCAGAAATGTGGTTCCAGCGGCGATTGCATAATGGATTGCTGTTTCCAGGTGTACGCACTTAACCATCCTGTACTGTTACTGAACGCCATTTCAAAATCTTCCCCTGTTACCTTTACTTGATCTCCACTTTTATTGATATTTACTTTCTTCGCGATTACTGGAACCGTAGTATCCTGCATAGCTGCCGGCAGTTCAAATTGTTCCCAAGCCAGCAGATGATCAGCAGGTAACGCTGCCGTTTCATTTTTGGTCCTCATTTCCACTGTTAGGAAATATTCCGTACCTGGCTTAGCTTTCAGCATAGGCAGCGACAATAGCACTGTTTTTTCTGCATGCGGTGCTATTGCGCCTACTTCCAGTGGCCCTTTCGCTATGGTTTCACCATTGGAGCGGATATACCAAGAGAACTGATATTGATCCAGGTTCGTGAAATCCAGCCTGTTGATGATACGCAATTGGTTCGGTGATAAAGGAACAGTTTCAAACGTGGCTGGTTGTAACACTTTCTTCAGCTCAAAGGCCTGCGGATGTGGTGTTCTGTCTGCCGCAAATAAACCATCGGCACAATAGCTGGTATCGCTGGTAAGTCCTACCTGTCCCATATCGCGGCCATAGGCCCAGATATCGCGACCGTTCTTATCTTTTCTCTTAAACGTCTGATCGGAGAAGTCCCAGATGAAACCGCCTTGCAGTTGTTGATGGCGGTAGATCAAGTCCCAGTAATCTTTCAGGTTACCGCCACCATTACCCATCATATGCGCATATTCACACTGAATAAACGGACGGGTATTCCATCTTTTTACATATTCCAGCATAATGCTGGGCGATTTATACATTGGGCAAACGATGTCGGTATATTCATTCCTGCCAGCGGCTTCATATTGCACAGGACGGGTATTGTCCATTGCTTTCAGGTAGTGGTAAGTTGCAATGAAGTTTTCACCGAATTCGCTTTCATTCCCCAGGGACCAAGTGATGATGGAGCAATGATTCTTATCTGTCTCAAACATCCTACGGGTGCGGTGCATATAAGCATCTTTCCATTCAGGCTTATCAGACAGTGTTTTCAGTGGAGAAAAGGACATCCCATCGCACTCGATATTCGCTTCATCCACGATGTACAAACCATATTCATCGCAGAGTGCGTACCAGTCGGGGCTATTCGGGTAGTGACTACTACGTACTGCGTTGATGTTGTATTGTTTCATCACTTTGATATCCGTCAGCATCCCTTCTTTGTTGATCACTTTGCCGGTGTACATGTTATGCTCATGACGGTTCACGCCCTTTATTTTCACAGCCACACCATTTACCAACAGCAGGCCATTGCGGATTTCCACGGTTCTGAAGCCAGTGCGATGATTGATAGCTTCCACCAAGTGGCCATTTTTATCGTAGTAAGATATCAGTAAGTTATAGAGACACGGATGCTCCGCATTCCAGGATTTCACTTTGCCCACAGATGCGCTGAAATGATATTTTTCATTACCGTTCAGTGCATGCTGTTCTTTCCAAATCACGGTATTGTTGTTGTCCAGGAGTTTAGCCTGCACATATCCACCTTTCGCGGCGGTATTAAAAGCTACGTCCAGGTTGAGGAGGCCATTAGTATAGGTACTGTCCAGTCCTGCTTTTACAAAGAAATCTTGTATGGCGATCTTTGGCCGGGCGATGAGTTGTACACTGCGTTCAATACCACTGAGTTTCCACATGTCCTGTCCTTCCAAATAGGTAGCATCGCTGAAGCGGAAAACCTGTACGGCTACGGTGTTCTGTCCTTTGCGCAGGAAACGTGTAATATCGAATTCTGTAGCGGTTTTACTATCTTTTCCTAATCCAATATATTGGCCATTTACCCAGCAGAAGAAAAATGAATTCACTGCACCAAAATGGAGAATAACATCCCTTTCTTTCCAGTTATCGGGAATGGTAAAATTCCTGCGATAGGAACCGATAGGGTTGTTATTTTCCGGCGGGTATGGCGGATTTACAGGGATCGGGTATTCCACATCTGTGAAAATAAAACGATCGAAACCTTCTGTTTGCCAGTGGGCTGGCACCTTAATATCTTTCCAGTTGCTCACATCATAGTTATCCGCAAAAAAGTTCTGCGGACGTGCTGCCGGAGCGGAGTCCAGGCGAAATTTCCATACACCGTCCAATGACAACATGAACGACGAGGGTGCATTTTGCAATGCAGCAGTTTCACTCACTGCGGGAATAAACCAGGCATGAGGTGCCAGGGCATTTTCCGTTTGAACCTTTGGGTTACACCAGGGTTGCGGGTTTTGTTGAGCGCTTACGTTTAAAAACCACAACAGCGCTATCATCCATCCAATACTGTATTTCGTCATCTCTATTCTCGTATGTATGAATAATATTTTGGGCTGACTAAAAGTAACCGGTTTTTCTTTTTGTCGTTCCCGCCCGGCCGGGCGGGAACGACGTGCCGAGATAAACCCAACACTTAGTCAGCCCAAAGATTTTAATACAAATTATTCTGCTTCAGGAGCGGATTGGTGTTTATTTCTTTCAGTGGTATTGGATAGCGAATGTGCTTATCCTCTACGAAGTTGTTGGCGAATGGTTTTCCGTGATTCTGCATCAGGGATTTAATCGGCTGCTTAGCAGTATTGCTACGGCCCCAGCGAATGAGATCGAACCAACGGATACCAAATTCCGCAGCCAGTTCTACAGGGCGCTCGTGATTGCGGATCTGCTCTCTCAACTGATCTTTGGTGAAGCTACCAGTGGTCAATGCTTTCGCATGACTGCGTGTGCGCACTTCGTTTACATAACTGATTGCTTCGTCTGTTTTGCCATTTTCATTGGCTGCTTCCGCCAGCATCAACAATACGTCTGCATAGCGGATCAGGGGAATATTGTAACCTACGTAAGCGCCACTTCTCTCGTTCGGGAAAGTGAATTTATTATAGAAAGAAGGACGGGAAAGACTTGCTGCTACGGAGGCATAAGGCACCTGGTTGGCTGGCACGTTCAAGTCCCACATAGTGGAATTAGGGTCATTGAAGAAAATATTGCCATATACCCTATCGCTATAGCCGCCTGCATCTGTTTGATCTTTCTTCATTTCTGCCACCACCCAGTCGGAAGGATAGAAAATTTCCCAGCCATCCAGCGCATAAGGTGCTGCTTCGAAATTGAATGGATGTCTTTCGTCAGATACGGAACGATCACTGGTAAATTGTATTTCAAACACAGACTCAGGGCCGTTTTCCTTGGTACCGTTGAAATTATCAACGTAGTTTGGATTCAGTCCATATTTGCCGTAGATCTCTTTGAACTTGGCTTCTGCCTGTGGCCATTTTTCTTGGTACAGGTATGTTTTTGCCAGCAGTGCTTTTGCAGCGCCACTAGTAGCACGGCCTTTATATTGACTGGAATAGCTCTCAGGGAGCACCGCTGCGGCTTCTGTCAGGTCTTTTTCAATCTGCGCCCAAACATCGGCTGCTGGCGCTTGTGGCACCTGGAGTTTGTTCAGGTCTTTTTCGAATTTCAAAACCAGTGGCACATGTTCAAAACCATTCACCAGCACGAAATAGTTGTACGCACGCAGGAATTTGGCTTCTGCAACAATTTGGTTACGCTCCAGGTCTGTCATCACGGAGATACCTGGCACTTTCTCGATTACCTGGTTAGCACGACCAATGCCCGCATAGCAGGTAGCCCAAAGGTTCCATGGGCCCGACTCATCAGCGCCATTCACAAATGCAGCCAGGTTCTTTCCATAGGGTTCATTTTTATTGTTATCGATATCATCCCCTTTGAAAGCCAGTGTCACATATACTTCTTCAAAGAATGTCCATTTACTGCCATCATGCCCTTGCAATGCGGCATAGGTAGCAGTGATACCCTGTAAGGCATGCTGCCGAGTAGTCCAGAAAGTAGTTTCTGTGAGGTTTTGCTTATCCTGCAAATCAAGGAACTTGTCCGAGCACGAGGAGAACATCATCACAGCAGAGAAAAACAGACCTGTTATTTTAAGTTTCATAATTGTCAGTTTAATTTTTCAGATTAGAATCCAACGTTGAGACCAAATACATAAGAGCGGCTCATTGGGTAATAACCCCTGTCTACACCGCGGCTGAAAATACCTGTGTTGGACAAATCTGGATCGAAGCCAGTGTATTTAGTAAACGTCAGCAGGTTGTAAGCGCCGGCGTAAACTCTCAGGCGATCCAGGTGCATAGCGGTGGCGAGTTTCTGCGGCAAGGTGTAGCCCAATTGCAGGTTTCTAAGACGCAGGAAAGAAGCATCTTCCAGGAAGTAGTCAGACACACGCATGTTTTCATTCTCATCTGCGTTGCTCAAACGATACACGTTTGTATTGGTGTTTGTTGGCGTCCAGGCATTCAGCAGATCCGCAGAACGGTAGTAACGATACAGGAACATTTTAGCGCCATTGAACATTTTCTGACCTTGTTTACCATTCAGGAAAATCATCAGGTCAAAATTTTTGTAGCTAGCGTTGAAAGTGATACCGTAGTCAATGTTTGGCAGACCGTTGCCCATCAGTTGTTTGTCATTATCATCCAGTTGGCCGTCGCCGTTGGTGTCCACAAAGCGGAGGTCACCTGGTTTAGCATTAGGTTGTAACAATTCACCGGCTTTATTTTTATAAGCATCTATTTCAGCCTGTGATTGGAAGATGCCGTTTGTTTTATAGAGATAGAATGAAGCCAGTGATTCGCCTTTTTTAGTCAGCGTAGTTCCACGGTTGTTGTAGTCTACGAAACCATCTGCAATCACGCCTTCGTCGTAACCTAGGCGGATGATTTTGTTGCGGCTATGAGAAAGGTTCGCGGTTACATCCCAGTGGAAATCTTTGTTGGCAGGACTGCGGTAAGTAACGGTAAACTCCCAACCTTTGTTTTCCATATCCGCAATATTGGTCAGCGGCATGGCAGTGATACCGGAGGAAGTAGGGATAGGTGTTTCCGCCAGCATGTCGCTGGTTTTAGAATGGAAGTAGTCGAAGCTACCGCTGATGGAACCTTTCAGCAGGCTGAAGTTCAGACCAGCGTTGAAAGTGGCTGTCTGTTCCCATTTGATATTATTATTCGCCAGTGTTGCAGCGATTGCACCTACAAAAACCGGTTGGCTCACTGCGGAACCGAATGGATAGTTCAGGAAAGGATCGGAACCAGACAGATAAATTTTCGCCAGGTACTGGAAGTTGCTCACATTCTGATTACCCACTGTACCGTAGCTTACGCGTGGTTTCAGTTCGGAGATCCATGGAATGTTGAAGAAATTTTCCTTGTGAATGTTCCATCCACCAGAGAAAGAGTAGAAAGTACCGTAGCGGTTCAGTGGACCGAAACGAGAAGAACCATCACGACGAAGACTTCCTTGTACGAAGTATTTATCATCGTAGTTATAGCTTGCCCGTCCGAAGTAGGATTGCAGCGTATTGCCGTAGTTCCAGCCGTTCACGCGAATATAGTCGCTTTTTCCTTCAACGATCAGCCCAGACAAGGATTCGATCAATGGGCTACTAAGGTGGTTACCCGCGCCAGTAGTACCTTGGCTAACGTTCTTCTCACGGGAGAAGCCGTACATGGCTTTGAAGTTGTGTCTCCCTAATTGTTTCTCATAGTTCAAGAGATGAGTGAACAGCGTGTATTCTGTTCTACCGCGACTTTCAGAGCGAGAAGGATTTTCTACGAAAGATAATGCGCCAAAATCGTAGGGTTCCGTTTGATTATAAGAATAGGTGTTTACCACATTCTTACCAATGGTGAAATTGTAGGAGAAGCCGTACCAGAGTTTCAAATCTGCTGCCACATTGAGTTGCAGATGATCGTCAATAGATCTGCCATTTGAGAGCATTCTTTCACCCACAGGGTTGCCGGAGCCCAGTTCTGTTTCAGGCTTTGCGAAACCATTGATAGCGTTTGGATCATAAATACGTTTATGTGGCAACGTTTTATACACCTCCATGAATGGAGAGAAACCTGCGTTACCGTCACCGTCTACATCGCCGTAGTTCTGGTTATTGAAACGGGTATAAGCAACGATAGGCATGATTTTCAGACGATTGTCCAGCAGTTTGATTTCGCTATTGAGGCGTACGTTATCTCTTTTAGCACCGGTGTTGATGATGGTACCGGAGTTTTCCCAGTGGCCATAAGACAAGCGGTAAGCGAGTTTTTCAGAAGCGCCAGAAACGTCCACGTCGTACTTCTGTTCAATACCTTTTTTGGTGAAAGCGCCCACCCAGTCGGAGTTAGCATATTTGCTATCGTCCTGTACATAGATAGGGGCAGTGGAATTGTCGTTCGCATAAGCTTGGCGCACCACTTTGTTCATGTTCACCTTATCCAGCAGCGGCAGATTGTTGTTCAAATTCTGAGCGGAATAATAGGAACTGAAGTTCACGCGAGGCTCACCGGATTTACCTTTTTTGGTGGTGATGATGATTACCCCACCAGCGGCTCGCGCACCATAGATAGTAGCGGCAGATGCATCTTTCAAGATGCTGATAGACTCCACATCGTTCGGATTGATATCATAGGCATAGCCCAGGGGAATACCATCCACCACGTACAGTGGGTTGGCATTGTTGATACTGTTCAAGCCACGCACCAGTACTACTGGCTGTCCGGAAGGGTTACCCGTACCGGAGCTAACGATCACGCCAGGCGCCTGCCCTTGTAGCATGGTTCCAAGGTTACCGGAAGGCTGTTTAGCGAGGTTCTTGGTGTTTACAGAGGCGATAGCGGCGGTTACATCTGCTTTTTTCTGGGTACCGTAACCGATTACAAGTACTTCATCCAGGCCTTTTACATTTTCATCCAGGGAAATCACCAAGCTCTTACTAGTTGGTTTTACTTCTTTGGCGGTGAATCCCATCGCTGATACCACCAGGGTGGCATTTTCCGGAACGGCGGCGAGGGCGAATTCCCCTTTGGCATCCGTAGAGGTGCCCTTACCGGTATTTTTTACGGCAATACTGGCTCCTGGGATCGCATTGCCCTTGGCATCCGTAACCTTCCCTTTCAGGTTTAGGGTAGGAACCTGGGCAAGGACTGTTAGCCCGGTAAACAATAGGAATAATAATATTCCATTTCTCCGTAGTTGTTTCCACATACGCATTTTGGTTTTTAATTCTGCTTTTGAAAAATTAACATGGACTGTCCCTCCGGCACTGTGACATAGGTTGAAGTTTTTCACACGTGAATCTGACAGCGCCGGGACTGGAAGTAAAGTAGAAAGGAAAATCAAGGGTAGGCGGATTTGCTACCTCTATACAGGCATTACAGAGACCTCTACACGACCTCTACAAGGGAGTTAACTAATTAATAATCAATTATTTAAAATTGCTTCAGAAAATCCGATAGGTTCTCTTTGTGTTCCAGGTTGAAGGCTTTTCGGAGTCGATAGCGAGCCATTTCCACCGATTTTACGGAGATATTATTGAGGGAAGCGATGTCTTTTATGGACAGATTTAACCGGATTTGCGCGCATAGTCGGCGTTCATTTTCGGTGAGGTCTGGGAACTTTTGCAGGAGGTTATAGAAGAAATCTTTATGGATTTCGTTGACAGAAAGGTTAAAATCTTGGGTGTCTTTATTGCTATCGAGGTCGTGTTGGAATTTATGAATAAGGCGATTGAACCGGGTGATATTTTCCGATTTGGCATCGCCATGGATATCGATCACGGTGAGTTCATCGATAAAATTGCGGATCATATCATTTCGTTGGGAGATGAAGAGCGCATAGTTTTTAAGATCATTATCGCGGAACTCCAGTTTATTATTAAGGGATTCCTTTTCGTGGATGGCAGCTTCGAGCTCTCGTTTGATGAGGGCTTGTCGCATATCTTCTAGTTCCTTCTCCTTTTTACGTTTCTGGTTCATTTTACTGATATAGAGGATACCTATAACAATAAGGAGTAGCACACCAGCGGCCAGGGCATTCCGTTGGAAGGCGCGCAATTCTTTCTGGGCTTCCAGTGTGATGATATGACGTTCGTTCTCTTTGGCTTCCCGTTGGATTTTGAGCGCGGAAATAGCTTCGCTTTTACTTTTTGAGAGTATTTGATTACGTACCTCTGTGTATTCCTGAAGGGCGGTGAAAGCTTTTTGGTATTCGCCGAGGGCCTGGTAGAGCTGCACTGAATTAGTCAGGTTATCCAGCAGTTTTTCTTTTCTTGTATTAGAGTTGGATTGGTGGATAAGGTTTCGCGCTTCCGAGAGGAGTTTTTCCGCTAGTGGATATTCTTTTAGTTTGATGCGGGAAAAGGCCATCTGGTTGAATACTTCAGCGTGTGCGAGTACATCTGTAGTACCGAGGATAGCCAATGCTTTATCAAAATCGGCCAGGGCTTCCTGGTATTTACCGAATTCATTTTCGCAGATACCCCGGTTGCCGAGGGCGCTGGCCACCATGGCTTCGCTGTGGTTTTGATGAGCGAGCGTGATGGTGCTATCGAAATATTTGCGTGCGGTTTCAAACTCGTCTTTGAGGAGGTACACTAATCCCAGTGCGTTCATGGAGAGCGCGATGCGACGTGGATTCCCTAATTTCTTATAGATCTCGTGCGCCTGTTGATGGTATTGCAGGGAGAAGTAACTATTTTCTGTATCATAGAAGATCCAGCCCAAGTTCGTGTATGCGCGAGCGATGGCACTATCATTTCCTAAAGCCTGGCAGATATCCAGTGCGGAGTAGCCGTAGTTGAGTGCTTGGTCGTACTGGTCGTTATAGAGATATCCTTCTGATAAGTTTAAGAGAGATGCCGCCTGCAATTTCCTGTTATTTTCTTTCAGGGCAAGTAGGTAGGCCTCATTGGCCATCACGAGTGCTAGGTTAGTAGAGTCTTTATTATAATGAGCAGCGAGTGTGTTGAGGGTATTGATTCTCTCCACACTTGTCATGGTCTTATTTGAAAGCGACTGATTAAGGCTGTCCGCATTCAGTTGGGCAGTGGTGATGTTGGCGTACAGGCAGACTGCGAAAAGGAATGACAACAATTTCATTGAGGAAATGTAAGGAAATTTTTGGGGAAATGTAAACATTCTGAGGACCAGTGGGGCATAATAGTTTTCTATGGATGCCGGCCTACAACTGTGGACAGCTTTCAATTTTGCATATGTTTGAAGAAGTGTTTTTTATTAATTATTGAAGGTGCTCAAACAGGGCAGATTTATAAGTTATAATGCCTCCCCTTGTGGGATGAAAATAAGACAACAAAAAAAAGGGCATCAACATATAAGTTGATGCCCTTTGTGTGTGACCGCGTCTGGATTCAAACCAGAAACCTTTTGATCCGTAGTCAAATGCTCTATTCAGTTGAGCTACGCAGCCAGTATGTGGTGACCTCGTCTGGATTCAAACCAGAAACCTTCTGATCCGTAGTCAGATGCTCTATTCAGTTGAGCTACGAAGCCATTACCCTATGGAAGGGGGTGCAAATGTAAAAACTAATTTCGATCTAACAAATTTATTTTCAATTAATTATGATTGAAAATCATTTACCAGATTAAGAGCTTTTCGAAAAAAAATGCTGCAACTAAGTGCAGCATTTTTTTATTTGTGACCGCGTCAGGATTCAAACCTGAAACCTTCTGATCCGTAGTCAGATGCTCTATTCAGTTGAGCTACGCAGCCATTTCCCTATTGAAAGGAGGACAAAAGTAAATATTTTTTTCAATCTAACAAATTAATTTTCAATTTTTTATGATTGATTATTATTTATCAGATAAAGAGCTTTTGAAAAAAAATGCTGCAGCCAGTGCAGCATTTTTGCTTTGTGACCGCGTCAGGATTCAAACCTGAAACCTTCTGATCCGTAGTCAGATGCTCTATTCAGTTGAGCTACGCAGCCGTACCGTGTTAAACGGGATGCAAATGTAGGATTAGTTTTTAATTTGACAAATTTTTTTCAGACATTTTTAAATTTTGTCACTACCGTCAACCCATATACGAAGTAATAAATTACACCCAAATACCCGCTAGCACAACCTTTCAGCAGTATAAACTTTTTTTGATCCGGTGTGCAAAATTCATCAGATACCAAATTCAGGAGCATAAGCCACCACGCCCGAGGTATGTTCCAGGGCCCCAGGCACTAATTCCAGCGCCATAAAATTTTCGGGAGGTACATCAAAAGGTGCACGGATGTTCCATTTATCTGTGGGTACAAATCCAAACGTGGGGTAATATTCGGCATGCCCGAGTACAATAACTGCTTTAAAACCCAGTTCCTTAGCCTTTCTTAAACCTGCTAGGATGAGGGCTTCCCCGATGCCCTTCCGTTGTTGATCTGGCAAAACAGCTACTGGCGCTAATGCCAAAACGGGCAACCTGGAATTACCTATACTACAGCGGGTAAACAGGATATGACCTGTTACCTGCTCCCCTTCTACTGCCACAAGGGATAACTCCGGGATAAAAGCATTACTATGGCGCAATGCTGCTACCAGTTGCGCTTCTTCCGCACGGCCAAAGGCGGCTGTCACCACTCGCTGGACATCTGCTATATGCTTCGTTTCCTCTTTTAGTATATTCATTGCAGTTAGTTGCACAGTTTAGTATAACAAGATCCTATAAGTACTCCAAAGATGAATATTATCATGAGGATTCATTACAGCAATCGTGTATATTTTTTTGCATGATAACTTCAGCATCGAATGTATCATGGATTGCCCGCTCCATCCCGACAGACACGCATCTCCCGATATCTGCATTCACAAAAAAATACCGAAAATATTTACATCATAATGCCGACAAATAATTAACTTGCTACTATGACCCGGAAAAAAAACCAACACCCTATTCTCACAATTGCTATCGTAATGGCCATTGTTTTTCTTTCACCACTGATGGTAAAATACTATCCTGCCTTCAAGCAAATGCTGTATTATCTTTTTACCGGTAAATAAATTTGATGTAAGGTATAACAACAGCATTCGGAGAGACACGTGTCTCCCGAAATAATTCCGCTACAGTTGTACTACAAATGATGGTTAAATATCCTTCAACAACTCGGCAAGAGAGAGATTAAACACCTTCACAATCGCATCCAGCGTGCCAATGGTAGGATTGCCGGCACCGGATTCAATACTCCACACCTGGGAAAATGAAATACCCGCAGTATCAGCAAATTCCCTCGTAGAAAGGCCTTTGCGCGCACGCATATAGCGCACCCTAACCCCTACTAGGATTGTTTATTTGTCGGAAGAATGTGCAGTTGCTTGGAGGAAATATCAGGGCCAAATGCACCGCGGAGTCGTTCAGTATCGAAATACGATTGCCAATATTAAAGTAGAAAAACGAACCTGATAACAATGAAAAAAGCCGCTGTTAAAGCGGCTTTTATTCTCTTTTGTGACCGCGTCAGGATTCAAACCTGAAACCTTCTGATCCGTAGTCAGATGCTCTATTCAGTTGAGCTACGCAGCCATTCCATTTGTGGATGGATTGCAAAGGTAGATTATTTTTTGAATCCACCAAATTTCCGGGCAAATTTTTTCTGTAATTTTCTGATTTACACGTACTTTTACAATCATCATTAAATAAATTCAACAAGTGAAGGTACAACTCTGGAGCATAGGAAAAGAGCATGATCCCTATATAAGGGATGGGATGGCAGTATTTCAGAAACGTTTACAACATTATGTCGACTTTGAGGTGAAATTGATCCCTACTGTGAAGCAAGCGGCCAGTTTATCTGTTCCAGAACTAAAAAAACAAGAGGCTAAAATCATTCTGGATATGTTACAGCCTACAGATTACCTACTGGCACTGGATGAAAAAGGAAAGATGATGACGACTGTGCAATTTTCAGATTTTATCCAGCAACGTACCAACGCAGGTACACGTCAATTGGTAATCCTGATAGGCGGCGCTTTTGGGATAGATCAATCAGTCTTGCAAAGAGCGCAAATGACGATGTCCCTCTCCCCTCTTACATTTCCGCATCAGTTGGTGCGACTCATCTTCACGGAACAATTATATCGTGCGTATACGGTATTGAACCGCGAAAAATATCACCATCAATAATTACATTTGTCTAATAACCCGGAAGATCTATGTCTACTACCCTGATATTGATTATTATTACTTGTGCGGTTTCTATTACGGCTTTCAGCAATCATTCCCAATGGGATAAAATGAGTATGCAGCCGTATATGGTAAAACATCATAACCAATGGTATCGCTTTGTTACAGCGGGATTCCTCCATGGCGATTATAGTCATCTTATTTTTAACATGCTGACCCTGTATTTCTTTGGCAAGAATACAGAGTACCTCCTCTTTGCGCTGACAGGGACCAAACTAGGCTTCGTCTTGTTTTACTTGTTGGGTATTATTGTGGGTAATGTCCCTGCATATTTCAAACATCAGAATGATGGTAATTATGTGGCCATCGGCGCCAGTGGCGCGGTATCTGCAGTTATTTTCAGTAATATCCTGATGGCGCCATGGGAAAAAATCTATCTCTATTTTGCCTTTGGTATACCAGCAGTGGTATATGCTATTTTATTCCTCGTTTATTCCAGCTATATGGCTAAAAAAGGAATGGATAATATTGGGCATGATGCGCATATATGGGGCGCTATTTTTGGATTTATTGCGCCGATTTTCCTTCGTCCAGAACTGTTGCAAATGTTCATTCAGTCTGTAATGAGCTTCGGCAGATAAGCTATTTATAAAAGTTAAAAGCGGAAAGACTTGCTGGTAAAGTCTTTCCGCTTTTTTTATTTCATTTAAACGATTCAGGCAGTAAAGCGGGAAATGATGTCCGCTGTTGAAACCACATCTGCAAATTCTTGATTAATGCTTGCCAAGGTGGTTTGATGGATCGTTTCGGCATCATAGTGCACGCCGTTGATCCCTGTTTTATCGAAAGTGGCGGTGGCATCATGGATAACATACGTTTTATAACCATAATTGCCAGCCATTCTAGTGGTAGTGGATACACATTGATCAGTGGTGATGCCCACTATTACTAATGACTTTATCCCTTCTTCATCGAGTCGGCTTTTCAAGTCCGTTCCAATAAATGCGCTGTTTACCGCCTTCTTAATGACCACTTCGTTTTCATGTGGCATTGCTTCCTCCTTAAAATCATTACCTGGATGGCCTTCTCTAAGTGGAGAATTAGCTTCTGTCGAGCAATGTTTAATATGGAAAATTGGGAATTTATTACTTCGGAAAAAATGCAAAAGAATATTAATATTTGTTTCCGCCATTGGATTATTCCTTTCAGTTCCCCAATGCGATATCACGTCAAATCCTTTTTGCACATCAATAACCAACAGTGCTGGAATAGTTTGCGGCGAGCTCATAATTCAATTTTTTAATTCGACTGCAAAATTAGTTCAAAAGCAATTCATTACAATAATTGAAGGCTTTCTAGTATTTGTAATCAAATGGTATCAAGCGCATTTGTTATTTAGAGAGTTGTATAGAAAGTATTTTTTCGGTAGACGCGAGCATTTTAACCCGATCATCTATTCTCATCCCCACCACCCAGATAATTCTTTTCTGAGATTCCAGTACCCAGACCTTTTCTTTTTCTGGTAAAGACAGTTTCTGGTCAATAAAGAATCTACTCAGCTTCTTTTTCTTCCGCATGCCCAGTGGATAGAAATAATCTCCCTGTTTCCATTTACGTAGGATAATGGGGAAACGTACCTGTGCCGCATCCATCCAGGCGATATCGGCTGATTGAGGGATGGTGCCATTTTTGTCTTGCAGGCGGAGTTGTAATTGTCCGCCGCCAAAATGTACATGCCCTTGTTCTTCGTTGATCACGATTACAGGCGCATTATCTTCCTGTAATGCCGTAATGAGCAACCAAGCGCGGTTACGGATAATGCGGTGGGTGGCAGTTTCCACGAATTTGCCGGATTCGCTGTCGAGTAAACTGATTACCTGTTGCAATTGCGCCGAAGAGCAGCCGAACTCGCGGAATATCTCCCAGGCAATGGTTTGCAGGGGTACTACCTTTTTCATTTTGAGCACTGGGATCATCCAGTTATCGCCGGATTTTGTGAGCAGTGCTTTGCGATGGCGCTGTAATGCTTCTTGGTAAAGCATTTCCGCCTCTTTAATTTTCTCAATGCTGGCCGCCATATTTCTCACCGCAGCAGGAATACTTTCTTGCATGACAGGAATCACCTGGTGACGGAAGAAATTACGTGTATACTTATCCGTTGCATTGGAGCTATCTTCCACGTAAGAGAGTTGTCGGCGTACCGCCCAGGCGATCAGCGTATCTTTTTCCGCAAAAAGTAATGGTCGGATAATTTTATCCGCTTTCGGCAGAATACCGTGTAGGCCGGCAATGCCGGTACCTTTGGCGAAATTCATGAGGGCTGTTTCCACGCTATCTTGTAGATGGTGGGCCGTGGCGATATAGGCGTAACCGTTAGCAGCGCGGATTTCTTCCAGCCATTTATAGCGGAGTTCCCTGGCAGCGATTTGGATAGATACCTTATGAGTAGCCGCATATTCCGCCGTGTTGAAGCGGACTTCATGGAGGGGCAGGTCGAGTTTGGCAGCCAGTTCTTTTACGAAAGCTTCATCTCTGACAGACTCCTCATCGCGGAGTTGAAAATTACAGTGGGCAATACCGGCCTGGAATCCAGCTTCTTTGAAGAGGCAGGCCATCACCATTGAGTCGACCCCACCACTAACGGCTAGCAGTATTTTCTGAGAGGGATCGAACAGGAGGTGTTCTTTTATAAAGTTGAGAAAGTTATTCAGCAATTGATGCGGCATTTTAGTCGGATTGGATTAATAAACCAGGTCTTCGTACGCAGACTGGAGTTCATTGTAGGTATGTCTTTCATTGGCTGCTTTCGCCATGGCCATACCTTTTTCATAGGTGCTGATAGCTGCGGTAGGATCCCCCATTCTTTCCAACAGTTTGCCCAGGTGATAATAGGAACCGGTGTATCCTGGTTCGTGGGCCAACAGCTCTTCAAATAGTTTCCTGGCGGTTGTATCGTCTCCCAATTTGATGTATTCCAAGGCCAGGGCATGTTTCAGAAAGCTGTCATTCGGACTGCTTTCTAGGAACTGCTTCAACTGTGCGATTCTGTCCATCCTGCTTTTAATATTTATAAAGTTCTGTAAATCAGGTCAGGAGCATGATACATTATCATTTTTAAACATACTATAAACTGATTAAAATCATCCAAAGCCTTGGCGGTTCGCTTATATTATTTAAATATATTTGCTGATACCGCATTATTAAACAAAACAGTTTACGGCCATGAAGATTTTAGTTTGTATCAGTAAAACTCCGGACACGACTGCAAAAATAGCTTTCACGGACAATAACACGAAATTCAATGAAGCTGGGGTCCAGTTTATCATTAACCCATACGACGAATGGTATGCCCTGGTTAGAGCCCTGGAGTTGAAAGAAACCATAGGAGCGGATGTTCATCTGATTACAGTAGGTGGTGCCGATTGCGATCCTATCATCAGGAAAGCGCTGGCATTGGGCGGTGATGAGGCATTCAGAGTAAACGCCAATAGTGCAGATAGTTTTTATATCGCATCACAGATTGCGGCACATGCACAATCCAAACAGTACGATCTTATATTTACCGGTAAAGAAACCATTGACTACAATGGTAGCGGCATTGGCGGTATGGTAGCGGAGCTGATGGATCTTCCATATGTATCTATTGCGGCCAAATTTGACCTGAATGGCACAAAGGCTACTATTAACCGTGAGATTGAAGGTGGAGAGGAAGTATGTGAGGTATCACTGCCTGTAGTAGTATCTTGTCAGAAAGGGATGGCGGAAGCGCGTATTCCTAACATGCGCGGCATTATGGCGGCTAAAACCAAACCATTGACAGTAGTTGAACCGGTAGAAGCGGCAACACTTACCAGTGTTGTAGGCTTTGAACTACCTCCGGCAAAAAGCGGCGTGAAGCTGATCAGTCCGGATAACGTGGAAGAACTGGTAAAATTACTCCACGACGAAGCGAAAGTGATCTAATTGTTGATCACCGGTACAACATTACTCCACATCAAATTTTGTAACTCATGTCAGTATTAATATTTGCAGATCAGGCAGAAGGTAAAATTAAAAAGGCAGCGCTGGAAGCAGTGTCTTATGGCGCAAAAGTAGCAGCACAATTAGGTACCACCGCAACCGCCCTGGTATTAGGAGCGGCAGACCAGGCAGAACTGGCAGCACTGGGCAATTACGGCGCCAATAAAGTATTACATGCAGCAGATGCACGTCTGCATGAAGTAGAAACCACCGTATATACCAAAGTGGTAGCTGAAGCCGCAGCTAAAGAAAATGCAGTGGTGATCATCTTCCCTCATAACTTTGATGGTAAAGCGATTGCGCCTCGTTTATCAGCGAAATTGAAAGCAGGACTGGTAGCTGGCGCGATTTCATACCCTGATACCAGCAATGGTTTCGTGGTAAAGAAGAGCGTATTTTCCGGTAAGGCATTTGCCAATATCAATATCACTTCTGAAAAGAAAATCATCTCTATCATACCGAACACCTTCCCTGTTGCAACCGGTGGTAGTACTGCAACCGTAGAAGTGTTTTCACCAGCTATCAATGATGCTGATTTCAAAGTAAAGGTAGTGCAGACAAACACCCTCAGCGGAGAAATTCCATTGACAGAAGCAGAAATCATTGTATCCGGTGGTCGTGGTCTGAAAGGTCCTGAAAACTGGGGTATCGTAGAAAACCTAGCGCATGCACTGGGAGCAGCAACAGCTAGTTCTCGCCCTGTGGCTGATGCCGGCTGGCGTCCGCACCATGAACACGTTGGCCAGACAGGCTTGACTGTTCGTCCTAACTTATACATCGCCATTGGTATCTCCGGTGCTATTCAGCATTTGGCGGGTGTGAACGGAAGTAAGGTGATTGTTGTTATCAACAAAGATCCGGAGGCACCATTCTTCAAAGCAGCCGACTATGGTATCGTAGGCGATGCATTTGAAGTAGTACCGAAGCTCACCGAAGCGGTAAAGAAATATAAAGGCCTGAATTAAGGTTGAAATATTTTTTTTGTATGGAGATAAACAACCGCGGTTGCGATGCGTTATCTCCATACAATTTTGTAACATACCCCGAATATTGATAATATGCCCCGTTATCATTATAGTTTTTTTTTAGATAAGGAATTATTTTCTAACTTCACACTCTTATAAAACCTTCAGCGACAACGCGAGACAGATATGAGAAAAATAGAACTGGAAATAGTTGCTTTATCGCACAGCATCACGCAGACTCATTCATATGCCGTAGTATTGGGAGAGGTAAATGGCCTTCGTCGTTTGCCTATAGTTATTGGTGGTTTTGAGGCGCAGGCAATAGCTGTTGCGTTGGAAAAAATGCAACCCAGCCGTCCCCTCACCCACGATCTGATGAAGAACTTCATGAATGCGTTTAATGTAGAGCTGCATGAAGTGGTTATCAGTAACCTCCAAGAAGGTATATTTTATTCCAAACTCATCTGTTCCAATAACGAGGAAACCATTGAAATTGACTCCCGAACATCTGATGCATTAGCATTGGCTGTCAGATTCGGTTGTCCGATATATACCTTCGAAAATATTCTCAACAGCGCTGGTATCCTGCTGGACGATCCTGCTGGTAAGAAAAGCAACAAACCTGTCACTCCTACTATCCAGGAGCATGAAAAGGGAGCAGAAGATGATCTGAAAGCCCTCAACCTGGATGAATTACAGACACTGCTGCAGGAAGTCCTGGAACAAGAAGATTACATTCGCGCCATTGCAATCCGCGATGAAATCAATAGTCGCAGAAGCAAATAACAGATAATATCATTTTTAGTATTGGGAATCGAAGGGATTGCTATGCCTGGTTCTCCTTACTTAGCCTTCTACCATGGTAGTATTTCCAAATTGCAAAATTAATCTGGGTTTACACATCACGCATAAACGTGCGGATGGATTTCATGACTTAGAAACTGTATTTTACCCGGTAGCCCTGACAGATGCGCTGGAAGTGCTTACTGCGAGTGAATTAGCGTTTACCAGCAGTGGTATTGACATCCCTGGAGATGCGGGAGATAATCTTTGTGTAAAAGCGCATCAGTTGTTACAGCAAGATTTTCCGGCCTTACAGCCAGTTCAAATTCATTTACACAAGCATATTCCCATAGGTGCAGGTTTGGGTGGTGGTTCTGCGGATGGCGCCTTTATGTTGCAGTTGTTAAACAACAAGTACCAACTGGAACTAAGTGAAGAGCAGCTCCTTGCATATGCTGCACAACTGGGCAGTGATTGCCCTTTTTTCATTCCCAACAAACCCTGCTTTGCTACTGGCCGAGGAGAGATGTTGGAGCCGATAGCCATTGATTTGTCTGGTTATTCCATGTTGTTGGTATATCCGGGCATTCATGTAAACACGGGTTGGGCATTTCGTCAACTGACACCTGCGGCCCCGTTACATTCTTTGCGGGAGATGATACAGTTGCCTGTTGAGGAATGGCGGGGAGTGATTACGAATGATTTTGAGCTGCCCGTATTCAGTGCATATCCGGTGCTGGGAGAAATCAAGGAAGAGTTGTACAAACAAGGAGCAGTTTATGCTGCTATGAGTGGTAGTGGATCGGCCATTGTAGGATTGTTTCCAAAGGACAACTTACCTGAAGTGGAATGGGATAGCAGTTATCAGGTATTTAAGATTAGATAAATTTACTAGAAGATATAGGATTCCCCCTGGCGGTAGCGAGGGGGAATTTTTATTTTAGGGCATAAAAAAACAGGTGACTCCGATAAGAAGTCACCTGTTCAGGTATTTACAACTAAGTAAAAGTGATTTTACTTTACAGAAGCAACCAGGCTTTTGAAAGTTTCTGGTTCATTCATAGCCAGGTCAGCCAGAACTTTTCTGTTCAGCTCAATACCTTTACCTGCTAATTTGTTCATGAATACAGAGTAGGTCAGACCTTCTGCTCTTACTGCAGCGTTGATACGAGCGATCCACAACTGACGGTAATTTCTTTTCTTTAATTTACGACCTACGTAGCTGTAAGTGAGACCTTTCTCGAGGACGTTCTTCGCTACGGTGTAAACATTTTTCCTTTTGCCATAGAAGCCTTTGGCTTGCTTTAAGATCCTTTTTCTGCGGGCTCTTGAAGCTACGGCGTTAACTGAACGAGGCATTTTGTCTTGTTTTTCTCAGGTTATAAAATTCGATTTCTGTAGATTAGCGCATGCAAAGCATTCTCTTAACGAGATTCAGGTTTGCTTCGTGAACCAGCGTACTACCTCTCAGGCTACGTTTTCTTTTTGTAGCTTTTTTGGTCAGTAAGTGACTTTTGAAGGCCTTGAACCGCTTAATCTGTCCGTTCCCGCCAACTTTGAAAGTTTTCTTAGCACGGGAATGTGTCTTGAATTTAGGCATCTTACATCAAATTTGGTCTGCAAAGGTAGGGAAAAATATTCAAAAAGCACAGCCCTATTTAAATTTCTCATTTTCCACCCCCGCTGAGAAAAAAAATTTTCCAACTTTCTCCTATTAGTTAAATAGTTGACAATCAGGAAGGATACTTCATTTCCCCAAGTACTCTAGTCATTTCTATCATATTACAAATAATATCACTTTTTTTATTTTTGCATATTATTGTTAATTTTAATTTCAATAATGCCATATTTTAGCCATATCGAGTTTAAACACCGATGCCTATGAAAACATTCTACACACCTACCAAGCCTTGCTGGGAGCGATCTCCTGGCACTTTTCATCGATGTAAACAGTTAAAGTACTTCCAGCATTGACGGCGCTCAAGACCGCAATTCTGCTACTTTTTTGATTTAACTGATTTATACCTATGAAAAGATTTCTTACCCTCATATTCCTGATACTGTCCTTCTTGCTGGTACGGACTACCAGCCAAGCACAGGTAACAACTGGGGTCAGCGGGAAAGCATTCATGAACCTACCCGATACCGTTTGTGCCGGCAACTTCGCCAGCATGAACGCTTTTATTTGGGGAAGCGGGTACACGAATACAAACGTAACCTGGACCATTACAGGAGGAGGCTATACCATCCTTTATGGCAGTGACGGGACGAACCTGATCAACCAGGCCCCTGACAGTTATAAGATGAACGCCTTGACGTTACAGTTTAACACTAAAAATGTTAACTACACGATCTCGGCGCTCGTTACTTATAGCAACGGAAAAACAACTACCACACAGACAATCACAAAGAAGATCTATTCCAAGGATTGTTCGATGGCCCAGTGTTTCCGGTCGGATCCTAAACTGGGTGCCTCTGACTTTAAAGAAGACTTTGGCACATTTCCAATCAATGCAGGGCCCAGACCATACAGTGATCCAACTGCTACGGTTTATTATCCCTATAACCCAAGTATTTACTACTCCTCCAGTAATCCAGGAAATTTTGGAGACAACTCCTATGTTATTTACTGGAATACACAAGCTCGCCAGGAATGGATGCGTGTGATGGACCATACACAAAATGGGATACCAGGAGTTAGTAATGGTGGTATGTTGGTTTGTAACTCTGCGTATGAGAAAATTGTATTCTTTGAGAAAACCGTAAAAGTTTGTCCTGGTTCCAGGTACAACTTTAGCGCCTGGTTTATCAATACAAATACCCGCCAGGTATTTAACCAAACCTGTAACCAAGGTAACTCGGATGGTTATCACTATGCGGGTGTAACCTTCCAAATCGTAAGTGCTAAAAATCCAACCCAAATATTATCTGAGTTCCATACATATGACGTATCCATGAACTTGGATGTAAACGGAAGACAATGGCTACAATATGGTGGTACATTTAAAATTACAACAGATGACAACGCAGTAATACTTCGAATTAGAAATGACAACCCTGGTGGTTGCGGTAATGATATCGCTATTGATGATATTCAGTTTAACTACTGTCCTCCCGATATTCAGGGTTATGTGGATGGCTTGATTGAAGATCGCGTTACTGAATCAGTTCAGTGTGCCGGCGCTCCCCTAGACTTAACAGCAAACGGAGACGCTATTGCTGCTTACTTCACTAAACCAGTATATAGATGGGAATTTAGTTATGACCAGACAAACTGGCAACCAGTATCTGACTCAGTAGGGCTCAATCCAGTAACGGGAAATATAGAAACCATTCGATCAGGCAGTCAGGGGCCTGTTTTGCATTTTTCACCAGGTGCATTAACAGGGGATCCCCTTCAACCTATCATACGATACTATCGATTACGTGTATACGAATATCGTGCGGATGGTGTGTATTCAGGCGATTGTGGTACGCCTTCTTCCGCGATTACGATTACCATCTTACCTAAACCAATTGTAAAACTGTCATCTTCACAAATATGTCAGGGTCAGTCTGTAAACCTTACGGTGGCAGGACAGTATACCGAATATATTTGGAAGGAACCGGCAGATATTGCAGGTAGAGTGGATCAAGCGGTTGTTGTAACGCCTCTGGGAGACACGAAGTACACTGCATGGGGTGTTGCCAAATATGGTAACGGACGTGCATGTTACGATTCAGGGTCTGCATGGATCAGGGTGGATACACCTGCTGTCGTAAAAGTTACTGGTGGACCATTGGCAATTTGTATGGGTAATACCCCGGTAAATTTCCAAATCTCACCAGATAACAATAAATACGCAATTAAGTGGACCAGCACCTGGCCTCCAACCACTATTCCTGTGGCTGGCCCTGGCGGTGATACCACTTATGCCAGCACTACCAATCAGCTTAATAATATATATCCATGGCATATTGGTCAGAACTACTTTAAGGCTACTGTGACGAAGGGTGTCTGCGTAACACCAGATTCACTCCCAGTCATGGTCTACTCACAGCCTATAGCCAAGACGAATGCCAGCAAGATGCAACAGTGTAACCAGTCGCAATTCACCATGAAAGCGACAGCACCGTTAGCAGATCAGACTGGACAGTGGTCATTCCTTCGTGGTGTCAGCAATGGTACCAGTACAATTACAAATCCTTCCAGTCCGACGACCACGGTGAACATCACCCCTGCAGGAACTACGGATACATTGATATGGAGAGTGACCAACAATGGTAAATCTGATTGCGTAAGCACAGATACCATTATACTGTTCAACAGCAAGCCACTGACAACTTCTATTAACCTGCCATCAACGATTGTCTGCGCTAACAGCGGAGCCATCGTTGATCTGCAGTTGAATGGAACGGTTCCAGCAAATCCTGGTGAAACAGGTAAATGGACCAGCAGTGTACCAGCTATGGTAACATTTGATGATGATAGCAAGTATAACACTACTGCGCATATCGTTGGTCAGGCAACCACTACTAATATTACGCTCTACTGGACGATTTCAAATGGTATCTGTACTCCTAACAGTCAAGGTAGCATGACAGTGAGGGTGAAGGCTCCGCCAACCATCACTATTACGAATACTCCAGTGAAGGCTTGTAATACTGTGCCTTCTGTTGACCTGCTGATCGCTAACTCCAGCACAACTATCAGTCAGTATCAAATCAAAACCACCGGTCCTAATGCAATGCCTGGTTTTGCTTCCGTTACTGGTGCATGGAACAGTAGCTGGGTTAAATTACCATTGGCGATACCTGCCAACACTGCTCCAGGTGTATACAACTTCGTACTCTCCGTTTGGGAAAATGATGGTGCTGGAAATGCATACGCAGGTTGCCGTAAAGATGTAACCTTCACCGTAGAATTATCCCAACCATCTACCCCTCCTACCGGTCTTACCGTTAGCACTGCCAGCATCTGCGATAAAGGAGATGTGCAGTTGACTATCAATGGTGGCGTACTTGGTACAGATCCTTCCGGTAATGTGAATGCAACCTGGAAATGGTACAAAGGCGGTTGTGGTACTGCAAATGGCGGTACATTAGTTATTCCTGATGTAGCCAATGCAGACAACTCCGTTGTTACATTTAAAAATGTAACGGCTACCACCACTTATTATGTTGTGGCGGAAAGCACTGGAAGTTGCGGTAACTCTACTTGTGCCTCTACTACCATTACAGTATATAAATCTCCTATAGCAGCAACCGCTGGTACAGACCAAAAAGTATGTAACCAGACTACCAGCTTTACCTTGAATGGTAATACCCCTGCTCCAACTGGAGCAACAGGTACCTGGACAGTACTGTATGGTAATGCAACTGTAATTACACCAAATGATCCTAAATCCAAAGTAACAGTTCCTGTAGGTGACAGTTCCGTTTTCCAATGGGAGCTTTCTAACGGTAACTGTGCCACCACCAAGGCAACTGTTACCATCGTAAACTATGCCACACCTGTACAGGCGAATGCAGGCGCTAACCAGAAAGTCTGCGCACAATCCACTCCATTCACACTGGATGGAAATCCTGCTTCCCCTTCTACTGCTATCGGCAGATGGACAGTAGTATATGGTACAGCTAACTTCGGTACTTCTTCCATCAATGATCCTAAAGCGAAAATTTCAGTAGCTATAGGCGACAGTGTAGTGCTCCGCTGGACTATCTCCAACGGTAATTGTGCTACCACTTCTTCTGATGTAAGTATAGTAAACTATGCAAACCCAATACAAGCAAATGCCAATGTAGACCAAAGAGGTTGTGCTCAAACAACTCCATTTGTGCTGAATGGTAATACACCAGCTCCTGCTAGTGCTATCGGCAGATGGACAGTTACATATGGTAATGCTACTTTCAATACTTCTATTAATAATCCTAACGCGCAGGTGACTGTAGCGGTAGGTGACAGCGTAGTGCTCAGATGGACCATTATTAATGGTAACTGTGCGGAAAGCTTTGATGAAATGAGCATTGTAAACTATGCGCAGGCTGTAACAGCAAATGCTGGTACTAACCAAAAAGCATGTGCACAGGCTACTCCATTCACACTGAACGCTAATCCAGCAACTCCTTCGACTGCGATTGGCAGATGGACGGTAGTTTATGGTACTGCTAATTTTGGCACCTCTTCTATCAATGATCCTAAAGCCCAGGTGACAGTAGCTGTTGGCGACAGCGTAGTACTCCGCTGGACAATTGTAAATGGTAACTGTGCTACCACTTCCGCTGACGTAAGCATCGTGAACTTTGCTACTGCGGTTACAGCTAACGCTGGCGCCAATCAAAAAGCTTGTGCACAGACTACTCCGTTTATTATGAATGCCAATGCTGCCACCCCATCCACCGCAATTGGCAGATGGACGGTAACTTATGGCAACGCTACCTTCTCTCCTTCTATTAATGATCCTAAAGCGAAAGTAACAGTAGCAATAGGTGACAGTGTGGTGCTCCGCTGGACCATCACTAACGGTGTTTGTGCCGATACCTACAGTGAAATGAGTGTTGTGAACTTTGCTACTGCAGTTGCAGCTAACGCTGGCGCTAACCAGAAAGCTTGTGCGCAGACCACTCCGTTCACACTCGATGGTAACCTTGTTACGCCTTCCACCGCTATCGGTAGATGGACAGTTACATATGGTAGCGCAAACTTTGGCACCTCTTCTATCAACGATCCTAAAGCGAAAGTAACAGTAGCAGTAGGTGACAGTGTGGTGCTCAGATGGACTATCACTAACGGTGTTTGTGCCGATACTTACAGTGAAATGAGTATTGTGAACTTTGCTACTGCAGTTGCAGCTAATGCTGGCGCTAACCAGAAAGCATGTGCGCACACCACTCCGTTCACACTCGATGGTAACCTCGTTACGCCTTCCACCGCTATCGGTAGATGGACAGTTACATATGGTACCGCAAACTTTGGTACCTCTTCTATCAATGATCCTAAAGCGAAAGTAACAGTAGC
>Ga0213878_10000030_pt1 | contig 114731 bp, 112 predicted proteins | sample VelepicoBEBS_R02_FD_161053 | JGI IMG/M metagenome (GOLD analysis project Ga0213878, IMG submission 161053) | Vellozia epidendroides bulk soil microbial communities from rupestrian grasslands, the National Park of Serra do Cipo, Brazil - BS_R02 | ecosystem: Environmental > Terrestrial > Soil >... | reverse complement strand
GAGCGGAAGGCAGGTTCAGCAACTGAAGACCAAAAACACCGTAACCAAACTTAATACCCAGCCTTTGATTCAGGGAGCTTATCTGGTGACCATTAAAACGGATAACAACAAGACGGCAAATGCTAAACTGATAAAGAAATAAACATGAAAAAAATTATAAGCTCGATACTCCTTTTATACTTTAGTTTTTATTATTCTCAGACAATTGGTGGTGATGGGCAAAGCCATACAACCAATATGGTCCCTTTTCCGACAACAGCCAATGCCTATAGTATGGCCAAAGTAGATAAACTGCCGATGGATTTGTTTAGGGGAAAAGCGAATATCTCGATTCCTTTATACACGATCAGTACGGGAGGTATTAATATCCCTATTGCTATTTCATATAATACAGGCGGAATAAAACTCAATGAAATAGCGAGTACGGTAGGACTGGGATGGGGGCTCTCTATACCCAACAGCATTTCAAAAGCTATTATGGGAAAAGATGATGATAATTATCCTGTCCGTTTTAAGAGTTTTACAGAATCTCAACAGTATTTAAATAATAGTATTGATTATGGTACGGGCGATCCCAGAGAAGAAACTATCGAGCAGCTGTATGAAGGAAATACTTATGATACTATGCCCGATATTTTCAATTATAGTCTGCCGACTGCAAGTGGAGGATTCATTCTGAATAATAATCTAGGATATCCCATACCTCAGGATAATATCAAAATACAAAAAACCGGAACTGATGCCTTTACAATTACCGATGATAAAGGGAATACTTTTTGGGTTTCCGGAAAGAATTTTGTTAATGGAGGTTCTCCCGGAGAAATGTCATATGTCAACTCTTATGCTATAGACAGTCTGAAAACAGCAGAAGGAAAAACAGTAGAGTTTGTCTATGCAAAAAATCAGTCATATATGGAGAAGTCCATCAGGGAGAATGCCTATATTCCTTTGGCAAGTACAGGTTCATCAAGTTCTACACTATCAAAATATGATATTGTAAGAGGAAGAACAGATTATTCCGAAAAACTCATTTCCAAAATTATATTTCCTGAAGGAGAAGTGGTTTTTGAATACTCGGATAATCCACTTTATCCTATAGAAAATAGTGCTTATAGAAAAGATATTGGGACAACAACCCTTACAAACGGGATTGCCTTAAGAAATATAAAGGTGTATAATAAAGGCTCGGTACTGATCAAAGATTATACCCTCAATTACTCTTATTTCAATCCTCAGACACCTTCAGATATTCCTCAGGATTACCGGCTGAAGCTTGAGAATGTCTATGATAATCTACAGAATAGCTATCATCGTTTTTCGTATAATGAAACCTCTTCTCTTCCCAGAAGATTAACGAATAATGATGATTACTGGGGGTATATTAACAACGTGGGAAGTATAGCAGATGATCATAATTTTCCAAAGGCTACTTTTAATGATTTAATTCCTAATTATCCTAATGGAAGAGACCGAAGGGTAAATTCCAATTATTCACAACTAGGAGTGCTGACAAGGATTACCTATCCGACAGGAGGTTATAAAAATCTATATTATGAAAATAATAAAGCCCTGACAACCGAGTATGATTATCAGCCCAAAAGAGACCATTATGAGGAGCTGAATAATGTTTATCAGCCGGGCGTATATGGCGATAATTCTTCTCAGAAAACATTTTCGGTCCCTTCAGCCATATTAAATCAATTGTATAATCCAAGATTTGAATTTTCTTTTACCAACTGGTGCGACAACAATAATGATGATACCGGAACCATACATCCTACAAGCTGTATAGGAGCTGCTACCATTGGAAATAAAACCTTCACCTCCAATGGAAAACAATTTGTAAAAACAGCCGATGCTTCAACAGAACCTATAAAACTGAGCTTATATAGGGTGGATGAATGCGGTTGTGGTCTCTCAGTGGATATTTTGTCTGAGATCAGAAATGAAACTACTCAGATAACCAATATCGGAGGACTGAGAATACAAAAGATGGAGGATTTTGATGGAAACGGGATACAGAATGTTTTTCAGTACAGGTATGAAAATGCGGTAATTAATCAGCCCTTTATTTTTGCAAAAAAAATATATAGAGAGGTTGCTTCTTCCAATCCAAGCCTTCCGCCTACTTATGACCCTTCTCTTAAAATAAGTAATTCCTCTTCTTCAGGAAATTCTTATTTCAGCTCCGATATCGTTTCCTATTCAAAAGTAACTGAATATAATGACAATGGGGAAACCGTTTTTAATTTTTCTCAGAGTACGGATAACGTATCAGTGGTAGATACCCGGCTTTATAATTATGACCACTGGAAAGGAGGACTGCTGCTTTCAAAATATTATATGAAAAACAATGATATTTTACGGGAAGAAACTAACGGGTACACTTTTAATACACTGAAAAATCCATTGTCAGGTTATCAACCTCTTACCGGAGACGATATCGCTTTTGCCCTTAATTTGGATCTTCAGAAAATCAAAATCCCTCGAGGGCCCGCCGGAAATTTTGCGGATGCTTATATTATTAATAGAAATTATATTAAAATAGAATCCGGGAAGGTGGAAAACGTAAAATCCACGGTAAAAGAATACTTCAATGGTAAACAGATCACTAGTCAGACAACGTCTGCCTATTATGATACGGATATTAATGCTCCTGTAAATCTTAAAAACACAGAAAGTTTTTTGCCTTCGGGAGAAACCCAAAAAACAACGTACTTCTATGCTCAGGAAAAAAATAATCAATTAATGCTCAGCAAAAATATGGTTGGAATTCCGCTTGAAACTACAACAACTCAGACTATAGGAAGCAATACAAAAATGTTGTCGAGATCAGAAACCATTTATCCTAAAACAGCAGCTGAAATTACAAATAACACGAATAATCTGGTTCTTCCATTATCCGTTGTTTCCTATGATATCCAGAATAATACGCCCTCTACGGAAGCGACTTATGATTTCTACGATTCCAAAGGCAACCTGTTGCAGTATACGACCAAGGATAGAAAATCCACAGTTATTATTTGGGGATACAACCGTACCCAGCCTATTGCCAAGATTGAAAATGCGAAGTTAGCAGACATTCCGCAATCGCTGATCACCACCCTGATGAATGCCTCCGACACAGACGCTGCAGCCAGTCCCAATAATGATGAAACCGCTTTACTGAATGCTTTCAGAAACTTCAGAAACAGTCTGCCGGATTATCAGATCACCACGTACAGCTATGATCCGCTCATTGGAGTAAGAAGTATTAGTGCTCCTTCGGGGATTACAGAATTTTATACCTATGATTCCGCTCACCGTCTTGAAAAAGTGATGGACAGCAACGGAAAAGTGCTGAAGGAAATGAAGTATAACTATAAAAACTAATACGGATGAAAAAAATAATAATACCCATAAGTGCTTTACTCATCACAAGTACTTTACAAGGACAGCTTACCCCGCTTCCTTCGACAGAGAACTACATCCAGACCAAAACCTATCTGGAGTATAACGGAACAACCTCCACCAAATCTTCAGAAACCGTTCAGTATTTTGATGGATTAGGAAGACCCAAACAGATTGTTAATGTAAAAGCCTCTCCTCTGGGAAAAGATGTGGTAAATCATATTGAATATGATCAGTTTGGCAGACAGCTCAGAGACTATCTTCCGGTCCCTCAGTCCGGAACCCAGTCTGGAGCCGTTTATACATCCCCGCTAAGCAATGCATCATCCGTATACGGCGGAGAAAAGATCTATGCTGAAAAAATAATGGAAAATTCTCCCCTGGACCGAATTCAACAGCAGATTCAGGTCGGAAATGACTGGACTAATAAGCCAGTCAAATTTGATTATGATGTCAATATTTGGGAGGATTATGTAAGAAAATATGAAACTTCCACAACCTGGGTGGAAGGCAGGACTCAAACCTCTGTTCAGCTTCTTCAGTATTTTCAGCCTTCCCAACTATATAAAAATACAGTTACCGATGAAGATGGCAATAAAACCATAGAATTTAAAAACGGCAAAGGTCAGACCCTTCTGGTCAGAAAAGTTTTAAATGCTGTAGAAAATGCGGACACCTATTACGTATATAACGACTATGACCAGCTGGTCTATGTAATCCCCCCGTTGGCTTCCGCTCAGACAGTAGAAGCAGCCACGGTGGAAGCCCTGTATTATCAGTATCGTTATGATGCCAACAACCGTCTGGTAGAAAAGAAGCTTCCCGGAAAAGACTGGGAATATCTGGTGTATGATAAAGCCGACCGTTTGGTGTTGACCCAGGATGCTAATTTAAGAACCAAAGGTCAATGGCTTTTTACCAAATATGACGAATTATCAAGACCTGTTTATACCGGAATTCTGGACAGCCCTCCGGGAAGGAGTGCTCAGGTAGCTGTCATAGACGGAATTGTTTCCAATACCGAGAAAAAAAGCCGCTCAAGCTTTAGCAACAGCGGGATTGATGTATTTTATACAAGTAATACGGCCTATCCCACCACCAACTTTAAGGTGCTCACCGTCAATTATTACGATACCTACCCGCCGTACAGTTTCAATCCCGCTTTCCCGAGCACTATTCAGGGGAAGACAGTACTGACCGAAACACCCAATGCAGAGGGAAAAAGCACCAAAGGCCTTCCCGTGATGAGTATGGTGAAAAATGTAGAAGATGATAGCTGGACCAAAAGCTACACCTATTATGATGATAAAGCCAGAGCCATAGGTTCATATACCATCAATCATCTAGGCGGATATATCCGTACGGAATCCGATCTTGATTTTTCCGGTACCCCTAAAACGGTAGTCACCAGACATAAAAGACTTGAAACCGATACCGAAAGAACCCTCACCGAAACCTTTGAATATGACGCTCAGAACAGACTGCTGGTTCACAGACATCAGGTCGATGCCAATACACCGGAGATTCTTACTCAGAACAAATACAACGAACTGTCCCAACTGGAATCCAAAAAAGTAGGCGGAACCAATATTTCCACTCCGTTGCAGACCATAGATTACCGGTATAATATCCGCGGATGGATGACTAAAGTTAATGATCCTGCCAGTCTGAACGGAAAACTCTTTGGATATGAAGTGAAATATAACAATCCGGTCTACACCCATATCTCCCCGGGGAAATTTAACGGGAATATTGCAGAAATAGACTGGCGGAACGCTTCAGAAGATGTTCTGAAAAGATATTCGTATTCCTACGATGGCCTTAACCGTTTAAGAGATGCCATTTATACCGAACCCGCGACCACGAATCCTTATAACAACTATTATAATGAGTCCCTGACCTATGATATGAACGGAAATATATCAACCCTGAGAAGAAATGCTTTTCCGGTAACAGGAACAACAGCTACCCGGGTAGATGATCTGGTATATCAATACACCGGCAACCGCCTGAATCAGGTGATAGAAAATGCGATGAACGATACCGGTTATGAAGGCGGCAACAATATCATTGATTATGACCTGAATGGCAACATGATCAATATGAAAGATAAAGGGATCAACAGCATTCTCTATAACTATCTCAATTTACCCAATACGTATTCGATTATTCAGGGAGATCCTGTCTTAGGAGTCACTTCAAGTGTCACATTGAAATACCTGTACAGAGCAGATGGGGTGAAACTTCGCAAAAGCAATACCACCACCTCAGGAAGAGGGCAGACCCCAACCACCGTTACCACAGATTATCTGGATGGCTTTCAGTATGAGACCACAGAAGGCGGCGGAATATGCCTGACCTGCAGAACGGAAACCGCCTATGAAGAACAGGCCTACAAAAACAGAGGACTTATACCTCCCGGTGGAATTGCCACTACAAGACTTGATATTGTACCCACCGCAGAAGGTTTTTACAGTTTCACAGAAAACCGCTATATTTACCAGTACAAAGATCACTTGGGAAATACCCGGGTGAGCTTTGCCAAAAACAGCGCAGGCGCTCTTGAAGTCACCGATATCAACAACTACTATCCATTTGGATTAAACCATATCACGGTAGGCGGTACGAATTCTCTTTTGGGAGGGTATTACAGCTATAAATACAACGGTAAGGAAATTCAGGAGACGGGTTTTTATGATTATGGAGCGAGGATGTATATGGCAGATATTGGGAGATGGGGAGTTGTAGATCCGTTGAGTGAAAAAATGAGAAGATGGTCACCATATAACTATGCTTTTGATAATCCTGTTCGTTTTATTGACCCAGATGGGATGCAGGCAGAAGATAAAATTAAGATACTTAATAATGGAGATATAAAACGTACAGCAGATAATAACCCTTACGATACTATTACCAATGAAGATGAATCTAAGTCTATAAAAATTGCTCGCACTAATATAACAGATGCAAACCCTAGGGGAGATTCACAAATAGGGGAAGCTAAACCGATTTCTTTTGAAACACAAGGCCATGATGGTGAAGCTGGATCATCAAAATATACATACCTACAAATACAGAATTATGATGTAGCTACTCAATTTTTTGAATTTGCTGCAAGTAATACTAAAGTAGAATTTGGACAAGATACATTTAATTTCTCCGATGGTTTTTCTACAAATATTGTAAGTACAAATCACACGGTTAATTCGAGTTCCAGTGCAGCTACCACAATAGGTTATGTTGATGTAAGTCCGTCTGGATCAACATCTCGTTATTTTATAAACGATGCAACCCGTCAAGAAAGAGTACATTCTCATCCATCGGGATCAGATTGGGGGCCTTCAGGGTTTGATGTGTCTCGTAATAATAAAACGGGCAACTTAACAGTTCAACCAACATACAAAAACCCCGTTGGAGACAGAAAAACTTACAATAGTAATGTAGAAAATACATATCAATACACTCCTGAAGTAGGTTATTTTAAATATAATAAAGATACAGCTACATATATTGGAAAGATAAAAAAATAAATTATGAGAAAATACTTTTTGTTAGTTTGCATACTTATTTTGACAAATAGTTGCGGTAGTTATCTTCATTCTCAGCAAAAGAAAGATATTTATCAAGTTATTGTAAGTACATTTATAGAAAACAGAAACTCACAAGCAAATATCAATCCTAAAGAAAATGTATTGATAGTAGGTGCTAATGATAGTGATAGTGAAAAAGATTCATATAAGATTGTAATGTCTTTTGTAAATCCAAAACTATTAAGCGGATTTGAATATAGTAAAGTTTATATGATTGATGGATATAGATTAATTATAGATGAATCAGCAGCTAAATCAAACATATTAAAAAGCTCATTTAAAGAAGCAAAATATGAAGACCTAAATCTTGCTTCGCAGCCGATTGAATATGATTCTATATATTGGCTTATTACATTTAATTCAAAAAATGAAATTACCAGTATATCTCCACAACGAAAATCAAAAGAGATAAAAGATTTACTGCTCAATAAAGGAGTGAAATTTTCAAAAGATTATGAAGATTAATCTTTTATGATACAAAATAACCCCTCGCAATTTGCGAGGGGTTTGTTTTATATGGGGAAAGCATTAGAAAGCGTTTTCTTAAGCTTTAAATTGTAGAGAGCCATATCAATAATATTGAAGATGGATTCCTTGCTAACGAGAACTTCTAGCTCGTGTCTGATAAATAAAATAAAGATCATTGTACTTACAATGGTCTTTATTTTTAATGTAACAATTGTTATATTTACCAGTACAAAGATCACTTGGACAGACGAGTAAAAGAGAATATTTTACGAAGACTTCAAAAATAGTTCATCAAGGGTAAACTTTGCCAAAAACAGCGCAGGCGCTCTTGAAGTCACTGATACAACTACTATCCATTTGGATTAAACCATATCACGGTAGGTGGTACGACCTCTCTTTTGGGAGGGTATTACAGTTATAAGTACCAAGGACAGGAATTACAAGAGACATGTTTTTATAGTTTTAAGTGGAGAAACTATATGCCAGATCTAGGACGCTTCTTTAATATAGATCCACTTGCTGAAAAATATCAGTATAATTCAACTTATGCATTCCAGGAAAATAAAATGGGCTTAGGTAGAGAATTAGAAGGAGCTGAATTATTGCAGGAAAGAGGTTTAATAACATCAACAGGTATGACAGAATACGATGTATATACAAGAGAGCCATTACCTGATTATATGTCTTATTTAAATTATAAACCTTCTACTCCTTACCCCGATTTAATGACTGCCGAAACGTATCCTACAAATTCGGCTGCAAAAGGAGCGGAAAATTCTTCTTCATTTAAAGGAGTAATAGGTGTTATCGAATTATATAATGTTGTAAATAAGGGAATCGAAGGAGTGAAAGGGATGATTGCAACGGATAAAAATGTAAAAGCAATTAATTACATGGACAAATTAACAGGAGAGTTTAAAGATATGAAAACCGCATTAAATGTAGTCAATAAAGCAAATTTGAAACTAGATACTAAAACTAAAACAGAAATTACCAACTATGTATTTGATGGTTCTTTACCTAGGGATATTAATACAAGAAACAATTCAGTAGTTAATTTAGGATCAAAAACTAATATTGTCAATACCGGAAACTCTATTATGAGAAAAAATGGCATTATAGTTCAAAATAGCCCGGAAGTTAAGAAAAGAACAGAGCTAAATGAAGCAGTAAGACAACAACAGAAAAAATTACAAAAGGTAGGACAATGAGAATATGGATATTAATAATATTGTTTAGTGTTATATCAACATCTTGCAATACCAAAGCTTCGGCAGAAAGGAAAATAAAAAAAACAGTAATCAATTTTTTAGATGCTGTTGAAAAAAAAGATGGAAGTAAATATAAATCATTAATTTACGAAAGTGAAGCTTATCCTGGTGTTATATCAATGGAAGAAAAATTTTTTTATAAAAATTATAAAATAATCAACTCTAATGTAAACTTAAAGGAAAATATAAAAATAAAAGATACCATTTTTAATGGAGCTAAAAGAAAATATGTTCAATATCGTATTAAAAATAACAATCCAGATTTTTTTCAAAAACCATTAATCATTACTTTTATATTTTATGATCAGATAGGATATGATCGGATTTATAACCATAGTGTTTTTGATAATATGTTAGACTGGGAATAACAATAAAACCCTTTGCCGGTGCGAATTTATAGCTCATGTCTGATAAATAAAATAAAGATCATTGTACTTGCAATGGTCTTTATTTTTAATGTAACAATTGTTATATTTACCAGTATAAAAATCACTTGGACAGGCGAGTAAAAGAGAATCTTTTACGAAGACTTCAAAAATAGTTCATCAAGGATAAACTTTGCTAAAAACAGCGCAGGCGCTCTTGAAGTCACCGATATTAACAACTACTATCCATTTGGATTAAACCATATCACGGTAGGCGGTACGACTTCTCTTTTGGGAGGGTATTACAGCTATAAGTACCAAGGACAAGAACTTCAAGAGACAGGCTTCTACTCCTTCAAATGGAGAAATTATATGCCCGATGTAGGAAGGTTTTTCAATATTGATCCTTTGAGTGAAAAATATGCTTACCAATCCCATTATAATTTTTCTGAAAACAGAGTTATTGATGCTAGAGAATTAGAAGGCCTTGAAGCTAAGTTAATTAATGATACAACAATTGAATGGAAAGTTAAGGTAGATAACAAATTGGGACGTGATTATAGCAAAACTCTTTTGCAAGATGCAGCAGGTATTTTAAGCCAAAATGGTTTGACTGTAAATATTGTTGAAGACCCAAAGGCAAAATTTACTATTGAATTATCACGACCTCGTGCAAAAAATACTGATGACGGTCTTACTTTTGTTAATGGTGAGACTATGCCCGACGGGAATGTATATGATGGTAAGGTAGTAGCTAAAGATAGTCCTAGAACACTAGCTCATGAATTAGGACACAAAGCAAGTCTTCCACATATTTTTGATGAAACAAGTAAAGTTGAAAATACAAAAGAGAACAGTAATAATCTTATGAATTCTGGAGCTACCGAACAGAAGCCAGAGCTGAGAGATACCGCAGGAACTAATTTAATACCTTCTCAAACAACAGATATGAAGAATCACATAAGAATTTCCAATGAAAATAGAGAAAGGAAAGAGAAAGAACAACAAAAATCAAATCAAAATGCAAATTAATAAACTACTATATTTAACAGCTCTTCTGATGTTGAGTTTTGTCTCATGCCAGAACAAGAAACTGTACTATTTAAAATATGAAGATTTACCTTCTGAAAAAAAGAAAGAAGTGAATGAATATTTAGGAGATGTAAAAAAAATGTACCCTAAAAAAGATAATGAGATATTATTGATGCTAGGATATAATTGTTTTTTGAATGAATCAGTATTAATTAATAAAAATATTAAAAAAGAGTTTCCAGAAATAAAAAATGGCAATAGTGATGGAAAGACAACAATGATTATTGTTGAGAAAAAAATAAATAAAAATATAGAATTAGTATTTTCTGATGGCAAAAAAATTAATATTATGCCTAAAGAAAAATATGATTATATATCTGTTTGCTATAATAAAAAATTTAAAGAATGGTACATTGAATACTATAATTATCCTCATTTAAATATTAGTGAATAGTAAACCTCATACTGCCACGAACATCTTGTCACTCCACGCTGCCGCACGAATCCTTTCATGTGGTGAAGTAATAATAAAACCACTGCAATTGCGGTGGTTTTATTATTCTGAAACAGAACAAGAAAAATAAATCTTGGGGAGAAGGTCAGTTTTAGCACGGATTTTTCCATTGTCAGATAAATCAGGGATAAAATTGAAATTCCCACCATTCATTTAATATAAGTATCTTGGGTTAATAAAATAAAGGAGAATGATAAAATATCTGTTTATTCTTTTTCTATACATTGCCGCTTTTGCGAAGGGGCAGTACACAAAGCAAAGTCCGGATAAGACTTATGATCATTCTTATGATATTCAGGATAGTGTGATGATTAAAACCAGAGATGGAGCTGTAATTTCTGCGATGGTCGTCAGAAAAAAAGGTGTCATGAATCCTCTTCCTGTCGTTTTTCAGTTTACCATTTATGTAAGAGATGCGGGACGAGACCTTCAAAGTTTAAAAGAGGCTGCTGATAGAGGGTATGTCGGAGTTATGGCTTATACCCGCGGTAAAAGACTGAGTCCGGAGGCCGTCAATCCTTATGAATATGAAGCTAATGATACCTATGATGTGATCGACTGGATCAGTAAACAGAAATGGTGTAACGGTACAATAGGAATGTATGGCGGCAGCTATAATGGTTTCAGCCAGTGGGCAGCCTGTAAAACGATGCACCCTGCATTGAAAACAATAGTCCCTTATGTGGCCAATCGTCCCGGAATGGGACTTCCCATGGAAAACAATATTTTCATTACTCCCAATTATGAATGGGCTTTTTATGTCGGAAATAATAAATACCTGGATAATGAAACAGGAAATGACAGACAACGGTTCAGATCAATGATGTTTAAATGGTGGGAGAAAGGGGCTTCATACAATAGAATGGACAGTATTGACGGAGCTCCAAACCGGTGGTTTCAGCAATGGATTGCTCATCCGGACTTTGATGTTTACTGGCAGAAGATGGCTCCTTATAAAGAAGATTTTAAACAAATCAATATTCCGGTTCTGGCATTTGACGGTTATTATAATGACTCTCAAAATTCCGGTATTTATTATCTTAAAGAATTGCAGAAGTACAGCCCCAATACTCCGTTTTATCTGATCATGGGTCCCTACGGACATTTCGGAACCCAAAAAGGCGGGGAAAAGGAAATCAACGGGTATAAAGTAGATGAAGTAGCCATCTTCGATATTCAGAAAATTACTTACGAATGGCTGGATTATATTTTAAAAAACGGACCCAAACCATCAGTTCTTAAAGACAAAATCAATTATGAAGTAATGGGAGCCAATCAATGGCGCAGTGCTCCCTCCTTTGAAAAAATAAACAATGATGTTCTGAAACTTTATCTTTCCCGTCAAAAAAAGAATGGGACGTATTTTCTGGATTCAAAAAATTCCGGTCAAAATACATTTCTTTCCCAAACAGTTGATTTTAGAGATCGGAAATTAAGCGGAAACAGCGATTATTATCCGTCTCCAATAGAAAAAAATGAACTGGACAAAAGCACAGGGTTCATTTTTACCAGCGATCCTGTAGAAAAATCAGTTATTGTAAATGGCTCTTTTTTAGGAAGGCTCCATATTGAGATTAATAAAAAAGATGTAGACTTAGGGGTAACCTTATATGAATGGACTCCCGAAGGAAAATATTTCCATTTGTCCTATTATATTGGAAGAGCAAGCTATGCAAAAGACATTACCAAAAGACATCTGCTGAAGCCTGGAGATAAAACATGGATAGAATTTACAAACAGCCACTTTATAAGCAAAAAACTTCAGAAAGGAAGTCGAATTGTAGTGAAAATTGATGTTAATAAAAATCCGTTTTCCCAGTTGAATTATGGAACAGGAAAGGAGGTCAGCACAGAAAGTATAAAAGATGCCTCTATTCCTTTACAGATCAAATGGTATAATGACAGCTATGTAAAGATTCCTGTTTTAAATGAATGAAAATAAGTAGCGATTATTAGAGATGAATAAACATATTTTTGTTTTTAAAATCCATTATATGAGCAGGTTATGTTTTTTGTGTCTGAAAAACAGGTATATTGGTATTGCCAAATTAAAGCGTAATCCGAAAAGCATAGAGAGTAGGAGAAAAATCAAAAAATAGTATTATGAAAAACCTGAGAAAATTATCCAAAAAAGAATTAAAAACAGTTCAGGGAGGTATTCCAATGTGTCTGGCAGGATATTTCTGGTGTTCCTTTGCGAAAAAATGTATTCCCGTAGGATCACCTTGCGGACTTATTGATTAATCCGATTCATGAAAATAAGTAAAACGGGCTGTCTCAGAAAGGGAATAGCCTGTTTTTATGTATCGACTTAAGAGTGAATGTAATTCGTTAAAATGAGCATGAAATGTAGTGAGAACCGAAGCAGAATCACATCATCCGTGTGAGTTTGGAACTATATTCAGATTTTTAACGGATGATTCCTGTTTTGAACTTTTGTTTTGAAGTAAAAGTATAATTACAACGATACAAATCACCATCATATAGTTGAAAAATCATCAAAACAGGATTTTCATCTCTCACCGAAAAACCGTATTTTTGTACATCTAAAAAGTAAAAGAACGAATGAATTCCTACAAAAATCCATTGGAAGAGCGCTACTCCAGTGAAGAAATGTTATTTAATTTCTCACACAATAACAAATTCCAGAATTGGAGAAAACTTTGGATAGCTCTTGCTGAAATTGAAAAAGACCTTGGACTTGAAATTACAGACGAGCAAATTGCTGAGTTAAAAGCGAATGCTGAAAATATCGATTACGAGAAAGCAGCAGAATACGAAAAGAAATTCCGTCATGATGTAATGGCTCACGTTCACGCTTATGGGGATGTGGCACCTTCAGCAAAAGGAATTATCCATTTGGGAGCTACTTCGGCTTTTGTAGGAGATAATACAGACTTAATTCAGATCCGTGACGGACTTTTAATTTTAAAGAAAAAGTTGGTTAACGTAATGAAAAACTTAGCTGATTTTGCTATTCAATATAAAGACCTTCCGACGTTAGGATTTACACACTTTCAGCCGGCTCAGCTGACAACTGTCGGGAAAAGAGCAACTCTATGGCTACAGAGTTTGGTTCTTGATATTGAAGAATTAGACTTCTTCCTTGAAACCCTTCGTTTCAGAGGTGTAAAAGGAACTACAGGAACTGCTGCAAGTTTCCTGGAGCTTTTCAACGGTGATTATTCTAAAGTAAAGCACCTGGATAAAGAACTTTCAAAAAGATTCGGTTTTGATAAAGTTTTCGGAGTTTCCGGACAGACTTATGATAGAAAAATTGATGCTAAAGTAGTTGCTTTATTAGGAAATATCGCACAATCTGCACACAAATTCACCAACGATTTACGTTTACTTCAGAACCTGAAGGAAATTGAAGAACCATTCGAGAAAAACCAGATCGGTTCATCAGCAATGGCTTATAAGCGTAATCCGATGAGAAGCGAAAGAATCGGAGCCTTGGCAAAATATGTAATGTCTCTGACAACAAGTTCTGCAATGGTAGCTTCTACACAATGGTTTGAAAGAACATTGGATGACTCCGCCAATAAGAGATTGACAATTCCTCAGGCATTTTTAGCCGTTGATGCTATTCTATTGATCTGGAATAATATCATGAACGGAATCGTTGTATATCCGAACAGAATCAACAAACATATTATGGAAGAACTTCCTTTCATGGCAACAGAATATATCATCATGGAAGAAGTGAAAGCCGGTGGTGACCGTCAGGAAATTCACGAGGTCATCAGAGTACATTCTATGGAAGCTTCCAAGAAAGTGAAGGAAGAAGGAAAAGAGAATGATCTTATTGAAAGAATCTTAAACGATGATTCTTTAAAACTGGATAAATCAAAATTAAAAGAAGTTTTAGATCCTAAGAACTTTATAGGATTTGCACCGATTCAGACGGAAGAATTCGTCAAGAACGAAGTGCAGCCGATTCTGGACCAGAATAAAGGCCTGATAGGATTGGAAGCTGATCTTAAAGTATAAAACAATATGCAGTCTTTTGGGCTGCATATTTTATTTTCAGCCTTATTATGAGAAAAAGACTCCTCGCTATTGTATTGGTACTACCTATCATTTCTTTTTCACAGGGAAAAGAAGAGTTATATTATTTTAAAAATAAAGATTCTCTGGTTGGAGTAAAAAATAAAACAGGAAAAATTATTGTACCGGCAAAGTTTAGAATTTTCGCATACCTCAAAGACGGAGATCCGGTAGAAGGAGAAACTATTCTTTTTGATGGTAATAAAAAAGGAGAAAAGTATGAGAAAAATACCTGGGGATATGTGTACAACAGAAAAGGAACGTTTTTATACAGGCCTTTCCTGTATGACAACGGCCCCGATTATTTTTCTGAAGGAATGAGAAGACTCGTTAAAAACGGGAAAATAGGATTTGCAGACAGAAACGGTGTAATTGTTGTCGATCCCAAACATGACTTCGCTTCACCTTTTAACTATGGATATGCCGCTTTTTGTGACGGCTGCGACTGGGAAAAAACGGAAGCTGAGCACAAAGCAATCGTGGGCGGAACATGGGGAGTTATGAATACTCAGGGACAAACGGTTCAGCCGATTGCCGGACCTGCTGAAAATGCTGTGGAGATCAATGGAAAATACTATCCTTATCCTTTTCAGTACAATGAGAAAGAGAAAAATATTCTTCAGTTTTTTGAGAAACAGAATAAAAAACTCTCAGATCTGTATTATGTAAATGTATATAACAAAATGTCTGACAATGAGAAGAAGCTGTTTTTTGAGATCGTAGAAAGACCCAAAGAAAACTTCCCTTATTATCAGATAAATACCTATGATTACAGGAAAAAGGATTTGGGAATGCTGTACCGCTTTACATTTATGGCCTCAGAAGACGGGAATATATTTTATGCTGCAGAAGATTTTAATGAGCAGAAAATTCCTTTTAAAACCTGGCTGGAAAATGAAATAAAAGAAGCCGGAGAATTTCAGAAAACACATACCGATAACCCAAACAGATTCACTAACTAATACATATCACAACCATGAAAAATCTCTTATTATTTGTATTTGCCCTGATGTATGTAAAGCATTATGCGCAAAATGATCAGGCAGTGTATTCTATTATTGATGCCAATGCTCAGAAGCTTGTTCAGAAATCTGGCGCTTACTCAGTTTCTGTCGGGATTCTGAAAGACGGTAAAGTCTATACCAGACATTTTGGAGAAATAGATAAAGGAAAAGGAAATAAAGCAAACGATAATACCTATTTCCCAATAGCTTCAGTGACTAAACTTTTGACAGGACAATTGTTCGCTCAGGCGGTATTAGAGGGAAAAATAAAACTGGATGATGATGTCCGTAAATACCTGAAAGGCTCTTATCCAAACCTGGAATATGAAGGAGTGCCCATAAAAATAAGAGATCTGATTTCTTTTAAGACAGCTTTGCCGAGAACCCTTCCTAATGATGATGAATTAAGGAAAAATATGACCGATGAAACGCCTTTTCTATATGATAAGCTTGGTGAGGGATATACCAAAGAAGATTTTAAAAAAGATCTGGCAAATGTCAAACTGGATATGAAGCCGGGAACAAAATATAAATACAGCAACCTAAGTCTGGAACTGGCCGGTCTTATGTTGGAAAATATTTATGGAAAAAGCTATGAAACCCTTTTGAAAGAAAATATATTCTCAAAAAACGGGATGAATCATACCAAACTGGAACTTGGAAAAGATGAAGCTCAGGCCAATGGATATCATGAAAATTACAGGCTGATGCCGGTTTCAAAAAGTCTGTTGTGGGGATCGGGAGGCTCAAAAACTGAATCTACCATGGGAGATATGATGAAGTTTTTAAAAGAAGAACTGGATTCAAAAAATAAAATAGTACAGGAATCACAAAGAAATATTGATAACAGCAAAAGAGGTTGGTATGGCTATTTTTGGGATCAATATTTTATTACAGATAACGGAAAAAGAGGATTTAAACATGGAGGGTCTTACGGAACAAATACCCTGTTTACCATATTTCCTGAGCTAAACATCGGAGTTTGCATCATTGTGAATATCAACGGACCCGAGACTTATAATACACTTTATGACGGAACCACAAGATTAGTAGAAGACCTTATCTCAACCTCAGATAAAAAGCAGGTATACGGATATGCTGTGAAAGGAGATAAAATTGTTTTTACCTATACCCATCCTGCGAATTTAAATGCTGATCTTCTTCATACGGTAGCCGTAGCAGGAAGTTTTAACGACTGGAACGCCGAAAATCAAGAATATCAGATGATAAAAAAGGATAAAAATCATTATGAATTGGAAGTTCCCGTATCTCGGTTTGAAAAAGGAAAGACTTATTCTTTTAGATTTGTACTGAATAAAGATGGATGGATGGAAGCTCCTAAAAACGCATCCAATAATGACGGTACCAAACATAATAATCTTGCATTGGTTTTATAACAAAAAGATTGAGGTTAAAGAAAGTAAAAAGAGTAAATTTGCAGTCTATAATGTTAGGGAATCCCTAATGAGTGACCAGGACAGACGGAGCAGAAAACAATAATCTGGTATGGCACTCTGAATAAGTAAAAGTAGAAGAAAAAATAAATCTAATATTAAAATCTGACATCTAATGTCTAATAACAAAAGAATTTTCGTAGAAAAGAGAGGAATTTTCGATGTTGAAAGTCCAAAAATTTTTGATGAAGTAAGAGCGGTAGTATCTGCTGTTCAAAGTGTGAAAGTCTACAATGTGTATGATATTTTCAATTTGAATGACGGAGAATTTGAAAAAGTAGTGAACAATACTTTTGTAGATCCTGTTACTGATATTTTACATACAGAAAACCCAGCTAAAACCACTCATTTCGGAATGGAGTTTTTGCCGGGTCAGTATGATCAGAGAGCAGATTCTGCACAACAGTGTATAGCATTGCTGACTGGAAATGAAAAATCAAAAGTAAGAAGTGGTAAACTGATCGAATTTGAAGGAGTTTCCGAAGCTGATCTGGCTAAAATCAAAGACCTTCTGATCAATAAAGTAGAGTCTCAGCAGAAAGACCTGTCCGTATTGGATATTCCTGCCGATGAAACTCCGTCAAAAGTGATCATTCACGAAAACTTTATCAGTTTCAATGATGCTGAACTTGAGCATTTTTATAATAATCATGGTTTTGCATTAGGGCTTGACGATCTGAAATTTATTCAGGAATATTTTAAAACCGAACAGAGAAATCCTACAGAAACTGAATTAAAAGTATTAGACACGTATTGGAGTGATCACTGTCGTCACACTACGTTCGAAACAGAATTGTCAGACATTACCTTTGAAGGACAGTTCAAACACACATTGGAAACAATTTTCAATGATTATATCGAGAAAAGAAAATTCTTAGGCCGTGAACTGAAGCCGATCTCTTTAATGGATTTGGCAACAGTATGTGGTAAATACTTCCATAAAACAGGAAATCTGGACAATCTTGTGATCTCAGATGAGATCAACGCATGTACCATCCAGATTGAAGCCGAATACGATGGTAAAAAAGAACCGTGGTATTTATTATTCAAAAACGAAACGCACAACCACCCGACAGAAATTGAACCTTTCGGAGGGGCTTCCACATGTTTGGGAGGAGCTATCAGAGATCCTTTGTCCGGAAGATCTTTTGTATTCCAGGCGATGAGATTAACGGGAGCTGCAGATGTTTTAGAATCCGTAGATAAAACATTGCCAGGGAAATTGCCTCAGAAAACAATTACAAAACAGGCTGCCAACGGATATTCATCGTACGGAAATCAGATTGGTCTGGCGACTACTATGGTTTCTGAAATTTATGACGAAGGCTATAAAGCTAAAAGAATGGAAGTCGGTTTCGTTACCGGAGCAGTACCTGTAGACTGGGTAAGACGTGAGAAACCAGCCAGTGGCGATTCTATTATTATTTTGGGTGGAGCAACAGGTCGTGATGGAGTAGGAGGAGCAAGCGGAAGTTCAAAAGAACAGGATGAAACCTCCATCCACACCATGAGTTCTGAAGTTCAGAAAGGAAATGCCGTTGAAGAACGCAAAATCCAGAGATTATTCAGAAATCCGGAACTGACAAGACTGATCAAAAAGTCGAATGACTTCGGAGCAGGAGGTGTTTCTGTAGCAATCGGAGAGATTGCAGACTCTTTGGAAGTGAACCTGGATGTATTACCATTAAAATATGAAGGATTAAACGGTACGGAACTGGCGATATCAGAATCTCAGGAAAGAATGGCTGTTGTTGTAGATCCGAAAGATAAAGAACAGTTCATCAGATTCTGTGAAGCTGAAAATATTGTTGCCGTAGAAGTGGCAAAAGTAACAGATTCAGGAAGAATGCAGATGTTCTGGAAAGGAGACAAGATTGTTGACCTTTCAAGAGCATTCCTTGATACCAACGGATGTTCCAAATCTCAGGTCGTGAAGATCAACCATCTGGAAGAAGTAAAAGAAGAAACTAAAGTATTCACTGAAGAGAACTTCCTGAATACATTAAAAGATAAAAATGTAGCTTCTCAGAAAGGGCTGTTGGAAATGTTTGACTCTTCAATTGGGGCAACAACTGTTGCCATGCCTTTAGGAGGAAAATATCAGCAGACACTGATGGAAGGAAGTGTACAGACATTGCCGGTTTTAGGTGCCAAAGATATCAAAACAGTTTCTCTGGCAAGCTGGGGATTTGATGCCGTAATCTCAAAACAAAATTCATTACTGGGAGCTTCTTATGCCGTTGTAGAAAGTGTTGCGAAGATTGTTGCCATGGGTGGTGATTATAAAAATATAAGACTGAGCTTCCAGGAATATTTTGAAAAACTGGGACAGACTCCTGAAAAATGGGGGAAGCCTTTAGCTTCTCTTCTGGGAGCTTATGATGCTCAGATTAACCTTGGCCTGGCTGCAATCGGAGGTAAAGATTCCATGAGTGGAACGTATCAGGATCTGAATGTTCCCCCAACACTGATCTCTTTTGCATGTGCCAATGGGGAAAAACAGAATATCATTTCTCCTGAATTTAAGAACGCAGGCAATAAGGTGTATTTCTTCAATCATACTCCTCAGGAAAATGGTCTTCCGGATTATCATCGTCTGAAAGAAGTTTTTGAACTGGTTTTTGAAAACATCAAAACGGGTAAAATTGTTTCCGTTAAAACGGTTAAAGAAGGTGGTGTTGCGGTAGCATTGGCAAAGATGAGCTTTGGAAACAGATTGGGAGCTGAAATCAATGCAGATGAAAAGACATTGCTGGCTAAAAATATAGGGAGCTTAATCATCGAATCTAAAGAAGAATTAAGTTCGGCTGCTCTTCAGTTAATCGGAGAAGTAAAAGATTCAGCTTCCTTAAAAATCAACGGTCTGGAAATTCAGATTACGAATCTTGAATCGGCATACACGAATACATTCGAGAACCTTTTCCCGACCGTAGAAAAAGAAAAGATTACAGTTGAAATTGATGAGAAATCAAACTCTGTCAATCCAAGAAATATCATCATTAAAAAACACGGAATCGCTCAGCCGAAAGTTTTTGCTCCGGTATTCCCGGGAACCAACTGTGAGTATGATACCCTGAATGCATTCAGAAAAGAAGGTGCTGTGGTAAGCAGCTTACCTCTGATCAATATCAGTCACCAGTTACTGGATGAAAGTATTGATGCATGGGTGGAAGAAATTAAAACCTCTCAGATCTTAGCATTTTCAGGAGGTTTTTCAGCAGGTGATGAGCCGGATGGTTCTGCCAAATTCATCGTTAACGTTCTGAAAAACGAGAAAATGAAAAATGCAGTTCATGAGCTATTAGACAGAGACGGGATGATTATCGGTATCTGTAACGGATTCCAGGCTCTTGTGAAGTCAGGATTGTTACCATACGGAAGGATTAAAGATCTGGATGAAAATTCTCCGACTTTAGCACATAATGCCATCAGAAGACATATTTCTCAGATGGTAACCGTGAAAGTAGTAAATGATGAAAGCCCATGGTTAAAAGGAATGAAAGGACAGATTTTCACTATTCCGATTTCCCACGGTGAAGGACGTTTCATGGCTTCGGAAGAAGAAATTAAAAAACTATATGAAAACGGACAGATTGCAACCCAATACATAGACTTCGATGGAAACATCGCCCACGGAATGCCATTCAACCCTAATAATTCATTATTCGGAATTGAAGGAGTTACCAGTTCCTGCGGAAAGATCTACGGAAGAATGGGACATCCGGAACGTTTTACAGAAGGCCTCATGAAAAATATACCTACTGCGAATTACCATAATATATTCAAAAACGGTGTTGAATACTTCAAATAATAATAAAAAGAAAATGATCGTCATTAATGGCGGTCATTTTTCGTCTTTGGAAGGTTTCTATGACGAAGTTTCCCGTGTACTTATGAATGATGCCGGCTGGAAAGTAGGAACACTGGATGGATTTGATGATATTCTGTACGGAGGTTTCGGGGTCTTTGAAAACGGAGAAGAAATTGAAATCATCTGGACCGAATCAGAAAAATCAAAAGAAAATCTGGGATTTCAGACGACAGCAGAATGGTATGAAAATAAAATAAAGCAGGGAAAACCCTTCAATGCAGAACTTATTCAGGAAAAACTTGATGCTTTGTTGAAAGGAAACGGACAGACCCTGTTTGATATTTTGACAGAGATTATACAATCACATCCTGATGTAACATTAAAGCTTATATAGCGTGAAATTTTATTGGTCAGAACATTTTTTTAATCACTTTATTCTTGATACTTTTACCCATACAAAATAGAAGAGAACAGAATTTAATATGAAGAAAATAATGTACGGACTGTTTTTCGGAGACAGCATCACTTATGGAGAATATGACGGAGTATCTGGCGGATGGGTTGATATTCTGAAACGCTATGCTCTGCAACAGTATCATAGTGGGAATGGTGACGAACTGATCCTGTTTAATTTAGGAATCGGTGGCGAAACAACAGAAGGCTTATTGAAAAGAATGCCCCATGAATTGAGTGCAAGGAATTCAGCAGACGGAAATCTTGTTTTTATGGGATATGGTGCTAATGATCTTGCAATAAAAGACGGAAAATATATCGTAGCTCCTGAACAGTTTAGAATAAATATCAATATTGCGGTTCAGCATGCAAAACAATTTTCTAAAGATATTTATCTCGTAAGCATTCTTCCTGTTGCTCAAAAAATAGACGGAGTTCTGGTGAGTTCCGGAAAATTGAGAACAAATGAAGAAGTAAAAATTTACAATCAGATTTTACAGAATATTGCAGCGGAACATTCGTTAATGTATATCGATTTTTATTCTGCATTCGTGGATGACAAAGAAATCTTTCTTTCCGAAGACGGAGTTCATCCTAACGAAAAAGGCTACGGACTAATGGCAGAAGTTGTAATACCCGTTATTGAAAAATACTTATAATGCCACATTTATTTTCTTACGGAACCCTTCAGAATCCGAAAGTACAGCTTGAAACTTTCGGAAGACTTTTACAGGGTAAAAAAGATGTTTTGTCAGGCTACCAAATCCATATGCTGGAAATTACAGACCCTGAAGTATTGCGAAAGAGCGGACAGCAATATCATCCCGTGCTGATATTTTCAGGAAATGAGAATGATGCAGTCGAAGGGATGCTTTTTGAAGTCACTGAACAAGAAATTCTCCAGGCCGATGCATACGAAGTAGATGATTATAAAAGAATAGATACAACTTTTAAATCCGGTAAACAAGGATTTATCTATGTCGGAAAATAAGATGAATAGAAACGGGCTTTAGCCCGTTTTTTAATGTAAATGAATTTCCACCGGCTTTAGCCGAAACTTATAAACATAAAAAATAATCTTACAGCAATCAGAGCGTTCCTGACATACAGTTGTCACAACCTGAAGTTATCTTTGAAGGAGAATAAAAAATATAAAAAAATGAACAATGTAAAAGTGGAACCTTTTAAGGTGATCGGTATTGAAGTAAGAACTACCAATGAAAATAATCAGGCAGCAAAAGATATTGAGGCATTATGGGGGAAATTTATGAAAGATGATATTCTGAATACAATTCCCAATAAAACAGATCATTCTGTCTATTCAATCTATACGGATTATGAAAAGGACCATACAAAACCATATACTACAATTCTTGGATGCAGGGTAGATAATCTGGATAATATTCCGGATGGTATGGTAGGCCAGTCTTTTGAAGGAGGAAATTATGTGAAATTTACCCCTAAGGGAGATCTTACAAAAGACCTGGTGATCAATGAATGGCTGAAAATATGGAATATGGATTTAGACAGAGTATTTACCGCAGATTTTGAAATATATGGAGAAGAAAAAGCTAAAAACCCTTCAGATGCTGAAATTGATATCTTTATCGCTGTAAAATAACAAAAATGATGGGATGGAAGAGTATGATAAAAAAAATACACTTCCATCTTTTTAATGAAATATGTATTTCCAATACACTGAAACGCCTACAATTACAGAAGCAATAGCCATCAGGACTACAGCACCGGCAGCAATGTCTTTGATAAAGCCTATCCTTTTATCAAAATCAGGCTGGATGATATCACAGGTCTTTTCAATAGCGGTATTGAGAATTTCGGTGCTTAAAACCGCAAATGAGACCATAAGAATAAGAACCGTGTCAGTACCGGAAAGGCCAAAATAAAATATTAAAAACAGATTGATGGCGAAAGCCGCAAGTTCAATCTGAAAATTTCTTTCGGTTTTTACCATGAAAAACAGACCCCTGAAAGCATTCAGAAAACTTTTATGGACAGGTGGTTTTCGCATGATCTACTTTTTTGAACAAAGATAAGTTTTGTATTTTGATTGTTGCAACTTATCTGTTATATTTGAATAGAATAATAACTATGAAAAAAAGATTATCCCTTTTAGGGCTGGCTTTACTGTCTGTAAATGCATTTTCTCAGGATTATAAACAGAAAATAGCAAAAGCATCCTGTGAATGCTCAGGAAAAATAAAGACGGAAACCCTTTCCTCAAATGAACTCAGTACGCAGTTTGGTCTTTGTGTAATAAAAGCAGCAATGCCTTATGCTAAGGAAGTAAAAAAAGAATATAATTTTGATATCGTGAATATCGGAAGTTATGAAGATCAGGTAACGGATAAATTCTTTGAAAATATTTCAATGTTGATGATGACCGAATGTTCAGATATATTTTTTAAAATGGTAAAAAATGATCAGGCTGCCGAGAATTTATCTCTGGAAGGAACGGTTACAAAAATTGAAAAAAATGATTTTGTGGTGTTTCATATTACAGATTCCAACAAAAATCTTAAAAAATTATATTGGATTACATCAGTAGAATCAAACCTCGATTTACCCAAGGAATATAGCTCTTTATTAAACAAAAAAATAAAACTCAGCTATTATGCTGCCGAGATTTTTGATGCAAAAATAGATGACTATAGGAACCTAAGCGTAATCACAAGTCTGAAAACAGATTGATGATGTTTGTTAAAAACTCCTCGATATTATTTTTTTCTTTGTTATATGTATTTATTATATTTGTAGAAACTTATTTTTAAATCTATGAAATTTATTATTTCAAGTGGTGAACTGCAGAAGGCTTTGCAAACTGTAAGTGGCGTAATATCAAGCTCTCAATCGAGACCTATTTTAGAAAACTATCTTTTTGAACTAGACGGAAATAATGTTACCATTACAGCATCTGATGGCGAGACTACTCTTGTTACTTCTCTGGAAGTGAAGTCTGATGACACAGGTAAATTTGCTGTTCCTGCGAAAATTTTTCAAGATTTTATCAAGACCTATGGCGAACAGCCTTTGACATTTGCCGTAAAGGACAATGCTGAAGGAACCGGAAGCCAGCTTGAGATTTTAGATGAAAAAGACAACTTTGCAGTAGCACTGGACAACGCGGATGATTATCCTGAATTGCCGGAATTTGATGCTTCTCAAAGTGTAATAATGCCCGCGGGAGTACTATCTGAAGCACTTACCAATACACTTTTTGCAACAAGCAATGACTCTCTGCGTCCAGTGATGACAGGAGTACTGTTCCAGTTTGGTGAAAATGAAACAAATTTTGTTTCTACAGATTCCCACAGACTGGTAGTTTACAAAAGAACAGATCTGATGAATGCCGAACCTATGGAATTCATTATGCCTAAAAAACCGTTGAATATTTTCAAAAATATTTTAGCCAGCTCTAATGAAGACGTTAAAATCGACTTTAATGAGAATATGGCTAAGTTTACTTTTGATAAACATATCTGGATCTGTAGACTGATTGACGGGAAGTATCCGAACTATACTGCGGTAATTCCTAAAGAAAATCCCAATATTTTAACCATCAACAGAAACCTGTTGCTAGGAGCTATTAAAAGAGCATCTATTATGTCTAACAAATCTACCAATCAGGTGAGATTTAAGCTTTCAGGTAATATTCTTCATCTTCATGCAGAAGATACAGAGTATGCAAACAAAGCAGATATGCAGATTCCTTGCGACTACAACGGGGAAGATATCAATATCGGTTTCAGCTCTAAATTCTTAACAGAAATGCTGACGATTCTTGGTTCTGACGATGTGACAATGAAAATGTCTCAACCTAACAGACCTGGTATCATTGAACCTCTGGATGGTCTTGAAGAAAACGAAAATATCTTAATGCTTTCAATGCCGGTTATCGGGTTATAAGTCTAAAGAACAACTATAGAAAAGCCGGTTTTTCCGGCTTTTTTTATTTCTGAAACTCCGCATTTTCAAAAAAATATTAACGTTATTTGTATTGTGCTATAGCCTTCATCATGGAAATAAAAATTCAATCCTGTCAAACCTCTGCTTTCTCAGAACTGACCACCGAAAATTACAGTATCGTTGTATGGAAAGGTAAAGGTGTTTTTTCTGTAGATGATATCAATTACCCTTATGACGGCCATCATATCCTGTTTCTTTCTCCTTATCAAAAACTGAAACTGACTTCAGAAACCAATGAAAATATTTCAGTTCTTTTTTTTCATGGTGATTATTACTGTATAGAATATCATAAAGAAGAAGTAGCCTGCAATGGGCTGTTGTTCAATAATATTTACACAAATCCCGGAATAGAATTAGGCGAAGAAAAATACAGATATATTCTGGAGATTTTTGAAAGAATCAAAAAAGAAGAGTCTGAAAATCATCCGTTCTCCCAATCAGTCATCAAAACATATATTCAGTTGATTCTTGCCTTAGGAAGTAAAGAAAAAAGCTTTGCTGATCCTGATGCTGCAACAAACGAAAAGGTACCGAATAAAAATGCCGCAGAATTTCAGAAATTACTGGAAGTATATTATAAAAAAGAAAAGGAACTTTCATTCTACAGCGATCAGCTGAATATTACCAACAGTACCTTAAGCAAGGCTGTTAAGAAAGACTTTGCCAAAACTCCTTTGCAGCTTATCAACGAAAGAACAATTCTGGAGGCTAAGAAACTCCTGCATCTTACTTACCGGTCCGTGAAAGAAATCGCTGCCGAATTAGGATTTGCTGATGAGTTTTATTTCAGCAGATATTTTAAAAAATCTGTAGGATGTTCCCCAAAAAGCTACCGTGAGAAGGTGGGGATTTCTGTAGTGGCAAAAATATCCATGTAATGTCCCGGAATATCTATTCTTAAGCGCAGTATATCGGTCTACTTTTGTAAGAAAAGTAAATCATATGCAAAACAACAGATTATTCAGCACTCTATTGAAATTTGATATCTGGTCTCTCAATTTTCTGAGACTGTCGATATTTATTGTAATGGCCTGGATCGGAGGGCTTAAAGCTTTTCAGTACGAGGCAGACGGCATCGTTCCTTTTGTGGCCAACAGTCCTTTTATGAGTTTTTTCTATAAAAATGCAGGAAATAAAGTTCTTAACGAAGATAAAAAACGGGTTTCAGAATATACTTTGTACAAAAATCCGGAAGGAAAGGTAGTACAGAAAAACATAAAATGGAATCAGCAAAACGGAACTTATGTGTTTTCATACGGATTGGGAACAATGATCATTATTATCGGAACGCTGGTGGTATTGGGAATCTGGTTTCCGAAAATCGGAGCAGTCGGAGGAGGGTTAACTTTTCTGATGTCGATGGTTACCTTATCATTTTTAATTACCACTCCGGAAGCCTATGTTCCTAATCTCGGCGGAGATAGTCCCAGCCCTCAGTACGGATTTCCCTATCTTTCAGGAGCAGGACGTCTGGTGATAAAAGATATCATTATGATGGCGGCGGGATTAGTATTGTTTTCAGACAGTTTAAAAAAAGTTGTCACACCTTCCGGACCGCCCATTATGAACTAAGACCGGATAACCGGCTATTGTTCTGAAAATCTTTCAACTAAATTTAGATCTTTTGCCAGTGCTGTTTCCTGAGTTTATAAAAGTGGAATTAACGAAAATTTATTATCTTAAAGTTGGTTCTAAATTTCTGTATTTCTTAAAAAAACACGACATTTGTACGCTTAAAACTGTTCGGTTATAGCCGAACAAAATTCAAATAAATTTTTTGAAAATATTTCGGATGAAGCTAAGCATTTCATCCGCCTTTAGAAAAAATAAAATTATCAGATGAAAATATCAAACAATTGGCTGAAAGACTTTGTAAAAACGGAATTGAAGACTGAAAGAATCGGTGAGTTTCTTACAGATATAGGTCTTGAAGTTGAAGGGATAGATAAATTTGAAAGTGTAAAAGGCAGTCTGGAAGGTATTGTTGTAGGAAAAGTATTGACCTGCGAAAAACATCCGAATGCTGATAAACTAAAGAAAACCACTGTAGATGTAGGAAACGGAAAAGTACTGAACATCGTTTGCGGCGCTCCGAATGTGGAAGCAGGACAAACGGTTCCGGTAGCAGTAGTGGGAACTAAAATCTATGACAAAACCGGAAACTTTTTTGAAATCAAAGAAGCCAAGATCAGAGGAGAGGTTTCTCAGGGGATGATTTGTGCAGAAGATGAGCTTGGACTTAGCGAAGATCACGGTGGAATCATGGTGTTGGATGAAACAAAATATGAAGTAGGGAAAAACTTTGCCGATTATTTTGAGCTGACGAATGATGAGGTTTTTGAAATTGGTTTAACACCGAACAGAACAGATGCAATGTCTCACTACGGTGTAGCGAGAGATCTTCATGCTTATCTTTCTACCAACCAATTGAAATCACAGTTTAAAAAAGTGGCTTCCGAAGCTTTAAACAGCGAAGGAACCAACGATTTTTCTCTGGTAATTGAAGATGCTGAATTATGCCCAAGATATATAGGAGCTGTTATTGAAGATGTAAAAGTTGAAGATTCTCCGGCCTGGCTAAAAGACAGACTGAAAGCAATCGGATTAAGCCCGATCAATAATGTGGTAGATATTACAAACTATATTCTTCATGGATACGGACAACCCCTTCACGCTTTTGATGCTGATAAAATTGCAGACAAGAAAGTGAAAGTAGGAGTGGTAAAACCGGGAACAAAATTCACCACATTAGATGGAGTGGAAAGAACATTGAACGGTACTGAAATCATGATCAAAGACGGTAAGGATACCCCGATGTGTATCGCCGGTGTTTTCGGTGGAGCTACATCAGGAGTTTCTGATACTACAAAGACTATCTTCCTTGAAAGTGCTTATTTCAACCCGATAGCGGTGAGAAAAGGAGCAAAACTACACAGCCTGAATACCGATGCTTCTTTCAGATTTGAAAGAGGAGTAGACCCTAATATCACCCGAACAGCTATTACCCATGCAATCAGACTGATTCAGGAATTGGCCGGCGGGAAATTAACCGGAGAACTGCTGGAAGAATATCCTAAGAAAATTGAAGATAGCTATGTGATCCTTAGATTCTCTAAAATTGAACAGATTTTAGGAACAAAAATTCACAGAGAGAAAGTAAAAGAAATTTTAAAAGCACTGGAAATTCAGGTATTGAATGAAATTCCTAACGGTTTTGAAATCTCAGTTCCTGCATACAGAGCAGATGTAACAAGAGAGATTGATGTGATTGAAGAAATTTTAAGAATTTACGGTTACAACAAAATTGATGCTCCGCAGAAGATTTCATTTACCCCAGTTAAGCTAAGCGCAAACGATCAGGATGAATTGGAAAACAGCTGGGCAAGAACTTTGCAAAGTCTTGGTTTCAATGAAGTAATGAATAATTCCCTGACTTCTGTGAAAGATGAAACTGATGCCGTGAAATTATTGAATCCGTTAAGTGGTGATCTTGCATTCATGAGAAAATCATTATTGGAAGGTCTTCTTGAAAATGCAGTCTATAATATCAACAGAAAGAATCAGGATATTAAATTTTTTGAATTCGGAAAAATCTATCATAAAAAAGATAAATACGAAGAAAGAAAACAACTGGCGATTTTAGTATCAGGAAGAGATGCCGCAGAAAACTGGTTACAGCCTAAATCTTCCGTAAGCTTCTATAATCTGAAAGCCTATGTAAAAGTTTTACTGGAGAAACTTGCTGTTGATTATAAAGAAGTTGCTTTAACGGATGGAAGATTCTCTGATGCTTTAGCATACGAAGCAGACGGAAAAGCTCTGGTAAGAATCGGAAAAGTAGCTCCGGCTTTATTGAAAGATGCAGATATTGATCAGGAATGTTTCTATGCCGAAATTGAACTGGAATTAGCTCAGGAATTACGTTCTGCAAACGAACTGAAGTTTAAGGATATTCCTAAATTCAATAAAATCAGAAGAGATCTTGCTCTGTTGATTGATAAAAATGTAGGCTATCAGGAATTATACCAGACTGCGAAAAAGAATAAATCTCCGTTTATCAAAGGAATCAACTTATTCGACGTGTATGAGGGGAAAAACCTTCCTGAAGGTAAAAAGTCTTATGCAATGAGTTTTGAGCTTTTAAACGAAGAGAAAACACTGGAAGAAAAAGAAATTACAGAAGTAATGGATTCTCTGATCAAATCTTTCCAGAAAGAATTCAATGCTGAATTAAGATCTTAATCATAAGAACCTATTTTATATACAGAAACGGACTTTTTTAAGTCCGTTTTTTTATTTTTTGAATAGATCTGTGAATTCTTAATAAGAAAATTGCAGTACTTCATCATAGGTTCTATTTTTTTTTAAGTCATTTTTCAAAGGTTGGCGGAAAATAAAGTAGTGGACTGTTGACTCTTCCCGATGTTCTCAAGACTTAGATGTGAATATAACCGGAATTTTTAATTGTCTTTGTTATTGGCCATGCCAATGATAAAAGTCTGACATCAGAAATTATTGGTAATATTTTTATTCTGTACAAACAAGGTATCTAAACTGTACTTTCCATAGCCATACAATAGTAACACCAACAATAGGATAATATAATATAAATTAATTTCAAATCCGTCATTTTTTGCACTGAATCCATTACCGATATGTACAGTGAAAATTGCAACAAGCATAATGAAAATTAAAAAGACAGAAGTCCATCTTACCCATAATCCTATGAATAAGAAAACGGCACCAGCGATTTCTATACCTGCAGAAAGGTATGTATTGAGTGTAGGAACTGGAATGCCTACGCTCTGAAACCAGTCGGCATTTGCAGAGATATCTTGTAATTTCATAAGCCCTGCTGAAAAAAAAGCATAAGCTAGTATCAACCTTATAACTAGCAGCAATATATTCGTTGAAGTCAATTTCATATTTGTAATTTATTCTATACAAAATTAAAGGTTCATTATTGGAAAATATTGCTTTTACTGTAGAATCAAATCTGTGCTTATTGTCAATTTAATTCTATAATGAAAGGGATTCTACCCAGACGGAGTATAATACCGATTACACATTATTATTTGTAAAAAAATATCAGATTTACATTTAAAATATTCCGGTAATTGCCCGAAATATCAAACGTTAAAGAATAATAAAATAGAGGCTGGCCCGTTTAAATAATATAAAATCCGTAAATTTGGGTTAATTCAAAAAGAAAAAAATGAAAAATCTTTTTTTAAGTATATGTACTGCAGCAGTTTTGGCTTCTTGTGGAACAATGACAAGTCCCTCTGCTTCTAAGGTAGGAAAAGCACAGCCTGCTCTTGCTAATACGAAATGGGTGTTGGCGGAAAATGTAAAAGGTAAAATTCCAACGTTGAATATTGAAGGAGAAAAGATCACAGGAAATGCCGGATGCAACAATTATTTCGGAACAGCTAACGTAGATCCTTCTACAGGTGGTTTCTCTGCAGGACAGATGGGTTCTACAAAAATGATGTGCAATAACATTGGTGTGGAACAAAACTTTATAGATATGATGGGAAAAGCAAACAAATATGTCATTTCCGGAAACATCTTAGAATTGTATAAAGACAATCTTTTATTATTGAAATTTAATAAAGCGGAATAAAAAAACAAAAGGAACTCCTTGGAGTTCCTTTTTTATGTTTAGATTGTTATTAATCTTCCTCTTCTTCGTCGTACTTAGCCAACTCTTCGTCGCACCATTTGAACGCTGCTTCTACTACTTTAGTAGCCTCGTCTGCCATAGTTTCTTCATCGTCCCCTTCAAGATCATCTAACCACTCAACTTCTTCTTCCTCAACGTTTAAGATAAATCTTGGATATTCTGTATGAACTACGAATAAATCTTCTGGAAATTCCGAATTATCTGCTAATAAAAACTTTGGTAATTTCATTTTTTTAATGTTTTAACTTGTTCAAAGATAAATAAAATTATTGACTTTAAATTATTTCAAAAACATTTTTGAAACTTTTTCAGCTTTTTTGCTTTCAGAATAATCATAGAATCCTTCTCCTGATTTTACACCCAGTTTTCCGGCTGTTACCATGTTTACAAGCAAAGGGTTCGGTGCGTATTTCGGATTTTTGAAACCATCATACATCACGTTCAGGATAGCAAGACATACATCAAGACCAATAAAGTCTGCCAATTGTAGTGGACCCATCGGGTGTGCCATTCCCAGTTTCATTACCGTGTCAATTTCCTCTACACCCGCTACACCATTGTAAAGTGTTTCAATAGATTCGTTAATCATCGGCATTAAGATTCTGTTCGCTACAAAACCAGGATAGTCATTCACCTCTACAGGTACTTTTCCTAATGTTTTGCTCATTTCATAAACCGCATCAAAAGTTTCTTTAGAAGTAGAATATCCTTTGATAATTTCAACCAGCTTCATAATAGGAACCGGATTCATAAAGTGCATTCCGATCACTTTATCGGCTCTTTTAGTTGCTGCCGCAATTTTAGTGATAGAAATAGAAGATGTATTGGTTGCCAGAATACAGCCTGCAGGAGCAAGCTCATCCATCTGACCAAAGATTTTTAATTTAAGATCCAGATTTTCAGTAGCTGCTTCTACAATAAGATCAGCCGTTCCTGCTGCATCGTTAAGACTTGTAAAAGTTGTAATGTTTCCTAAAGTTTCTGCCTTTTGCGCTTCAGTCAGGTTTCCCTTTGCAATTATTCTGTCAAGATTCGTAGTAATGGTTTTTAGTCCTCTGTCTAAAGCTTCCTGAGATACATCTACCAGATTTACTTTAAAACCGCTTTGTGCAAATGTATGTGCAATACCATTCCCCATGGTTCCCGCTCCGATAACTACAATGTTTTTGATCATTTTCCTTTATTTTTTATAGATAGTTAGATTTTTAGTGTCAAGATCTGTATGGTGTACGACAACTGCCGAATCAAAGTTCACCATACCGCTGCTGTTTTGTGCTCTCTTATTGTTCTGGTTGGAAACAGTAGCATACAGCCCGCGTATAAGACGACTTTTCTGATTTTTGGTAAGCGCATCGGTCGCTACATATACATTAAATTCGCCCTCTCTGCCTAAACCGTTTTGTACCAGAATTTCCATTGATCTGATCTGGTTCTTTTTCTTAAACTCTTTCAGATAGCTCATGACCGGCTTGTCTGACGGAGGACCACAGCAAATACTTGCGTAGCCGATTTGTAAATAGTTCTGATTCTTTTGTGAATAAAAGAATGTGAAACAAAATATACTCAGTGTTAATACTATTTTTTTCATTGCTAAAAAGATTGAAAAATAAGCTCAATTCTCTGCTTTAAAATTAAGCTTAATATTTTACTTATTAAAATAATCCCAGACCGCTTTCGAAATATCGGAAACCATTCTGGTATTTACCTTTTCAGTTTCTGTGGAATTGCTTATAAATACGGCAATTGCGTAATGCTTTCCATTAGGAAGGGTAATGATTCCCATGTCATTTTCCGCGACAGTAAGAACATTGTCCGGTTTTCCGGAAGACCCTGTTTTATGAGCAACAGGAGTACCCGGAGGTAATTGTTCGACAATTTTATTGGTTCCTGTTGTGGTTTTGATCATAGTCTGCATCAGGAAATCCGTAGATTTTTTTGAAAGGAGCTGGCCATCGTAGAATTTTTTCAGAAGTTCAACACTGGAGTTGGTCGTACTATAATTTCCATATTGGGTTTTCCAGTCCCTGTGCATATCATCTTCATTATATTTGATCTGAAGATCTTTGACGCCTTTGGAATTCATGAAGTTTTGAACGGTCTTTGGGCCTCCGATCAGTCTCAGAAGAAAATCGCAGGTGTTATTATCGCTTTGGGCAACAGTATAGCGGATAATTTCTCCCAGAGAAAGTTCAATATTTCCTTCAGGGTATTTTTCGCGAAGCGGAGACCACGTATTATCCGGTAAATCTGATTTTTTTATTAAAAACCTCTGATCAGTTGAGAGTTTTCCCTTGTCTGCGATATCCAGTACGGCACAGGCTAAATGAAACTTAAAAACACTGAGCAAAGGAAGTTTTTTATCCCCGTTTTTATAGTATCTGAAATGATCCTCAAATCCTAAAACAGAGACTCCCACTGTCGCTTTTTTATCTTGTACGATAGCGTTGATTTTTTGTTCTAATGCTGATTTTTGTGAAAAAGCAAATACAGAAATTAAAACAAATAGAAAAGTTATTTTTTTCATAGTGATAAGGTTAAAAAAAGACCCCTTTTAAAGACTAAAAGGGATCTGCAATTTAAGATAATTATTACTATTTTATTTCAAAATAATTCAGATTCACACCGTCATTTTCAAAAAAGATTCTGATTTTATTTTCTCCTTTTTTCAAAGGGATATTTTTAACTGAAAGTGTTTTCCAGCTTTCATTTTTTCCGGTAGCATCTAAAGGAACACCAGCCAGCAATTCTCCTGAAGAGGTTTCCAGTCTTATTTTGGAAGTACTGGGTGCTGAATATCGGATATCAAAAGTATATTTTTTATCTGCTGTGGAATTGATGGTATATTGGAGCCACTCACCGGTTTCAGTTTTTCCTACAAAATAGCGGTTGGTTATTTTATCATTACACAAATAAATATCAACCCCATCATTTCTCATCTGATGGCCGGAATTCCATTCCGACCTTTTTGCCGGATCACTTACCCAGAGATTAATAAAATCTTGATCCAGATAAGCAGAGCCCATTCTTCCCAGATCATATTCCGACGCAAATACCCTTCCCGGAGCTGAATGATTTTTAAAAGGTTTTGTAGAAGCATCGGTTACCTGTCTGAACATCGCGTCAATAACATCGTTTTTAATCTCCGTATTGCTGAATTTATAATGATCCGCAATCTGCATTAATGCTTTGTAAGCATATTCTCTGGCCGGCTTTTCGCTACCGTTTTTCCAGTAATTCAGTAATTTTTCATATTCAGGAGTAGTTTTCACATTAGCAATTCCTGCTGTATTATCGATTTTTTTCATGGGCCAGAATGCATAGCCGATATTGTGCTTGTCCAAAAGCTGAATGAGTTCCGTAAACCAGACATTGGAATTTTCGCCTGTTTCTCCCAGCCAGATGGGCATATTATATTTTTCTCTCAGATCCAGGGCATGTTTTATGGTTGCATCATCATTATAATTCCAGTATTTATGGAAGCTGAATGCCATATTGTTGTCCCAGATCGGAATCAGTCCGTTATAATTATTTCCCCATCCGTTTCCTTCGATAAATAGGATATGCTTGTTGTCTACCTCACGGATTGCCGTCGTGATCTCTTTCTGCAATTTCCATAACGGGGAATTAGACATTTCATCAGTTCCGTTCGGGTTTTTCCCTGTAAAATTAATATTGGGTTCGTTGATCAGATCATAGCCTCCGATCCAGGGACTGTCTTTATATCTTTGAGCCAGTTTTTTCCAGAGTGCAACTGTTTTTTTCTGGTTGTCCTCATTTTCCCACAATGAGGGCTTGCTTTTATCGTTATCAGAGATATTGACATCATTTCCCTGTCCTCCCGGAGCGGCATGTAAATCCAGGATCAGGTATATTTTATTGTCAGCACACCATTGCAGCAAATCATCCGTCATTTTAAAACCTTCTTCCAGCCATGTATTTTGCCCTTTTACCGGCTCTTTTTCAATCGGAAGGGTGTATAAATTATAGTGCATCGGAAGTCTTATGGAATTGAATCCTGCCTTGGCCAGAAAATCGATATCCTGTCTGGTGATTCCGTTTTTGAGGTAAGCTCTATAGAATTCGTTCATACCATCCTGACCAATGAGCTCGGCTATTTTTTCCTTGATCTTATACTGAGGACCTGCAAAATCTGCTGTTTTCAGCATATATCCTTCCTGAAGCATCCAGCCTCCAAGCCCAAGACCTCTCAGCTGAATATTTTCGCCTTTATCATTAACAATTTTTTGTCCGGAAGTTTTTAATAATTGTGATGTCCCAAATTGAGACAATAATACTGCGGATAATAGGATGGCTCTTTTCATAGTTGTTTTATGGTTTTTAAATAATGGAAGTTGTGTTAGGATTTAATCATAATGAATGGTGACATCATAAGACGAGTCTATGTTCAGACCGTTTATTTTGCCGGGAATCCATTGGGTATGTAAAACAAAATTTTTCAATTGTTTATTGAATTGTTTTTCAAATATATTGTTTTTTTTGTTTTAGAACTGACTTTCAAATGATAAATCTCTGATTTTAATATTTCAAAAGGATAAAAAGGAAAAAAGAAAAAATAATACTGGGTTCTGATTCAGGATTATTAAATATATGTCATAAAAAAGAAGTTAGATATCAGAGGTCATGTTTTTCTAACTTCTACTATCTAACTTCTGCTATCTAAACACTAAAGGTTTTCCTTAGCTGATAAGTCTCATAATTTCTAAAGCGACTTTTAATGCTTCTGTTCCGTCTTCAAGAGAAACTTCTACATTTTTACCGTCTGTAATTGCATCTGCGAAAGAATTTAATTCATCCAGAATCGCATTGTTGGGTTCGATATTCGGGTATTCAAAGAGGATCTGATTTTTCTCTCCGTCAGCATTTTCAATAATCATATCAAATGGAGTAGGGTTTTCAGGAGCATCCTTCATTCTGATTACTTCCGCTTTTTTCTCCAGGAAATCTACAGAGATATAGGCATCTTTCTGGAAAAATCTGCTTTTTCTCATTGCCTTCATAGAAATTCTTGAAGTGGTAAGATTGGCTACACATCCGTTTTCAAATTCTATTCTGGCATTGGCAATATCGGGAGTTTTACTTACTACACAAACACCACTTGCATGAATATTTTTTACTTTGGATTTAGCCATACTTAGCAGGATATCCAGATCATGTATCATAAGATCCAGTACCACTGAAACATCTGTACCACGGGGATTGAACTCTGCCAGTCGGTGGATTTCAATAAACATAGGGTTTTTGATGTATTCTTTAGTAGCAATAAAAGCCGGATTATATCTTTCAACGTGCCCTACCTGTGCCTTAATTCCGTTTTCCTGGCATAAACGTAAAATCTCTTCCGCCTGCTCAAGGGTCTGGGTAACAGGTTTTTCAATGAAAAAATGCAGCCCTTTCTCAATCGCCTTTAAAGCGTAGTCATAATGATAAACCGTAGGAGTAACGATATCCAGCATATCAACCTGATCCAGCAATTCATCAAAATTCTCAAAATATTTATATCCGAATTCGGCTTCTAATTTTTTTCCGTTTTCAACATCTTTATCGTGGAAACCTACCAACTCATATTTATCTGACTGATTAAGAAGTCTTAAATGTATTTTTCCTAAATGTCCGGCACCTACCAAACCTGCTTTTAACATAGCTGTATTAAATTTTTGTAAAGATAATCATTGTAGACTTATAATAATGTATGACTTTATATGACTTTCCAGAGTTTCAAAAAAAAATATTTATCAATCCGCTGAATTATATTAAATTCGCGGTTCAAAAATAAAACCATGAAAAAATTAAGCACACTATTGTTCTGCTCAGGACTGTTCTTTTTAATGAATTGTTCAGGGTCAGGAGGAAGTGACGAGAGGGATAGTTCAAATCCTAACAATTCAAAAGCAAACAGCTGCCCAAATGTAAACGGCTTCCAGGTTTCCCAAAATGCCGGATCCATGCAGTTTACCATCAACTCAGATTTAGCCGGACCTTATGAAATCAGTTATGGGCAGACCGGAGGTTTTACCCCCGGATATGGAAATTCTTTCGTTGTCAATGAGAAAACGTTTACTAAAAACATAGATGACCAGAGTGGAGGCCTTCATCTTGAAGCCGGTAAATCTTATACTTTTGCCGTAAGAAGATATTGCTCATCAATGTCCCAAAGTGACTGGGGGTTTGAAAGAAACCTGACAACCTCGGGAAATTATTGCAAAACTCCTTACGAACTTAAAGTTGAAGATTATCTTTATAACAAAATTGAATGGAAAGTTTCAAATTACCAGCTGGGATCTGCTCCTGTTAAGTATGAAGTTCAGTACGGACTTCAGGGCTATAGTCCGGGAAGCGGGGTAACGGTAGAAACTACCAACACATCATATAATGCGCCGTTTGTTGCCGGAAAAGCATATGATATTTATGTAAGAGCATATTGCTCAGGAAGTTTAGGATGGGGGAGCTGGGTAGGACCTGTATCTTTTACAGCGTCTAATACCACAGCCTGTGTTGCTCCTACATATGCTAATTTTTCCGTAGTTTCAAGCAATTCTACTTCTTTTACGCCTAATGTTACCTGGGATAATGACGGGATTTCTTCCTATGATTATTCCCTGTCTTACAATTCTGGGATTCCGACACAGACAACAACAGTTTCTGCACAGGGGCTCGGAGGAATTACTTTTACCAATTTAAGTAAGAGTACCAATTATTATTTTTATGTAAGAAAAAGATGTTCGGGAAATACGACAACTGGTTTTTTCGGACCTTTTTTAGTAAGGTATAATTAATATTTTTTAATCTGAAGAAATGAAGCTGCCCAAAAAGGCAGCTTTTTTTATGGATAAAGTGTTTTGTGGATAATTCTTTCTTTTATTCCCTGAAATCTAAATTCTAATTTATTACTTTTGTCAAATGCAGGATTCGTTTGTACATAAAGGAAAAAGAAAGATTTTAGTTGATTATCTTCGACAGAGAATTGGAATTTCGGATGAAAATGTACTTCGGGCAATGAGTGAAGTTCCGAGACACCTTTTCATTGAAAGTATTTTTGAAGATTTTGCCTACGAAGACCGGGCTTTCCCGATTCTGGCACATCAGACCATTTCCCATCCTTCAACAGTTGCAGAGCAATCTGAACTGCTGCAGGTAAAACCGGGGGAAAAAGTACTGGAAATCGGAACGGGATGCGGGTATCAGACTGCAGTATTACTGGCTATGAAAGCCTTGGTTTTTACAGTGGAAAGACAAAAAGACCTTTTTGATTTCTCGAAGAATAAATTAAGAGAACTCCACCTATTTCCAAAATTTCAGAGTTTTGGAGATGGTTTTGCCGGCCTCCCGACTTTTGCTCCTTTTGATAAAATCATTGTAACCTGCGGTGCATCTACTTTACCCACCGAGCTGTTAAAACAACTGAATGTAGGAGGAAAAATGGTGATCCCATTAGGGCCCACGGATGAGCAGGTTTTATACAGGTTTACGAAGGTAGGTCCTACGGAATTCGAAAAAGAAGAATTCGGAGCCTATAAATTTGTGCCAATGCTGGGAAGCACTAATCAGTAAAACTAACGGAACTGGTCTCAGATACCAGTTCTTCAGGAATATAAATTAATCATAAAAAAAAACGGACTTTAGTCCGTTTTTTTTATGGATTAAATCCATAAAACTTTAGTTAAAATTTAAAATATTTTAACTCCCTTTCGGAATGAAAATTGGACTTTCCTATCAGCAAACCCACTTAAAATATTATGATTATGGATACGAATAGATTCAAGTCATCCCATGACTTTAGTAATGTTCAGAAGAATTTGCATAATAATCCGGGATATACTGTAGAAAGCTATTCTCAGCAGGTAAAGGATTATATCAATGAGATGAAAGGCAAGAACCAGGAAGCTACCAAACAGGGATTTATGAGTCATGCCCAGAAGTCGGCAAAGGAAGTTTGGGACGAAATGCAGGAAATGGCTTCCGAAGCCTGGGAGAAAAACAAAAAACACTCAGATGAAAAGAAATAATTTTTAATATTAAAGTTAGAACCTTACTTTTGAAAGAGTAGGGTTTTTTATTCAACCTTATTAATGATATAATGAAAGTTTTCGTAAACAAAAAGATTCCGGAAATTGGAATCGAGATTCTTAAAAAAGAAGGACTGGAAGTTATCTTTCCTGAAAATGAACCTCTTTCTCATGATGAGTGGCTAAAGTATTGTCAGACCGCAGATGCCATTCTGAGTATTGGTAATGACTTTAAATATAATAAGGAATTCTTTGATGCATGCCCGAATATCAAAGCAATTGCTCTGTATTCCGTAGGTTTTGATCATGTAGATATAAAAGAAGCTACTGAGAGGAATATTCCCGTAGGAAATACACCGGATGTTTTAAGCAGGGCGACTTCGGATGTTGCCTTTTTATTAATGCAGTCGGTAGCCAGAAGAACAAGTTATAATTTTCAGAAAGTAAAAGATGGAAACTGGGGCGCTTTTGATCCTTTACACGCTTTAGGACAGGAGCTTTACGGAAAAACCATCGGAATCTTCGGACTGGGAAGAATCGGATTTGAAATGGCTAAAAAATCGCAAAGCGCTTTTAGTATGAATATTATCTATCATAACCGCCGTAGAAATGAAGAAGCTGAAAAAGAACTGAATGCTGCATATGTTTCATTCGAAGAATTAGTCAAAGATTCAGATGTGTTAAGTGTGCATGCCAATTTTACGGCTGAACAAAAGGATCTTTTTAATGAAAAAATCTTTGAAAAAATGAAACCTGATGCTATTTTTATCAATACGGCAAGAGGAGGTTTTCATGATGAAAAGGCCCTGTATAAAGCCTTAACGGAAAGAAAGATCTGGGGTGCCGGTCTGGATGTTACCAATCCTGAGCCGATGTTGAAAGATAATCCTATCCTGGAGCTTTCCAATGTATGTGTGTTGCCACATATCGGTTCTGCCACCATTGAAGCCAGAAGCGGAATGGCAAGACTTGCAGCAGAAAATATTGTAGCCGTCGCAAAAGGACAGAGAATGCCCAATTGTGCGAATCCTGAAGTTTATTCTCCTCATTAATGCCAGGTTGGAATTATTTTTGTTCTCTTATCCATAATCAAAATCTAAACATTATGTCACCTGATAACAATATTAATGAACAAAACAGAAGATTGGAACGTATGGATTATGATTCCAGCGAAGATATATTTAAAAGAGAAAAACATATTCCGCTGGATGGAGACGGAAATCCTATTTTCGATGAAGATCCGGAAGAAGATAATATAGATAAAGGACTCGATATTCCCGGAACAGAATATGATGATGAAATGGAAGAAATAGGGGAAGAAGATGAGGAGAATAATTATTGGAGCCTCAGTGATAATGAGGATGATCATGAAGAAGAAAATGACGATGTCTTAACATAAAAGATACCCCTTTTATATACCAACCTTACTGATTCTCAGTGAGGTTTTTTTATTGTTGAAATGGATTGGCATTCCAGGGCTTTTACATAAAAATCAACAATATAATTAGCGATAATTCTTTGTCTGTCGATACTATTTTATCGGTTTGATAATCAGTTTTTTGCCTTTTCAGTATTTGTGCTTGCTGCTTTTCCTTTCTTTAGTTGCCTATTTTTTATAATTTGAATATCTTTAAAACTTCAAACATTGTTTAAACATAGAACTTTAAATAGCAATATGACTTTTCAAGAACAAATACAACAGGGTATTCCAGGTCAGTTACCACTGGCAAAACCATACGAAACCAATATCAACCATGCTCCGAAACGTAAAGAGATTTTAGGAGAAGAAGAAAAAAAACTGGCGTTAAAGAATGCTTTGCGTTATTTTGAACCTCAGTTTCATGCAGAACTGATTCCTGAATTTAAGCAGGAACTGGAAGACTACGGAAGAATCTATATGTATCGTTTCCGTCCCGATTATGAGATGAAAGCGAGACCGATTACCGATTACCCGGGAAAGTCTGAGCAGGCTAAAGCCATTATGCTGATGATTCAGAATAATCTGGACTATGCAGTGGCACAACATCCTCACGAACTGATTACCTACGGTGGAAATGGTGCCGTATTCTCCAACTGGGCACAATATCTTCTTACCATGAAGTATTTATCGGAAATGACTGATGAGCAAACACTGGTGATGTATTCGGGACATCCGATGGGATTGTTTCCGTCGCATAAAGATGCTCCAAGAGTGGTAGTGACCAACGGAATGATGATCCCGAATTATTCCAAACCGGATGACTGGGAGAAATTCAATGCACTCGGAGTGACTCAATACGGGCAGATGACAGCCGGAAGTTATATGTATATAGGTCCACAGGGAATTGTTCACGGAACGACGATCACGGCATTAAATGCTTTCAGAAAAATAAATAAAGATCCTAAAGGCGGCCTTTTCGTAACTTCAGGGTTAGGCGGAATGAGCGGAGCTCAGCCCAAAGCAGGAAACATCGCAGGATGTGTTACTGTTTGTGCTGAGGTGAATCCGAAAATCACAAAAATCCGTCATGATCAGAAATGGGTCAATGAGATTTATGAAGATCTTGATCAGCTGGTAAAAAGAGTGAGAAAAGCCCGGGAGAATAAAGAAACCGTTTCTCTGGCTTATCTTGGAAATATTGTGGATGTCTGGGAAAAATTTGATCAGGAAGATCTGAGAATTGATATCGGTTCGGATCAGACTTCGCTTCACAATCCTTGGGCAGGCGGATATTATCCGGTAGATCAGACTTTCGAGGAGTCTAATCGGATGATGGCCGAAGATCCTGAACTATTCAAAGAAAAGGTACAGGAAACTTTAAAGAGACATGCCGCAGCCATCAATAAACATACAAAGAAAGGAACTTATTTCTTCGATTATGGAAATGCCTTCCTTTTGGAAGCTTCCAGAGCAGGAGCTGATGTAATGGCCGAAAACCCTACACTGGGAAGAGAATTTAAATATCCTAGCTATGTGCAGGATATCATGGGACCTATGTGTTTTGATTATGGCTTCGGACCTTTCCGTTGGGTATGTACAAGCGGAAAGCCTGAAGATCTGCAGAAAACAGATGATATTGCATGTGCAGTACTGGAAGAAATGATTAAAAACGCTCCGGAAGAAATCCAGCAGCAAATGAAAGATAATATCCAATGGATCAAAGGAGCTCAGGAAAATAAACTGGTGGTTGGTTCTCAGGCGAGAATTCTTTATGCAGATGCGGAAGGAAGAATGAAAATTGCAGAAGCATTTAATAAAGCCATTAAAAATGATGAAATAGGCCCTGTAGTACTGGGAAGAGATCACCATGATGTATCGGGAACAGATTCTCCTTACAGAGAAACCTCCAACATCTATGACGGTTCAAGGTTTACAGCAGATATGGCTATCCATAATGTGATTGGAGACAGCTTCCGTGGAGCAACATGGGTATCTATTCACAACGGCGGCGGCGTAGGCTGGGGTGAAGTAATCAACGGAGGTTTCGGAATGCTGCTGGATGGAAGCGATGATGCAGACAGAAGGCTGAAATCTATGCTATTCTGGGATGTCAACAACGGAATCTCAAGAAGAAGCTGGGCAAGAAATGAAGGTGCTATCTTTGCGATCAAAAGAGCAATGGAAATAGAACCTAATCTTAAGGTGACCCTTCCGAATCTTGTAGACGAGAATTTATTATAAATTATAAAACCCGGTTTTGGCAGGAATAAATAAAAAGCTGTTTTCACACCTTAATGTAGAGGATAGTGATCCCGTATGGGAAAAATTTGCCGAAATCCGATTTTCAAAGAAAAAAAGATTTCCGGATCATAATGCTTATCTTGTAGAAGAAGGGCTGGTCCGGAAATTTTATATCAGTACAACATCGGATATCGATACTGAAATCTGTGCTGAATTTTATTTTCCGGGCGATATTTTTACTGTGGAAGGAAATGAAGCCGTTTATGAATCTATCAGTAATGGTCTGGTTTGGAAAATTACCCTTGATGAGGTAAAGGAAATGTTTGCCGTAAATCCGGGATGTCGTTTCGTTCAGAATTATTACCTAAGCCGAAAACTGAATGCTGCCATGAAAAGAGAAATGCTTTTACTGAAAAATACCCCTCAGGATCTTTATGAGTATCTGTTAAAAAGCAAACCTCACTATATTCAGAATATCCCTTTAAAATATCTTGCTTCTTATATCGGGGTTACTCCTATCTCTCTAAGCAGAATCAGAAAAAGGATTATGTAAAGACTGAAAGCTTGAAAATGAGAAGTAGAAATCATTACGACTATATATCTTGCCGAGTGAAAGGCCTTTAAAATATTCAATTCAAGGGTATTGCGAACGCTGTGACAAAAATTTAATCATTAGTTACCTATAAATTTGCTTTCAATCGATTGAAGGCGCATACTCTTACCACTAACTTAGTCAGTGGTTCTGCCGCGTTTCTTTGTATCCTTAGATTTTGCAGGTTAGTAAATAAAAACGTTGCGGTAAAGAAATCCTATAATTTTTACCTATTCATCAAAACACAACAATCAGAAATTACAGGATGATGATTAACTTCCATCTTCATTCCTCATCTCCCCAACCTCATTAATTAACTTTTGTTTATTGACTGACCTTCCATAAGTTTTTTCCTTTGTCAAAAAAAAGAAATTATGGAAATACAAAAGTTAAATTGGGCAGGCATACAGCTAACCTCCAACAACAAAACCATCTTAATAGATGCGGCAGAAGATTTTTCTTATTACAAACCCGTTCTAGGGGATGCTGTGGAACAGGTAATGAAATTTTCAGATTATGTGCTGGCGGATTATATCCTGTTTACCCATTTACATTTAGATCATTTTGACAAAGGAGTTATTAAAAAATGTCTGAAAAGAGACGGAAAGCTGATTGTTTATTCAGAGTTGGAGGCATTGGTAAGAAAGTTAGTAGATGATGTTGAAATAATTTTTCTGAATCGGGATGAAACCTTCTCTGAAAACGGAATCACCTTCAAACCTGTATTTGCGATGGATGGAATAGGAGAGATTCAGTCTTCATGGATCGTGGAAGACGAAACAACAAAAATTTTTCACGGTGGCGATACCATCTGGCACAATCAATTCTGGAAACTGGGTAAGGAAAATGAGAATATAGACTATGCTTTTTTACCCGTAAACGGAGTTGTAGTGAATTTTGAGATCATAGGTTTGGAATACAGCCCGGTTCCTGCTTCTCTTGATTTGAAGGAAGCCATGGCAGCAGCTCATTTGCTTCATGCTAAAAAAATGATTCCTATACATTATGGATTGTTTGCTCATGAGAAATGTTATATTCCTCAGTTATTTGATGATCAGGATTTGAAAAATGTTTCAAAGGAAATAGGGCAGGAGTATGTGATTCTGAAAGATGGAGAAATACTGGTAGAATCTTAAACCATTTTAGTTCAGAACATCAATAGGAACGGACTTTATCCCGTTTCCTTGAACCAGTATTGCAATGGGCTTTAGCCCGATGCTATCGATAACCAAATGGCAGATATCCTGGTTTTGATATCCGCTTTCTTTTCTGCTGTAGTTGGACACATCTGTTGCAATGAAATCAGCAACTTGTTGTTGTGTGAAGCCTTTTCTTTTTCTTACACTGCGTAGTTTTTTTCTTTGCATGACTGTATTTTATATAAATATGCAAAATTTTACTTATCAAAAGAGGAGCTGTCCTGTTTTTATTGCCTTTAAATGATAGCCCTACACTTTTGTTTTATAAACAGGTAATAATTTTCTTTCCGGAGACATAAAGAAATTAAAAACAAACTATACTCAGCCGGATTATGGTTAGCCGTAAGGAGATCATTGGCAGGTGAAATACTTTTGTGAAATAAAAACAAAGTCTAGTATTTATGAAAAAAATAATCTTATCGGCAGCACTGATGACTACCGGCTTTATGATGGGGCAAATCACTCTTGAAAAAAATTTTAGTTCAGAAAATTTACAGGTTTATACCAACGCGGATGATACTTTTTATTACACTACAGGATATGATATCAGCCAGATAAAGATCTATAAGGCAGATTATACGATCTATAAACAGTTTACTCCGTCTGTGCCTGCAGGATACAATATGTTTGTAGATCAGTATAAGAACAATTTTATCTTGTCTAAAAATGTGTTTAATACGGATAATAATCTGGAAATTATAGTCACTTTTGAAAAATATAATACAACAACAAACCAAAGAGAATATATAATAAGAATTTATAGTGAAAATGGCGTCGTTTTACAGGAATTTGGCCCGAATTATTCTTTTAGTGATGAATATGACATCAATATTTATCATGATAATATCACGAATACCAATAAGCTGAGGATATTCAACCAGGGAACTAATTCGACTGAGATTTATAATTTACCCACAACAACGTTATCAGCAAAAGAAGTTCAGTCTAAAGGAAAGCTTTCGGCGTTTCCGATACCAGCCAATAAAACCCTGAATATTACGAATCCTGTGAATGGCAGTACTCTGGTAAATGTATATGATAGCAGCGGTAAGTTGGTTGTAAACAAATCTTTTAATAATGCAGACTATACTATTCGTATTGATGTGGAAGATCTCCCCAAAGGCACGTATATTTATAAAATCGGGAATATGAGCTCGAAATTTATCAAAAACTAATAAAAAAACCGGTTATAATACCGGTTTTTTTTATTTGATGAGTATAAAACTTATTTTTTAACAGCTGCAATGGCTGCTTCATAATTGGGTTCATGTGAGATGTCATCTACCTGCTCTTCATAAACAATATTTCCTGAAGGATCAATCACTACAACCGCTCTGCTAAGAAGTCCTTTCATGGGAGAGTCAATCATTTCCACTCCATAATTCCATCCGAAGTCGGAACGGAAATCTGAAAGCATCACCACATTGTCGATTCCTTCTGCACCGCAAAATCTTTTCTGGGCAAAAGGCAAATCTTTAGAAATGCAAAGAACCACGGTATTCGGAAGGCTTCCGGCTTCTTCATTAAAATGGTGTACGGATGCCGAACATACTCCCGTATCTACACTTGGGAAGATGTTTAAAATCACATATCTCCCTTTATAAGCTTCTAAAGTCTGATCATTCATATTAACATCCGTAAGGGTGAATTTGGGTGCCGGTTTATTAACTGCCGGTAACTTGGAATACGTACGTACAGGTTTCCCTTTCATCATAATGGTGTTGGCAGTCTTGGTATTCTGGGCAAAACCTAATGCCGAAAAGAAAAATAAAGTACTGAATATTACTTTTGAAAACATTGAAATTTATTTTTTGACAAAATTATTCTTTTTTCGTTTGCGGAGATTAATTTTAGATAGATTAAATCTATTCTGGAAGTAAAGCCGGATTTTTACAAAAACTGGTCATATTAATTTTCATTCAAACAGCTTCCAAATAGAGCAAATCTATTAAATCACTATTCTGAAAACCATTTTTTACATCTACCTTTATTCTACAAAAATTACATTCAAATTATTAAATTAAAAAACATGAATTCGAACAACACACCGTCATTTCAAGATATTTTTAAAAGTGAAAGTGAAATTCCTGAAGAATTTAAAGTACCGGAAATTCATCAGAGAGAATATTTACTGTATGGAGAACTGGTAGAATGGAAAGGAGATACGCAGGATATTTATTCTCCGGTCTGCATTCCTACAGAAAACGGACTGGAGAGAAAACTTCTGGGAAGTATCCCGAATATCGGTCCCGACGAAGCTATGGAAGTTCTTGAAGCCTGTGTCAAAGCATATGATAATGGATTGGGAGAATGGCCTACAATGTCTGTGGAAGGCCGAATCAGATGTATGCAGAAGTTTGTGTATCTTATGATTCAGCAGCGTGATCTGATTATCAGGCTGCTGATGTGGGAAATCGGAAAAACACGGGCTGACTCTACGAAAGAATTTGACCGCACGGTAGATTATATTAATCAGACCATTGATGCATTAAAGGATCTGGACAGAGAATCTTCCCGTTTTCAACAGGCAGAAGGAACTATTGCACAAATCAGAAGAGCTCCGTTGGGAGTTGTTTTAAGCATGGGGCCTTTTAACTATCCCTTAAATGAGATCTTTACCACGCTAATTCCGGCATTGATCATGGGGAATACCATTTTGTTTAAACTTCCCAAACATGGCGTTTTAGCTCATTACCCTCTGTTAAATGCTTTCAGGGAAGCTTTCCCGAAAGGCACTGTGAATACCCTTTATGGAAAAGGTTCGGAAATCATTACCCCGATTATGGAAAGTGGAAAAGTGAATGTGCTCGCTTTCATAGGCTCCAGTAAAGTAGCAAACGGACTGAAAAAACTTCATCCGAAAGTAAACCGTTTAAGAGCTATCTTAAGTCTGGATGCTAAAAATGCCGCCATTGTTACCAAAAACGCCAATCTGGATGTGGCAGTAAGCGAATGTATTCTGGGAGCACTTTCTTTCAACGGGCAACGATGTACGGCTTTGAAGCTGATTTTTGTTCAGAAAGAAGTTGCGTTGGAATTTACAGAAAAACTGAGTACAGCTGTTTCAGCCCTGAAACCCGGATTACCTTGGGAAAAAGATGTGAAAGTGACACCGCTTCCCGAAGTGAATAAACCACCTTATTTAAAAGAATGTATTGATGATGCATTGTCAAAAGGAGCCGCAGTTCTTAATAAAGACGGCGGATATACGGAAGCGTCTTTTGTATTTCCGGCGGTGGTGTACCCTGTCAACAGCGATATGAAGCTGTATCATGAAGAGCAGTTTGGGCCTGTGATTCCTGTAGTGCCGTTTGAAGATATTGATGAGCCGATAGAGTATCAGGTGAATGCTTCTCACGGAATGCAGGTAAGTATTTTTAGTGAAGATCCGGAAGAAGTTGCCCGACTGATTGATCCGTTTGTTAATTTAGTCAGCCGCGTCAATATCAATTGTCAGGCACAACGTGGGCCGGATGTTTTTCCTTTTACCGGAAGAAAAGACAGCGCAGAAGGAACGCTTTCTGTTTTTGATGCGCTCCGTTCATTTTCTATTAGGTCTTTAGTAGCCGCAAAACTCACGGATTCCAATAAAGAATTACTGAATACAATTGTAAGAGATCATGATTCCAATTTTTTAAGTACCGACTATATTTTCTAGCGTAGATTATGATCCTTATTTAACATAAAATAAAAATCCTTAATAAACTTCTCTGTTTTTTAAGGATTTTTTAAATTAATGGCTGGAATTTTAGTTTTTGTGTTATTAAAAAAGTGATGTTTTTATTAAAATGTTACTTTAAGGATTAGTGTGCCATCATGTATTCACCTGAAAAAGAATTTTTAGAGAAAATTGAAAAACATAAAGGTGTTATTTTCAAGATTTCTAAAATGTATATGGATAATAAGGATGATCAAAATGATCTCTATCAGGAGATCATTTATCAGGCCTGGAAGTCGTATGGGGATTTTCAGAAGAAGAGTGATTTTTCAACATGGCTCTACAGAACAGCTCTTAACACGGCCATTGTGTTTCTGAGAAGTGAAAAAAAACGTAGTTTTATACAGAAGAATCAGAATATCGATGGGCTAAGAGCTCAGCAGGAGCCTTATAATGATACGGATGATAAGAATATGAAGCTGATGTATGAGGCGATCCATCAGCTGAGCCCTATTGACAAAGCGCTGATCTTTTTCTTTCTGGAAGATTTTTCGGGAAAAGAAATTGCCAGACAATTGGGAATTACGGAAGTCAATGCAAGGGTAAAACTGAAAAGAGCAAAGGAGAAGCTGAAAGAGGTTATTGAGAAACTGAGAGCAAATTCAAATTAAAAACACAAACATGGAGTTAGAAAACTTTAAACAACTTTGGCATACAGACAACGGACAGGATCCTCCGGAGGTTTCTCTGGAAAAACAACGTGAAATTCATTCTCCGCTACAAATGCTGAAGATCAATATGGAAACTGAATTTTGGCTGATGATTGTGACATTACCGTTGCTGTTGTCCAGTTTTCCGTTTGCTTCTTCGGATTCAAATATCAGAATGATTTCAACCTTGGTGACCATTCTGACTATTGGTTTTATGGTCTATTTTTATTCCCGTTTCCTTAGTCTTTATAAACTGCTTCGGAAAAACAGTATCAATACCAATTATGATCTTTTTATCCTGAAAACACAACTTCTGATCTCAAAAGAAATTTATATTTCCTACTATATTGCCTATATCCCGCTTGCGTTTCTGCTATCCCTGATCAAGATTAATTTCCATTTTGATATGGCCTATAACCTTGCTATTTTCGGAATCAGTTTTTTCATCACCCTTTTATTAGTTTACTTTATCATTAAATACTGGATCTATTATATGTATGGCAGGTATATTGAGGATATTGTACAACTGGTGGATGAGCTGAACGGCATTGAAGGAACCCCTGAAAAAAAGAGACAGAAAAGGTCATGGTTTGAACGCTCTCAAAAGTTTTTCATGAATAAATTCGGAATAAAAGGAAATATCCTGAATACCGTGATATGGTTTGTTTCCGTTTATATATTTATTATTTTATTTCTGACGGTTGTTCTTTTTACCATCATTTTTATCGGAGCAAAATTAGATATCATTCATATTGATACACTGCTGAATGCTTTAGAAAGGCTCAATTAGCAGATTCAGCACCTTGAAAAATTAATTGTTTTTACCGCTTCAATACACTTCCCGAAAACTTTCGGGAAATTTTTTGTAAAAAAAATGTAACATTTTTGTTTTTTTTCTACTAACTGTGAAAATTATTATTTCGAGCTTGACCTATTTTTTATGAAAATAGCTATTGAGTAAGATTTTAAAAAAACGCACAATGAGGACCCGGCAGAATTTCTGTCGGGTTTTTTAGTTTTTTTAAGACTGAATGATTTTTACGGTATTATTTTTACTCTTTATTGAGGTGTTTTTTTCTTCTCTTTTGCAATTTCACTTGTAACCCAGTCTAGCTGCGGATCTTTATTATCAATGATATCCTGCATGTTTTCACTGATTGTGATATCAGGAGTTACGCCCTTTTTATTATCCTGAAAGCTAATGTTAGGCTGTACTAAAAGTAATCCGATAGGAAATCTGATTTTAGTATTGGGAAGCTGCTGATAGGAATAAAATCCTGCTACGGTTCCATCATTGGCACCTCCTGTTTCTTCACCTACCAATGTGGCTCTCTTATCATTTTTAAGTTTTGCGGTAATGATTGAAGAGGCAGAAAAACTTCCCCCGTTTATCAGCACAAAAACTTTTCCGTGAAATGCTGCTTTATTAGGTTTTGTAGGCTTGTCTACCTTCATTTTATAGAATATCTTGCCGTCTTTTTTATAAGTACTGAAAGCCTGGGCAAAAAAGTAACTCGGATAAGCGATGCTTTTGAATGCATATTCCAAAGGGGCACTCTTTCTGAAATAATTAGTTCTTAAAGGAGCCGTCTTTGAAGTCACCTGAGAAGGCTTTATCAATGTGAAGGGTTCATCCGCAAGATAAGAATACAGATTGTTGATCTCATGCAGTGAGCCTCCGTAATTGTTACGGACATCAATAATAAGGTATTGGGATTTTGCATTTTTAATTGTAGCAAAAGTTTCCTTGTAGAACTGATCCGAATAATCTCTGGAAAAGCTTTTTACTTTTATATATGCAACAGAACTGTCTTTATCCAGAAACTTGAAAGTTCTGTTATAGGAGTTGCTGGAAGCCACATAATCATTGATTTTCTTTTCCTGAGTTCTTTTCTGGGATTCCTTATCTTTTTCAAGATCCGTTTCTGATTTGGATTCTCTGCTTAATGTATACAGACGTTTTTCACCATTGTAAAAGGTTTCAATGGTAGCTGTATTTGAAAGGCCGTGTTCCGCAGTATAGAAATTAAAAAATAAATCCTTTAAAAAATAAGAATGGAAAGTCGTATTATATCCGTCACTGCTGATCAGGCTTTTATATTTTTTAATATATTCTGAAACAGGAGTGTTGTTGATCTTTAAAATTTCAGTTCCGGGTTGTATATTTTCTATAGAATCTTTATTCTGAACAATATACATATGGTCTCCGCTGATGTAATATTCAAAACGGCTGAATAAACCTTTTGTATGTTCAAATTTTTTAATCTCTTTCTTTGTGAATTTTTTTCTTGGAATTCTGAGAGAAAGATGTCCTTCCCGAATGCTGGCAATAACAGGCTGGAACTTAAAATAAAACTGAAGCGGAGTGAGGGGTTCGGTGATGGTTTGTTTAAGGCTGTCAAACTTATGGTCCAATTCCTCTTTGGGAATATACCAGTAAAGCTGAGGGTGCATCTGTTGCAGTTTTGAATAGGCATAGTCAACATCTTCTTTAAGCTGTTCCGGCGGAATATAGGAGGCCCGCTGCTCGTTATGTCTTTTAATAGAGGCACATGACGAAAGCACAGCTAAAAGAAATATTACCGAATAATTTTTCAATTTGATTTGAGTTTTTTTAAGGTGCTAAAATAAAAAGATTAAAATTAATGATCACTTAAATGAATAATAAATTTTCCGAAATACATTATAAATTTAGTTAAAAAGAAGATCCGGATAATTTATATTTTCATTTAAAGCCAAAAGTCTATACATTTGATATTTATTTTTGCAAATGATATATTGGATTATTACCACTGTGCTGGTATGGGTTGCCCTTTATTTTATAATAATCAACGGGAAAGCATTTGGAGCCATACCAAAGGGCAAAAGGCTGGAACGTATAAAAAAATCAAAGCTGTATAAAAATAAAAAGTTTCAGAATATCAGCCATACTCCCTCGATAGCAGAAGGCTATAAAATGTCAAAAGTGACCTATGATTTCTTTCTGGGTAAAAAAGATCCATTGCTTAAACCATTGAAAGAGATTCCATCCCTCCATACGGATTTAAAAAATATAGATAAAAACAAGGATGTATTCATTTGGTTGGGACACTCATCCTATTATTTACAGTTGGATGGAGTTTCTTTTCTGGTAGATCCTGTACTCAGTCAGTATGGTTCACCATTTAAATATTTTAACAAAGCCTTTAAAGGGGCAGATATTTTTAAACCTGAAGATATTCCGCAGCTGGATTATCTGGTTATTACCCATGATCATTTTGATCATCTGGATTATCCTACAGTGAAATCTATTCAGGAACGGACAGGGATGGCAATTGTACCATTGGGAGTAGGAGCACATCTGGAAAGATGGGGATATCCGGAAAGTAAACTGATAGAAGAAGAATGGGGAGCAGAAGCTGAACTTAAAAATAATATAAAAATCACTTTTACACCGGCAAGACACTTTTCGGGAAGAAGAATCAGACAAAATGATACACTTTGGACTTCTTATGTTTTGGAAACTCCTGCAAAAAAAATCTTTTTAGGTGGAGACAGCGGTTATGACTCCCATTTTAAAATGATCGGAGATCAATATGGCCCTTTTGATTATGCCATTATGGAGAACGGGCAGTATGGCGAAGCGTGGAGGTACATCCATACTCTGCCGGAAGATGTTATTCAGGCAAGTATTGACATTAATGCACAAAAAATTATCCCGGTTCATGCTGCAAAATTTGCTCTTGCCCTTCATCCATGGAATGAGCCTTTGCAAAAAATAACAAGCCTTGCAAAAGAAAAAAAACTACAGATTCTTACCCCGATAATTGGAGAAGTGGTTAATCTGAATCAAACAGATCAGCAGTTCAGTACCTGGTGGGAAGACTGATTATGCATGCCAGATATCTTTATATCTTCTGGGATGATTTTCAAATTGTTGACGAACAAAATCACATTCAGGATCTACAAGCAAATCTTTTTCTTCCGCATAGCGTACCAGCTCATCCAATAGTAATTTGGCATATCCTTTTCCTTCGCGCTCTTCATTAAGCTTGGTGTAATATACAATAAGTAATCTCCCGTCAACCTCTATGGACATATAGCCTACTTTCTCACCATTAATAAGCAGTTGCAATTCATCCTGATATGGAGATACCTGAAATTTTATATTTTCCATAATATTAAGATTTGGTTGATTAATGACTTATAACAGAGGTGCTGAAAAGCAATCTCTCCTTTAAAATTACAAATTTAATTGATATGAAGCGATATGTTTTGGTAATCTTAACGAATTTTATAATATATGTTTATTACCATTAGAAGAGCGCTTGGTTTATTTAATAAAAAAACAGCATAATGTTTAAGAAATAAACAGAACAGAATTTATCACTTTTCTATAATTAAATGTAATATTTCTGATAAAACTGTAGAAAATATTTAAAAGATAATCAATGATTTATGATTTTCTTTAACAAATATTGGCAATTACAATTCAGAATTGGCACTTTAATTGACTCTGTCAATATGTTTAATTTTAAAGGGGAAAATGAAATGAAAAAGTTTTTGTTAACAGCATTTTTAGTAGGTACTTTCGGCCTCAGCTATGCGCAATCAGATTATTATAACGATTATAGAAGAAGTATATCAGATGTAAACTGGCAAACGGTAATCGCTGATCTGTTACTTTCTACAACGCAGGCTAACCAGGTTTATGCTTTAAATAACAGATATCGTGATTATAATTCTTTTAACAGGGTATATGTAGTAGAACCCGGAAGATGGAGAAATGACCGATATTCTGAATTGGAAAGGATTCTTGGTAGAGAAAAATATATTGTATTTAAAAAGAGATACTACAGAGGAGAAAATCCTGTGATTATTTATGGTAGAAATAAAAATGATTTTAAGAAATATCGTAAACAACAGGAAAAGTACTATAAAAATCAGGAAAAATATTATAAAAAACAATATAAGCATGGTCGTGGACATGGACACGACGATGACTGGGATTAACCATTATCAACTATATATATTCACTTTAAACGGCTGACACTAATGTCAGCCGCTTTTATTCATCACATAAAAACGATTATCAGTATATTTGTTTGAATTTTATAATTTTGAAAGATGGAAACCAATGAATCACTAAAAGGCTTTTATGAAAGAAATGCTTCCAGTCTGGGACCACAATGCCTCAATACTCACGGCCTGGGGCATTTCAATGTGTTTTCCCGGGAATATTGTGCGCCGCTGGCTCCTTACAGCAGGAGAGATTATTATAAAATTTCATTAATTATAGGGAAAGGAAGACTTCATTATGCCGATAAATGGATTGAAGTAGATCGCCCCGCCCTGTTATTTTCAAATCCTGTAGTTCCGTATTCATGGGAATCTGAGGATGAAGACCAGAAAGGCTGGTTCTGCTTCTTTACAGAACAGTTTCTACAGAACGGAAGCAGGCTTGGCAACCTTCAGGATTCGCCGCTTTTCAAAATAGGCGGAACTCCGATTTTTTTTGTTGAAGAAGAACATCAGAAGATACTTTCGGATCTTTATCAAAAAATGATGACTGAGATTCAGTCAGATTACGTTCACAAATATGATATGCTCAGAGCGTATTTATACCTGATGATTCACGAAACCATGAAAATGCATCCGGCAGAAAGCTTTGAACCGTATCAGAATGCTTCACAAAGAGTAGCTTCCTTATTCATGGAGCTTCTGGAAAGACAGTTTCCTATTGACAGCCCGGAAGCTTTTTTAAAACTGAAGACTCCTAATGATTATGCCAGAAGCCTTTCCATTCATGTCAATTCTTTAAACCGTTCCGTGAAAGAGATTACCGGAAAAACAACCAGTCAGCAGATTACTTCAAGACTGATTCAGGAAGCTAATGCATTACTGAAACATACCGACTGGAATATTGCTGAGATTGCTTATGGACTGGGATTTGAAGAGCCTGCCTATTTTACCAATTATTTTAAAAAACAAACGGGAATTACCCCCAATGCTTTAAGAACGAATCTTGTTTGAATTTTATAATTCTTAGTTTGAATTCTATAGCATAGATGCTTTTTTCTTGTCCTAATTTTGTCATGTAAAATTAAAATCAAAACCATCATGAAATTTAAAAAATTAGGAAACACAGATGAACAGCTATCCGCTGTCGGATTAGGATGTATGGGAATGAGCTTTGCTTATGGCCCTACGGATGAACAGGAAAGTATCAATACATTGCACAGAGCATTAGATTTAGGTGTTAATTTTTGGGATACGGCAGATATGTATGCTAATGGAGAAAATGAAAAACTGATCTCTAAAGTTTTAGTTCCCAACAGAGATAAGATTTTTATTGCCACAAAATTCGGATTTAGATTTAAAGACGGTAATGCAGGACACAGTGGTGCTCCGGGAACCTATTTTGACGGATCTCCGGACTGGATCAGGCAGGCTGTGGATTTAAGCCTTCAGCGATTAAAAATAGATACGATTGATTTATACTATGCTCACAGAATCGACCCGAATATACCCGTAGAAGAAACAGTAGGAGCGATGGCGGAGCTGGTAAAAGCTGGAAAAGTAAAATACATCGGACTTTCAGAAGCTTCTGCTGAATCAATCAGGAAAGCTAATAAAATTCACCCCATCACCGCTTTGCAGTCTGAATATTCAATTCTTACCAAAGATATAGAAAATGAAATCCTGCCAACCATCAGAGAGCTCGGAATCAGCTTAGTACCTTATTCTCCGTTGGCGAGAGGACTCTTTGCCAATATCAATGACGTGCAGAATTTTGGAGATGATGATTTCAGAAAGACACTGCCACGCTATCAACAGGAAAATATTGATAATAATACCAAACTGGCAAAAGAAATTAACGATTTTGCTGCATCAAAAGGGGTTAAAGGAACCCAATTGGCTTTAGCTTGGGTGCTGAACCAGGGAGAAGACATCATTCCTATTCCAGGAACCAAAAGAATCAAGTATCTGGAAGAAAATGTGGCAGCCGCCAATATTGAACTTTCTCAATCAGATCTGGATACCATTGATACTATTCTTAAAAAGTACCCGAATGTAGGAGAAAGATATACGGAAGGCTCAATGAAGCTGGTTAACAATTAAAAAAAATACATACTAACTGAGTTCCTGAATGATCGCTGGAGCTCAGTTTTTATATATAAGACAATGAAGAAGGTATTGAAATGTAATAAAAACTATAGAATCACAAACTAAAAATATGAACAGAAGAGAACTATTAAAAAACGGGCTGTTGGCAGGAATATTGAGTTTGCTCCCGTTTTCCGGTCTGATGGCGGAAACCAAAACAATTCCCGGTAAAATTGAAGATGACTTATCAGGGTATAAAAAAATTAAGCTGGGAGAACTGGACTTGTTTATTCTGACTGACGGATACATCCGCGAAACAGATTTGAATTCATTTGCGCCAAGAGGAAATGCTTCAGCTTTGAAAGCTATTCTTAAAGATCATTTCAGACCTGAAGATTATATCGATCTTGCTATGAATATTCTACTCGTTAAAACCAACGATAAACTGATTTTATTTGATGCCGGAATGGGAATTTTTGCTGATGAAAGAACAGGCTTTTTATTAAAAAGTCTTGAAAAAGCAGGCTTCTCACCCAAAGATATCACCGATGTTTTTATTTCTCATGCCCATCCGGATCATATAGGCGGAGTCGTGGATAAACAGAATAACCTTGTCTTTCCTAATGCGGCGGTCTTTCTTTCAAAAACTGAATATGATTTCTGGATGAAAGCTTCCCTTAAAGATTTTTATAATAGCGCTTTACAAGCTAAGCCGGAAGTATTAGATCAGATTATTTCCGCACTTCAAAACGTATTGAAAACCATTCAGCCGAAATTGAAGTTCTATGATCTGGATGCTCCGTTATATGATTATTTCAGCTTTCAGCTGGCTCCGGGGCATACTCCCGGATTAACAGTTACTACCATTACTTCAGGAAAAGAAAAGCTTGTTTATATAGCAGATCTGATTCATTCTGATGTTATTCTTTTTCCTCATCCGGACTGGGGCTTTTTCGGCGATACGGATCTGGATATTGCCACATCTTCCAGAAAAAAACTTCTTCAGCAGCTGGCTGAAACAAAAACCAGAGCACTGGCCTGCCATTTACCGTGGCCCGGATCAGGATTTACAAAGAAAAAAGGAAATGCATTTGAATGGTTCCCAGAGAGTTTTATGAATTAGATCCGCAAGAGATCAATAGAAGTACAGGCTTTGACTAAAGCTGATCTTAATACGATGAGCTTTTAACCATGAATGCACGAATTAATCAGGTATAATTCGTGCATTTATAGTGTTAAGAATAATCCTTCAGATTCTAAAGAAACTCGGTTGGCTCTGCTATGCTTCCCCGAAAATCAACTCCGGTGAATATAATTTTCTGAACATCAGATATGTCAGCGAAAGAGCAGAGAGTGCTATGAGTGCATCGATAGTGGCCGGAAACCCAAGTACCACAATTTTTGAAAAAAAAGCAAAAATAATATCGAAAAACATTCCTGCAAACACCCATTCCTTTAATCTCAGTAATCGGTTGGAAAGAAGTAAAACCAAAACACCCGAAAGCTTAAAAACACCCAATATGTAAATGAAATGAGGCGGATAACCCAGCTGTCGGGTAATATCCCATACAACAGGATTTTGGGTAAGTTCAAAGAAGCCGCTTGCTCCGAACCATAATGACATAAAGATCACTCCGGACCAGTAGATGATTTTTGTTGTTTTTGTTTTCATTGTTGTATTGTTTTAATGGTTAATAAAAAAATTAATGAAATGAAGTTTTTGATGAACCCAGGATTTCTCCGGTTTTAGAATTCTGAACAAAGGCAATGACCTCCCAGTTATCAGTTGAAAAATTTTCAGGGATTTTAAATGATGAATGACCAGTCTGCTGCTTGTTTAGTACAATCTGCTGTTGTTGGTGAACGATTTGCCAGTGCTGCAGATGGCGGCCTTCATTTTCGCCTCTAGCGACATGAGTGGAAGATTGTTTCTCAACCAGATTAACAAAAAGAATATTTTTAGCATCAGCGGAAGGAACATCGTATTGTACGCTGATTTCATTTTGAGAGATTTTGGCTGAAAGATCTACCTTCATGCTTCTAGCATTAAATAAAGCTTTTTGAATAGCATTTTCCACAGCATGGGTATCGGAACCTACAAATTCGGTTTTTCCATTGACAACCAATTGTGGGGTATACAACTGTGAACCAAGTATACGGCTGTATTGTTGCTGTCTTTGTGAATTTTCAGGGCTGCTGAATCTGTCTTTCCATCCGAGACGGTTCCAGTAATCAACATGATAGGAAAGAATGTATACGGGTTCATTCCTGTATTTTTTTTCTATCTGTCCCATCAGGTCATCTGCAGGAGGACAGCTTGAACAGCCTTCTGAAGTGAAGAGCTCCAATATGGCAAACCCATTGCTGTCCAAAGCTGAAGATAGTGGTTTTTCCGATGACTTCTCTGTATGTGCGAATGCAAATGCTGCAAATAATAATGAGGTGAAAGCCCCGACTGTGATTAAGTTTTTAAGTATCATATCTTTTAATTTGATTCAAAAGTAGATACTTTGTGATCCTGAAAGAATACAAAAAGGGTTCAACCGGACAAATGCAAAGGTGAACCCTGAAAATATAAATGGTAAAATTTTTAGTGAAAAACAGTTATGGTCTATCTGTCTTCCAGCCAGGTAAAGAAATTATGTGTTTTTTCTTTATTGATGAGAAGTTTTTCGGGAGTATCAACAATGAGTTTGACAAGTATTTTGCGCTGAAAATAATGTTCCATTTCCTTGATAGCCTTGAAGTTGACCAGGTATTGTCTGTTGACCCGGAAGAACTGTTTACCGGAAACCTGCTCAGCAACCTGTCCGAGAGGCTGAGTAAGCTGAAACTGCTCCTTGCCAAAAGTTACCAGATGGGTAATTTCATTATGGATATAAAAATAAGCGACATTTTCCGTAGGAATAGTTGTGTATTTCTGGTTTTTAAAAACAAGAAAGCTGCTTTTTCCTTCCGGCTGATTTATTTTCTGTAAAAGAAGTTCCAGATCGGGTAATTCATTTTTCTGAAAGAATTTTTTTAATTCATCTACTTTTCTGAGAGCTTCTGCGATATCTTCCCTCGAAAAAGGTTTTAAAACATAGTCAACTCCTTTGCTTTTAAAGGCATCAAGCATATATTGGTCAAAAGCTGTACAGAAGACAACAGGGCAGGTGATCTCTATAGCTTTGAAAATTTCAAAAGATAATCCGTCTGAAAGTTGAATATCCATAAAGATAAGATCCGGTTTTATATCTTTTGATAAAGCTTCGATACTGGTTTCAATGCTGTCGTAGACTCCCAGAATACGGGAATCCGGTTTTAAATCTGAAATAAGGGTCTGAAGGGCTTTTGCCGCCCTGAATTCGTCTTCAATGATGATGATATTCATGGATCAATGGTAGTTTTATCTGAAATATTTTTTCGTCTGAATAAATAAGAATGTCTTTTTCCAAAAGATGCTTATAGCGCATTTTAATATTGTCTAGCCCTACACCCAGAGAGTCTTCCGGAACCATTTTACGCTGCACAGGATTTTCAATAATGAGTTGGTCCTGAGTATTGTAGATTTTTATATGTAAAGGTTTGCTCTGTGAAACCACATTGTGTTTAATACAGTTTTCAACCAGAAGCTGAAGGGTAAAGGGAGGTATAAGACTCTCCAGGGCCTCTTTTTCCAACAGGTTGGTGAATGTAATTCCCTCTCCGAAACGTGCTTTCTGGAGAAAGAGATAAGCATCCACGATTTTCATTTCTTCCTGAACACCGATCAGATCAAGTTTTCTGCTTTCAAGTGTGAAACGATAAAAATCTGAAAGTTTAACAATGAAATCTACCGTTTCCTCATCATTCGTTTCCGCCATTAATTTTAAGGTGTTCAGACTGTTGAACAGAAAATGGGGATTGATCTGCTGTTTGAGCAGTTCATACTGAGCTCCGAGATTATCACTTTTAACTTTTTCCAGTTCCAGCTGAATCTGTTGACCTGTGTAATTATTCTGAAGCAGAGTTAAAAACATATAGCAGACAAGGTTGATCAGGATTCCCCTTACTTCCACCATCAGCATCACCGGGCCGAAATTGATATGAGAAAGAATCAGCTGCTGGATCCACGCCAGTCCGAACATGATTACCATCCCGAAAGCAAGAATAGCCATCAGCTTTGAATAAGAAATATGTTGGCTGCGTTTTCCTGCTGTTTTGTTCAGCATATAAATATTAACATACCACATGATAATAGAAAATGCAGCGGTAATTGCTGAATTTACAATAGCTTCTTTCCAGTTGAATTCGTGAGAGGCAAGCTGGGGTACAGAAGATAAAATGCCCAGAAAAACGGAACTTATCCAGATGACAGCCTGCGAAATTTTTATTTTTTGCTGTTGCATAATCGAACTGCGAATTTGAAGATGTTAAATTAATCCTTTTAATTGATAAAAATAGAGAATAATATCATGGCAAATAGTGAATCTGCAGGCTTTGTCAAATTTTCGGCTATTTTCACCACTGACTTGTTTCCGCGGGATTCACTATTGATAAACAATAATCGTAAGAACATTCTGAGTTATGGTCTCATAACAGGATGATAACTCATGAAATACGATATTCTTTCTTCCTTGTTGAATGCTGATTTTTGAGAGGTGGTATTTTGTATTTGATAAGAAACTTTTCCTTTGCCATCAGTCTGTACGGTTTCAATACTTACCAGTTCACCGGTGATTGTTCCTCCTATATACTGAGGGTTGTCATGATAACGCCAGGTAACCAGTTTCATTATTGCTCCGGCTTTTGGGGTATGACCTTCTTCAGACAGGGATTCCATAGCTTTTTCATTTCCGTATAAAGCACTCATGGTTTCTTTTTTCGGATTGAGGGATGTGGAAATGAATTTCAGATTCCCGGAATTAAAAATAAGTCGTGCTAATCCTTTATCAGTCGTATTTTCTTTGTTACAGGATACCAGCGAAATCAAACTTGTAAGCAGGATTAATAGGCTATTTTTCATTTTTTTGTAGGTTTTGAATTAATTGTTGGGTATTGACTTTCATAGGAACATCAAACAGGTATCCTGTTTTCTCTGCAAGTTGTCTGTGGCAGGCAATGCATGATTCTTTAGCAAAAGATGCAGATTTTCCGGTAGGATGCAGATCATTTCCCGAGAATTTTGCAAATCCCCAGCCTTCGGTATCTTTATATTTTCCGGAATCCTTTACCATAAACTGAGCATTGATAAATTCTCCGGCCCTGATTTCTCCGTCAGGTAAAGTCTGTTGTTTCCATACGGATTTTACGACAATACTTCCGTCAGGCCATGGATGAAAATTTTCTGTTTCAACAGCTTTTACAGCAATGTCATTTCCATAAATAACCCGGATTGACTGGTCGAAAAGAGTACTCATACTGATCACTTTCCAGTTTTTAAAATCATCTGTGTATTGAATTCCATTAGGAGATACCGGTACCTTGGGAAGAGCAGCGTTAATTTCATGGTCAGTATTTTTGTTTTTTGAGTTATTACCGGTATCAGATAAAGAAAGGGTATATTTTCTGATGGTTTCAACTTCCTTTGGGGTGATTTTAGCAGAAGGATGAAGAATAGTGTATTCGTGAAGAGGCATCTTACCGCTTTGCATCATATTTAAAATAGCATACATTTTTCCTTTATGCTCAGCTGGAGAAAGCTTGTCCCATTCTGAAAAATTAAGGACTTCCCGGGCCCTTTTTACATCCTTATTCACGACCCATGAGAGGGGAGCAATTTTATCATACCAGCTTAAGTTGGGTTGATTGGAGTGGCAGTTGAAACATGAATTTTCAAGAATGTTAATCACTTCACGCGGGGCTTCGATTTTTTGGGTTGCCGGTTTCCCTTCTAAAGGCTGGCTGAATATTTGAAGCCCTCCAAAGATTCCCAATATAGCAAGGAAAACTATTGCAATAGGATTTCTTTTTTTTGTGGTATTCATATGAGTATTGTTTTATTTTCTGATTCAAAAGTAAATCAGCTCCGGATGTTCTGGAACAGAATAAAGGCTAAGCCGGACAAATCAGGTGGTGAATCAGGAAATTAGAAGGCTGAAAACTCAGCAACACAATAAAAATACCGGTAATCAGGAAATTACCGGTATAGCATAGGATGATGGCTTATAAAGTGATTCCGCCATCAATGATTATTTCTGTACCGGTTAAAAAACCTGATACACTGTCATCGGAGAAATAAGTAACCAATTTGGCAACCTCTTCGGCAGTTCCCATTTTCTTAAGGGGAATCTGCTCGATGAGATGCTTGTTAAGGTTTTTCAAACTCTCTTCATCCAGTCCTGCTTTGCTCATAATTTCTGTTTTAATAGGACCGGGACTTATGATATTTACCCTGATTTTTCTCGGAGCGAGCTCTGCTGCAGCTGTTTTTGCCACCGAGTTTAAAGCAGCTTTACTGGCCTGATACACGGAACTGTTAGGTTGATAAGTAGAAGAAACAATAGAAGACAGGAATATCACCGAAGCTCCGTCATTCAATAAAGGAATCAGTTGACTCAATGTGAAATAGGCTCCTCGGAAATTGATGTTCATTACCTGATCGAAATTATCGGCATCCATATTCTCAATTAAAGTAAGATTTCCCGTAATGCCGGCATTAATAAATAAAATATCAATTTTTCCAAACTGTTTTTCTACTTCATTTTTTAATATTTCAATATCATTAAGGTCGGCCTGATCCGCTGTAAAGGGAATGGCACCCAATTCCCGGGCTGCTTTTTCTACAGCTTCTTTCCTTCTTCCGGTAATGATCACCGTTGCACCCTCTGAAATAAGCTCTTGCGCTGTGGCATATCCGATCCCGCTGTTGCCACCTGTTATGATCGCGAGTCGGTTACTGAATTTTTTCATTGTTTAAATTTTTTGACAAAGTTATTTCATATTGATATACTTTTGTAATCAGTATCATAGAGTATACCAGTATCATTAATGATATCAATTAACTTTGCCATATGGAAAGAGATCAGACAGAAGAATTAAGAGCGCTCCAGGACACCCTTTATTTTATCGGGGGAAAATGGAGAATTCCCGTGATCAATTCACTTTGTAACGGAAACCGCCGTTTCCGTGAGATTGAAAGAAGTATTCCCGGAATTACTACAAGAATGCTTTCAAAAGAACTGAAAGATATGGAACTGAATAAACTGGTAAAACGCAGCGTTTATCCTGAGACTCCCGTTTTAATAGAATATGAACCCACTGAATATTGCAGAACTTTTGGTGCTATTATTCAGGAAATGATTAATTGGGGACGGGAACACAGAAGGATAATCATAGAAGACAGGTAAATATTTAATGTCCGATTGCTAATGAGTCAGTAAACAAAAAGCCCCTTTTAAAAAGGGGCTTTTCTATATATCAAAAATCAGAAATTAGATTCCGTCAATGATTTCATTTAAAACGGTGCTTGGTCTCATGGCAGCGTATGTTTTGTAAGTGTCAGTTTTGTAGTAACCGTCAATATTTTGTGGTTTACCTTGAGCACCAATTAATTCTGCATTGATTACCGCTTCATTTTCTTGCATAGCCTGTGCAATCGGAGCAAATTGAGCCGCCAGTTCAGCATCAGCAGTCTGGCTAGCTAAAGCTTCAGCCCAGTACATTGCTAAGTAGAAGTGAGATCCTCTGTTGTCGATTTGTCCTACTTTTCTTGCAGGAGACTTGTCTGTAGCAAGGAATTTGGCGTTAGCTTCATCCAGTGCATCAGCTAATACCTGAGATTTAGTATTTCCCTGGGTTTGTGCTAAATGCTCTAAAGAAGCTTGTAGCGCAAGGAATTCACCAAGAGAATCCCATCTTAGGTATCCTTCTTCTAAGAATTGTTCAACGTGTTTAGGTGCAGAACCTCCGGCACCTGTTTCAAATAATCCTCCTCCGTTCATCAACGGAACAATAGAAAGCATTTTCGCAGAAGTTCCAAGCTCAAGGATTGGGAAAAGGTCTGTTAAATAATCTCTTAATACGTTTCCTGAAACGGAGATTGTATCTTTACCTTCTCTTGCTCTTCTAAGCGTCTCAGTCATAGCGTCTTTTACATCAAGAATTCTGATGTCTAATCCTGTAGTATCGTGATCAGCAAGATATTTTTCTACTTTTTTGATGATTTCTCTGTCGTGAGCTCTTCCTTTGTCTAACCAGAAAATAGCAGGAGTATCAGATAATCTTGATCTGTTTACCGCTAATTTTACCCAGTCCTGTATTGGAGCATCTTTAGTCTGACACATTCTGAAGATATCACTTTTTTCTACTTTCTGAGAAAGAAGAACATTGCCGGCTTCATCCTGAACTTCTACAGTTCCGTCAGCAGATAACTGGAATGTTTTGTCGTGAGATCCGTATTCTTCAGCTTTTTGTGCCATTAATCCTACGTTCGGAACAGATCCCATAGTAGTAGGGTCTAATTTTCCGTGAGCTTTCATATCATCAATGACAGCCTGATAGAAACCTGCATAAGAACGATCCGGAATTATAGCTACTGTATCTTCTTCATTTCCGTCTTTGTTCCACATTTTACCTCCGCCTCTTACAAGAGCAGCCATAGATGCATCAACGATAATATCAGAAGGTACGTGGAAATTAGTAATTCCTTTATCAGAATTTACCATTGCCACTCTTGGCCCATCAGCAAGCGCTTTTTCAATATCAGCTTTAATATCAGCTTCCTGAGTATTTCCTTTAATTTTTTCGAAAAGATCAGCAAGACCGTTATTAGGATTAATATCTAAAGACTTGAAAGTCTCGGCATATTTTGTAAATACATCTCTGAAAAACGTTTCTACGATAGCTCCGAAAATAATGGGGTCGGAGATTTTCATCATCGTAGCTTTAAGGTGAGCAGAAAGAAGGATATTTCTTTGTTTTGCTTCCTCGATAGCTTCCTGAACAAATGCTTTCAGTGCATTTAAGTTCATTACAGAAGAATCAATGACTTCACCTGCCTGAAGACCTGCAAAATCCTTTAATACAGTTTCAGAACCATCATTTCCTTTGAATACGATTCTGTATTTGGTAGCATTTTCTAATGTTGTGGAAGTTTCTGTTCCGTAGAAATCACCATGATTCATGTGTGCAACGTCAGTTTTGCTGTCAGAAGCCCAGTCACCCATTCTGTGCGGGTTTGCTTTTGCATAGTTTTTAACAGCTTTTGGAGCACGTCTGTCAGAGTTTCCCTCTCTTAATACAGGGTTTACAGCACTACCTAATACTTTTGCATATTTAGCTTTGATTGCTTTTTCCGCATCATTTTTAGGTTCTGCAGGGTAATTAGGAACGGCAAAACCTTTAGCCTGAAGCTCAGCGATAGCTGCGTCCAATTGTGGTACAGAAGCTGAGATATTGGGTAATTTGATAATGTTAGCGTCAGGTTGAGTAGCCAGTTGGCCTAATTCTGATAAAGCGTCACCGATTTTTTGATCATCTTTTAAAAACTCAGGAAAGTTTGCTAAAATTCTTCCTGCCAAAGAAATGTCCGGTACTGCAATCTCAATATTTGCTGATTTAGTAAAAGCTTTTACAATAGGTAAAAACGAGTGAGTAGCCAACATTGGAGCTTCATCAGTAAGTGTGTAATAGATTTTTGATTTGTCTGACATTATACTGTTATTTTTTATTTGAAATTTTAAGTCCCACAAATTTACTAAATATGATTGTTTTATTTGGATATTTTGAATAAAAAAAGAGGCTGTTGCCTCTTTAAATTTATATTTCGGTTATCGTATAAGTTCCTGTTGCATCAAAATTAATTGTAAAGGTAATTTTATAATTCTTCGGAGTCGCAGAAGTATTGGGAATTACAATAGGAACTCCATCTAAATCTAAACTTCCGTCCGCTAAATTGTCACCTAAAACTTCAGACTGGTATAAGTTTATCCTAAATGAAGGCGAGTAGTTGGTAACCCCGTGAGCTTCAATTGTAAAAGTGTTGGTGGCGACATTATAAGTGGCTGGGGTCAATTGTGGGAAATACCCATATACAGAGGAGAAAACCAGCTCAGGAGCAAAGTTGGTTATCTGAGCGGCAAATGAATCAAATGGATTAGCCAGAGAATAGGGAAGGACATATATTGAATAAAAACCATTAGAATTGGCCATATAACTGCTTCCGTTAGGAACCAATGTGCCCATTCCGTCAGCACCATATACCTGGGCAGATGCATTTTGCTGATTAATAAATTTAATTTCTGTTTGTGCAGGAAGATACATATAGCCGCTTCTTCTGTAAATGTTTGATTGTCTTAATAATTTTGCGGTGGCAGGATTAAAAGAGTTATACGAACCATATACATACAATTCAGGAGGCAAAGGAGTACTGAAGGCGGAATAAGGCATGTTCAGTGTCCCGAAGTCATTTACATTTAAAGTATAATGGGTTCCGTTGGGAGAGACTAATGTTATTCCCTGACCTGGGCCTGTTACTACTGTTTTACTCACTTGGGAATAGGGTACACTCATTAATTGATTGACCCCTACATTTACATAATTGGTACCTCCCTGAGGATCTAGTTCTACTTTTACAAATTTCGGATTTGTTCCCCAGTTGATATTGGTGAAACTCCCTGTTAAAGATGTTCCCTGGCCGATATTAAGGTTTACCAATCCCTTTGAATTTGTGGTTTTAATATGATTTTCCGCATATAAGATTGCTCCTGTTGCTGTATTATCCAAAATACTTACTTTTAAGGAGACATTTCCATTAGCTATAGGAGTACCGGACGAATCAAAGGCAATGGTTTGATACGTATAAGCCTGAGGAACCTGTGTACTGAATAAAGAGGCTATAAATAAAAGAATAGAAGTATAAATTTTTTTCATGTGGAGATAGTTTTTAAGGTTTTTTCATAATTTTAATGGGCTGGATGCCGGAATTTTGGAATACAACCAGATACATTCCCTGAACAAGATGCCTTAAGTCCAGTTTTCCCGATTCTAATTTTGTTTTTACAACCAGCTTTCCTGAAAAATCATAGATTTCGACATCTTCAATTTTTGACCTCGAGCTGAGTTGTATATAGATAAAATCTGATGTAGGATTGGGATAAATCTTAATTTTATCTTTTTCAATTTCAGAAACTCCAAGAATTTTTAAAACAGATTGATACAGCATTCCCATAGTTCCTGATCCGGTCTGATCCGGGTCAGCAGGAATTACATAAATTTCACCGACTGAATAGGCGAAGTTGTTTGTAGAAACCGCTCCGGAATTAATATTCCCAATCACAGACTGGGAAAAACCGAATAAAGGTACTACGAGAAAAATAAGAATTAATTTTTGTCGCATGGTATTAGTTTAAGAATAGCGAATATAACTGAAATTTGCATATAACTGAGTGATGGTACTGAAAAACAGATATATTTTCACTTTAAGAATTATTTAACCTTTATTAGATGGGAAAATTTTCTATTTTGATTAAATTTGAAAAACTAAAAAAATAAAATTATGTCAACGATTACTTTAAAAGGAAACGAAGTACACACAATAGGAACATTACCGTCAGTCGGAACTACAGTAAAAGATTTTGCTTTGGTAGATTCAGGATTAAATGTAAAAACACTTGAAACTTTTGACGGTAAGAAAAAAGTATTCAATATCTTCCCAAGTATTGATACGCCAACCTGCGCAGCTTCCAGCAGAAAATTCAACGAAGAAGCATCAAAGCTGGATAACACCGTAATCATTAATATTTCAAAAGACCTTCCTTTTGCATTGGGAAGATTCTGTGCAGCAGAAGGACTGAATAACGTAGAAACGCTTTCCGATTTCAGAAGCAGCTTCGGAGATGATTATGAAGTGACTATTACAGATTCTCCTTTGAAAGGATTGTTAAGCCGTGCAGTTATCGTTACAGATGAAAACAATAAAGTGGTGTATACAGAACAGGTTTCTGAAATTGCAGATGAGCCCAACTATGAGGCTGCATTATCTGCATTGAATCAATAAGCAAACCTTAGAAATAAAATTTTGTAGAGCCTTGTGAAAGTATTTTTGCAAGGCTTTTTTGAACTTAAAAACACACAAATAAACTGAAAAAAGAATGCAGGATCATTACAATAAATATGGTGAGCTGTTTCAGGTGGATCAGGAACATTTTGAAGAATTTTATGCCCTCCTCAACGATACCCGGCTTTTAAAGTCTGATTTTTTCCTGAAACAGGGAGAAAAATGCAAATACCTGGGCTTTATCAAAAAGGGGATTCTAAGAAGTTTTTACATCAACGATCAGGGCAGGGAAATCAATTTCGGCTTTTACTTTGAAAATGAATTTTTTACCGATTATGAAAGCATACTTTGCGACTCCGTCTCCAATATGAATATTCAGGCATTGGAACATTGTGAAATTCTGCTGTTAGGTAAAGACCACCTTCAGGCTTTATACGAAAAAGAAGCGTACTGGCAGAAATTTGGAAGAATGATGAGTGAAAAGATCTATCTGGATGCCAAAAAAAGAATTGATGATCTGTTGTGTCTTTCTCCTGAAGACAGATACCTGAACCTCCTGAAAAAAGAACCGCTTCTTTTCCAGAAAATAGCCCAGAAACACATCGCAAGTTATTTGGGGGTCACAGAGCAGTCTTTGAGCAGAATAAGAAGCAGAATTATTAATTAACTTAAGTTAACGCCTGCTCAGTTTTTTGGACGTAGCTTTATGATCATCAAACTTTAATATGATCATCATGGAACAAAAAGACTTAACCATTATTTTGGTACACGGAGCCTGGGGAGACGGCTCGCATTGGCAATATGTTATTCCTTCTCTTACTAAAGCAGGATACAAAGTAAGAAGTGTTCAGAATCCGCTGACCTCATTACAGGATGATATTAATAAAACCAGAGACCTTATTGATGCTCAGGAAGGGAAAGTTCTTTTGGTAGGGCATTCTTATGGTGGAGCAGTGATATCAGGAGCCGGAAATCATGATCAGGTTGCCGGATTGGTTTATATTGCAGCTTTTGCTCCTGATGCAGGAGATAGTCTGGGCTCTCTTTTAGCAAAAAGAGAATCTCCGGGTGGAGCAAGTATTTATCCGGATAATAAAGGTTTTTTATGGATTAAATACGATGAATTTCAGTCTGCATTTTGCTAGGATCTGGAAAATGAAAAGGCATTGGTAATGGCCCTGTCTCAAAAACCTATTCACGGACAGTGTTTTGGTGATCAGGCCGGAGAACCGGCATGGAAAACAAAGCCAAGCTGGTACCAGATTTCATCCAATGACCGTATGATTCCTGCGGAAACAGAAAAAGAAATGGCAGAACGCCTTCAGCCTAAAAAAATCATTACTTTAGATGCAGGACATGCTTCACTGGCTTCACACCCTGAGGAAGTTACCCAGCTGATTCTGGAAGCAGCTTCGTCTATTTAAGTTTAAAAATACTTGTAAAAATGATACAGGGCCTTGTGGAATTTTATGTAATTTCACAAGGCTTTTTAATGTTATAACTTAATTAAAATGGTAAAAAGAATCGTAGCTAATATAAAAACAGATGATCTTTCAAAAGCCGGAGAATTTTATCAGGAAATTTTAGAACTTGATGTACTGATGGATCACGGCTGGATTAAAACTCTCGGAAATAATGAGGAATCCGCAGTTCAGATCAGTTTTGCCGAACAGGGCGGAAATGAGACTGAGGTTCCTGATCTTTCCATTGAAGTGGATAATATAGACGAGATCTATACTAAAATGAGTCAGGCGGGGTTTAAAATAACATACGGAATTACCAATGAAGATTGGGGAGTCCGCCGATTTTTTGTAAAAGATCCGTTTGGAAAAATAATTAATATCCTTTCTCACCCATAAAACTTATTGATCATGCAGGCAAAACAAATTATTCCGATTCTGAGAATTTTTGATGTGCAGAAAACCCTTGAGTTCTATATTGACTGGCTAGGCTTTGAAGTGGTCTGGGAACATTATTTTGAAGAAAATACTCCGGTGTATATGGAAGTGAAAAAAAACAATATCATTCTTCATCTGAGTGAACATCACGGTGATGCAACTCCCGGAAGCAGTGTTTTTATCTGGGGTGAAGGAGTTGCCGAGTATCATAGAGAGGTAATTGCGAAAAATTATAAATACAATCGTCCCGGTCTTGAAAAAACATTTTATAATGCTGTTTCATTTACTGTAAATGACCCATTTGGAAACAGGATTATTTTTAACGAAGAATTTAATGAAGAAAAACATGGAGCTCTGGAGCTGTATTCCGGTGATTGATGATCCGGATCATTAAAATTTTAGATTAATAAAGCTACCTTTACATTCTCAAAATAAATTAATGAAACGTTCAGGTACAGCAGATCTCCCTCTTCACTATGGTAAAGTACCACCATGGCTGTATGAGCGCATGTCTGTTCTGGGACTGTCTGTCATTGAAGTTATTCTGATGGATTATGGTAAAGATGAGGTTCTTCGCCGGCTGGCTGATCCGTTCTGGTTTCAGAGTTTTGGAGCTGTAATGGGTATGGACTGGCATTCATCAGGAATTACCACTTCTGTGATGGGAGCTTTAAAACGTTCGGTTAATCCCAATTCTCAGTCGTTAGGCCTTTACATTTGCGGCGGGAAAGGAAAACTTTCCAGGGAAACACCATCAGAGCTGATTCGGATTGCTGATAAAACAGGTTTAAACGGAACGGAGCTGGTAAGAGCCAGTAGGCTATCTGCCAAAGTTGATAATACAGCGATTCAGGATGGATATCAGTTGTATCTGCATAATTTTGTTTTGTCTGATAACGGAAACTGGAGTGTTATTCAACAGGGAATGCATGAATCGGACGGGACAGCAAGACGCTACCACTGGCATTCCGAAAATCTCAGATCATTTATAGAAGAGCCACATACGGGGATCAATGGTATTTCGAGAGGGAAAATTCTCAATCTTACTTCTTCTGAAGCCTCAGGAAACAGAAAAGGGATTCTGGATATTTCGCATACGGATTCTGTTGAAGTAATGAAAGACTTTTCGAGACTGATTCTTCCTGCGCATCATGAGGTAAGGGCTTCTGATGTGGATTTAAGGAGATTGGGAGCGCTTTTGTATGTTACCCGTGAACAACAGCCTCAAAATTTTGAAGATTTGCTAATGCTGGAAGGAGTAGGGCCAAGAACGATGCAGTCATTAGCTTTAGTCAGTGAAGTGATTCATGGGGCACCGTCAAGATTTGCTGATCCGGCGAGGTTTTCTTTTGCTCACGGAGGGAAAGACGGACATCCTTTTCCTGTGCCTATTCAGACTTATGATGAAAGTATTGGGATTCTAAGAAAAGGAATAGAAAAATCAAAACTTGGAAACTCAGATAAACTAAATAGCTTACATAAGCTACATCAGATAGTAACCAGTGCTGAAAAAGATTTCACGCCGGATTTTGATATTCAGAAAATCATTGAAGAAGAACGCCGGGATTCATGGCGTTTCGGAGGAAAAACAGTGATGGGAGATGCCCGGAAACCGAGTCCTCCTCAACCAATTCAGCTTTCTTTATTTTAAATATATAATACCGTAAACAATACAGCTTCCTTTAAAATCTGAATTTTTCTTTACTAAAACGATACCAATACACGTATACCGAGTTCTTTTCGGTGGAAGATACTCTCTCATAGATTTGACGTGATGTTTTTTTAGCGATTAAACTATTGTTTAATTATTTTAGGTTGTTAATTTATCTTAAATTCAGTGTGGTATGTGGTTTTAAATCATAAATAAATTATTTTGTTTAATAATTATTACCCTGATTTCAATTAAAAATTTTAATTTTAGAATCTTAAAAAAATAAACCTGATGACCAATAAATCTTTAGAAATATGCTATGATTTCCCATTTTTCCTTCAGGAAGAGCTTGATGAAATATTTAAGGCTCATGAGAAAACATCATTTCAAAAAGGTGATTTTATTCTCGAAGAAGGAAAAACAGCCAATGAATATTATATTTTAGAAAATGGGTTGGCGCGCTCTTTTGTTAACGACTTTAACGGCAATGAAGTGACCACTCATTTTTTTGTAGAGAATGAAGTAATTATTGAGGTTTTATCCATGTTTCAGAGAATTCCGTCTCAGGAAAATATCGTTTGTATTACCGATTGTGATTGCTGGAAGTTAGATTATGATACTTTTCAGGAGCTTTTTCATAAAATTCCCAATCTCAGGGAATGGGGAAGATCGTGGATGTCTAAAGAACTCTTTGATTATAAACAACGTTCTGTAGAAATGTTTACCCTTTCTGCTACCAAAAGATACCTGAACCTGCTGGAACAGAAATCAAAAGTAGTACAGTTTGCCCCGTTAAAACAAATCGCTTCTTATCTGGGAGTAACAGACACTTCACTGAGCCGCATCCGCAAAGAATTGGTTTCTCATCCCAAGAAAAATTAAATCTTGCCTTATGGCAAGTAGATTTTCATAGCACCTTGGTAATTTTGGATAAAAGTTTAATACCAAAATTACAATTATGAAAGTGAATCAAATTTATGTCAATCTACCGATAAAAGACGTACAGAAAACCAGAGCATTCTGGACCCAACTCGGTTTTTCCATCAACGAGCAGTTCTCCAATGATAAAGCGGTATCTGTTGTGATGAAAGAAGACCAGATCTATACCATGTTTCTAAAGGAAGAATTTTTCCAGACATTTACCAACAGACCTTTTGCCCAAGGAGACACAACGCAGGTTCTTCTTGCTATCAGCGTAAACAGCCGGGAAGAAGTAGATCAGATTGTAAAGACAGCCATTGAAAACGGCGGATCGAAATACAGTGAATCTATGGACCACGGATGGATGTATCAAAGCGCCTTTGCGGATATTGACGGGCACCAGTGGGAAGTGATGTATGCAGATCCGTCTCAGTTTACAGGGAATATGTAACAAGTTTTATTTTCAAATAAACATAGAAACAATGTCAAACGAAATAGAATTAGTAAAAAATCAGATCAATATTACCTATAAAGTAGTTCTGATTAATATAGAGGGAATCACTCATGAAGAATCAATGATTTTCCCTAACGGAGATGCCAATTGCATGAATTGGGTCTTAGGGCATCTGATCTATATCAGAAACGGATTACTGAGTATTCTGGGTGAAGTGCCGGTTTGGGATGGCGGAATATTTTCAGGATATGACAGAGGAGCGATTGCTTTAGAAAGAAAAGATGAATTTGTAGATTTTGAAGACCTGAAATCTTATTTAAAACAATCCCAGGGAAAACTGGAAGAAAAACTAATCGGCCTTGAACACTTTCCTGTAGAACAGATCAGTGATATCGCAACCCTTTGCTTTCACGAAAATTACCATAGCGGCCAGCTCGGGTATATCAGAAGACTTTTAGGAAAACCGGGTGGAATAAAATAATTGTACCCTGTTGCAGTATAGAAAACCAACGGAAATAAAACCTAAGGTCTGATACGTTTCAAGAAAAAATAAAATCCATAAAACATAAAAAATGGACACACCAAAATCAAAAAAAATGGAAGTCATTGTTCCGGCTTACAGAATGCACAGCCAAAGCTTTCTTAATGTTTTGGACGGCATTTCGGAAGAAGATGCTCTGAAGAGAATTGAAAATAAAACCAACCATATCGTGTGGATGGCAGGAAACTTTGTCAATATGAGATATGCCCTCGGATGGGTATTGGGATTACAGGAACAGGACCCTAATAATGATCTGTTTTTCCAGGGAAAAGCACTGGATGAAAATAAAAAGTATCCAACATTAGCGGATCTGAAAAAGAATTTTCACGAGATTTCTCCAAAAGTATACCAGAAACTCTTAGAAGTAACCGACGAAAAACTGGAGGAAATCTTTCAAATGGGAATGAACATTCCTTTTATTAAAGAAACAAAACTCAATTTTGCAGGAATGTGCATTGGCCGTGAAGACTACCTGTGTGGTCAGATAGGGTTGATGAGAAAAATCCTGAATTATCCCGGAATGAAGTATGATGTGGATGAAAATATTAAATACTAACTCATGAATCCGGCAGATAAAGGATATAAACATATCAATGGAATTCAGATGTATTACGAAATCTATGGTTCCGGAAAACCTGTAGTTCTGATTCACGGAGGAGGTTCTTCCATTCTGTTTGATTTCAGTGAGATCATCGCCAGATTAGAGAATCAGTTTCAGTTGATCGGGATTGATCTGCAAAATCATGGCAGAAGTGAGCATCGCTATATCCCTGAAACGTTTGAACAGGATGCAGATGATGTAGCTGCATTTTTAGCAGAAATCAATATCCATAAGGCTTCATTCTGGGGTTTTAGCAATGGAGGCAGTACGGTAATGCAGATCGCCCACCGGCATCCGGATATGGTAGATAAACTGGTCGTTGCTTCTGCATTTTATAAAAAGGAAGGAATGATGGACGGCTTTTTCGAATCTATGAATGAAGCCACCCTGGATTCAGTACCGGAGCCGCTGAAAATCAATTTCCTAAATCTGAATCCTGATTTTTCAAAGCTTGAAAATATGTTCGATAAAGACAGTAAAAGAATGCAGACTTTTGAGGACTGGGATGATGAGGTTCTGACTTCAATAGATTCACCGGTATTATTTATCAGCGGAGATCAGGATGTTATGAAACCGGAACATACCCTGGAGATGTGGCGCATGACTGAAGGTTCAAGAGTAATGATTCTCCCGGGAGTACACGGAGCTTATATGATGGCAGGTTTTGACGGAAGTGTAGACAGTAAGCTAATAGACTTCACCGCACAGGAAGTCGCAAAATTTTTAAATCATCAATAACACATACAGATTGTGTTTAAAAAATAAAATATTAACATTTAAAATTAAAATCATGGCAAAATTAAATCCGTACTTAAATTTTGATGGTACAGCCGAAGAGGCGTTCAATTTTTATAAATCTATTTTCGGTGGTGAATTTGTAGGAGAAGTTCATAAAATGGGAAATGCTCCGGGAACTGAAAACCTTTCTGAAGAAGAGAAAAACAGAGTAATGCATGTTGCTTTGCCTATTGGAAATGACCTTTTAATGGCTTCGGATATTGTTCCTGGTTTCGGGCAGAGCCTGACTGTAGGAAACAATAATTATGTTTCTATTTTTCCGGATTCCAGATCAGAAGCAGAAAGACTTTTTAAGGGACTTTCAGAAGGCGGAAATGTAGAAATGCCGCTTGAAGATCAGTTTTGGGGAGACTATTTCGGAAGCTTTCAGGATAAATATGGTGTTCATTGGATGGTGAACTATAATGATCAATACACAAAATAGTACTATATTTAACTCATTATAAAAAGGGCACCTTCTTTTGGGTGTCCCTTTCCTAATCACTAAAAATAAGAACGATGGACCCAATTACAATAGATATTACAATTTTAGCACCGGCAGAAAAAGTCTGGAATTATTTCAACGACCCTAAACATATTGTCAAATGGAATTTTGCCCATGAAAGCTGGCATTGTCCAAGTTCTGAAAATGACCTCAAAGTGGGTGGTAAATTCAAAAACAGAATGGAAGCTAAAGATAAAAGCTTTGCATTTGACTTTGAAGGAATATATGATGAGGTTATTCCTTATGAAAGACTATCATATCATATTGCAGACGGAAGAAAAGTAGAAGTGATCTTTGATAAGATCGATGGTAATACAACGAAAGTGATTGAAATTTTCGATCCTGAAAAACAAAACTCTGTGGAAATGCAAAGGGAAGGCTGGTACGCAATCCTTAATAATTTCCATAAATATGTTGAGAATCATTAAAAAATATTTTTTGTAGCCATGATCAATTTAGTTATCATGTCAAAAAGTTTAAATTCTATATATGCAGTCAATTACGATTCTAAAGAAGAATTTCTTTACGGGGTCATTGCAATACCGGCAAGAAGAGCTTTAGAAAAAGAGAAAATTGATTCTTTGGAAAAATTATCGGATTATTCTGAAAAAGAAATTCTACAGATGCATGGTTTCGGGAAAAATACGATGGAAAGGCTAAAGAACTATATGAAAGAAAACCAGTTTTTTTTCAAAGAAGCATAAAAAAATAAACTGAAATTTTTACAGTGTCATTGCGAATAAAGAAGTAGAATAAATAGCTTTATGCGCAAAGACATAAGGTATTCCGTGTCCGGTATAAAAATCATCATTTTTCTGCGGACCATACCGATTTTTATGGATGATCATTCCGGTGAATAAGAAAAAACTCAACGATTATATTAAGCAATTAAAATTTGAAATTATGAATAAAGATATTTTTCCATGTCTCTGGTATGATGGAGATGCTAAAGAATCTGCTGAATTTTACTGCAGTGTGTTTGGTGGTGAAATTACAGCAGATACCCCGGTTGTCATGAATGTTGATTTATTCGGACAACGGCTGATGTTATTGAACGGAGGACCCCAGTTTAAAAAGAATCCTGCCATTTCTTTCATGGTAATTTGCGACACGGAAGATGAGGTTCAGAAATACTGGGATCACTTATTGGAGGGTGGAATGGCGTTAATGGAGCTGGGCTCTTATTCATGGAGTAAAAAATATGGCTGGTTACAGGATAAATATGGTGTTACATGGCAATTATTCTTAGGAGAAAAAGCCAGCGACCAGAAAATTGTTCCTACACTGATGTTTATTCATGAAAATAATGGAAAAGCAAAAGAGGCCATGGAATTGTATACACAGACTTTTCCCAATTCTCATATCGGAAATATTCTGAAATATGGTGATGGTAGTGAAGGGCATCCTATACAGGAACCGGCAGAAAATGTTCAGCATGCACAATTTGTGATTGACAATTACAGCCTGTATTGTATGGATAACTCTTATGATCATCAGTTTGATTTCAATGAGGGAATTTCTATGGTGGTTATGACAGATGATCAGCAACAGACAGATCACTACTGGAATACCCTAACTTCAGACGGAGGCAGAGAAAGTATGTGCGGCTGGCTAAAAGACAGATATGGACTGAGCTGGCAGATTGTTCCTAAAAGGCTGATCCAGCTTATGAATGATTCTGATCAGGAAAAAGCATATAAAGTAGTTCAGGCTATGATGAAAATGCAGAAAATTATCATACAGGATTTGGAAGACGCTTATCGTTCTTAGAAAATTTTAGGCGTGTTGTTTGATGTGAATACAGTAAAGATTTGCTATCTGAAAACACAGAACAAATCATAATCTAAGTCGAAAGTTCCTAAAGAAGGGCTTTATCCGGAACGATTATCCGGTAAGGCGGAAATTACCGGAAAAAAGATGTGATTTCATGTGGAGACAATAGTGATTCACATCAAAGACGGAGATTTTTTCAGAGAATAGCTCCGGAAAGAGTATCAGTAAATGTGGGTTTTAGCCTGCTTCGGTTTAATATCTTAAATAAAAAAATATGGAAACCTTATCCTATGAAATTGAAATCAATGCAGAACCTGAAAAAGTATGGAGTGTCCTGTGGAGTGATATTACTTACAGGCAATGGACTACAGCTTTCACAGAGGGCTCTTTTTATGAAGGAACACTGGAAGAAAATAATATTATAAAATTTTTTGATCCTAAGCAGAATGGGATGTACAGCAGGGTAGAAAAAGTAATTCCTAATCAGGAAATAAGATTTCTGCATCTGGGTGAAATTTACGAAGGTATTGAAGTTCCTCAGGATTGGGGTGAATCTACTGAATCTTATTTTCTGGAAGAAAATGAAGACGGAACATTGTTGAAAGCGGTTATCCAGACCCCTGCAGAATACAAAGATTTTTTTGAAGAAAAATTTCCTAAAGCATTGGGAATTATCAAACACCTTTCGGAAAATCAACTTTAGAGTGATATTGTATTATACTCATACCGATAACTCAAAAAATAAAAATATGGAAACCCTATCTTATGAGACTATCATTGATGCTCCTCTGCAAAAAGTTTGGGATATTCTTTGGAATCCTGAAACGTATAGTGAATGGACCCGGTATTTCGGTACAGGATCTGTGATGAAATCAGACTGGAAAGTAGGCGGAAAAACCTATTTTCTTAATTCTAATGGGGACGGTATGGTTTCCACTATAGACAGTCTGGAAGAACCTGGTCAGGTTGTTTTTAAACATTTAGGTGTGGTGAAGGATGGTGTGGAAGATACTCAGAGTAAAGAAGTGATGGAGTGGAACGGCTCTTTTGAAAAATATTTTTTAATTGATTTTGGCGGAAAAACAAAACTTCATACCGAAGTTCAGGTGGATAGCCAGTGGCGTGATCATATGAATACCGGTTTTACAAAAGGATTAATTGTCGTAAAGAGCCTTGCGGAGGGGATAAGTCTTGATTCAGTCTGATGAATAGTAGAGGGTTAAGTTTGTCGGTTTATAGTTGTTAACTATTTCATGCCGATTGAAAACCATCCTTTATTCCCTTTTTCATTCCGTAATTTTTTTCGAATTAAATATGAAATTATTAACAATTATTTTCGCAACCTTTATTCTGGCTTTGCTGGGTACCATGGTATTCTGGGGTAAGCCCGATTATTTATTTTCAGGGAATCTTGGAATGGCTGTTTTTATCATCTTTACAGGTTTTTCGCATTTCAAATTTCAAAAAGGAATGGCCATGATGATTCCGGATTTTATCCCTGCCCGAATGTTCTGGGTTTATTTTACCGGCATTCTGGAAATTGCTGCCGGAGTAGGATTGATGATCCCGTCTATCCGGGAGCTGACTGCCGTTTTACTGATTATTTTTTATATACTGGTTTTTATCGCCAATATTCATTCATCAAAAAAGAATATCAATATTTTTAAGGCAGACTACACGGGCCCGGGTATGAAATACCTGTATACACAAAGGATTCCGATGCAAATTATTCTGATAATCTGGACGTGGTATTTTGGGGTTTATTTATAAAAATTAAGAGGCAGCCTACGGGTTGCCTTTTTTATTTTTTTAAAGTATTCAGAAAAAATGTTAAATAATGTAACGTTTTAAGCAGGAAGCATGTCTAATAGGTAGAGAAATATTTATTCTTTTGTTATTCAAAAGTATAAATAGAAAACAATAGTTTTAACTTTTAAAGCATAAGTTATGAATTTAAATTCCAAAATTTTAACCACTGCTCATATTGTAGTCACAGCCATTATGATAAACGCACAAAGCGCTGCAGCCAAATTACCCGGTGATCCTGCATTGCCTTCTTCAAAAGCTAACCTGGAAAAACTGGTTTCGTATGATAAAGGAAACTTCAAATATAAGGTTGAAGATTACTTTGCAAGACCAAAAGCTTCGGCTTTTAAAATATCTCCGGATGGGAAATATCTTTCCTATAAAGAGAAAGACAGTGATAAGAAAAACCATGTATATGTTAAAGACCTGAATACAGGAAAAATTACCAAAGCGATTGTAGAAAAGGATGATCTGATCAAAAACTACGGCTGGTTAAATAAAAAACGCCTTTTCTATACACAGGATAAAGGAGGAAATGAGAATATTCATCTGTATGCCGCTGATGTAGACGGTGGTAATCTGAAAGATTTAACACCGTTTGACGGAATTACACTGGGAAGTATTATTCCTGTAAAAGACACGGATTTTGTAGTTGTGACCATGAATAAGAACAACAAACAAATCTTTGAACCTTATAAAATCAATTTCATTACAGGGGAAATGACACAGCTGTATGAAAATAAGGATGTCAATAGTCCTATTGATGACTATCTTTTTGATAAAGACGGAAATCTTAGAGGGTATAGTATTCTGGAAAATGGACTGACTACAAAAACCTATTATAAAGATCTTCAGACAGGGAAATTTAATCTGATTAAATCGGCAGACTGGTCTGATACATTTAGTATTATCAGATTTAATGATCATTCTAAAAATAAAGATGAAGCGTATGTTGTTACCAATTTAGATAGTGATAAGGCCAGAATTGTTTTATATGATCTTAAGAAAAACACCGTTATTAAAGAGGTATACTCCAACCCTGTATATGATGTGAGTTCAATAAGTGTTGCCGGAAAAAACAGAAATTACGAACTGGATTACATCAGTTATAACGGAACGAAAGGAGAAACTGTTCCTGTCAGTAAGTTTTATAAGGAAATTGATGATAAATTAAAATCGCAGTTTAAAGACAAAGAATTTTCTATTGTTTCTTCGGATGATAATAATGACAGACTTCTGGTGATTGTTGGAAGTGATAAGTTATATGGTACCTATTATGAATACGATACAAAAACCAGAGCGTTAAAACTTCTTTACAACCTGATGCCGCAGCTGAAAGAAGAGGATATGGCAGAAATGCGGCCTATTGAATTCAAAAGCAGAGACGGAATGACTATTCACGGATATATTACATTACCCAAAGCAGCTTTGGAGGGTAAAAAAGTTCCTTTGATAGTTAATCCGCACGGTGGTCCGCAGGGAATCAGAGATGACTGGGGTTTCAATCCGGAGGCGCAGTTGTTTGCCAGCAGAGGTTATGCTACGCTTCAGGTGAATTTCAGAATATCAGGCGGATACGGAAAAGAATTTCAAAAAGCCGGCTATAAGCAGATAGGAAGAAAAGCGATGGATGATGTGGAAGACGGCGTAAAATATGCTATCAGCCAGGGATGGGTGGATAAGGATAAGATTGCTATCTATGGAGGAAGTCATGGCGGATATGCCACTCTGATGGGATTGATCAAAACACCGGATCTGTATGCCTGTGGAGTAGATTATGTAGGAGTATCCAATATTTTTACTTTCTTTGATTCTTTCCCGGAATACTGGAAGCCTTATAAGGAAATGGTGAAACAAATCTGGTATGATCTGGATAATCCGGAGGAAGCTAAAATCGCTAAAGAGGTGTCTCCTGTTTTTCAGATAGATAAGATTAAGAAGCCATTGTTTGTAGTTCAGGGAGCTAATGATCCAAGAGTGAATATCAACGAGTCTGATCAGATTGTAAAAGCAATGCGTGCGAAAGGATTTGAAGTGCCGTATATGGTAAAATATGACGAAGGACACGGATTTGGAAAAGAACCGAACAGAATTGAATTGTATACAGCAATGTTAGGATTCTTTGCCGAGAATTTTAATAAAAAATAAACTTATTATTTTTATAAGCAAAAACGGAGGACGAAAGGTCTTCCGTTTTTTTTGTTGCCAATAGGGACGGGCTTTAGCCCGTTCAAATAAAAAGATAACCTCCATTGGCTTTAGCTTAAGACCCGAGCGTTTTTATTTCCAGTACAATTGTATTTTATCTGTTCTCTGTAGATTTGTACAGGCCATACAGACTTTAGCCCCGATAGCAGCGGTTACCCCACAGCGGAAAGGGAAGAGCTCCGGCGCGAGGAGTAGGAGCGGATAGCGGGAACAGCTCCTTAGAAAATAGAAAATGAGTACAGGATGACTATGAGGAAGATAAAAATCCTGTGAATAAAAGAAAAATTGAAAATCCGGAAAAATATTTTAAATTTATTAAAGTAAAACCAAAAGGATAGCCGTCATATCAGTATGGAGGTTGTCGAAAAAGTAACAATGCCACAGAAGGAGAAAGAAAGCATCATCTCACAAACCGTTTCCAACTACGGAGGGAAGCTGATGTCTTATATTCGCCCTAAAGTGAAAAACACTGAAGATGCGGAAGATATTCTGCAGGAAGTGTGGTATCAGTTCAGCAGCATTACCAATCTTTCCGAGATTGTGAATGTAGGAGGCTGGCTGTACAGGGTAACGGCCAATAAAATTACGGATCGTTACCGCAAAAAGAAAACGGAAAATCTTGAAGATTTCGTCTATGAAGATGAAGACGGAAGTTTTTCCATCAAGGATATTCTATTGATGGATGAAAGCGCAGGTCCGGATGTGAAGATGTTTCAGGATGAGATCTGGAAAAAACTGTTTGAGGCACTTGATGAACTTCCCGAAAAACAAAGGCTGGTCTATGTAGAGAATGAACTGAACGACAAAACCCTCCAGGAGATCGCCGATGAACAGGGAGAAAACATTAAGACCATCATCAGTAGAAAAAACTATGCTGTGAAGCATCTGAGAAACAGATTGAGAAGATTATACGAAGATTTAAAAAGTTAGTAAAAAGAAATTATGAATCATAAACACAAAAAAGGCTGGATTTTTTTATTGTTATGTCCGCCATTAATTCTCTTGGCTGTTACATGGATTGTCATGTCGCTATGGAACTGTCTTCTTCCTGAAATATTAGGGGTAAAAGCAATTAGTTTCTGGCAGGCTATGGGAATATTGATTTTAAGCAAAATTCTTTTTGGAGGTTTCCATTTCGGAAAAGGAATGAGAGATTTTAAGGAAAGAAAAATGAGGCAGAAAATGGAAGGCTGGTCGCCCGAAGAAAGAGAGAAATTCAAAGAAGTATGGAGAAATAAATGTTCCGGAGGATTCTTCAACAGAAATAACGAATAATTTGAAAATTGTAAAGAAGTAGTAAAGTAAATTTACAATTGATTCGTCTCTATAAAAAAAGAAGTAGTAAAATTTAAAATTTTGAAAAAATGAAAAATTCAGCATTAAAAGGAGCTCTTGGAGCACTAGCGGTTGTGGGAGTAGCATTAATTGCTAAGAAAGCCGCACAAAGAAAAAGATTTATCAAAGGTATTTTTAATGAATACGGAATCAAAGAAAAATCCCCTTTCGGATTAGCAGATAAAATCAGAGAAATGAATGAAGAGGATTATCAGGAACTGAAAGGGAAATTCAAAAAAGAATTCAGTTCAAGATGTTGCAGTAAGGATAATACCTGCGAGGCATAATCCGTAAAATACTAAATTGAAATTGTTGAATTCCGGTGCGGGAAGCAAAGCTTCCTGCACCGGAATTTTTCTTGTAAACAGGGGAGTCTAAAGTAGTATGTATTCATTTAAGTATTACATTTGTGTAAAAATTATCTTCAGGATTATGGTGAAGTTTAGAAGTATCTGTATTATAGTTTTGTTGTTTTCTTCATGGCTGCTCTCCGCACAGCAATCCCCGCGAAAACAATATATTTTCTTTTTACATAATAAATTTTTGGAAGAGCATTCTTTAAAGGAGGAGCACCCCAAATATGGAGTAGCAGAGTATGAGTCTGTCCTTCTTCAGTTAAGAGGGAAAAACAAGGTTGTGATTTCTGAAAAGAGAAAACCTAATGTGGAACCGGAAATCTATGCATTGAAGGTGAAAAAACAAATTGACAGTCTGGTAAGAAAGGGTATTTCTGCAGGAGATATTACTGTGGTAGGAACTTCTCAGGGAGGTTATATTGCACAGTATGTATCTTATTATGAGAAAAATCCATTGCTGAAGTTTGTTTTTATAGGGGCGACGTTTAAGGATGATTCTTTGGAAAAGGATAAAAACTTCAGGCTTTATGGCAGAATTCTTTCTATTACTGAGAAATCTGATGAAGGACATGTTCCGCTATCGAAGGAATCAAGATTTACCAGATCTGATATTAAAACTTTCAGAGAGATTGAACTGAATACCGGATTGAACCATGGGTTCTTATTTAAAGCCCTTGATGTCTGGATTGTTCCTACAAAAGAATGGATTGATGGTAAATAACCCCAAAATACTAATTGAAAACTGTTTTTTGCCATGAATGCACGAATAGAATTTTGGGTTTTTATGTGGCGGTATGATTTTTTAACGGTATAGAGGTAAAATTATTTTTCCCACAATTATTCCATATTGTAAAGTTGAAACTATTCTGTTATAACATCTGTGATCAGAATTGAACCGGATCAATATCCTGAGTTATCCTGCTTTATTATTTACAGACAATAACCAGGAAAAAAGAAAAATAAATCCTTATTTTTGTATTGCTCAATGAAAGACTACTATTATTTTCTCGGTATATCTCAGGATGCTTCTGAAGAGGACATTAAAAAAGCCTATCGGAAGTTATCTTTAAAGTATCATCCTGATAAAAATGAAAATGATGATTTTTTTGCCGATCGTTTCCGTGAAATTCAGGAGGCTTATGAAATATTGAGCGATTCCGGCAGACGTCATACTTATGACCAGAATTTAGAAAGTCATCAGCGAAGTTTCAGGTATAATATACCACCGGCAATTAAAACATTCACTTCAAATAAAATTCATGCTAAAAAAGGAGAGGAAATTATCATCAACTGGCAGACAAGCAATGCCGATGTGGTAAAAGTATTACCTTTTGGGCTGGAAAAACCTTACGGGGAAAGAATATTTAAGATTACGGAATTTAAAGACGGTAAATTCCAGCTTTTGCTTCATGCTACCAATTCTCTTTTGCATAAAACCGTTGTACAGGGAATTACGATTACAGAAGTTTTTGATCATCCTGCAGACAAATTCAAGAATAATGTGGAGGAAATGTTTAAGCCGCAACCGAGAACAAGAATAAACCAATCCGGTCATCCTAAAATCGTTATGTTGATTTTTGGAATTATAATCCTGATTATAGCGATTTATTTTTTAGTAAAAAATCTAAGCTGATTTAAGCCATTTTTTTCCTTCCCGGACATTTTTTACATCTTTTTCCTTTCTTAAATTTTTTGCAGCAGGATTTCTTTTCGCAAAACATCTCTTCGTTGTTGAAAGCGTATACAGGTGCCAAAGGCGGTACTTTAAATGGAGTAATCATATTCATGGTACAAATATATTAATTTAGAATAAATATAATTAATAAAATTTCATAATTTTCTTACAACCTGATCAATAGCACTTGTCTCTCCCTTGCAGAAGGGCAATGAGATTAAAATTTCACCGATGTTGACGCCTGAATTCTCCAGGCATGAGCACTTTGATTTCCAAAATTTTGTCTTCTTCCATAATTGGCTTCTATTCCCATTCTTACTTTTTTATACGGCTGGAAAACGATATTCATTCCGATGTTCTGGAAGCTTTTTGTCATATTTCCAGGAATAAAGCTTTCTTCACCGATACGGGAATGGCTTATAAAAGTTACGGAACTCCATTTGGAAGTCCACCAGTGTTCATAAATACCTACGATGTTGAACATCTCTAATGTTTTTAATAAATTTTTGTTGACGGGATCAGGAATAGCATCATATTTTTCTTCATTTAAATTGCTGTTGTTGGTTGAAAACCCCTTTCCGAAAGAAGTCTGAAGACTGATGATATTGGATTTATTAAGATACATTTTTCCTGAAATTACAGCTCCCCAACCCAGAATCGTTTGGGTTTGGTAATTTTCCTGAGGTGAAAACTTCATTTCATAGCTTATTGGCGATAGTATGGCTCCGAGTTTAATGTAATTTTTTTCATCCCCATATCGGTATAAAGCCGTAAAATTGGGAATGATGGCTTTCTTTTTCCATTGTAAAGAATCTGCGGGAAGGGTAATACTGGGGGTATCAGGATCTTCCATAGACAAGGATAAGATTCCTTTTTTCGACACCGGAGTTGTATAACGAACCTGCATTCTACGGGTGAAAACCATAGCGTTGGGAGGAACGAAGTCAAAGATATTCGGAAAGATATCCAGATCCGAAAAATTACTCCAGGTCTGTCCCAGAAGCCACTGATTCCATTGCAGGTATCCTTGTCTGAATCTTGGAGCTGTTGTACCATTGGGTCCGTAGAAATCTATTTCTATATAAGCAGAAAGAGGTTTTCCGTTTTTTGCTTTCTTTTGTTGTATTCCCAGTCCGATCTGGGATTGTTTGATACTGAAATTACCGGTGATAACATTGTGTTGGGGAATTTCTATAGAATGAGAAACAAAACCGTCTTTTACTCCCGTTTCCTGAAAGTTAAGCATCATATCAGCCTGTATAAATCCTTGTACATAGAGATCCCATTCGTTTTCATCTTCCGGTTTTATGGTCGCAAGGGTAATTTGTGCGGAAATTTCCGCGTGAGGAATCAGAACAGATATAAATAAGACAATTAATCCGGTTTGTGTTTTTTTCTTCATGTATGGCGTGTTTTGTAGCGCTTGTTTTAGGTTCTCATATGTTTGTTTTAGGCTATTAGTGTGATGATGATTAATACAGTTAAGAAATGTTTTTAAGAGGACTGCTATCGGACGATTTGTATCTTTTAGTTATTTATTCTCTTAACGGTGAAGTGAAACTACAAAATTATTTTAAAAGTGTTTTTTGTAATAATTTTAATTCAATTGATTATATACCAATATTTTCAACTAGGTATTTAATGATTCATTAGTAATAAATATTTAATATTATTTGTTATTGTTTATAAAATTAATGTGATTGTTGAATAAAATGAATTGAATTTTAACACTTGGTATAAAAAGATGAATATGAATTTTTCTTTCGTTGATCAGTAGTCGTAAGCTGTTGTACAATCGTGTAAAAAATTGTAATTTTACCCATCTTTTTTACAAACAAAATCTAATAAATAAAAATGAATACAGAACAGTTTGTGAGCCGTCACATTTCCCTTAATGAAGCCGATAAACAGGCGATGTTGGAAAAACTTGGCGTTTCTAGTATTGAAGAGTTAATTTCTCAGACGATTCCTTCTTCTATCCGTTTAGAGAAAGATCTTGAGATCTCGGAACCGCTTTCGGAATACGAAATGCTGAACCATTCGAAAGAATTGGCATCAAAAAATACTGATTATACGAGTTATATCGGATTCGGATATCACAATACACTTTTACCATCGGCGATTCAGAGAAATATCTTTGAAAATCCGAGCTGGTATACAGCGTATACCCCTTACCAGGCGGAAATTGCACAAGGAAGACTTGAGGCCCTTCTTAATTTCCAGACTGTCGTATGTGATCTTACAGGTTTTGCATTGGCGAACGCATCTTTATTGGATGAGTCTACTGCAGCAGCTGAAGCAATGCATATGTTCTTCAACAACAGAACAAAAGATCAGAAAAAAGCAGGAGCTAATAAGTTCTTTGTTTCTGACCTTGTTTTTCCTCAGACAGTTTCTGTTTTAAAAACAAAAGCTGAAGGATTAGAAATTGAAATTGTAATAGGAGATCACAAAACTCATCAGTTTGATGGCTCTTATTACGGTGTTTTATTACAGTATCCCGGTAAAAACGGAATCGTTTTAGATTACACGGAAAATATTGTAGAATATAAAAAGATTGATCTTCAGGTAGCAGTAGCTTGTGACCCGATGGCTTTGGTTAAACTAAAGTCTCCGGCGGAAATGGGTGCAGACTGTGCTGTAGGTACTTCACAAAGATTTGGTATTCCGTTAGGATACGGAGGTCCTCACGCTGCATTCTTTGCCTGTAAAGAAGATTATAAAAGAGATATCCCGGGAAGAATCATCGGGGTTTCTCAGGATATGTACGGAAAACGTGCATTAAGAATGGCATTGCAGACAAGAGAACAGCATATTAAAAGAGAAAAAGCAACTTCCAATATCTGTACAGCTCAGGTTCTTTTAGCGGTAATGGCGGGAATGTATGCGGTTTATCACGGTCCGAAAGGATTACAATATATCGCTGATCAGATTCACTTTAAAGCCAACGCTTTGAAAGGTGGTCTTAAAGCTTTAGGATATCAGACTGTTGAGGAGCCTATTTTCGATACAGTAAAAATCGAAATGGCTGAAGATGAAAAAGGAAGACTGATGAGAATGATGCTGGATCATAAGCTAAATCTTAACTATTTTACAGAAGGAGTAGTAAGTATTGCGATTAACGAAAGCACAACATTAGAGAAATTAAACTATCTGATGGCTTCTTTTGCTCAGTTCAAAGACAAGCAGAGCTTCAAACTAGAAATAAAAGAAGGATACAGCATTCCTGTAGAAAATCTTAGAAAAGATGAAATTCTTACGGAAGAAGTATTCAATAAATATCATACTGAAACAGAGCTGATGCGTTATATCAAGCGTCTTGAGAGAAAAGATTTATCATTGACCCACTCAATGATTTCTTTAGGATCTTGTACCATGAAATTAAACGCAGCTACTGAAATGTTGCCACTGTCATGGGCAGACTGGGGAAGTGTACACCCATTTGTACCGGTAGATCAGGCAGGAGGTTATCAGCAAATGATTGCAGAACTTGAAAAAGATCTTGCTGAGATTACAGGTTTTGCAGGAACTTCTTTACAGCCAAATTCAGGAGCTCAGGGTGAATATGCAGGATTAATGGTGATCAGAGAATATCACATTTCAAGAGGAGATCACCACAGAAATGTGGTATTAATTCCTCAGTCTGCACACGGAACAAACCCTGCATCTGCTGCTATGGCAGGAATGAAAATCGTAGTCGTGAAAAACCTTGAAAACGGAGAAATCGACTTTGAAGACCTTAAAGCTAAAACAGAATTACATTCAGCAAACTTATCTGCTGTAATGATTACATATCCGTCTACTTACGGATTCTTTGATGCTAATATCAAGGAAATTACTAACCTTATCCACGAGCACGGAGGACAGGTGTATATGGATGGTGCCAATATGAACGCGCAGGTGGGATTTACAAGTCCAGGAAACATCGGAGCAGACGTTTGTCACTTAAATCTTCATAAAACTTTTGCAATTCCTCACGGAGGTGGAGGTCCTGGAGTTGGTCCAATCTGTGTTGCTAAGCACTTAGTACCATTCCTTCCTTCTAACGCGAATATCAAAATTGGAGCTAAAGAAGCTATTGACGGTATTTCTGCAGCACCTTACGGTTCCGGATTGATCCTCAACATTTCTTATGCTTACATCAAGATGTTAGGGACAGATGGTCTTAAAAAGGCTACAGGACATGCAATTATGAATGCTAACTATCTTAAAGTGATTTTGGCAGAGCATTTCCCAATCTTATATTCAAACGAAAACGGAAGAGTAGCTCACGAATGTATCGTAGATTTCCGTCAGTTCAAATCTTTAGGAATTGAAGTGGCTGATGTTGCGAAGAGATTGATGGATTATGGTTTCCATGCGCCTACAGTTTCTTTCCCTGTGGCAGGAACATTAATGATTGAGCCTACAGAATCTGAAAGCAAGTCTGAAATTGATCGTTTTGCAGAGGCTTTAATCTCTATCAAGCATGAAATTGATGAGATTGTTAACGGACAGGCAGATCCGGCAAACAACGTATTGAAAAACGCTCCTCACACAGAACAACTGGTGATCTCCGATTCTTGGGATAAACCATACAGCAGAGAAAAGGCAGCTTATCCGCTAGAGTGGGTAAGGGACCATAAATTCTTCGCTTCTGTATCAAGAGTAGATGAAGCTTACGGAGACAGAAACTTAGTTTGTACTTGTGAGCCGATTGAAGCTTATATGTAATCTTAGTTTTTAGAGATAAAAAATCCCTTTCAGCAATGAGAGGGATTTTTATTTTTTATCGTCAGTTCGGTGAAGTAATCTTAAAACCTGAATGATCTTTTATTTCTTTTTAATCAGTCTTCAAGTCTGCATATCATATTATCCTTTTCCTTCAACATTCTTTCATAAAGGGCAATTTTATCTTCATAAAGTTGAATGATTTTATCAGTAGGATTGTAATTATTAACAATTACGCCTGTCGCATTATCATGAAAAATTACTTGTAATAATATTGATAGCTTGCTCTTCATCGAAATTCCGGAGTGCTTCCCACAGGAATTTTTAATACTTCAGAGATTTTTTGACGCAAAGGATCTTCAATAGTTTCTTTTTGTTCAAGTAATGAGATTTTCTTTTGATTCCCACCTTCACCCAAATCGAAAGTCAAAGCTTCCTGCTTGATTCCTAACATTTATCTGAATCTTTTTACGTTTCTTCCTGATGTATTTTCTGTTTCATTTGTGGTTTTTAAGTTTAATTGATGGTTCGAATAGTAAAGATAAAAATATATAGAAGCGTAGATTTACTTTCTGTATTCATACTGGAATTTTGTTATAAAATGTTAGCTAAATATATTCCTGTGTATGAGCAAGCCTAACTAAAAAACCTCCCAAAATTTTGAGAGGCTCTTTGCGTTATATTTATTTTGTTATCTTCTCTTATAGCTGTAAGCCACCAAAATGGCTACTCCCATTATAAGAACGGTTATCATTGAAATCGTTTCAATTGAAATTCCACTTTTCATCTCTGTGTTTTCTTTTTCACATGAAAAAAAGAATAATACTGTCATTATCAGACAGCCCGATAGTAATTTTTTATTCATAAATGCATTTGTTTGGTTGTTAATGATTTATGATCAAAAAGTATACCGGTTTTGTAGACTAAGATAAAGATGAATAGTGTCGTTATTTATTCTTCAACCAGTTTTCTGCAGACTTTACCCATGATCATCTGGTATTGAAAATAACCTGTAATGGTAATGAGAATAAAGAAGAGGAAAGGTACTGCCAGTTCTATAACGGGATGGTGAACAAGTTTATACAGGATTAAAAAAAGGACAGATGAGTAGATCAGATTAAATAAAACCGGATAAATAGCTTCAATTTTATATGTGAGAACTTTTGTATTTTCATCATAAATAAAATATTCTTTACCTGGTGAGAATACCAGTGGAGATCTGTTTGAAAAATCAAGTTTTATCAGACTGTCTTTCCCTGTTATTCTGTTCCCTTCGATATTGATGTATTTCATTTCTCTCTCCATGAATGAGGCATAAACAGCATCTGTAACGTTTTTTAGAGTTTTATCGTTATTTATTTCCCTTTTAAAAGTATACGTAAATACAAACATATGATCATTATTCTTTGTTCTCTTTTCCTTCGTTCCAGTAATAGCTGTCAGGATATATTCTCGTCCCGAAAACTGCTGTTCCCACCCGTACGATAGTTGCTCCTTCTTCAATAGCTGTTTCCAGATCTCCGCTCATTCCCATAGAAAGTTCCTTCATTTCTACATGTTGAATGTTTTCATGCATAATTTCCTGTTGCAGATTCTTCAGGATTTTAAAACAGGCTCTTACTTTTTCTGTTTCAGCACTGAACAGACCGATAGTCATCAGTCCTTTTATCTTTATTGTAGAAAGAGCTGAAATTTTTTTGATAAGTTCTATGGTTTGCGCCGGATCTGTTCCGAATTTACTTTCTTCATCGGAGGTATTTACCTGAATCAGTACTTCGATTGTCTTATTTTCAGCTAAAAGCCTCTGATGAAGTTTTTCTGCCAGATCCCAACGGTCCAGAGACTGGATACAGGTGACATCGTATCTGAGGATATCTTTGATTTTGTTGGTCTGAAGATGCCCGATAAAATGATTTTCATGAGGGATTTGTTGTAAATCCTCATATTTCTCCTTTAGTTCCTGTACTTTATTTTCTCCGATCAGGATCTGGCCATTTTCCAGTGCCATTTTGATTCGCTCTGCGGAAACGGTTTTAGTGGCCAGTAGTAATCTGACTTCATCAGTGTTTCTGCCTGCTTTAATACAGGACTTTTTTATTCTGTCATTAATGAGGGCTAGGTTGTGGAGAATATCTTCTTTCATGACCGGGAGATTTCTTTAGCTTCCAATTTTCTTATCAATGCTGCTTTTACAGAAGTAAGCGCATGGTCTTTTGCTTCTGCAAAGGAAATGGCGTATCTCCTTTCAATAGTGTTCAGATCGTCAGGAAATCGGCTCAGCAACTGATCATAGAATGTGTCCAGAAATTCTGAAGAGGGCATTTCATAATTGACCTTTAGCTGGAAACGTCTCAGCAAAGCCGTATCAATGATCTCTGGGTGATTGGTTGCACAAAGAAGCAATGCATTTTCAGGATAGTAATCGATCAGCTGAATCAGAGTATTGACAAGTCTCCGCATTTCTCCCACATCTTTGTCGTCACTGCCTCTGGCTTTCCCAATCTGATCGAGCTCATCCAGAAAAAGAACTGATCTTTCTCTTGCCGCTTTGTCGAAGATCATCTTAATATTTTGTGAGGTTTCTCCAATACGTGATGATACAATATTACTCAGGTTTAAAATGATAATATTTTTACCCAGTGCATGAGCAATAGCTTTTGCGGTCATTGTTTTTCCGCACCCTGAGCTTCCCTGAAGAAGAATCTTATTATTTACCGGAAGACCATATTCCTGAAGTTCTTTTACATAAGCGTGTTCTTTGATCAGCTGGATAAGCAGGTTTCTATTGGTCGCGTTAAGGAATACATCATTGATGTGTATTTGTTCTTTGTCCTGAATAATAAGGTTGTATAGATTCATGAGAATACAATTTCTTAAAGGTACAAAGATAAGGCTTTACAAGGTGAAGAAGACCTGCCTGAATGAGAATAAACAGATAGGCCAGTAAATAAGAATATGGGAATAACAAAGAAAATCCGGACAAATGACCGGATTTTCTTTTGGATATTAAAATTTGTTATGAAACTAAGATCTTTTTGCTATGTTTTTAGGACCCTTTTACCCCAATGAGTAAAAGAGCGGATCTGATTTTCAGGATCAGATTAAAAACATAAAACAATATAATTAGTATAGATTCTCTATAGGCTTATTGTATTTAGAATTAGTTTCTTTCTCTTCTTACTGTCATGAAATATGATGCGAACACTACTACACAAGTTGCGATACCGATATAAGTTACCATTTTGTATTATTTTTAATTATTTGACTTTTTTTTATCAATCTTTCAATTGCAATATTACAACTTTCAAATCACGTGCCAAAGTAAAGCATTATGATGTATATCAGTGTATTAGGTGTGTGTGAGTTCATTTATTGGTGAATTTAAGTTTACATTAAATTAATATATTATTATAAATTTATTAATGTATTTTTTATTTTTAATGTAAAATTATGTGAAAGTGTTAATCGTTTAAAGACTTCTATATTGGACTTGATAAAACAAATAATAAATAATGCGTTGCATAATATTGTTGCCCACTCTTATTTTTGACAAGGAAAGTTCGGCGTAAAAGATATTTTTATGTTAAGAAAATTTATTTTTTGATGATGTTTTTACCTGCTGAATTTTTGTCAGTTGTCATAAAGTATGACAGTTTGTTATGCCAAATCTGAAGAAAAATCACACGTATATGTTGATTTTCTGTTTGTAATATTCATTTTAAAGAGAAATAATAGGGTGTTTAAATTGCTTATTTTTAGCATGTTATTTGTGATTGATTTTCTTTGTTGTAAATTTTAATAACATGTTTTGTTTTTTAAAAAGAAATAAAATGAATGGATATTAATTCCCTTTTAAGAGATGTTTTTGTAGTGAAATGAGAGATATTTGATCTGTTGTTAAATAAATCATTGATTCGGGAAATGTAAAATACCAGAACTGTTTTTACTACTTTTGTATAAAGAATAAACAATGGGGCGCAGTTATATTTTTCTTGCTTTGGCTATTATATTTGAAATCATAGCCACCACTTTTCTGAAAAAATCAGAAGAATTTTCAAAACTATGGCCTTCAGTGATAACGGTAATAGGATATGCCTGTGCCTTTTACTGTCTGAGTCTGAGTCTTCGTCAGATTCCGGTGGGAATTACTTATGCCATATGGTCGGGAGTAGGTATTGTTTTTATTACAATAATCGGTGTGATTGCTTTTAAACAGATACCGGATTTACCGGCTATTATAGGAATTGCTCTGATTGTGATCGGGGTCATTATTATCAATGTATTCTCAAAAATGGGCACTCATTAATCAGATTATTTTCTCCTTGGTTTTTCAAAAGGATTATAGGAAAGCCCGATATTGAAATAAAATGAGGGCTGATACTTTGCTTCCCAGATATAATTTTTGAAAGTTTCTTCTTTATTAAAGACTCTGGTATTAAACGGGGTCCGGATTCCGGCTTTCACCGTTCCTATAAAATTTCCGCCAAGATGATGCTCATAGATCGCTCCGGAATTGAGATCTGCCTGCCGGAATTCATACGTGTGGTTATAGGTATAAATATAAAATGAGGTATTATCCATTTCTGTTCCTAATGATACCCTGCCGTTGGCAAAAACATCTTTTCTGATCAGTAATTTTTTCGGAAGAAGAACATCAAGCACCCATCCGTTATTGAATTTATTTTCATAGGTAAAAATAGGGAGAATCGGAATCTGTGTACTCGGATCAATAATTCCTGCCAGTCCCAAAGTCATTTTTGTTTTCGGACTTGCTTTTATAATCAGAGAAGCTGTTATCATTCCTCTCACCCGTTCAAAATGCTGATCGCTGCCGTCTGCAGAAAAACTGGCGGAATAAATGGCTGTTTTGCGGAATAATTTTGAAAAATATGTCAGATTAACAGCTTCAGAATGATAATGATAATCTCCGTGACGGCTTCCCTCAATAACTTCGGGATGCTCCATCTGTAATGAAATGTAACGGTAGTTAAGTGCCGTGCTCAGAAGCCAGCTTTTATTTTTGATAAAATAAATATTGGCCGTAGCTCTCATCTGCTGAAGACTTTTAACTTTATTATCTGGTAACTGATGACTCTGCAGGTAGGATGTAGATTGATACGGACTAAAAAAGGTATAATCTATATTAAAGTTTCTGGCCTGTGGGGATTTATCAGCAAAAAATGCACGTACTTTAAAAGGAATACTGTCCTTTTTCTGGGCATATACCGTATTTTTAAAAGGAAGTATGGCCAACGGAACCAGCACTTTTCTCAGTGTTTTCATGGTTATTATTTTTATTTTAAGGAATGAATTACAGACTGAAAAAAATTGAATAAAAATATTCTGTCAAAGAAAATATCCAGACTATTCTCTATAATACAGTCTGTGTGGCAGGTTGTTTCTTTGGTGAATCCTTCTTCTACGAAAACAAACCAGAGCGCTGCAAGACTATGTTTCTTTTTAAATTCTTCAGAAGCATTACAATCCGGTAAAGCAGAATGTTTCAGGTCGTAAAATAAAATACCGACACGAGTATTGTTCTGTTTTACAATATTAATAGAATGATGAATGTAGCTGAGAATTTCAAGCCTCTGATTAAAACACTCGATAAAATGATGAAGATCGATAAGTTGTATTACTTTTTCTTCCTGTTGGGATTCTGTCATAAAAAAACATTCTGAGATTATTTCCTGAGTCAATTCATTAAAAGTGGCTAATTCCATACGCATTGATTAAACAGGACAAAGGAAGTCAGAATAGAATGGCAAAAATTTGTTTTTATACAAAACGGCCATTATTTTATACGAAATCCGGAGAGCCGGATTGGTAGAACAAAATGAAGGTTTTGTATAATATTATAGGTATACATAATGGTATTGCCTATTTTTGTAATTGGTATAATTATCCGGATTATGACGAAATACAGCCCCTGGAAATTTAAAGAAAGCCTTGTAATCGATTTTCTGACAGAGAGTCGGTATAGATTATACAGGCATCTGTTATTTCTCATTTTCTTTTTCTTTCTTTTATACAGTGCGAGATTCTGGCATTGGTATCCTGGAGTTTATCAGTACTATGTTTTGATATTTGTATACGTCATGCTGATTGCCATGGTATATATCAATATCTATGTTTTGGTTCCCCGGTTTTTCTTTGAAACAAAATACATCAGTTATCTGATTCTGCTTGTGCTAATGGGAGTGATGGGGCTTAATTTTATAGGATATGGTTTAAGATCTTTTTTTGGAGATTTCAGAATAAGCAGCATGCCAAGAGATAATGAAAAAGGTGGAATTTATGAAGGTGTATTAATGTGTATTCCCATTATTCTGACCACAACCACCGTAAAGCTCCTCCAGAAATGGATCAGCGATAATAAAAGGATCAATGAATTGAGTAATCTTACTCTTACAATGGAACTGAATGAGCTTAGAAACCAGATCAATCCACATTTTTTGTTCAATATGCTGAACAATGTTAAGGCACTTATCAGAACAGATCCTGAGAAAGCTTCTGTCGTGATTGTAAAATTTTCAGAATTCCTAAGATATCAGCTTTATGAAAGCAGTGAAGAGAAAACCTTATTGACTTCAGAAATTGATTTTCTTTCCAATTTTTTAAACCTTGAAAAAATAAGACGGGAAAATTTTTCATTTGATATTCATACGGAAGGAGAGAAGCGTGCCATAAACACCTGCTTTATTCCTCCGAATTTATTTACAACTTTTGTAGAGAATGCTGTTAAACATAGTGTGGATATGAACGGAGAAGCATCCGGTATCACTCTATATATAGGTATTGAAAATAAGGAACTTCATTTTAAATGTGTCAATTCTAAAAGCCATAATTATTCCAATCCGGATAAAAAAAGCAGCGGGCTCGGACTGGCAAATATTACAAGAAGACTGGAGCTGCTCTATAGCGATACATTTGATTTGCAGATCGATTCCGGAGTTGAAAAATATACTGTAAATTTAAAAATTCCCGTATCATGAATTGTATTATAGTAGATGATGAGCCTTTGGCAAGAGCTGAAATGAGATCGCTCATCAGCGAAACTTCAGCAATGGAGATTCTCGGTGAATTTTCCAATGCTCCTTCTGCGTTGGATTTTCTTAAAGACAATGAAGTGGAGCTTATCTTTCTTGATATTGAAATGCCGATGGTTACAGGGCTGGAGTTTGCCGAAATGCTTCCTGAAAAAACGCTCATTATTTTTACAACTGCTTATTCCCAGTATGCATTGAAAAGTTATGAACTGGAAGCCGTTGATTATTTATTAAAACCCATTGATCCCGAAAGGCTTAAAAAAGCCGTTGAAAAGGCTATTCTCTATACAGAACTTTTATCCAAAGAAACTATTAAAAATACTGTAGAGTCAAATACTGCAGATTTTTTATTCATTAAAGCAGACCGCCGGTTTTATAAAATCAGTTTTTCGGATATTAAATTTATAGAAGGGCTGAAAGATTATGTCGTAATTCATACCCGTCAGCAAAAACTGATTACAGCGATGAATCTGAAAACCATTCATCAGAAAATTACAGGAAATGCCTTTATCCGTGTCAGTAAATCCTATGTTGTGAATGTGGATTATATTGATTCATTTGATAATCATAACATTTACATAGAAACAGCAGAGATTCCGATCGGGGAAGTCTACAGAGCTGAGTTTTTTGATAAATATGCGGGTGGCTTTTTAAACTCAGACTGATCAGATAGCGATTAGTAACGCTTTTGATCTGTTTCACAAAAGAAGCTTCGTCTTTTACCGACACCGGTTTGTTTTTGTATGAGTTTCTGACCACATACCGGACATGTTTTTCTGGTATGAACGAGCCAGTGCTTTTTCAGTGTAAATTCTCTTTTCCATTCAAGGAAATCGAAACTGTAATTTCGGGCTTCTGTAATGAGTGCGGTTAATTTTTTATCAGGAAGATGTCCTATGATACTTTCAGGTTGTACCCCGATTCTGAAAAGAACTTCATTTTTAATGATATTACCGACTCCTGAGAAAATATTCTGGTCCATCAGGGCATCACAAACCATCATCTCAGGATGTGATTTCAGTTTCTTTTTCGCTTTTTCCGGGTTCCAGAGATCACTCATCACATCCGCTTCCCAGTCAATTGACGAGAGAAAATCAATATCGACAGGTTTTACAGAGCAGGTATAAAAGTATAAGCTTCCCGTCTGAAACATGAGGGCAAGACGCAGGCTCCTGTCAGGTTTTGTTTGTTCATCAATACTATATGAACCAAACATAAGAAGGTGAATACGGATCGCTGCTTTTTCAAATATCAGATAGGTTTGTTTTCCAAATGTACGAACCTCGAGGAGTTTCTGACCTACAAAAGGCTCTTTGTCAAACCCCGCATTTCCCGAAACTTCCGTTACGAAATGACCGGTGAACTGCTGAAGGTTTTCCTTCATTAAAATTATAGACGGACCTTCAGGCATAGGACTGTTTTTGAGTGAAAGTCCAAATATTATTCCGTAAAATATTGATGCACAGTAAAAAGACCGGAATGTTCCAGCCTGTATATCGAATGTAAATCTATCGTTTTCTCCCTGTAAACCGGATGACAGAGCCGGTCCCATTATGAAATAATCCCTCCTCAAGTTCTACTTCAGTTTCTGAAAGTTCCAGAATTTCATAATCTGGGAAATCGGACCTTATTTCGTCAACAGAAAAGAGGGATCCAATATCTCTCGGGCCTCCCACATTTTCATTTCTTGCTATATATTGAAGGTGATTTTTACTGAAAGCTTCAAAAATAATTAAGCCGCCTTTACGAAGATACTGACTCAGCATGGTATGGATAGAAGACTTTATTTCTGCCGGAAAATGAGCATAAATAAGAGCAATAACATCAAATTCCTCTTTTTGATATGTTAACACGGATAATTCTCCTACCTGATAATCAATACAGACCTGATTTTGAGCAGCAAGCTGTAATGCTTTCTTCTGTCCTTCCGTACTGATGTCAAATGCAGAGGCTTTCCAGCCCTGAATAGCGGCATACACAGAGTTCCGGCCTTCACCGTCAGCCGGGAAGAGGATAGAACCGGGAGGTAACGGCAGCAGTTGTTGCTGTAAATAATTATTGGGTTGTATTCCATATGCAAAGTCTTCATTACGGTATCTTTCATCCCATTTTTCAAGCCATGTTTTGTCTTCCATCAGTAATTTTTTTTAAGTCAATAATAAAAAAACATATTTATTTTAAGTTATCCCAAATGTAAAGTCTTTTCCGCAGTTTTAGTGTTGGAAAAAATAGTGATGCTCATAGATTTTTTGTATAATATCCCCGGAAATAAAAATGTGTTATTTTACCTGTTCCACGAGCTCCAGTCTTTTAACAATAGTCTCGCGCATCAATAATGTTCCGGGTGATAGAACTGCATTGGCTCCGATTTTGGAATCATCACCAACTAAGGCTCCGAATTTCTGAGTTCCTGTTTTAATGATTTTAGTATGAAAAAGAACGGCTATTTCTTTATTTTTTCTTTCATTATAATGATTGGCACAGATAGAGCCAGCCTCAAAATTTACCCTGTTGCCTATAATACTGTTTCCGATATAATTAAAATGAGCAATGGCTGTTTCACTGCCGATGATACTTTGTTTGATCTCACTTCCGGGGCCGATCTTTACCCGTTCTCCAATATAAGAAGGACCTCTCAGGTAAGCATTAGCTCCGATGAAAGTATCAGGACCAATGATTAGACTCCCTTTTAATGTTACATTTTTCTCTATAATTGCGGTTTTATGAACAGCACAGGAACCTGTTATAATATAATCATCAGACAGACTTTTCAACAGATTCTCCAATATATTCTCCAGGTTATTGATTACTTCCCAGGGATATGTATTTGAAGCAAAAGTAGGCAATGGAAAAGACGTAATAAAATGGCTAATGTTGATCATTGTAAAAAAATAGATAAAGATTCTGTATATCCCAAATTTATATAAAAAGCATTTCCAATAAAAATCTAAATGCTATTCCGTACAATTAAAATTTGGAGTAATTTTGAAAAATGATGAATTTAAACCAGATTTTTACCAATCAACGTACAGGAAACAATCCACAGACTAAGGCTTCAAGAACTGATTTCCAGAGAGATTTTGACAGGATTATCTTCTCTTCCGCATTCAGAAGACTTCAAAATAAAACTCAGGTTTTTCCTCTCCCCGGAAGTGTTTTTGTACACAACAGACTGACACATTCATTGGAAGTGTCATCAGTAGGTAGAAGTTTAGGAAGTATAATCGGCGAATTTATTGCTGAAGATTTTAAAAATGAACTGTCTGAAGATTCTAAGAACTTTTATCTGCATAATTTAGGAAATGTAATTGCTGCAGCCTGTTTGTGCCATGATGTGGGAAACCCCGCATTCGGACATTCCGGAGAAGATGCTATTGCGAGTTATTTTGAAAGAAATGAAAAAGATCTGAAATCCAAATTCAATGAAAAAGAATGGGCAGATCTGGTGAACTTTGAAGGAAATGCCAACGCAATCAGAGTATTGGCCCAACAGCAGCAGGGAAAAGATGCAGGAGGGATTCAACTGACTTTTTCCACACTGGCAAGTATTGCCAAATATCCATGTGAAGCTATTGCTAAGAAAAAAGGAATTATTCACAGAAAGAAATTCGGATTTTTTCAGAATGAGAAAAATATATTCCTTGAAATTGCCAAAGGAACACAGCTTATTTCCGAATCAGAAGAACCTCATATTTTCAAAAGACACCCGTTTGTATGGCTGGTAGAAGCAGCCGATGATATCTGTTATAATATTATTGATATGGAAGATGCTCACAGGCTGGGAATTGTTTCTACGGCAGATTGTGAAAATCTGTTTTTAGAACTGGTAAAATCTGAAAGTGATGATGTACGCAGAGTTACCGATAAGCTGGCTTCCATTTCTAATGAAAACGAAAAGATCTCTTATCTGCGGGCAAAAGCCATTAATGCCCTTATCAATAAGTCACTTGAAAGCTATAAAAAGAATTTTGAAACGGTACTTCAGGGAAATCTGGATAAGGCGCTTCTTGATATTTATAAATCTGAAAACAGAGCATTACACGATATTGAAGCATTCTCCATAGAAAAAATCTACAACCATAAGGCCGTAGTGGAAATTGAAAATGCAGGATATAACGTTATGTATGAATTACTGGATCATTTTATACCTTCTATCCTAAAGTCAGAAGATGAAAGAAAGTCTTACGATAAAAAAGCATTGAAATTATTACCCAAACAATTTGTATATGATCAGGGAACAGAATATCAGAAAGTTCTCGGAATTATTGATTTTGTTTCAGGAATGACAGACAATTATGCGACCGATCTTTACAGAAAGATTAAAGGTATTGATATCGGAATGACTGTTTAATTTGAAAAATAAGTGGTATATTTATGAAAACTGAAAAATAAATTGTCATGGCTTTTAACAAAACATGAAATAGTACGACTTATTATTAAAAAATTAAACTATGGGAATTTTTCTGGCACCCGTTATTTTCTTCGGGCTTATTATTTTATTTGCTTCGTTTTTTGTTGTTAAGCAGGAGACCGCTGCAATTATTGAACGTTTTGGAAAATTCAAAGCGGTAAAACATTCAGGACTTCATCTGAAACTGCCGGTTGTAGATCAGGTAGCTAAGAGACTGAATCTTAGGATTCAGCAGTTAGACGTAATGATTGATACCAAAACATTGGATAATGTTTTCATCAAAATGAAAATATCCGTTCAGTATCAGGTAATCAGAAGCCAGGTGGAAGATGCTTATTATCGACTTGAAAATCCGGAGAATCAGATTACCTCTTTTGTTTTTGACGTAGTACGTGCTGAAGTACCAAAACTGAAGCTGGATGATGTTTTTGTAAGAAAAGATGATGTAGCGATTGCCGTAAAAGGTGAGCTTCAGGAAGCGATGAACAGCTATGGGTATGATATTATTAAGGCATTGGTTACGGATATCGATCCGGATGAACAGGTAAAGCATGCGATGAACCGGATCAATGCTGCAGAAAGAGAAAAAACAGCAGCAGAATACGAATCAGAAGCTCAGCGAATCAGAATTGTAGCAGTAGCAAAAGCTGAGGCAGAATCCAAAAAGCTGCAGGGACAGGGGATTGCTGATCAGAGAAGAGAAATTGCAAAAGGTCTTGAAGAATCGGTAAGAATGCTGAATAATGTGGATATCAACTCACATGAAGCATCAGCACTGATTGTGGTGACTCAGCATTATGATACTCTGCATTCTGTAGGGGCAAGTAATAGAAGTAATCTCGTTCTTCTTCCCAATTCACCTACCGCAGCAAGCAATATGCTGAATGATCTGGTAGTAGCAATGACAACAGCTAATACTGTCGGAGAAGCCAATAAAGGGAAATATCCGGAACCACCTCAAAAAGAAACCGGATTTTAAGAACCCGGATGAAAAATATTTTTACGGAATACAATAAAAAAGCTCTCAGATTCTATTCTGAGAGCTTTTTTATTATTATTTCTTTGTTTTGGAAACCTGCTTGATTAACGTATATTTAATAGAAGAGGCATCAGCCGGAGGATTAGCAATTTTTTCAGTTTTCACTTTTAAAACGTACTCATATCCCGGTTCGTAAACAAATCCTTCGATATTTGTGTAGAAATTAGTCCAGTTTTCAGAAGCATTTTCTTTCACCTGCAGGCATTTCATACGTCCTGCTCCTGCTGAACAGTCTACTGTTTCAGCACCTACAATAAGTGTTTTTTCATCTGCTGCTGCTTCCTTTTTTGTTTTAGAAACCTGTTTTACCAATGTGTATTTTATAGAAGATCCATCAGCTGGCGGATTGGCAATTTTTTCAGTTTTTACTTTTAAAACATATTCATACCCCGGCTCATAAGTAAACCCATCGATATTTGTGTAGAAATTAGTCCAGCTTTCAGAAGATTTTTCTTTTACCTGCAGACATTTCATAGGAGCTACTCCTGTACAATCTGCTGTCTGAGGGCCTACGATGAATGTTTTTTCATCGGAAGCAGTGGCTCCTGCAGTGGTTGTACATTGTGTCATCGTAAATAACGCTAGCGCGGGAACTGTCCCCTTTAGAATTGTTGCTATAATTTTCATAAACTTGATTTTAGGGCTTACCTGGCAATTACCATGCCGAAATTTTTCCGTTAATTGTCGCAGTTCTTCTATTGTTTTTCTTTTTTTAATGATTTATTTTGGTGCTTTTAATTATTTATAGCCAAAAAAACATTGTAAAATATACATATGGAAAATCAAATTCAAGTTGAAAATTACAAGATTCAAAAGCCGGAATTATGGGCGGGAAATATTGGAGACCAGGAAATTATAGACAGAATCAAGGACTCTGAATTTGCCGGAAAACAAATTGACGCAGGTAAAGATTATTGTTACTTTGTAGATAAGAAATACTATACGAGTAACAAAGAAAACAATGAGTATGTATGCATGGCTTATACGCTTAATGAACCGGGAAATCTGGAACGGGCTTCCGTTTCTGATATTATTGTAGAAGAAAATGAAGTTTACCAGATTCATAGAATCAGTGTAGTAAGAGACGGAGTGCTGATCGATAAAATTCCGGACACAAAAATTAAAGTGCTGGATAATGAAAACCATAGCAGCGGAGGTGTACTGAGTAGCAATAAAAAGATCAATATAACGATCAAAGATCTTAGGTTATATGATGTTTTAATACTGGAAGACTCCAGAATTAAGGAATTTACCGATCGTGATTTCCTTCGAAAGGAATTTTCAAAATATGTCTGGGTAAGCCCTGATAACTACTGGGCGTACGGCAGTTTTAAATTTACTTTTATCAATGAACGTGAGCAGACAATAGCCTATAAAAAAACTTTTTTCAGAAACGAAAGGGGTGAAGTTCTGGAGCCTGAAATCGGCTATCTTAAAAAAGGAGAAAGGTTTGTGATTGAAGAGAAGAACTACATCAATCCTGTAGATTCAGGGCGTGAAATTTTCCCATATATTGATTTTGCAACGGAAAATAACTGGAAGAACCTTTCCAATTATATTTTTCCTCTCTATGAAGAGGTTTTCAATAAATCGGCTTTAAAAGATTTTGCGCCCAGTCTTATAGAAAAATTAGATGCTATTGATGATCTGGATGAGCAGCTCCAGTTTGCTATAGAATATGTTCAAAACCATATCTATTATACCTTCAATGCTGATGAAATGAATGGGCACCGACCTCAGGAGCCTGCTTTAACTTATGAAAACAAGCAGGGAGACTGCAAAGCAAAATCCGTTTTACTCAAAATGATTCTCGATTATATCGGAGTAGATGCATCGGTGGTATTGGTGAATTTTAATACGGATTATTATATCAAGTACTATTTACCGTCACTGTTAAGTTTTAATCATGTTGTGGTAAAAATTAATTACAAAGGAGAAGACTATTTTGTAGATGCTACGATCCGTGATGAATTCGGTTTGATTGAAAACAGAGGGTTTATGTATTTTATGCATTATCTGGAGGTAAAAGAAAATCAGGAACTGCAATTAAGAAAGCCTTATCGTCTTCCTTATTACTGTATTGATGAGAAAGTGGATTTTGACGTCATAGGAAATACGGGGAAATTAAACCTGGAGAGTATTTATAAGGGGAATCGTGCCAATGCGATGAGAAGGTATTTTAAAAGTACAAATAAACGCGAAATTATAGACAGCTGGAATAATTTTCTTTTTTACAGTCTTAATTACTCCGGCGACAGAAACGGGACTGATGTCAGAAATATATTCACAGATGCGGCGATAGATATACTCAGTGATGATAAAAAACTGAATGAAATTAAGATCCGGTATACTGCTGTTGTTGAGAATCCTTATTTTGTAGATCCACAGAATAACCGCTTTCTGATGTATTTCGACAGGAACGTGGTAAAGGCTGCTGCAAGAGATTTTATGCATAGAGATTTACCTTTCTGGCATAATTTCGACAGCGAAAAATATGAAATCAATTTGTATACGGATCAGAGAATTGATTCCGAAGAGAAATATACCGTGCAGGAAAGCACAATAAAAAGTACTTATCTTGACTATAAAAGTCGTAAGAAAGTGACTAAGAGCGGAGCAAGTGCTTATATAGAATCCAATCCGCTGATTAATCTTGAAATTCCGCAGGCTGAATTTGAAAAGTTCAGGGAAGATCATCATACGGTAGCAGACAGTAATTTCGGACTGGGAATTGATATTATAGAACCGGGATTAATGAACAGGCTAAAGTTCGGTTTTAAAAAAAGATTTAAATAAAACCCGGCTAAAATGTAAAGTTTAAAGTTTCAGCTGTGGTAGTAAAGCCGCCCCAGCTGAAATTTTTTGTATCTGAATAATTGCATATAAGAATCTCTCATTTTTATGAGAGAACTACAGGTTTTCTGTATTCTGAGGTTGTTTGGTCTGTACGGGTTCTATAAATTTTTGTTTTCCTATCAGGAGCTCAAAAAATAATCTGAAATCTGAAATTAAAGACCAGAGCGGGTATCTGAATGTTGCCGGTTTATTTTTTTCAATAACAGCATGGCTGAACCAGGCAAAGCCATATCCAAAAATGGGAATATACCACAGGAACCTTTCTTTCCCTGAATTAATGACATAGCCTATCACTACAAATACGAGTAGTGTCCCGATGAAATGAAAAATCCGGGTTCCGGTTTTGCTGTGTTCAGTAAGGTAAAACCGGTAAAATTCTTTGTATGTTTTTATTCTTTCAGACATGGCTGTATTAGTTTGTTGTTTCTGTTGGAGTTACAGCAATAATGCTGCCGGTTTTTGGAAGAGGATAAAAAGAGAAAGGGCAAAACAATTTTTTATTGCTTTGCCCTTTCTCTATATAACGTTTTTCGTTTTTAATTATTCTTTAATTCTTTTCCAAGCTTACTGTTTTTGTAGCCATAGCAGAAGTAGATCACCATACCTATCAGGAACCACATCCCAAACCAGAACCAGTTTTCATGGCTCATTCCGGTAAGAAGATACAAACATGAGCTTAAACCCACTAATGGGATCAATGAAAGATTCTTTATGAAAGCCAGTACACATAAAACCAGATTGATCAGAATGAAGAAGAAAATAGAAGCTCTGAATTCTCCTTCCTTCGGATCTTTCCAATCCGTCAGACTGTGGAAAAATTCCGGCTGCCAGTAATAAAAAGCTATCAAGCCGCCGATAAAAACAATCGGGAAAATAATTTTACCATTCACATACGGAAGGTGAAATCTGCCTTTTATTTTCTCTTTGGCCGGTAATAAAAGAACACCTGCACAAACCAGTACAAAAGCGAAGATAGTTCCGATACTCGTAAAGTCAAGGATAAACGTTTTATCTGTAAATAAAATCGGAATTCCAACTACAATACCTGTAACAACTGTTGCAAAAGATGGTGTTTTATATTTTGGGTGGATGGTCAGAAACTTCTGCGGCATCAGTCCGTCACGGCTCATAGCATACCAGATTCTTGGTTGTCCCATCTGGAATACCAATAATACAGTTGTAATCGCTACAATGGCAACAAATGAAACTACCAATTCCATCCAGGCCACATTTGCATTGTTTTTTTCAAATATAAATGAAAGAGGGTCGCCTACACCGTCAAATTTTCTGTAATCTACCATTCCTGTCAGTACCAGTGTAAGTGCAATATAGATTACAGTACAAAGGACAAGAGAGATGATCATTCCTTTTGGCAATGTTTTTTGAGGATCTTTTGTTTCTTCGGAAAGAACACTAAGTGCATCAAATCCTATATAAGCAAAGAATACTCCCGAAACAGCACTCATTACCCCTGTGAAGCCGTTCGGCATGAAAGAAGGACTTCCTGTTGCCGGGCTTATCGGGGTCCAGTTGTCTGTATTGATATAGGCAAATCCAACCAGTATTACTAATAAAATAACACCTAGTTTTAGGATTACCAGTGAATTATTAAAGTTTTTACTTTCCTTTATTCCTACATAACAAAGCCATGTAATTAGCCCGTTGATTACCAATGCCGGAATATCTACAATAAATTTAAGACCTCCTATAAGCGGAGCTGTTTTCCAGGCATTTAGCAATTCTTTATTTTCAGACCCTTTTATAAAGGCTTTCTGAGCTTCAGTATAGCTGCAGGTAAGATAATCCGGGATGTGCATTCCCAGACGTCCTAAAAAGCTGGTGAAATAATCTGACCAGGAGAAGGCAACATAAATATTTCCAAACGAATATTCCATGATAAGAGCCCACCCGATGATCCAGGCAATCAGTTCTCCGAAACTTGCATAAGCATAGGTGTATGCAGAGCCTGCTGTAGGGATTCTGCTGGCAAATTCAGCATAGCATAAAGCCGTAAATCCACAGGCAAAACCACAAATCAAATATAAAAGTATCACACCGGGGCCTCCTCTGAAAACGGCTTCTCCCAAACTGCTGAAACTTCCTGCTCCAATAATCGCCGCAATACCAAAAAATACAATATCCCAAACTCCTAAGACTCTTAAAAGCCCTGTTGAAGTATCTGTATCTGAATAGATTTTTCTTCTAAAAAGTTGACTCATCCAATAATTATATTTGATTTGAAAAAAAGCAAATGTAATGATTTTTTATTTTGATGTTAACAGTTGTTAACGACATTTGGCTAAAATTTCTTTATGGCAAATCTTTACGCTTTATAGACAGGTATTTCCACATAGCTGTCATTATACCATTTTATTTCCAGAGGTTCACCTGCATCCTGTACAGTTTCAGTACTTACATCTTTCCCCGTTCCGTAATTCACCTGCCAATTCTGATTATTATTGACGCCTACTACAAGCAATAATTTACTTCCTTTTTCTAATTTTTTGCTCATCAATATTGAGTTTTGTATTGGAATCTGCTCTTTTTGGCCAGGTACAAGAAGCTGGCGGACGGCATTGTTTTTTGCATAGCTGGCTCTTACCATATGAGTGGATAATAGAAATGACTTCCCATCCGGTTGTATCTGATAAAGAGCCGTACTGGTATCAAAATCTTTTTTATTAATGGAAATATTAAATACTCCGGATAAATTGCCACTGATGATAAGATCCTTGTCTAAAACTTCACTTTCAAAATAAACGGAATTAGTGATGTTTACACTGTCTTTCCTGCTGATGGTGTAATACGTTTCTTTCAGGCTCCTGTCTTTGAAGTCAAGTGTTTGTCTTGTGAACTGCAGTTGTCGGGGCTTATCAAAAACTGAAGACTTGTTTTTTTTATCCTGCAAATAAAATTTTAAGGCAGAAGAATGCATTTTGTCAAGGTCAGAAACATGTTTCCATGTATTGGTGTTCATTACCTGAAAATTAATCCGGTCTTTTAAAAGTTCCGGTTTTTTCCCATTTTTAAGAATATAATCAAACCATGAAAAAGCAAGATCATCAATGCTTATTCTCGCAACAGGATCTATAGGAATACTTCCGTTTGTATATGTATATCCGTAACTTTGTGCACTTGCATGATCATAGGGTCCGATGACTAAATAATGGTCAGCGTTTTTATTATAACGAAGATGTTCTTTGAAGTAATACAGCGCACCTATCTGATCGGCATCATAATAACCTGTAGTGGTCAGTATAGGAATATTTATGTTTGCAAAATCCTCTTTGTAAGGAACCATTTTCTGCCAGTATTGATCATATCCGGGATGATCCAGCCATCTTTGAAAAATCCTGCTCGGATTTCCGCTTATGCTGTCTAAAGTCCTGAACGATTTTCCGCTTTTATACCAGGCGGTATTTACAGAATCCCATTTCGTGAAATTATTGAAATCTGTTTCATCGGTATAGTTATTATTCGTTACGTAACGGATCCACCGCATCATATAACTCATGAATATATTATTCTGGGCAGGGTAATCTATTCCGATTCCTACAGATACCTGAGGTACGATTGTTTTTAATGCCGGATGCAATTTTTTCACAGCAGCCCACTGGCTGAATCCCAGATAACTTCCACCGATCATTCCTACTTTACCATTGCTCCATGGTTGTTGACTAACCCAGTCGATAACTTCATAAAGGTCCTGTGATTCATGTTCAAAAGGATTGTTTTCATCGGTGCTGTTTCTTTTTCCGCGGGTGTTGACAACTGCCCCCACATAATTGTAGATGGCGGCTCTTTTTCCCACAAAATTATCAAATGATCCGGCGTATATATTATTGGTAAGAATAACCGGAAGCCGGGATGTATTGCTCTTTTTTCTGACAATGGTAATGGTAAGCGTACTTCCGCTTTTTAGACTAAGATTCTTTTCTTCTATAATAAATTTTTCCTGTTCTTTGAACTCCAGCAGTCTCATCATTTGAGGTTGAGCGTCGGCGTAAGTTTTGTAATTCGCATAAGTTTTACATAAAGCAAGGGCAGAAACATAATCTATACTGTCTTTATCTTTTTGTCCGGCCAAAGCTTTTTTCAGGGAATTTCTAAACTCAGTGATATCACCGTCAATAGCAGGACCTATTTTTGCGATTAAAGATTCCGGTAAGCTTTCATATTTTGTAGTGAAGGCTACCTGAAGAGCTTTGGAAAAAGACATCCTTTTGTCTTTTTCCATTAGTCTGGCCATACTATAAATTTCATAAGCCAGCGATTTGTTCCCTGCCATATTATGATCGGCATATTCTTTTCGGTAGTCGGATAAGGTAAGAATAGCGTTTTTGTAATCTTTTGCCGCGATTTGCAGATGGTAAAGATTATCTAAAAAGGTAATAGGATATGGTGGTTTATTTTTAGGCAAACGATATTGGGTAATAACCTGTGATGCTAACCGGGGGATTTCTTTGTCCAGTATAAGAGAGTCAGAGGTGGCTGTTTTTGGAAAGTAGAACTTCTGGGCCTGCATCAGATTTACAAAAATTAATGCTAAAAGTATCTTAATTTTCATTTTATGGTATGTTTTTAGCTGCTGTTCAAAAAGTGTCAGATCAAAATGTACTTCTGATCATTGATTATTGAATTGTTTATTTTTTTAGCAGACTAAAGTAATAAATTTTATCATTAAATAGTGAAATAATTTCAGTGTTATTGAATTAATATTTTACAGTATTAAATCTGTTAAAACTTGCTTAAACAATAAGTTTTTAATATTTTCGTTAACTTATTTAGACTAATTTTCTTATATCAAGAAGAATGAAATCAAAAAAAATACTTTTAGCGGCTGCGGTTATTTATTTCGGAATCTCCGATGCTCAACAGTCCCAATATTTTACACAGAAAGAAAATTACAGATTCAATCTAGCTGAAAATCTCTATCAGACAAAAATATACAACGCTTCCCAATATGAATATGCAAGACAATATTTCTATAATCAGAATTTGTCCCGTTCAAAGAAAGAAGCGGCTCAGTTTTTTGATAATGTGATTGGAGTAATTCTTCAGAAAAATCATGCTGAAGACGGATTAACAGCTTTCATGAAAGAGTATCCTAATTCTGCTTATTTTGCTCAGGCTAACCTGCCTTTGGCAGATTATTATCTGGCGAAGAAAGATTTTGACAAAGCATTGGAAACTTTGAAAAAAGTGAATCAATATCAGCTTTCAAAAGAAGAAAATACCCAGTATATTCTGAAACTTGGATATGCGAAATTTATGACAGGAGACTCTAAAGGAGCCATTGATGCTTTGGAAGAGGCTTATAAATCTGCAGACCAATCTCAGAAGGGAGATATCGCTTATATGCTCGGGCATTTATATTACAGCAACAGACAAAATGATAAAGCGTTCCAGTATTTTGATTCTGTAAAGAATCAGGATAAATTCTCAAAGCTTGTACGCCCTTATTATGTGCAGATGTATTATAATGATAAGAATTATGATCAGGCTATTTCGGAAGGAAACGCTCTGTTAAATGAAAATATTTCAGATTCATACAAAGCAGAAGTTCATAAGATTATCGGAGAGAGTTATTTCATGAAGAATGACTATACTTCGGCTTATCCGCATTTAAAAGATTATCTGAGTGTACAGCAGAATCCATCTGAAAACGATTTGTATGAGATGGGGTTTGTGGCTGCTCAGCTGAAAAAATATGATGAAGCGGTTTCTTATTACAACCAACTTCTAAACAGCAATTCGGCACTGGCCCAGAATGCTTATTATCAATTAGGAAATGCTTATCTGGCAGTAGATAAAAAACAGGAAGCTCTTTCGGCCTTCCGTTCTTCTTATCAGATGGATTATGATGCCAAAGTGAAAAAACTGGCACATGAGCAATATGCCAAATTAAGCTATGATATAGGAAACCCGTTTGAAAGCCCTTCAGGGGTTATTCAAAGCTATATCAATGAAAATCAAAATGGAGCCAATGCCTCAGAAATGAGATCTTTACTGGTAAAGTCTTATCTGTATTCCGGTAACTATAAAGAAACTTTGAATGCTATTGACAGACTCCAGAGTTCTTCTCCTGAAATTAATAAAGTAGATCAGGAGGTTTCATACCTTTTGGGAACTGAAGAATTTAATAAAGGAAATTATGATGAAGCTGAAAAGTATTTCCTGAGAAGTCTAGGATTTAATATCAATAAAGAGTTTAACAGCAGAGCTTTATACTGGCTCGCTCAGGTATATTATCAAAAAGGAAATTATCCGTCTGCGATTGTTCGTTATGAAAAACTTCTAAATGAAAATTTCCCTGAAAAACAGCAGTTACCTTACGATTTAGGATATGCCTATTTTAAATCTAAGAAATTTGATCAGGCGGCTACCTATTTCAAACAATATCTGACGAATCCGAAACCTGAATTTAAAAATGATGCGGAACTTCGTCTTGCAGATATTCACTACGCCAATAATGATCTGAACGAGGCTATTGCTATTTACGACAAGAATGAAGATGCCACAGATTATACTTTATATCAGAAAGCGATGGCTTTAGGATTTAAAGGAGATACTCAGGCGAAAATCAATAATTTAAAAAACCTTCTATCGAAATATCCAAACTCTGAATATTACGATGATGCACAATACGAAATTGGGACAGCTTATGCGGCTCAGGATGATTTTGCCAATTCCAATGATTACTTCGGAAAGGTTATTAAAACCTCAGCAGATAAAGATCTGATCGCCAATGCTTCAATTTACAGAGCTCAGAATTATATTGATCAGAATCAGAATGACAAAGCGCTTTCTGAATTGAAATCTTTAGGGGAGCAGTATAAAAATACAGCCTATGCCCAAAAAATTGCTCAGGCTGCCAAACCAGTTTTCACTAAAAACGGTGATGTTTCCGGATATGAAAATTTTGCAAAAAACATCGGGGTAAACATTGATGCTTCTGAAATTGACGAAATCAACCTGTCCACAGGAAAACAGTATTTCGCGAAGAAAGACTACAAAAATGCAATTTCTTATTACGAGAAATATCTGACACAAAACCCTACAGGAGAAGGGCTTTATCAGGCTAAATATGAACTGGGAGAAAGCTATTATCAGACTAATAATGCTACAAAAGCTCTTCTGGTATTACAGGAGGTAGCCGGAGTTCAGAATGATTATCAGGATGATGCACAGACCCGTTTAGCACAGATTTTCCTTGCACAGGGGAATACTACTGAAGCTAAGAAATATCTTGAAGGCATTAAAAATTCATCCGATATCAGTATCAAAAACTACGCGAATGTAGAATTGATGAAGGTGTATGCAGAAGAGAAGAACTTCTCAGAAGCTGAAAAATTAGCCAATGCTGTGATTGCCAATTCTAAGAACTCAGCAGCAGTAATTGAAACGGCAAAAGTGATCAAAGCAAGAAGCCTGATGAATTCAGGAAAAGATAAAGATGCACAGTCTGCCTATGTTTCTCTTGAAAAATCATCAAATACTTCGGTTGCTGCGGAAGCATTATACGCCAAAGCTTATTATCAGAATAAAGGAAAAGCATTCAAATCTTCTAACGAGACGATTTTTAAGCTGGCCAATAACTATTCTTCGGAAGAATTCTGGGGAGCAAAAGCATTGGTATTGATGGCTAAAAACTATATCGGGCTTAAAGATAATTATCAGGCAAGTTATACCTGTGATCAGATTATTGCCAACTATAAGGATTTCCCTGAAATTGTTGCCGAAGCAAAAGACGTTAAAAAGCAGATTAAAAAGTAAAGGTACTGTCGTGTTCAGATAAATTGTTCATACATTTTAACTGAAGACATAAATACAAAAAGTAGTAATGAACAGAAAAATTCAATTATTATCCATATTATTTTTAGGGATTTCGCAGTTGGCGTTCTCCCAGATCAAGGAGGAAAAGCTGGTTCTTAATAAAAAAAGAGAGCCGGAAGTGAAGAAGATCGAGAAGAAGAAAACTTCTGTGGAGACGATAAAAAATTATCCGCCGGAAGAGAAATCCCAGAACCCTGTACGATATACGATTACAGATGTTCCTGCGGTTTCTGATTTCAAAACTTCTACCATTCAGGGGGCGGATGTAGCCCCTAAATTTGACGGTACAGCTCAGAATAATTATTTCCAGTTTGGAATGGGTAATTATGGTAAAATCTTAGCAGATGGAAATATTTCCAAAACACTGGAAAATAAGATTGAAGTAGGAGGGGATGTTCATGTATTATCTACGAATGGTCTTAAAAAAGACTATGACTGGAATTCCAAACAGACCTCAGCTAATTTTGCTGCTTTCCTTAATTCTTACGGAGATAAAGGGAAATTCAATATTAATGCAGAGTACGGGCTAAATAATTATAATTATTATGGTATTTATGCCCTGCAGCCAGCTTCAGATGTGGATCTGAAACAAAAAGTCAACCAGTTTAAAGTAAACGGATATTATGACTTTTATTCTAATGAAATCCTCAATGATGTAAGGGTAAAATCATCTTTCCTGAAAGATCATTTCGATGCACAGGAAAATCAGGTTTCCATTTTGGCTAATTTCTCCAAGCATGCTGTAGAGCTTGGAAAATCAGACATTACACTCAATGCTGATCTTGGAGTAGGACTGGAAGCGGTAAAAACTGATTTTGCTATCAGAGATAAAAATTCATCCAATTTCTTCAATACGAATTTAGCACCCAAAGTAACTTTCAGAAAAGGAGATTCTTATCTGATGTTAGGTTCTTCATTCTCATTCCTGAATGCTAAAAACTCAAATGATTTAATGGCTGAAAGAATGAAAAGTAATAAAACCTACTGGTTCCCGCAGGCTGAATTCCAGTTTGCTGCTGCAAAAGAATTTAAATTTTACGGTGGAGTAGACGGAGGTCTTAAACTGAATACCTATAGTGACCTTCTTCAGGCCAATCCGTTTATCGTTTCTGACCAGTATTTAAAGCCAACAGAGACCAAATATCATTTCTATGTAGGTCTTAGGGGAGATATTGATGAAACACTGAAATATGACTTCTCAGCAGGCTATGGAAAAATAAATGATATTATGTTCTTTAAGGCCAATGACCTTTTTGATAATACATATACGCTTAACCGTTCTGCTTATAATTTTGCCAATACATTCTCCGCTGTATATGATGACGGAAATGTAAGCGATATCAAAGGGAGTGTACAGTATTTCCCGTTGGAAAACCTTGTTTTAGACGGAGAATTAAAGTTCACCAAGTATAATCTGAAGAATTATGACCATATTTATAACGTTCCGTTGTTCAATGCGAGCATAGGAGCAAAATATACGATGCTTGATAAAAAGTTGCTTTTAGGGTTCAAGGGAATCTTCGCAAGTGACAGAACAACAAATTCTTATGCGATTGAAGGAGTAGCCAATCCGGCCATGATTTTCCAGTCTACGGAGAATACAAATGATAAAGTTGGTGGTTATGCTGATTTAAATCTTTCCGCAGAGTATAAAATTCACAAAAATTTCAGTATTTTTGCACTCGGAAATAATCTTCTGAGCTCAAAGTATCAGACGTACCAAGGATATAAAGTTCTGGGTGCCCAGATTCTGGGAGGAGTGAAAATTACTTTCTAAACCATCAGGAATCACCCGTGGATGATAAGTAATCCTGAATTTACATATTACTTATCATTCATGACTGATGAATACGGCTGCATAGTTTAATGGATAGAACTTCGGATTTCGGCTCCGACAGTGAGGGTTCGAATCCTTCTGCGGTCACTAATCGCCCCTATTTTAGGGGCTTTTTTTATATATCATACACAGATTTATACACAGTCGGATTATTTTTACTAATTAATATTTCCGATATCCTGATTCTTATAAAAGCAATTCCCTCGAATTCGAGGCATTTAAAAAAGAGGCGGGTTTAAACAGTTTGGGCATTCCACGCCAATCACTACAGAAATCTATGCACAGATACTTGAATTGACAAATTTTCGAGCAGTCAAAGAAAAAGCAAGGGACTTTAAATAGTCCCTTTTTTTATTATGAATGTTTTGATTATCAACAAGTAAATCAACTGAAATATCTTAATCTGTAAGGATTCCCGTAATAGAGATTTATAATATATTCTTATATTTATCACCGGTAAAAGAATTATTTAAATTATAACACTATATGAATAAAAATTTATTATGGCCTATTTTGATAGGTTTTTGCATC